>Ga0136623_10000615_pt1 | contig 10975 bp, 10 predicted proteins | sample AntDrymUQ4492106_2_FD_104656 | JGI IMG/M metagenome (GOLD analysis project Ga0136623, IMG submission 104656) | Polar desert sand microbial communities from Dry Valleys, Antarctica - metaG UQ449 (21.06) | ecosystem: Environmental > Terrestrial > Soil > Desert | place: Antarctica: Dry Valley...
ACCGACGCGAGGGTCGAAGTCGTTGAGTTCAAGGGACGAGAGCTGGACATCGAGGCGGTGACCGGCGGCGGCGGAAAGCTGCACTTTCGCACCGGGGAACGGCTGTCGCCTGGAGACCGCATCACGCTCGGAGTTCCCCGTGGGCGAGTCCTGGTGTTCGCTGCAGGCGACGAGCCCACGCCGCAGGGTAAGAGCTGATGGCCACCGGTGTCGAACGCCGCGCGCCCGGCGGAGCGATCAAAGCGCCGGATCAATCTGGGCAGAAAGCCGCCCTGCGCCACCGCCTCGCCGAACGCGGGGTGGACAGGACTCTGCTTCTGCTTGTTCCTGGACTCGCCGCCATGGTGGCTTTGTTCGTGTATCCGTTCCTGTATGGGCTGAGCATCTCGTTCCAGCCGCAAGAAGGGGTCTCCGCTCTCGCCAACTATGCCGAGTTCTTTCGTGATCCGTTCCTCCGGGGGACCATTGGCAAGACGTTCTGGCTCGCGGTGCCGGCGACCATCATCAACGTGGCCGCGGCAATTCCCATCGCGTACCGAATGCGCGGACGCTATCGAGGAAAACGCTTTCTAACGATCATCCTGGTCGTGCCGATGACGCTCGGAACGGTCCTCGTAGCCGAGGGCCTTCTCAGCTATCTGGGTCCGAACGGCTGGTTGAATCGGAGCTTGACGGCGGTCGGCCTGATTGACGACCCGATCCGGCTCGTGCACAACTACTGGGGTGTGCTGATTTCGCTCATCATCACTGGGTTCCCGTTCGCCTTTCTCTTGATCCTCTCCTATATTTCGGGTATCGACCCTACCTTGGAGCGCGCCGCAGCGACGCTCGGCGCGGGACCCTGGGATCGTTTCCGGCGCGTAACCATGCCGCTACTCGCGCCGGGACTGGCGATCACCGTGTGTCTAGCTTTCGTGCTTGCATTCTCAGTCTTCCCGTCGGCGGTTCTCGTCGGCGAACCGGCGGGGGAAACACGCGTGCTTTCGATCGTCGCCTACCGGGCGGCTTTCGAGGAGTTTGATTACTCGATGGCGTCAACCATTGCCATGATCATGGCTGCGCTCGAGCTTGGCGTCATCGCACTCGTGCTCGGCTGGCGCAGCCGCCTATATCGAGGCTCAACTTCCGGAGGGAAGGGCTAGTGACAACCGCGACCACACGAGGGTCTGGCCTTCTCTCCAAGGCTAGACCCAGAAAACGTCTTGTCGGCACTCCGGGAGGGTGGCTGATCTGGGGTGTGGTGATCTTCTTCTTCGTCCACCTCGCCGGAGTGATCGGCTCTGTGGTAGTCAATTCGTTTGCCACGCAATGGTTTGACACATGGCTGCCGAGTGGCTTCACGGCGCGATGGTACGCAGAGGCTTGGGCGGAGTTCGACCTCTTCGATGTGTTGTTCGTGACGCTTGAGATAGCGCTCGCGGTGGTGGTCGCCTCGGTGATCCTGGGAGTGCCCGCCGCGTACGCCCTGGCGCGCCGGAGCTTTCCCGGCAAGAGGCTCGTCATGCTGTTGTTTCTGCTCCCGCTATTGGTGCCTCCGATCACCTATGGGATCCCACTCGCGACGGTGCTCTATAGGTTCAATCTGGCCGGAAGCCTTCCGGGTGTCATCCTTGCCAACATGGTCCCATCCGTTCCTTTTGTCGTCCTGGTGATGACGCCGTTCATCGAGCAGATCGATCCCAATGTCGAGGCGGCAGCGCGCATGTGCGGCGCAAAGACATCGAAAATATTCATACGTGTGCTGGCTCCATTACTGGTTCCGGGAATTCTGGCCGCGTCAGTGCTGGTTCTGGTTCGCACCGTAGCGATGTTCGAGCTAACCTTCTTGACCGCAGGACCAACGACCGAGACTCTCGTGGTGGCGCTGTACTACTCGGCGTTCGCGGCAGGCATCCGAGCCGGCCAGTCGATCGATGCCATGGCAGTGATCTACATGCTTACAACATTGGTGCTTCTAATCATCGCGCTCCGATTCGTGGATCCGACTCAATTAGTGGCGCGCGTCAAAGAACAGGCCGCCGAATAACGCGAGGTGAAAATGATCCGCACCCTGGCACGACCCGGCAAAGAGATGGAGCTGATCGAACTCGGAGTGGCCGAGCTCGACGTCGGCGAGAGGCTCGACCTCGCCGGCGACAAGGAGTCGGTGGTAGTAATTCTATCGGGCCGCGTGCGCGCTCAGGTGGGTGACCGGGATCTCGGGGTCGCGGGTGAGCGCGCCGGCGTCTTCGAGGGTCCGGGCCATGCCGTGTATGCGCCTCCAGACTCATCGCTCGCCGTGGTCGCCGAGGAGGATGCCGCAATCGCCGTGGCCAGGGCTCCGCTCGACGGCGGGGACCCCGGGCGCGCACGCGTGATCGGCCCCGACGACCAGCGCATCGCCAGCGCGGGAGAGGGCAATTGGAGGCGCTCGGTGCGCACGATCCTCGGCCCCGAGCACCACGCGGGTCGCCTGTTGCTCGGGGAAACCATAAATCCGCCGGGCAACTGGTCCTCCTATCCACCGCACAAGCACGATCGGCATGATCCTCCCGACGAAGTCAAGCTCGAGGAGATCTATCTGTTCAAGATCAACCCGAAGGACGGCTTCGGCGTTCAGATCCGCTATGACGACCGGGACACCGAGGCGTTCTTGGTACGCGACGGCGACATCGCAACAATCCCCCGCGGCTATCACCCCGTGGTTGCTGCGCCCGGTTACGAGCTGTACTACCTCTGGGTCATGGCCGGGAAGGGCCGAGACATGATTCCGCGGTTTGATCCGCTTCACGCCTGGGTTCAGGACGAAGGTTGAGGGCGGCTCCCGCTTCATGAAGATCGTTGACGCGAAGGTGATCGTCTGCAGTCCGGACCGCAACTTCGCTACTCTGAAACTGACGACAGACTCGGGACTCACTGGACTCGGGGACGCCACGCTCAACGGCCGTGAACTGGCGGTGGTCGCGTATCTGCAGGAGCATGTTTGTCCTCTTCTAATCGGGCGGGACGCTCATCGGATAGAGGACACCTGGCAGTACCTCTATAAGGGAGCCTACTGGCGCCGCGGTCCCGTGACCATGAGCGCCATCGCCGCGGTCGATACCGCGTTATGGGACATCAAGGCAAAGTCTGCGGACATGCCCCTCTACCAGCTGCTCGGAGGTCGATCACGTGAGGGAGTCATGGTCTACGGACACGCCTCGGGCAACGACATCCCGCAGGTCAGTGACGCCGTCGGTGCGTACCTCGACGAAGGCTATCTCGCGGTGCGTGTCCAATGCGCCATCCCCGGCCTCGGATTGGCCTACGGAGTCGGCAAGGACGCCAAGTTCTACGAGCCTGCCGGCAGAGGACTCCCCCTTGAGAGCGAGTGGTCGTCCGAAAGATATCTGCGGTTCATCCCGGAGGTATTGGGGGCCGTCCGGTCCAAGTTCGGATTCGACTTCCATATGCTTCATGATGTCCATCATCGCCTTACGCCGATAGAAGCAGCTCATCTCGCCAAGCGGCTCGAGGAAGTCGAGCTCTTCTGGCTGGAGGATCCCGTGGTAGCCGAGCTGCAGGAGGGGTTCCGGCTGGTCCGTCAGCACACCACAACGCCGATTGCCACCGGAGAGGTGTTCAATTCGATCTGGGATTGCCAGCAACTCATCCAAGAGCAGCTCATCGATTTCATCCGCGCGTCCGTCGTCCACACCGGCGGCATCACTCACCTTCGTCGCATCGCCCAGCTCGCCGAGCTCTATCACGTCAGAATGGGTTGCCACGGAGCAACTGACCTGTCTCCAGTGTGCCTGGCAGCCGCGATCCACTTCGGCATCTCGGTCCACAACTTCGGTATCCAGGAGTACATGCCTCACTCGGAGCTGACCGACGAGGTCTTTCCCCACACCTACAGCTTCGCCGGGGGTCATCTTTACCCGGGTGAAGATCCGGGCCTGGGCGTGGACCTCGACGAGGATCTTGCAGATCGCTACCCCTACGACCCCGCGTACCTTCCGATCAGCCGCAAGCTGGACGGCACGGTCCACAACTGGTGATCGGTGAACGGTCGGGAACCCGCTCCCTCGATCTGGCCGTGCTCGGCGCGGTAACGGCTCGGCGGGGTTACGGTGTGTTGCTGGAGACGAAAAGCTCGCCGACCCAACTGCCGCCCACATGACCACGCCGGGGCTTATCGATGCCACCGGTCCAGGAGACGCGTTAGCCGGCGCGCGATGACGGCGCGCCACGTCCTTGGGTATGAGTTCGAAGGCGCGGCCATCCTCGGCGTAGCGGCCACCCAACGCTCGCCTGGAGCGCCTGGGGGCTCCGGCTGGCCGGGCTTCGAGCATGAGGTGGCCGCCGAAACGAGGGTCCGGTGAGCCGGTCGAGACTCGCGTCGCTTCGAGGTCTTGTTCTCCTTGGCTCCTCGATTACCTCGGTGGGGGCCATCGAGTTCGGACTTACCCGCGACGGCGATCCACGCAGGCTGGTGGTGCTGTCCTCCGACAACGGAGCTTCTTCGGTCGGTGCCTTCCACGGCGACCATGGGGAGGTCGACGGATGCCGCATCGTGGTGGGAGCGGCCAACCCCCTCAACGCGTCGGTGCTTCGCAACCTGGTTCCCTGGCTCCGGCCTCGGGCTTGGGGCATGGCGACCTCCGCCGGGCTGGGCGACCGGCTTGGTCTCGCCACACCGGGACACGTTCGGGCGATGCGGGCGTCGAGAGGGTTCATCGCCCCAGTGTTCGCCCAGCAATCAATCCGCGAGATGGAGAGAACGAATCGCACTCCGCAAGAGGTCATGGACGACGCGCTCTGGGGTGTGGTGTCGGAGGGGTGGCATGAGGGTTTCGGAGCCGACGCCGATCATCTGAAGACTACTCACCACATCGACCTCTGCAGGGGGGCTGGATTTACCTTCTACACGTTGGATCCTGGAGATCACGTCGACCACGCGGCCGACGGCTCGCCGATGGAGGAGGTGCGGGCGGCCTACGACCTGCTGCCGTGGCCGGCCCTGGAGGACTCCCCGGGTGCGGCGATGCGACGGTACGGAGGATCGTCATGGGAGCTAGAAGGTGAGGTCGTCGTCATCGACGAGGAGGCGGTGGCTCGAGCGGCGGTCAAGTATGGTCCTGCGATTGCTCACGTAGCGACCATGTACCGTCACCTGCGCGCCGCGATCGGCCAAACGGCCGTGGATGTTGAGATATCGGTGGACGAGACCAAGGCGCCGACCACGGTGCAGCAACACCTTTATCTAGCAGCGGAGTTGCAGCGCCTTGGTGTTGGCTGGACGAGCCTCGCCCCGCGCTTTGTTGGACGTTTCGAGAAGGCTATCGACTACATCGGTGACCTGAGAAACTTCGAAGACGATCTTCGCTCACATGCGCGCGTGGCAGCGGCGTTCGGTGGATATAAGCTGAGCCTTCATTCCGGGTCGGACAAGTTCTCGATCTACGAATCTTGTGCACGCGCGACCCAGGGAGCGATGCATCTCAAGACCTCAGGCACGAGCTATCTGGAGGGGCTTCGGACGACGGCGCGCCTTGCTCCTGAGCTGTTCAAGGATCTGTACGCGTTCGCACTCCAGAGCTACACGAAGGATCGGGACGGTTACCATGTCTCGGCCCACTCAGAGGGAGCGCCGAACGCGGCGTTGCTGGATGACGAGGAGTTGTCCTTGCTACTCGAGCGGGACGACGTCCGCCAGATCCTTCACGTCACCTTCGGTTCCGTGTTGACCGCTTGCCACAGCGATGGATCGTCGCGCTTCAAGGACGATCTCGTCGACGTCCTTTGTGGGGGCCGGGAAGCCTATGCGACCGCTCTCGATTCGCATCTGAGCCGTCACCTGGAACCACTGAGGCGAACCCTCGCCCAAACGGCATAGGAAAGAGATGATGGAGAGCCTTTTCGTCGAGTTGTTCGGCCTTGACGATAAGGTCGCGGTGGTTACCGGCGGAAGCGGGACGCTCGGCCGCGAGATGGCAGGGGCTCTGGCACGAGCGGGTGCCCGAGTCGCTGTGCTGGCCAGAAGCCCAGGCCCTCTGGAGGCCGTCACTGCCCGCATCGAGTCTCAGGGCGGCGAGGCGGTGGCGCTTGCCGCTGATGTCCTTGACCGCTCTTCTCTCGAGAGGGCACGCGAGGATCTGCTCGCGAAATTCGGGCGAGTCGACATGCTGGTAAACGCCGCCGGCGGAAACGTTCCCGGGGCAACCCTCGAACCCGGGGGCAACATCTTCGATCTCCCGGCGAGCGCCTTCGACAAGGTCGTCGACCTCAACCTGCTCGGAACGTTGCAGCCCACCCAGATCTTCGGAGCAGCGATTGCGAGCTCGGTAAGAGATGAGGGTGGGGGATCCATCGTCAACATCTCTTCGATGGCCGCAAGCACCGCAATTTCGCGTGTGGTTGGTTACTCGGCGGCCAAGGCGGCGGTTGAAAATCTGACGAGATGGCTATCGGTTGAACTGGCTCGTCGCTACGGTGACGCTCTCAGAGTCAACGCCATCGCCCCCGGATTCTTCTTAGCGGATCAGAATCGCGATCTGCTGGTGGGGCCGGACGGAGATCTGACCGAACGAGGACGATCGATTGTGGCCCGGACCCCAGCCGGTCGCTTCGGCCGTCCCGAGGAGCTCGCCGGCACCTTGGTCTGGCTATGCGGGCCCGGAGCGCGCTTCGTCACCGGCATTGTTGTTCCCGTCGACGGGGGCTTTAGCGGCTTCAGCGGAATCTGAGCCCACACGCGACTTCGGGTTCTCGTGTTTGGCCATCGAGGCCGGCCACAAGCGACCGATGACTGCAAAGCGAGAGTGACCTGGGCCGGAGCGTGAAGCCCCGATCGAGAAGGTACCCCTTACATGCCCTGGGGCGAGCGTGTCGGCTTCGTCGCAGACCCTAAGGGCAACCTCGTGTCCCTAGCTGCTTCTATAACCCCTGAGTAGAACGCTCCTGCGAAGCGTTCGCGAGCGTGCGAACCTCCTCGCGGACGCTGAGCTGAAAGCCCGAAGTGATTCGTGCGTGGAAGTTCGGAATCGGGCCATCCGGCGTTGAGCGCAAGAAGCCTCTTAACGGGTAGCCGACTTGTTGTACTGCCCGACCGAGAGTGGCACGAAGATCGCCAGGATGATGCCGACCCAGATGAGCGAGTACACGACCGGATGGGCCAACGACCACACTTCCGAGGGTGGCGCAGTACCGGTGTTCCCGAACGCCTCGCGCGCCGCCTGCGCGACGGCAGAGACGGGGTTCCACTCCGCAAAGGTTTTCAGGGGGCCGGGCGAACGGTCGATCTGCACAAAGGTATTGGCAACGAACGTCAATGGGAAGTTGAACATGAACGAGGCGTTGTTGACGACCTCTACGCTGGACACTCTCAGCCCAACATAAGCCATGATCCAGGAGAATGCATAGGCAAACAGCAGCAACAGGAGGAAACCACCTATCGCTTCCATTACCGAGGTTCTGATGCGCCAACCGACTATCAGGTCGGTGATCGACATGGCCAGAATCGAGGCCGAGTTGTAGAAGATGTCGCTTGCAGTGCGGCCGACGAGCACCGCAGACCGGGCCATGGGAAGCGACCGGAAACGATCGATGATGCCCTTGGTCATGTCTTCGGCCAGACCCGCTCCGGTGAAGGTCGAGCCGAAGATAACGGTCTGAACGAAGATCCCAGCGATCAGGTATTCGCGATAGCTCGCGCCGGAGATAGGGATCGAGCTGCCGAACACGTAGCCGAACAGCAACACGAACATGATCGGTGACATGAGTGTCCAGATCAGCAGTTCAGGGATGCGCCTTATCTTGATCAAGTTGCGTTCGGCCACGACAGCGCCGTCACCTAATGCCATTGCTACTGATGTCATCGGACGGCCTCCTTCACTTTGTTTTCGCCCGGTTTTTGTGCGGGATCGTCTTTGTCATCTTCGGTCGGTTCGCCCTTTTCCTCTGCCGAGTGACCGGTGAGCGTCAGGAACACGTCGTCCAGCGTGGGGCGCCGGAGTCCCATTCACGGTGATGTCCCTGTCGGCCAGCCGCTGAAGGGCTTGCCGGAGGACGTCCGCGCCACCGGTGACGGCTGCCGTCAGCCTGCGTGTCTGCTCGTCCACCTGGACTTCCCCTACAGAAAGGTCCCCGAGGGTCGCACAGGCCGCTGGAGCATCGGCGGGGGATGCGAGGACTATCTCGACCCGCTCCCCTCCCAGCTGAGTCTTGAGCTCGTCCGATGTTCCGTGGGCGATCTTCCGCCCCTTGTCGATGACCACGATGTCGTTGGCGAGCCGGTCCGCTTCCTCCATGTACTGGGTCGTCAGGAGAACGGTGGCTCCACCTCGCACGAGCGCCTGGATCGCTTTCCACATCTGGGCTCGGCTACGAGGATCTAGCCCGGTCGTCGGCTCGTCTAGGAACAGGACATCCGGTCGAGAAGCTCACGAGCGCGAGCACGAGACTTGACTCGACCCAGATGGTACAGACGGCCCACCATGTCGAGGTTCTCGTAACCGGTCAGGTGTTCGTCAACGGCTGCAGTCTGGCCCGAGAGCCCGATACGCTTCCGTACCCTGTCGGGCTCGGCGACAACGTCCAGGCCGGCGACCACGGCCGTGCCCCCATCGGGGTCGAGAAGAGTCGTCAGGATGCGGACGGCGGTCGTCTTCCCCGCGCCGTTTGGCCCGAGCAGCCCGAGTCCAGTCCCCTTCGGCACAACGAGGTCGAGACCATCCAACGCCGTCACATCTCCGTAGCGCTTGACCAGACCCGACGTTTGGATCATGTCGGGCATTGCAATGCTCCTCCTATCTTGTAGCGGCTTGGGAACTTCGACCCCAAGCGAGGCAGGAACTCATCGGTCGAGTCCAACCTAGTAACAAAGCGGCCATTTTCGTGCGCGAACCGAACGCCGCGCCTGTGGTGCTACCTCGGCGGCTCGCGTAGTGCTTGAATCTCATCTCGAAGTGAGGACTGGATCGAGCGCAGCTCATCGTGTAGCTGCTTTCGTTCCTCGCGCCGCCCGCGTTCCAGTTCCCGAAACTTGTTCTTGAGATCGGCCTGTCTGTCTCGCCATTTCTCCTCGAAGTCTTTGAGCTTCACCTGGAAATCTCGCAGTTGCTCCTTTACTTCCTGACTCACCGCTTTCACCTCCGCTGCACTCGTGGACCTCGCTTCGGTTCCTTCGGTGACGCCCCGGAAGCGTGCCCAGGCAGCCTGACGCGTGGTGCCGAGCGCCTCGCCGACCTCTTCCCACGTGACACCCGTTTCGATCGCGCCGACCACCATTCGGGCCTGCCAATCGGAGACTTGCTTGAACAGAGCGCGGCTCGAGCGCAGGGCGGCGATCGGGTGGGGTTCCGCCTGAGTTTGCTCGAGAACAGTGCGAAGAGAATCTGGAATCGAGGTCGGCATTCTGTTTCTTCCCTTGGGTCGTGGGGGTCGTCAAGTACGTATTGACTAATATAGTCCCCATGGATAATGACGTCAACCGTACCCTGACACGAAGTACGGGCGGGCCCGGAAAGGGGCGGATGTTGGTGCACTTCAGCAGTCTGCCTCGCGATATCCGAGCGGATGCGTCGCTTTGGGGGGAGGTTCGCTCGCGATGGTCCGGGTCGCAATGCTCGACGATCTCGGTCGGAGTTGGACGAGTGAGGCCAGTTATCGCGCTGACTGGGACGGAGCCGTCAGGCTTGCGAGTTCACCATGAGTTTCGATGCGGACGAAGCGTTCTATGAGAGCTTCGACTAGACACCGCCTTGTCCAATGATGATGCGCCCTACAATCTCCGACTGGCCCTACAAGCTCCGACTGTGCGTCTTTGTCCTCGCCAGGGATAGGTGTGCGAGCCGTTTGTCGTGCCATGGACGTCCACCCCTCGATCTACTACCGCTGGAGGAAGCTCGCACCCCGAGGTGGGCTCGAGAATGCTGCGGCCGCGAGCGGCGGATCCCGCAGATGCCCAACATCTTGTGAGCAGCGGGTGTCCCCCACGCTCCGGCCATGCTGGGGAGGGTCCCAAGCGGATCTCAGCCGAGCGGGGGTCGACTGTGTGTCGGTGTCGATGCAACAAGGAACGCAGGCCCGGATATCCGTTTCGCTCGAAGAAGCCTGCTCCTCCGCCCCTTTGCTGCGCTGATTCTCCCGAAGCTAAGGCTGTGGTTTTCTCCTCTCAACCAAAGCGTCGAGACAACCCGGGGAGGGCTTACTCGCTCGTAACGTTCTCGTTGCGCGAGATAGATAGCATGCCCGCAATGGCCGTCGTTGAAGGAGGTTCGGTAACGATGCGTGTGGGAGCTGAGTGGAAACCGGTGGGCCGGGGGCGAATCCCCAGGAGGTCGATCGCCCTCCTGACGGCGACCGGGCTGGTGTTCGCAGGAGCCACTGCGCAGGCGGAAAGGCGAGCGGCCGGGGGAGAGCAGACAAGCAGATCCGCTGAACGGATCGAGAGGCGGCTCTCTGGCGTGGCCGGCTCGCTCGGGAATATGGCGAAGGGCAAGAAGAAATGGCTCATGGGCCCGGTGTCCCATACCTACGAGCAGAGTCCGGTGAGCGGTACCACCTATATCAGCACGATTGAGACAGTCGGCTACAAGGGCAAGCGGGATGCCGGCTGGCCGAGGGTGGGCGATGTCTATCTCGGACAGATCTGGGTGGGCAGAGCAGGCGATGGCGGCGCCGGGGACGAAGTGGTCACCGAGATCAAGCTTCCCCGCAAGTCCTCATTTGCCATCAAGAACTCCAAGCGCAGCCGCCGGGTGCGCTGCTACAAGGGCAAATCGGACGGCAGCTTCACGAGTCTTGGCGGCCGCAAGTGCCCGAACCGTCCCGTAAAGGGAGTGCACGGATGGAGGTTCGTGCCGCGTGGCGGGTCTTGGGGTGTCCCAAAGGGACGCTGGATCCAGATCGTCTTTCCGCTTCGCTCGCGCAGCCGGCTCCGGGGACTGGCAGACAGCCGCAACGCGTGCATCGTTGGGTCGGTTCACAACCTCAGCGGCTGGGCAATCGATGA
>Ga0136623_10000618_pt1 | contig 10946 bp, 4 predicted proteins | sample AntDrymUQ4492106_2_FD_104656 | JGI IMG/M metagenome (GOLD analysis project Ga0136623, IMG submission 104656) | Polar desert sand microbial communities from Dry Valleys, Antarctica - metaG UQ449 (21.06) | ecosystem: Environmental > Terrestrial > Soil > Desert | place: Antarctica: Dry Valley...
CGCTGCTGGTCAGAGAGGTGGACTTCCTGATGATCTACTCTCATCCCATCGCATCCGACCTGCCCCGAGGCTCAAAAACAGCCTCTGACCAGGCAAAACGACTTTGCGCACCGCCCTGGCGTGCTGGCGGCGATCGCACCAGCCCGCAAGGCCGGACCGGGCGTCCACACCCGTTTGCTGACCACCGCTGGCTCGTGGCCCACAGAGCCTGACTGTGACTGCGCGGTCGCGGTTGCTGCCTTCACCCGATTGTCGGTGTTTCGCTGTAGTTGCGCGTCTTCGTGTTACGTCAAAATTGGTCGTCGACGTCATAACTGACGACAGGAATACGGTGGGTGGCTGTGATGATGCCTGGTGAAAGTGCCGGCGCTTGGTCTAGGCCTGCTGGGTTTGATGATGAGACCAGGGCCCACGCGGTTGCGGTGTTGACTGACGTGCCGGAGTGGCAGCTCGTCCCGCAGCGGTGGGAACGGGTGGAGCAGATCGTCGACGTACTCGGTGAGGCGCTCGCCGGGGGCGATATTGCTGCGGTGCGGGAAGCGACGGCGGAGCTGCAGCTGGCAGGGCCGGTGCGGGTCACCCGGATCGGCGTTACCCCACTGGTTCCGGTGCCAGAACGGGTGCGGGACCGGGCCAACCATCTGGTGCATTCCCTTGGTCCCACCCCACGGCAATCATCCGGTCCAGTTGATTCCAGCCGGGAACGAGGGGGTGGCAGTGACCGGAAACCGACTGGTTGATCAGGAACTCATCGTCCACGCATTCGCGCCCATCAACGGTCCCCACGCGGAGGCGGCATACCGGCAGATCGGCGAGATCTGGGACCGCTGCCAGCACCGGCTGGGCGTAGCCAAGCCGATCCCCACCACTGGACTGCCCACGGCGCTGCCTCTCGACCCGTGCCGCGCGTCCTCGAGTGCTGCCGTGGCCGCACAGGAAGACCCCGCGGCCGACTACCAGGCGATCGTGCGCCGCGATCACGATGTGATCACCTTCTCGATGGTGTTCGCCGCGCCCGTTGACACCGCCTCCCGCCGGTTGCGCCTTGGTTCAACATCCCCGCCGGGTTGGATCGAGTTCGACCGGTGGTGGACCGAACTGGCCGCCGGTGGCACCGATGCACTGCTCGGTGTTGTGCGAGTCCACCAAGTCAAGTGCACCGGCCGGGTGCACGCACCGCTGGATGCCCTCGCGCAGCAGGCCCGTGCGGCCCTGCCCGCCGCCGAGCACGAGCCGTACTGGTGGCAGCGGGGCCGCATCGGGCCCCATGGTATTGCCGTCTGGGAGATCACCCGGGACGATGACCGCGCCGAGCGACGCCTTGTGGTCCTCGCGTCTGATGATCAAGAGCTGTCTCTGAGCGCATGGACCTGGAGCAACGGCGAGATCACCATGCCGCCCTTGGCCCGCTACCTCATGCACGCCGCGAAGCTGCGCTATCAGGCCCGGGTTCACGGTGACGGACAACAGATCGCCCAGCTTTGGCACCGAGTAGACGACCGCGTGAGGCGGCTGATGCGCAAGGAGGCTCCCGCGGGTCACCCGGATGAGGCCACCGAGCTTCGCGAACTGATACTCGACGAAAATGAGCTGGTGCTGACCACCGCCGACGTGCAGGACATGCAACACACCGTCCGGATCACCATCGACAACATGACCGCGGCCCTGGCCGAGCCCCTGCACACCGACCAGGCCCTCGCCGACTGGATCACCCGACAGCTGGCAGACGACGCCGAATATCTCGCCACCGCCCGGCAACGAACCCAGCAGATCAGCCGGCTTTACCCCATCCCGCCCCCGGTACCGTCGGCACGCATCGCGGTGCGCATGGGATTCGGCGTCGACATCGTCGGCTACAGCACCCGCCCCGATCCGCAGAAAAACGACGCGCAAGACCGCTTGGCCTCGCTCGTGCATCGTGTCCTCGGCGACCTAGATCTGCGCCTGGAACAGACCGACCACCAACCCAACGGCGACGGCATGATCGTGTTTCTACCCGCCACGGTGGAACTCCACCGCGCCCTGCCCAAGCTGATCCAGGCATGGACAGAACTCCTCGCAGCCGACAATCAGCGATTCCAGAATCGGCTGCGGCTGCGCCTGGCCACCGTCGTAGGACCCATCGGACTAGCCGCCCTCGGGTTCAGCGGCCGCACCCCCGTAGAGGCCGCTCGACTGCTCGACAGCGACGTGCTCCGCCACGCACTCTCAGAACATCCCCACATCGACCTCGCCGTACTGATCTCCGACCAGCTGCACCAGTACGTGCTCGAGGAGGGCCACCCCGGCCTCGACGCGACACAGCTGCAGCGGCACCTCATCGAGATCAGGGAATACCGCAAACACGCCTGGCTCTGGACCCCCAACCTGATACAGTAACATCGGGGAAGGAGTCGCCACCCGAGCGACCCGGAACGGGGATCGACATATGACAATTCCAACAAGATATTCTAGCCGAACCGCCGCCGCCGGTGCGTCGCTAACGATGTTGCCTTCCGGTGCATCTGCCTTACCAGCGGGGCTTCATAATGGCGCCGAGTCGCTCGCTGCCGGCAAGGTGACAGTGCATTGGCGCTCGGGACTCCTGGGGATAAGGGTCCCGCCGTACAAAAGACTACTTGTTAGGTTCAAGGTATGACTGTACTGTTCTGTGCCGGTGGCTGCCCGCGCCTCATCTCGGTTTCGGCTGTGCCGGGCGGTAACCCCGTAGCGCTTGCCGATCCGGAAAACTGGGCAGTCAACTACATGGAGTGCGCCACGTGCCGGTCGAGTTGGTGCGACCGTTGTTACGCCGACCTCGGCTCGGACAGTTGTCCCACTTGCCAGCAGAAGTTCGCCCAGCACTACATCACGGAGGCCGCGCATAGGCAGTCTGCTGACCTATTGGCAGAGGCCGTCATGGATCGCCTCAGGCGGCATGCCGACACCGGCGACGCGAGCATCGTTCTCGAACCGGAGGCCCTGCTAGAGGTCCGCGCGCTGCTGGAGCAGGCCACCAGCGGTTATCCGTTCATGGTGGCCTCATACTCCGCAGGCATGTTGCACTGGGTCCGCTACAAGGCATTGCCACCCGGCGAGGGCGGTGAGGATTTGGCGGCAACCCTCCGTCACTTCGCGGCCAGCGAGAGAGCGGCCGTCCGTCTTATCCCGGACCCGGATCAGCGGCCGAAGGTGCCGGAGACGATCCGACTGATCCTGGAGCGTCGTGCCCATGAGTGATGCCGTCGACCCGCGCACCCTGCGCCGTTTCAGCGCGGCGGCCGACCGACTCATCGTGGCCATTCAGGCCGGGACCGCGCTGCAGGTCAAGGCCGCTGTCACGATGGTCAGCGCGGCGCTTCCCACCACTCCGCCGGGCCATCCAGCGACCAGGGAAGCACTGCGAGGAGTCTGGGGCGCAGCCTGGACTACCCTGGAGCGGACCGGTGAGGTCGAGGTGCTACGGGAGAGCCTCATCGCCTACCGAGTCATCCTCCTGGTCTGCCGCTTCTCCGCTCCAGAGCGGGCGGCTCTCTTGGCGATAGCTGTCGGTGCCAGGCTGCTCGACTATTTCAACGCGCATTTCGACGTGCCCGGCGCTGTCGCCGTCTTGGACGAGGCGATCGGGGTCTGCCGAGACGCTGAGCGCGAGGTCAGCGCGGCCGATGACATTCGCCCCGGTGTCATGGCGACGCTCGGTGACGCACTGCGGATACGGTATGAGCACACGGAGGACGTCTCCGCCCTGGACGAGGCGATCACGGCGCACCGCGAAGGCGTCGCACTGATCCCGGCCGGCTCTTCCGACTCGCGGGAGCGATCCGCGCGAGCGATGCTCCTGACCGGTCTCGGCTACGACCTTGACCATCGCTACGAGCGGAGCCAGGACGCGGGGGTATTGAACGAGGCGATCGCCGTGCACCGGGAAGCCGTAGCGTTCCTCCCGCCTGGTGAACCCGACCGGGCGATGCAGCTCGACTACCTCGGTATGAGCCTGCAACGGCGGCACCGAGTGACTGGCGACGCCGCCGATCTGGAGGAAGCCATCGGCGCCGCCCTGGAGGCGGTCCAGACCACCCCGACTGACGAGCCCAGGTGGGCGGGCATGCTGTCCAACCTGAGTTCCGCACACCATCATCGGTTCGAACTCACGGGGAACGTGGCTGACCTGAAGGAGGCCATCGACCTCCTGCGGCAGGCCATCCGGGCGTGCGGCACCGACGGCCCGGGGCGGGGGCTTTACCTGGCAAACCTCGGCTCGGTCCTGTCGACATGGTTTAGTCACACGGGCGACGCCTCCGCTCTCAGCGAAGCAATCACGGCGCATAGGGAAGCCCTCGCGGTCACCGCCCTGGCCGACGCAGACCGTCCCCACCGACTGGCCGGCCTCGGCGATGCCCTGCAACTGCGCTCCAGTCGCTACGACGACGTCACTGCCTTGGATGAGGCCATCGCCGCCTATCGCGAAGCCTTGCTCGGCATACCAGCCGGAGATCCGATCCGGGTGAATTACCTGAACAATCTCGGCAGCGCGTTGGAAAACCGTTTCTCCGCGCCCGGCGGAGAAAACACCCACCTGGAGGAGGCGCAACAGGTGCTGCAGGAAGCTGTGGCGCTATTATCCGAGGACCACCCGGACCGGAGCACGGTCCTATCCAACCTCGGCAGTCTCCTTCAGACGCGACACGGGCTCAGCGCGAGCGCGGCCGGCCGAGAGGAAGCCAGATCCTCGGCGTTCACGAGAGCGCTCGCCGAAGAGACCGCGCGCGCCGCGATAGCGCCGCCCGATCTCTACCGAAGCGCCGCGCGGGCGATGCTCAACGCTGCGCCACCTTCAATTGCCGCCGCCGCGACGATCTCTGTGCTCGGTGGCCCGACCACCACCACCACTACCACAGCGTCGACCATCGACAACTTCCCCCACCTCGACTGGACAACCGAAATCGATACACTGCATACCTACAGTTGTGATGCGGGCAAGATCGCTTCGCTGACCAACCGCCCGGACTGCCCCCGTGAAGCCACGCTCGCGGCCGTCGTCGGTTGCGGACGGACCTCGGTCGACTCGGGCGCGCACGCGGCACTGGTGGTGGCTGCGTCCGGTCACATCACGCTTGAGGAGCTCGCGCGAGAGGTCCACCCGGCGCGGTCCGTGCTGGGCTTGACGGCTACCAAACGGCTGTTCCGGGACGGACTGGGTAAGGATCCGACCTGCTGGCTCACTGCGGCTCGGCTCGTTGCCGATCACGGTGGGACCGTTCCCGAACTCATCCAACGGGCGACAAGCACGACATTGCCGGCGGTCGCGGCGGTCCGGGCAACCAACGACCACCCCGGCGCGATCCTGCTGCTCATGAGCCCGCCCGGGGTGATCGCTGACCTGCACGCGAAGCTGGAGGAGCCGGAACTACTGGGGCTCTTCGCGAGCAAGGCCAGCAGCGACGCCGACGACCTCCAAACGGTGCTGCTCGCGCTCACACTGGCGCTCGCCGCGCGCGGCGAGCGCCAGTGTGAGCGCGAGCAGCACCGTTTGGAGGTCGTCGGCGTCGCTGCTGGCCTTGCTCGCGAAGAGCCCCAGTAGTTCCGGCTCCTCCAGCTTCGCGTGCAGGTCAGCGATCACCCCGGGCGGGCTCATGAGCAGCAGGATCGCGCCGGGGTGGTCGTTGGTTGCCCGGACCGCCGCGACCGCCGGCAATGTCGTGCTTGTCGCCCGTTGGATGAGTTCGGGAACGGTCCCACCGTGATCGGCAACGAGCCGAGCCGCAGTGAGCCAGCAGGTCGGATCCTTACCCAGTCCGTCCCGGAACAGCCGTTTGGTAGCCGTCAAGCCCAGCACGGACCGCGCCGGGTGGACCTCTCGCGCGAGCTCCTCAAGCGTGATGTGACCGGACGCAGCCACCACCAGTGCCGCGTGCGCGCCCGAGTCGACCGAGGTCCGTCCGCAACCGACGACGGCCGCGAGCGTGGCTTCACGGGGGCAGTCCGGGCGGTTGGTCAGCGAAGCGATCTTGCCCGCATCACAACTGTAGGTATGCAGTGTATCGATTTCGGTTGTCCAGTCGAGGTGGGGGAAGTTGTCGATGGTCGACGCTGTGGTAGTGGTGGTGGTGGTCGGGCCACCGAGCACAGAGATCGTCGCGGCGGCGGCAATTGAAGGTGGCGCAGCGTTGAGCATCGCCCGCGCGGCGCTTCGGTAGAGATCGGGCGGCGCTATCGCGGCGCGCGCGGTCTCTTCGGCGAGCGCTCTCGTGAACGCCGAGGATCTGGCTTCCTCTCGGCCGGCCGCGCTCGCGCTGAGCCCGTGTCGCGTCTGAAGGAGACTGCCGAGGTTGGATAGGACCGTGCTCCGGTCCGGGTGGTCCTCGGATAATAGCGCCACAGCTTCCTGCAGCACCTGTTGCGCCTCCTCCAGGTGGGTGTTTTCTCCGCCGGGCGCGGAGAAACGGTTTTCCAACGCGCTGCCGAGATTGTTCAGGTAATTCACCCGGATCGGATCTCCGGCTGGTATGCCGAGCAAGGCTTCGCGATAGGCGGCGATGGCCTCATCCAAGGCAGTGACGTCGTCGTAGCGACTGGAGCGCAGTTGCAGGGCATCGCCGAGGCCGGCCAGTCGGTGGGGACGGTCTGCGTCGGCCAGGGCGGTGACCGCGAGGGCTTCCCTATGCGCCGTGATTGCTTCGCTGAGAGCGGAGGCGTCGCCCGTGTGACTAAACCATGTCGACAGGACCGAGCCGAGGTTTGCCAGGTAAAGCCCCCGCCCCGGGCCGTCGGTGCCGCACGCCCGGATGGCCTGCCGCAGGAGGTCGATGGCCTCCTTCAGGTCAGCCACGTTCCCCGTGAGTTCGAACCGATGATGGTGTGCGGAACTCAGGTTGGACAGCATGCCCGCCCACCTGGGCTCGTCAGTCGGGGTGGTCTGGACCGCCTCCAGGGCGGCGCCGATGGCTTCCTCCAGATCGGCGGCGTCGCCAGTCACTCGGTGCCGCCGTTGCAGGCTCATACCGAGGTAGTCGAGCTGCATCGCCCGGTCGGGTTCACCAGGCGGGAGGAACGCTACGGCTTCCCGGTGCACGGCGATCGCCTCGTTCAATACCCCCGCGTCCTGGCTCCGCTCGTAGCGATGGTCAAGGTCGTAGCCGAGACCGGTCAGGAGCATCGCTCGCGCGGATCGCTCCCGCGAGTCGGAAGAGCCGGCCGGGATCAGTGCGACGCCTTCGCGGTGCGCCGTGATCGCCTCGTCCAGGGCGGAGACGTCCTCCGTGTGCTCATACCGTATCCGCAGTGCGTCACCGAGCGTCGCCATGACACCGGGGCGAATGTCATCGGCCGCGCTGACCTCGCGCTCAGCGTCTCGGCAGACCCCGATCGCCTCGTCCAAGACGGCGACAGCGCCGGGCACGTCGAAATGCGCGTTGAAATAGTCGAGCAGCCTGGCACCGACAGCTATCGCCAAGAGAGCCGCCCGCTCTGGAGCGGAGAAGCGGCAGACCAGGAGGATGACTCGGTAGGCGATGAGGCTCTCCCGTAGCACCTCGACCTCACCGGTCCGCTCCAGGGTAGTCCAGGCTGCGCCCCAGACTCCTCGCAGTGCTTCCCTGGTCGCTGGATGGCCCGGCGGAGTGGTGGGAAGCGCCGCGCTGACCATCGTGACAGCGGCCTTGACCTGCAGCGCGGTCCCGGCCTGAATGGCCACGATGAGTCGGTCGGCCGCCGCGCTGAAACGGCGCAGGGTGCGCGGGTCGACGGCATCACTCATGGGCACGACGCTCCAGGATCAGTCGGATCGTCTCCGGCACCTTCGGCCGCTGATCCGGGTCCGGGATAAGACGGACGGCCGCTCTCTCGCTGGCCGCGAAGTGACGGAGGGTTGCCGCCAAATCCTCACCGCCCTCGCCGGGTGGCAATGCCTTGTAGCGGACCCAGTGCAACATGCCTGCGGAGTATGAGGCCACCATGAACGGATAACCGCTGGTGGCCTGCTCCAGCAGCGCGCGGACCTCTAGCAGGGCCTCCGGTTCGAGAACGATGCTCGCGTCGCCGGTGTCGGCATGCCGCCTGAGGCGATCCATGACGGCCTCTGCCAATAGGTCAGCAGACTGCCTATGCGCGGCCTCCGTGATGTAGTGCTGGGCGAACTTCTGCTGGCAAGTGGGACAACTGTCCGAGCCGAGGTCGGCGTAACAACGGTCGCACCAACTCGACCGGCACGTGGCGCACTCCATGTAGTTGACTGCCCAGTTTTCCGGATCGGCAAGCGCTACGGGGTTACCGCCCGGCACAGCCGAAACCGAGATGAGGCGCGGGCAGCCACCGGCACAGAACAGTACAGTCATACCTTGAACCTAACAAGTAGTCTTTTGTACGGCGGGACCCTTATCCCCAGGAGTCCCGAGCGCCAATGCACTGTCACCTTGCCGGCAGCGAGCGACTCGGCGCCATTATGAAGCCCCGCTGGTAAGGCAGATGCACCGGAAGGCAACATCGTTAGCGACGCACCGGCGGCGGCGGTTCGGCTAGAATATCTTGTTGGAATTGTCATATGTCGATCCCCGTTCCGGGTCGCTCGGGTGGCGACTCCTTCCCCGATGTTACTGTATCAGGTTGGGGGTCCAGAGCCAGGCGTGTTTGCGGTATTCCCTGATCTCGATGAGGTGCCGCTGCAGCTGTGTCGCGTCGAGGCCGGGGTGGCCCTCCTCGAGCACGTACTGGTGCAGCTGGTCGGAGATCAGTACGGCGAGGTCGATGTGGGGATGTTCTGAGAGTGCGTGGCGGAGCACGTCGCTGTCGAGCAGTCGAGCGGCCTCTACGGGGGTGCGGCCGCTGAACCCGAGGGCGGCTAGTCCGATGGGTCCTACGACGGTGGCCAGGCGCAGCCGCAGCCGATTCTGGAATCGCTGATTGTCGGCTGCGAGGAGTTCTGTCCATGCCTGGATCAGCTTGGGCAGGGCGCGGTGGAGTTCCACCGTGGCGGGTAGAAACACGATCATGCCGTCGCCGTTGGGTTGGTGGTCGGTCTGTTCCAGGCGCAGATCTAGGTCGCCGAGGACACGATGCACGAGCGAGGCCAAGCGGTCTTGCGCGTCGTTTTTCTGCGGATCGGGGCGGGTGCTGTAGCCGACGATGTCGACGCCGAATCCCATGCGCACCGCGATGCGTGCCGACGGTACCGGGGGCGGGATGGGGTAAAGCCGGCTGATCTGCTGGGTTCGTTGCCGGGCGGTGGCGAGATATTCGGCGTCGTCTGCCAGCTGTCGGGTGATCCAGTCGGCGAGGGCCTGGTCGGTGTGCAGGGGCTCGGCCAGGGCCGCGGTCATGTTGTCGATGGTGATCCGGACGGTGTGTTGCATGTCCTGCACGTCGGCGGTGGTCAGCACCAGCTCATTTTCGTCGAGTATCAGTTCGCGAAGCTCGGTGGCCTCATCCGGGTGACCCGCGGGAGCCTCCTTGCGCATCAGCCGCCTCACGCGGTCGTCTACTCGGTGCCAAAGCTGGGCGATCTGTTGTCCGTCACCGTGAACCCGGGCCTGATAGCGCAGCTTCGCGGCGTGCATGAGGTAGCGGGCCAAGGGCGGCATGGTGATCTCGCCGTTGCTCCAGGTCCATGCGCTCAGAGACAGCTCTTGATCATCAGACGCGAGGACCACAAGGCGTCGCTCGGCGCGGTCATCGTCCCGGGTGATCTCCCAGACGGCAATACCATGGGGCCCGATGCGGCCCCGCTGCCACCAGTACGGCTCGTGCTCGGCGGCGGGCAGGGCCGCACGGGCCTGCTGCGCGAGGGCATCCAGCGGTGCGTGCACCCGGCCGGTGCACTTGACTTGGTGGACTCGCACAACACCGAGCAGTGCATCGGTGCCACCGGCGGCCAGTTCGGTCCACCACCGGTCGAACTCGATCCAACCCGGCGGGGATGTTGAACCAAGGCGCAACCGGCGGGAGGCGGTGTCAACGGGCGCGGCGAACACCATCGAGAAGGTGATCACATCGTGATCGCGGCGCACGATCGCCTGGTAGTCGGCCGCGGGGTCTTCCTGTGCGGCCACGGCAGCACTCGAGGACGCGCGGCACGGGTCGAGAGGCAGCGCCGTGGGCAGTCCAGTGGTGGGGATCGGCTTGGCTACGCCCAGCCGGTGCTGGCAGCGGTCCCAGATCTCGCCGATCTGCCGGTATGCCGCCTCCGCGTGGGGACCGTTGATGGGCGCGAATGCGTGGACGATGAGTTCCTGATCAACCAGTCGGTTTCCGGTCACTGCCACCCCCTCGTTCCCGGCTGGAATCAACTGGACCGGATGATTGCCGTGGGGTGGGACCAAGGGAATGCACCAGATGGTTGGCCCGGTCCCGCACCCGTTCTGGCACCGGAACCAGTGGGGTAACGCCGATCCGGGTGACCCGCACCGGCCCTGCCAGCTGCAGCTCCGCCGTCGCTTCCCGCACCGCAGCAATATCGCCCCCGGCGAGCGCCTCACCGAGTACGTCGACGATCTGCTCCACCCGTTCCCACCGCTGCGGGACGAGCTGCCACTCCGGCACGTCAGTCAACACCGCAACCGCGTGGGCCCTGGTCTCATCATCAAACCCAGCAGGCCTAGACCAAGCGCCGGCACTTTCACCAGGCATCATCACAGCCACCCACCGTATTCCTGTCGTCAGTTATGACGTCGACGACCAATTTTGACGTAACACGAAGACGCGCAACTACAGCGAAACACCGACAATCGGGTGAAGGCAGCAACCGCGACCGCGCAGTCACAGTCAGGCTCTGTGGGCCACGAGCCAGCGGTGGTCAGCAAACGGGTGTGGACGCCCGGTCCGGCCTTGCGGGCTGGTGCGATCGCCGCCAGCACGCCAGGGCGGTGCGCAAAGTCGTTTTGCCTGGTCAGAGGCTGTTTTTGAGCCTCGGGGCAGGTCGGATGCGATGGGATGAGAGTAGATCATCAGGAAGTCCACCTCTCTGACCAGCAGCG
>Ga0136623_10000621_pt1 | contig 10931 bp, 9 predicted proteins | sample AntDrymUQ4492106_2_FD_104656 | JGI IMG/M metagenome (GOLD analysis project Ga0136623, IMG submission 104656) | Polar desert sand microbial communities from Dry Valleys, Antarctica - metaG UQ449 (21.06) | ecosystem: Environmental > Terrestrial > Soil > Desert | place: Antarctica: Dry Valley...
AGCGGCAGCGTCGACCCGTCGATGCTGAACGGCCGCTTCGAGCTCAGGCCGATGACCCACTGGATCACGCCCTCGGAGCCCTGCACGATCCGAGCTTCCTCGAGGTAGTTCATGCCCGACGGCGCGATCGACTCCGGGCCGGTGTAGGTCGGCTCGGGCTCCGCCCCCGGCGCCGCCGGGGCGAACACCGAGGTCTTGGTAAAGCGAAGCACCAGGTAGGCCTCGCCGGCGGGCTCGAACTCGTCACCCGACGTGAAGTCGACGAACGGGCCCTCGCGGTACTCGATGGCGTAGCCCGGTGGGAGCGGCTGGCCGTCGGAGCGGAACTCGAACGTGATCTCGTCGAAGCACCCCTCGGCGTCCGCCACCTGGGCGTCGACGAGAAAAGCCTGCTCACTGCCTGCGGGCGTCTGTCGCCGCACGGTCGCGCTGTTGGCGACGCAGCCGGCCGCACCGTCGCCCGTCACCGGGGGACGAGCCGTGTCGGTCTCGCTTGCATCGTCGCTCGCGCTCGTGCACGCGGCCACGCCGATCAGAAGAGTCGCAGCGACGCGACGGACCACGGGCATCACGTCACGATATCGAGGGATACGATCCCGGCCATGACGACCTTCGGGCTCCAGCTCCCCAACTTCAACTTCCCCGGCGTCTCCGACGACGGGATGTTCGAGCACGTGGCCGGGCTCGCCGGCGCCGCCGAGGAATCCGGGTTCGACTCGGTCATGGTGATGGACCACTTCTGGCAACTGCCACCGCTCGGCGGGCCCGACCAGCCGATCCTCGAGGCCTACACACTGCTCGGAGCGCTGGCCGCCCGCACCGAGCGGGTGAAGCTGGGCACACTCGTGACCGGCGTCACCTATCGCAACCCCGCGCTGCTCGCCAAGCTCGTCACCACCCTCGACGTCATTTCCCGCGGGCGCGCGTTTCTCGGCATCGGCGCCGCCTGGTACGAGGAGGAGCACGACGCCTTCGGCTTCGACTTTCCGTCGGTCGGCGGACGGATGCAACGCCTCGAGGAGGCAGTCCAGGCCTGCCGGGCGATGTTCACCGAGGACGCGCCGACCTTCAACGGCAAGCACTACCGCATCGAAGGCGCCAAGAACCTGCCCCGTCCCATTCAGCCCGGCGGCCCACCGATCATGGTGGGCGGGAGCGGCGAGAAGCGGACGCTGCGGATCGTCGCCCGCTACGCCGACATGTGCAACATCCACGGCAGTCCCGAGACGATCCGCCGCCGTCTCGACATCCTGCGGAAGCACTGCGAGGACGTCGGTCGCGATCCGAGCGAGGTGACGACGACCCGGCGGGGCTCGCTCATGCTGAGCGCGACGGCGGAGGAGGCGGAGCAGACGTCGAAGATGATCCGCGACGCCGCCGGGCCGGAGTTCGACGAGCAGTTCACCGTCGGCACCGAGGATCAGATCGTCGAGGCGGTGGGCGCGCTCGTCGACGCCGGGCTCGACTGCCTGATCTTCGACATGGCCTACGGGACCGCCGACCAGGTGCGCCAAATGGGCAAGCGGCTGGTATCGGAGTTCGCCTGAGGCGAGCGATCGCGGCGCAGGTACCCTGCGCCGCAGGATCTTGGGGTCGAGAGCGGGAAAGGAGGCCCCCGATGGCGACGCTCGCCGAGCGGCTCGGTTACGCCCCCGACGCCAAGCTGCTCATCGTCAACTGCGACGACCTCGGCTCAACCCGCTCCGCCAATCTGGCGGTGTACGAGTCGCTCCGAAACGGTGTCGCGACCAGCGCGTCGATCATGGTCCCGTGCCCGTGGGCGCGTGACGCGGCCGCGCTCTACCGGGGCGAGGACGTCGGCGTACACCTCACGCTCAACTCCGAGTGGGAGACGTACCGCTGGGGGCCGACCACGCACTCCCCCAGCCTCCTCGACGGCGACGGCGGGTTCCCCCGCACCGTCGAGGACACCTGGGACCACGGGGACCTCGAAGAGGTGCGCAAGGAGTGCCGGGCCCAGATCGAGCGGGCGATCCTGTGGGGCTTCGACATCAGCCACCTCGACAGCCACATGGGCACGCTCCAGCTGCGGGCCGATTTCTTCGACGTGTACCTGGAGCTCGCGGTCGACTTCGGCCTGCCCCTGCGGATGGCGGGCGCCTCGGCCGAGCGGGTGGTCGGCTTTCCGTTCCGCAAGCTCGCCGCCGACGAAGGCGTCGTCTTCCCCGATCACTTCGTGCTGTGCCCGATCGGCGCCCGCAAGCGCATCGAACGGGTGCTGTTCGACCTGCGCCCGGGCGTGACCGAGGTCTACCTCCACCCCGCGCTCGACACCGACGAGCTGCGGGCGGCCTGCGACAGCTGGGCCGGGCGGGTCGAGGACCACGCGTTCCTGTGCAACGACCGCTCGCTGCCCGCCCTGATCGACCGCGCGGGAGCGACGCTCGTCGGCTACCGCGAGCTACGCGAGCTCCAGCGGGCGTGACGCTCGACGCGGCGGAGCTCGCCGCGCTGGTCGGGGCCGCCCTGCCCGAGGAGGGACTGACCGCGGCCGATCTCGAGACCTGCTGCTTCGGGCCCGACACCGAGATCCTCGGCGAGCCAACCGCGGCGGCGGCCGTGGCGGTCAAACGCGTCGGCGACACCACGGTGGCGTGGCTGTTGCTCCTGACCGTCCGCCCGGATCACCAGCGGCATCGCCGTGCCCGCGTCCTTCTCGACGCCGCCGTGAACCACGCGCGCGAACGCGGCGCCGTCGAGCTGCACCTCGGGAACGCCTTCCCCCGCTACGTGTGGCCGGGGGTCGACTTCCGGTTCACCGCCGCGCTGGCACTGTTCGAGGCGGCCGGCTTCGAGCCCTATGGGGCCGAGTGCAACATGGCCATCGCATCCGGGTTCCGCGCCGACCCGCCCTCCGACGTCGTCGTAGAGCGCGAGACCGGCGCCGGGGCGGTCGAACTCGCGGGGCGCAAATATCCGCACTGGGTGGACGAGACGGCGCGCGCCGTCGAGGGCGGAACGTGCTTCGCCGCCCGCGCCGACGGGGAGACGCTCGGGTTCGCCTGCCACTCGGTGAACCGCGCCGGCTGGATCGGCCCGATGGCGACCGACCCCGAGCGCCAACACCGAGGAGTCGGGCGGGCGTTGCTCGGCGCGGTCTGCGCCGACCTCGAGACCCGCGGGCACGCCGAAGGCGACATCGCCTGGGTGGGACCGGTGGGCTTCTACGCCAAGTGCGGTGCCCGAGTCAGCCGGGTCTTCCGCACCGCCAAGCTGACGCTCAGTAGGCGGTGATGCCGCGGATCTCTTCCTGGAGCTCTTTGTACTCGGGCGAGTTGGTGAGCGGCATCAGCTGCATGAGCTTGCCCATGTTGCCGGTCACCTTCATGCGGCCCTGCATGAACGCGGCGTTGGGGTCGAGCTCGCCCTTCTGAACCTTGACCGAGTCGTCGTAGGTGAGCGACATGGTGAAGTCGACGTCGGGCAGCTCGCCCAGCTGCGACTCGAGCAGCTTCCCGTTCTCGAGGACCCAGTAGTACTTGATGTCACCGTCGGGCCCGCCGCTGATGACGTATTGCATCTTGGCGGACGCGCCCGGCCGCTCCGGCTGGCCCTCGGACATCTTGCGGGCCTCGTCGAGCCATTCCTGGCTGAGGTACTTGGGCATGGGGTTCCTCTCCCTCAGTGACCTGCGCGGATCTTAGGGACATCGACCGACGCCCGCAGCCCGGCGAACAGATCGTCCTCGGGCTGCCCCTCCGGTACGCCGGGGTCGACGAGCGTGCCGGCCGGCGCGTACTCCTCCCAGGGGAAGATCTCGCGCACGACGTCGTCGGGCAGGCGCATCCAGAAGCCCTCGGGGTCGACCTGGGTGCGGTGCGCCAGCAGCGCCGCCCGCCGCCGGTGCAGGTACTCCCCCACGTCGATCATGGTCGTGAACCGGTCGTCGTGGTCGGGGAAGTCCCGCTCGAACCACCGCGCGTAGGGGCTCTCCTCCCCCCGCCGCTCGAACTCCTCGTGCAGCGCGAGGATCCGCCGGCGCGACCACCCCGTGTAATACATCTTCGACGGCTGCCACGGCTCGCCCGCGTCCGGGAACCGGTCGGGATCGCCGGCGGCGTCGAACGCGGGCACGGAGATCTCGTGCACGCGGATGTGGTCGGGGTGCGGGTAGCACTCGCGGTCCCCGGCGTAGGTGACGACGACCTGGGGTCGCTCGGCTCGGATGATGGCCACCAACTGCTCCACCGCCTCGTCGAGCGGCGCGTTGGCGAAGTTGTCGGCGCGGGCGTTGACGTCGGTGTCGGGCATGCCCGAGTCGTGGTACCCGAGCAGATGGAGCGCGGCGTACCCGATGGCGTCGACGCTGGCCTGGAGCTCGGCCATGCGCACGTCGCGCAGGTTCGCCCGCACCTCGGGCGTGTCGGCCGAGGGGTTGAGGATGTCACCCGCTTCGCCGCCGGTGCAGCACACCAGCACGCTGCGAATGCCCTCGTCGGCGTACTTCGCGACCGTCCCGGAGCCCTTGGACGCCTCGTCGTCGGGGTGGGCGTGCACCGCCAGCAGGCAGAGCGGGTTGCCGGCCCGATCCGAGGGGCGATGGTCGTTGGAGCGATGGTCCGTGGGGGGCGCGGCCATGCGGAAGAGAAACTACCGCGTGAAGCGGGCGGCGCTGCCCGACGTAACCGCGGTCACGAGACTGCTTCCTGGTCCCCCTCGCGGTCTGGTTCGCGCACGCTCTCGAGCAGCCACACCTCTACCCGCCCGATGTCACGGATCTTCCGGCTCCGCAGGCGCTGGAACCCGAACGACGCGTCATCGGCGAGCGCGGCGTGGAAATCGTCCGACGTCAGCACCGAACCGGGCCGGGCGAGCTCGACCATCCGGCTGGCGAGGTTCACCACCGGTCCGTAGTAGTCGCCCTCGTGCGCCACCACCGGCCCGCACGCCAGACCGGCCCGGGCCTCCGGCAGCACTGCGTCGACCGTGGAGCGCTCACTCAGCCGCAGCGCGATGCGGGCGGCAGCGGCGGTGTCCTCGCTCACGAACATCACCTCATCGCCGATCATCTTCACCACCCGGGCGCCGTGCTCGGCGACGGTGTCGTAGGCGATCTCCTCGAACCGGCTGACCAGGCCGGCGAGCTCCTCCTCCTCCAGCTCCTGGCTCAGCGCGGTGTACCCGACGAGGTCGACGAAGCCCACCGCCAGCAGTTGCTCTCCGGCCTGCCCCGGCTCTCGGCCGGCGTACTTGCGCCACAACGCCGCCCGCAGCTGGAGCCGCATGGCGTAGTCGAGCAGGTGCGAGATCCGATCCCAGTTGAGCGAGTCGGGCACGAGCTCGGCCACCTGCTCATCGCTCAGCCCGCTGTCGCGGGCATCCTTGAACGCGTCGAGCATGGCGTCGCTCTGGACCTCGGCGACGCGGGCGAGCGCGGCCCCGACCACCCGCACCTGCTGGACCAACCCCTCCACGCTGCGCTGCGCCGGAAACGTGTCGGTGCCGAAGATGTCGCGCAGGGCCTGGAGCGCCTCGACGTCGCCGTCGGTGAACCGGCGGGCGTCGGGCGGCGGGTCGGGGAACCCGAGGGCGCGCCACAGCCGCTGGGCGTTGTCGCGTTCCACGCCCGACCTGCGGACGACGTCGTCGAACCGGTAGCGCGGTCTTCCCGGCATCAGCGTCCGGTCGAACGCGAGGAGGGCGAGGCGCCCTTCCCGCTCGGCCTGGGCGATCTCGGTGTGGGAGGCGCCCTGCCGTCGGAGGAACGCGCGCAGCCGCCGGTTCACGCGCCCGCCGGGCCCGGCGCCGTCAGCCGGACCGCGGCACGTCCTTCCACGGGATCTCGCGCGACACATCGGGCTCCTTGGGGAGGCCGAGCACGCGCTCGCCGAGGATGTTGCGCATGATGTCGGAGGTGCCGCCCTCGATGGTGTTGGCCTGGGCGCGCAGGAAGCCGCGGACGATCTCGAGATCGTCGTCGCCGACGGCCCCGCCGACGACGCCGAGTCGCTCGCCGTAGTGAGCGCTGAGCTCCTCGCCTTCCCACGCGACGCCGCGGACGCCCTGAAGGTCGACCGCCAGCTTCTGGAGCCGCTGGTTGAACTCGGCCTGCATGAGCTTCGTGATCGAGCCTTCGGGACCGGCCTCGGCGCCCTTCTTGCGCTTGTCGCCCGCCCGCTGGTTGTTGAGCCGGATCAGCCGGCTCTCGATGTAGGCCTGCGCCAGCCGCTGGCGGGCAAGGGGGTCGGAGGTCCCCCGGTGGCGGTCGAGCAGCTGGGTGACGGGGCTGCCGCCGACGGCGTCACCGCCGATCGAGCCCGCGCCCGACAGCGACACCCGCTCGTTCATGAGCGTGGTGATGCCGACGCGCCAGCCGTCGCCCTCCGGTCCGAGGCGCATCGAGTCGGGGATGCGCACCTCGTCGAAGAAGACCTCGTTGAACTCGGCGTCGCCGGTGATCTGCACGAGGGGGCGGACGTCCACGCCGGGCGCGTGCATGTCGACGACGAAGTAGGTGAGGCCGCGGTGCTTGGGGAGGTCGGGATTCGTCCGGGCCAGGAGCATGCCCCACTTGGACAAGTGGGCCAGCGTGGTCCAGACCTTCTGGCCCGAGACCACCCACTCGTCGCCGTCGCGGACGGCCTTGGTGGCGAGCCCGGCCACGTCGGAGCCGGCGCCGGGCTCGCTGAAGAGCTGGCACCAGATCTCCTCGTTGGTGGCGAGGGGACGGAGCAGGCGCTGCTTCTGCTCCTCGGTTCCCCACGTCATGACGGTGGGGCCGCCCATGCCGAGCCCGATGATGTTGAACGGGCGCGGCACCCGGTAGTGGTTCAGCACGTCGGTGACCGCCTTGGCCTGCGCCGGCGACAACGAGAGCCCGGCGCCGTACTCGGCCGGCCAGGTCGGTGTGGCGTAGCCGGCCTCGCCCAGGCGCACGCACCACTCGGAGTAGTCGAGCTGCCTGCGGAGGGCGGTCATCCGCTCCCGGTCGTCGGCGTCGACGGCCTCGAGCCAGCCCGCGGGCAGGTTCTCCCGCAACCATTCCCGGGTCTGCTCGCGCAGCTCGTCGACGGTCAGCTCGGTGGCAGGAGCGGTGGTCGTCATACGGCGATGGTACCGATCCCTTGACCGAGTGGTCAGGTTTGGGCCCGTCGGGTCGGTAGCATTTTTCCTCCATGGGTGCTCCAAGCCATACCGCGCGCGTCCTCGTCTGGCCTGCGCTCGCGACCGTTGCCATCGTGCTCCTGCTGGTCGCCGCGGCCGTGGCCGAGCGGTTCGTCTTCCGCGATCAGATCCTTCCCGGCATCGACGTCGCCGCCGCCTCGATCGGAGGCGACGACGAGTCGCGCGCCCTGCTCGAGATGGAGGTGGCGGCAGCGCGTCTGGAGAGCAAGACGGTTCGCGCCAGAGGAGAAGGCCTCGACCTCTCGTTCGAGCCCGCCGACATCGACTATGACGTCGATGCCCGAGCCACGGTGCGGGCCGCCAGCCGCGCCGGCCGGTCGGGAAACCTCTTCGCGCAGGTCACCGGGACCCTGCTCCGGCGCGTGCGCCCGGACGATGTCGCGCTCGTCGCGACCTGGGACGAAGCCCGCCTCGATGGGGTGATGGACGAATGGGGCGCACAGCTCGCGTCCGGGCTCCAGAACGGTGGGCTCCAGTTCCAGGGCGCCGAGGTGATCGTGGTCGAGCCCCAGTCGGGCTTCGGGCTCCAGCGGGTCGAGGCCGAGCGCCGGATCAAGGAACGTCTGCGCTCGGGTGACACCGACCCGATCGAGCTGCCGGTCGGCGATGCCGATCCCCCCGTCGACATGGCGGCGGTCGAGCGGGCAGCCGCCCGGGCCCGGCGCATCCTCTCGGCGCCGTTCACCCTGACCGTCGACGGCGTCCCCCTCACCATCGCGCCCGAGCAGGTGGGCGCGGCGATGGTCGCCGCCCCCGAGGGCGACGAGCTCGTGCTCGGGATCGACGTCACGCTGCTGCGCACCGCGCTCGGCGCGGCGGTGACTCCCTTCGACGTCGCCCCGGTCGATGCGACGTGGACGACCGACGGTACGTTCGCGACCGTCGTGCCGGCCACCCCGGGGCGGACCGTCGACCTCACACTCGTGGGCGACGCGATCCTGGCCGAGCAGCGGACGATCACCACGACGACCGCCGAGACGCCGGCCGCGTTCACCACCGAGGCGGCGCAGGCACTCAACATCACCGAGAAGGTCTCGGAGTTCACGACCAACTTCGCCGCCGGTCAGGAGCGGGTGAAGAACATCAACAAGGCAGCTGACATCGTCAACAACACGGTCGTCCGCCCGGGCGAGACGTTCTCACTCAACGACAAGCTCGGCCCCCGCACCCCCGAGAACGGGTGGGTGAAAGCGCCGGCGTTCTCGGGCGACACCGGGTTCTTCGACGATTACGGCGGCGGCGTGAGCCAGTTCTCGACCACGCTGTTCAACGCGACGTTCTTCGGCGGCTACAAGGACGTGTCCCACACGCCCCACTCCATCTTCATCTCCCGCTACCCGATGGGTCGGGAGGCGACGCTCGGCTACGGGTCGATCGAGAACAAGTTCCAGAACGACTCGAGCTCGGGCGTCCTGATCAAGACCAGCTACACCGCCAACTCGGTGACGGTCGCGTACTACGGCAACCGGGAGGGTCGGGTCGTGCGCGCCGAGGGCCCGACCGTGATCGAGGAGATCCCACCGGGCGTCGAGTACATCGACTGGCCCTTCCTGCCCGCGGGCCAGGAGTCGCAGCTCCCCGGCGAGAGCGGGTACACGGGCTACAAGGTCGAGAACTTCCGGATCATCGAGCGCCCGGGCCAGGCGCCGACGCGCGAGCGCTTCTACTGGGAGTACGACATGCGCCCCCGGAAGGTCCTGCGGGGAACGGGAACCTAGGCTTCCTCCTCTGGTCGGGCGCGCTCGGCGGCCGGGATACCCGGCCGCCGCCCTGCGGGCCGCTCGCCACTCCCGCACAATTCACGACTCACCGTGGGATGGCACCTCTGCCGGTACCCTCCTCAAGCGTGATCGAGGCCTGGCGCTACGTCGACGACGTCCCCGACCGTTCGCCGGTCGCGCTCGACGATCTCGCCGCCAGCATCGACCCGAAGGAGTCGCTCCTGTGGGTCGACTGCGCCGATCCCACCGAGGATGAGCTGGAGACCGTCGTATCGCAGCTGAGCATCCACAACGTCGCGGCGGAGGACCTCCACCAAGGTGGGCAGCGCACCAAGCTCGAGCGCTACCCCGACCACTTCCACGTCGCCGTGCACGACTGCGAGATGGTGGGCGACGACCTCGTCGACCGGGAAATCGACGTCGTGTTTGGCGAGGGCTGGCTGGTCACTTTGCGCCAGCCCGCCGAGGAGGCGGAGGACCGGTCACCGTTCGATCCCGCAGCCGTGACCCGGCGCTTCGAGCGCCAGCGGTTCGAAGACGGAGGGAACGACGAAGGCTTTCTGCTCTGGGCGCTCCTCGACGAGATCGTCGACCGCTACTTCCTCGTGACCGACCGCGTCGACGAGCGGGTCGACGCGGTCGAGGAGATCGTGTTCAGCGACGAGACCTCCGGCGAGACACCGCGCGAGGTGTTCGACCTGCGGCGGGCGCTCGTACGCTTCCGCCGCTCGGTCTCGCCACTGCGTGAGGTCGTGGCCGAGCTGTTACGCCGGGAGGCCGACTGCATCGGCGAGGCCGCCATCGTCCACATGCAGGACGTGTACGACCACGTCCTGCGGGTCATCGAGCTCGTGGAGTCTCAACGCGAGCTGGTGACGGGCCTGCTCGAAGCCAACCTGGCAGTGGCGTCGAACCGCATGAACCAGGTGATGAAGCGAATGACGTCGTGGGGCGCGATCCTGCTCGGCTCCACGCTCATCGCCGGGATCTACGGCATGAACTTCGAGCACATGCCCGAGCTCAACTGGTACTTCGGGTACCCGATGGCGCTCGGGATGATGCTCGCGCTCACGGTCTTCCTCTACACCTACTTCAAGCGCCGCGAGTGGATCTGAGCGCACCGACGCGCGCGGTCACCCGCTGGCCGGCGGCGACCACCGTTCCCCGCATGCGCCACCCGATCTCGAGCAGGACCGCCGCACTCACCGCGATCAGCGCCGCCTCGGCCAGCACCACCTCCGGCGAGAGCTCGAGGGCGTAGAACTCGCGTGCGAACGGCCATGACAGGGTCAGGGCGAAGAGGCCCACCATCGAACCGACCAACAACGCCCGCCACACGGTGAGGGGTCGGGCCAGGATCACCAGGACCCACAGCCCGACGGTGATGAGCACGAGCGCGGCGGTCGTGCGCGCTTCCTCCAGCGGCACGTCGTCGTGGGCGCGGGCGACCGCGTACGCGCCGAACGTCGCCGCTGCGGCCACGAACCCCGCCGGGACGGTGAAGCGCAGGACGCGGCGCACGAAGCCGGGGACATAGCGGCGCTTGTTCGGTGCCAGGGAGAGGAAGAACGCCGGGATCCCGATGCTCAGCTGCCCGACGAGCGTGAGGTGACGGGGCAGGAACGGGTACGGAAGCTGACCGACGCCCACGGCAAGCGCGAGGAGCATCGCGTATACGGTCTTGGTGACGAACAGGTTGGCGACCCGCTCGATGTTGGCGATCACCCGACGGCCCTCGGCCACGACTCCGGGCATCGTGGCGAACCGGCCGTCGAGCAGGATGAGCTGGGCCACTGCCCGGGTGGCGGGCGCGCCCGAGCCGATGGCGATGCCGATGTCGGCGAGCTTGAGCGCGAGAGCGTCGTTGACCCCGTCGCCGGTCATCGCCACGACATGGCCTTTGGACTGGAGGGCGCGCACCATCGCCTGCTTCTGGTGGGGCGACACGCGTCCGAAGACGGTGCGCTCTTCGAGGATCTCGGCCAGCTCCGCCTCGTCTTCCGGGAGCTCACGGGCGTCGACCGGATCGCCGGCATTGGGGAGGCCGACCCGCTGGGCGACGGC
>Ga0136623_10000623_pt1 | contig 10922 bp, 10 predicted proteins | sample AntDrymUQ4492106_2_FD_104656 | JGI IMG/M metagenome (GOLD analysis project Ga0136623, IMG submission 104656) | Polar desert sand microbial communities from Dry Valleys, Antarctica - metaG UQ449 (21.06) | ecosystem: Environmental > Terrestrial > Soil > Desert | place: Antarctica: Dry Valley...
ATGTTGTGGCGGTCGTTGCTCAGGGCCACCACCGTTCCCCGCCAGTGCGGGATATAACGGGCCGGCAGGGCGGCATCCTCGGCCGTGCCGGGACCGATGGCGACGAGACCCATGTCGGTCCCCGAGACCCGCTGGAAATCGAGCACCGCGTCGGCCGGCGAGACCCCGAGCACCAGCACCGCTACCTGACCGCCCGTTCCGAGCACCGGTACGGCGGTGAACTGCAGGCAGATGCTCCCGCAATCGTACAGCGCGCGCGGGCGCTCGTCCCGGCTGACCGCCGGGACCATCGCGTCGACCGCCGCCGAGCCGCCCGCCCGATCCCAGCCGCGCGTGGCGATCGGGGAGCCCTGGTGCGCGAACAGCCCCACGGTCTCGACCCCCATATCGATGGTCAAGCTGGTCCAGAGCCGCTCGAAGGCCGCGGCGGCCCGTTCGTCGGTCGGTGATCGGACCAGGTCCTGAACGTCGGACGACGAAGCGAACACGGTCCCGAGCTGCTCCAGGCGCTTACTGGAGCGATCGAGGAGGGCCCGGAGCTGGCGGGCATAGCTCTCCTGGATAGCCGCGCGTCGATGCTCGAAGTGCTCGTTCAGGAGCAGGGCGTTGAGCCAGGTGTAGGCCGCGATCACGCCGATGAGGACGAGACTCGTGAGCCGCAGGGCCTTCCACTTGAGGCTCAGGAAACGAGCGGGTGGGGCGCCGTTCCTCATCCCGGTTCAGCAGCTCATGCCGGGGTCGGCAAGGGCCCCCGGCCGAACCCAATGCCTCGGTTCTTCGGGCTCATGCCTCGCGGTCGGCGGACCTGGCCAATGATCTCTGAGATCATGAAGAACGCGCACGCCGCGGCTTTCTCCCCCACGCCCGTTCACTCAATACGGGACCCGTATTGCGGCATCATGCCTACCAAAGCGCACGCGATCAATCTCAGTCGGCGCACCACCGACCAGCGTCTACCGCCGGGCGGATGATGTCGGTCCCGGTCGAGCACCCGGACCCCGCGATCGAAGCCAAGTGGTATCAGGCCTTGCGGCCTGCCACCATGATGAGCGTTGCAGTGCAGAAAACGCCGCCTTCGGCCTCGAGTGCTTGCAGGCTCGCGTGCCAGCGTCGCAGCTCCGCTTGTGTGACGATGCCGAGATCGATGGCCTTGCGCTCGACCTCGTCGAGGACCATGAGCACCCGAACCTGTGCCAGCTCCAGCGCGTACAGCGGATAGACCGCGACGCGCAGGTCCGCGACGCCTTGGCGCTTGAACAGATGATAGATCTGGCGGCCGGCATAGCCGTTGTGCAGCAGATGGTCCGTATGCACGCGTGCCAGGCGGCGCTCGATCTCGATCTCCGGGCTGTGCAAGGACAGTGTGCCCCAATCCGTGTCCAGGACCACGACCCATCCGTCCCGCCGGGTAACGCGCAAGAGCTCTCCGAGCGCGGCGGCGGGATCGGGCAGGTGCTGAAAGAGCCGCTCCGAGCGGCTCGCGTCGAATGAGCCGGACCGCAGCGGCAGGCGGGTGGCGTCGGCCAGGTGATGGACGATGCGGGTCCCGAGGCGCGCCTCCCGTGCGCGGCGCTCCGCCTCCTTCAACATGGCCGGATCGTGGTCTATACCGACCACCATCCCATCGCTACCGACCCGCTCCGCCAGCGCGAGCGTGTCCGTGCCTGGACCACAGCCCAGGTCCAGCACGCGGTGGCCGCGCTGCGCCTGCATCCAGTCATAGCTGTCGTCTTTGAGCGCGCGCAAGTGTCGCGCGGTACCCTCGAGATAGGGCGGATCGACATAACCCAGCGCGCCTGCCACTTGCTTGCCTTGTGCGTTCGTTAGGGTTGACGCTGCACCTGCCGCCCGACATACGTGGCGCGCTGCTATCTTATTTCTTAAAGGCTGCTATCTTATATGGTAAAGATAGCCCAAAGGGCGCGATGCACTCCAGTGACCACGCTAGAGAGTGATGGCGCGCCAGTAGAGGGGAGTCCACTCGACCCTCTGGCCGTTACCAACGGCGCGGGCCTTGTGAGCGCGATAGAGGCTCGAATCCGCCGAGAAGTGATGCCGTTGTCGAACACCCGTGATCGTCATGGGCTTAATGGAATCGGTGTACCCCGAAGGAGCCGGCCGCTCGTGCCAGCAGAACTTTGCACATCCCTGTTCCGAGTGGATCTAATGGATCCTTATACGAACGCGGCTCCTGATCTGCTCACGCACTTCATGGGGTATTTCGAGATCCTCCGGGCCGATACACCGGCCCTCCTGGAGGAGGCGTTCCGACTGCGTTACGAGGTCTATTGTCAAGAAGGCTGCTTACCGGGCTTTAATCCGCTGGACTATCCCGATGGACTGGAGCGCGACATCTACGACTATGAGCACCGCTCGGTGCACTGCCTGCTCCGCCACCGGCCCACCGGAAGCAACGCGGGAACGGTCAGGCTGGTGCTCGCCGACCCCGTCCGGCCGGATGCGCCGTTCCCCATTGAGGTCGCGGCTGGGGAGCACATGGACCGCGACTATTTAAGCAAATTCTGTGCGGCCCGAGGTACTGTTGCCGAGTGCTCCCGGTTTCTCCTCGCCAAACGGTTCCGTTCTCGTCGGGGGGAGCACCAATGGCCGGATGGGCTGGCGGAAGAGGGCCTCGACGCCGATCGCAGGAGCGACGAGCGTCGGGTCCTAACGCATCCGGTTCTTGGTCTCATCAAGGCGGCCATGATCATGAATTGGGAGCAACAGGTTTATTATTTGTACACGGCGATGGAGCCCCGGCTGGATCGACGACTGCGCCAGTTCGGATTGGAACTCTCGCCGGTGAGCCCGCTGATCGAATATCACGGACCAGTGCGCGCTCACTGGGGATTCGTGCCGGAATTCCTCGCGGCTGTGCATCAGCAGCGTCCCGAGGTTTGGTGTTTGCTTACGGAGAACGGTAAGATCTGGCCCCACACTACGCGATAATTCAGCCAGTGCAGCGCAGCGACAGGCGAGTTAAGCGAAATACATTTCAGGGGGGATTGCTCAGGGCGTAGTAGCGCTGAAGGTGGGTGCTGCGCTCGCAACTCACATACCGCCCGATGGCATTTTCAACGCCGTTGCCCGACACTCGTCAACGAGCCACGCTTCCTACACTTTTCGTAGTAGCGCTGCGCCCCGGAGTTGTCCTTGTTAACTGCGCCCGTCCGGCACTCGCCAGGGCATCGAAGGCGGGGCATGCCGGCTCGACGCTTTGGGCATGGGCGCTTTGCCTGATCATGCTCTGCGGGTGGCCGGCCCGAGCATATTCGGACGAGGTGGTCGTTGTCGTCAATCCGGCAGCACCCGCGGGCGAGGCGATCGCCCGAAACACGCTTTCTGCCATTTTCGGCATGCGGCTACGCGCCTGGGAGGACGGTACGCCGATTCGCGTGTATGTGCTTCCGGACAATCATGCGGTGCATGTCATGTTCTGCAAGCAAATCCTCGGGGTCTTTCCACACCAGTATCGGACGGCCTGGGACCGCCTCGTCTATTCGGGCACCGGACAGGCGCCTCTTGAGGTGGCGAGCGAGGAGGAAATGCGCGCAAGGGTGGCAGGTATCAGGGGCGAGGCGGCTGTCGTGGTGAAGAGCGAGGAGGAAATGCGCGCAAAGGTGGCAGGGACAGCCGGCGCGATCGGGTACCTAACGCGGAAGATGATTAATGAAAGTGTTACCGTGATGCCGGTCAAGTAGAAGCGTGTTGACGTCCCAATCCTTGCCGTGGTGGTGGCCGGCGCTAATCCTGTGGCCCGGCCTGTGCGGCCCGGCGCTTGCCCTCGAGCTTTTTGAAGGCTTTCAAGTGCACGGTTTTCTCACTCAGGGCTATTTTTTGACCTCGAACCACAATAATCTCTTCGGCGAAAGCACGGATGGCGGGAGTCTCGGCTTCACGGAAATCGGCGTCAACGCGTCCTGGTTACCCCGGCCGGACCTGCAGCTCGCGATCCAGGGCTTGTCGCGCCGGGCGGGCGGAGCGTTCGAGGGCGAGCCTGAGCTCGATTTTGCGCTTTTGGACTACGCGGTGGTAGCGAGCGCAGACCACCGGCTCGGCGTCCGGGCCGGACGTGTCCGAACGCCTTTCGGTCTTTACAACGACACGAGCGACGTGGCCTTCACGCGGCCGAGCATCCTGCTGCCGCAATCCATATACTTCGACAGGACGCGCGAGCTGCGGATCTCCGGCGATGGGATCCTGTTGTATGGCGAAGAGCGCGGCTCTTGGGGAAGCTTCGTGCTCGAATTCCTGGGCCCCGTCTTCCCCCGCGTCGATAATGAAAACACAGAGCTGGCGTTTTTTGGTGCGGATCTCCCCGGCGATCTGGACCCACGCGTGTCATTTCTCGGACGCTTGATCTACGAAACGCCGTTGCAAGGACTGCGCTTCGCGGTCACCGGAGGCCGCGTGATGGATGACTACAACCCGAGATTCAGCCCTGAGGAAGGCGACTTCCCCGGGACCGATGCCCTAGAGCCCCTGATCTTCTCGGCACAATACGAGGCCGAGCATTGGAGCTTGACCGGCGAGTACGAACGCAGGCGCATCGTGCAGGAAGGGGTATTCTCGCCTGACTTCAAAGTAGATATCGTAGGCGAGAGCTATTACATCCAGGGAATCTACCGCATCGACCCGCACTGGGAGATGATGGTGCGTTACGATGTGTTCTTCGGCGACGTCGATGATCGCGACGGCTCCGAGTTCGAAGCGGCAACCGGCTTGCCTTCCCACTTACAATTCGCCAAGGATTGGACCGTCGGCGTGCGCTATAACATCACCCCTTCGTGGATGGTGCGGGCCGAGTACCACAATGTGTACGGAGGGACCTTCTTCTTGTTTCCGCAGGACAATCCCGACGTGTTTGCGCTGAACAAGAAGTGGGACATCTTCGCCCTGCTTGTTTCCTATCGGTTCTAGGGGTTCGCCGGCGAACGAGTACCCGTCCGGCCCTGCGCCCTAGGCGATAGCATAATCCATCCACACATTCGGCTCGATGAGCACGGCATCGCCCCGCTCGCAGTCGACCCGCAGCGGGGCCAGGCCATCCGGGATAGCGTAAAGCCCGGTCTTGGGTAAGGACATGCCCGTGGCCTTTTCCCAGGCCGCGATCGTCCCATGCATGGTCATCGATGAGGGACACACCCGGACGATCGACGCGCCTAGGCGCCAGTGTAGCCGAATCCAGGGATCGGCCGGTGCGCCGTCTGGCCGAGTCCGAAACGCATACTCGTCCATGGATACAAAGGGCTCGGCCGCCTTGTGAGCCGGTCGCAGCGGTACCACGAGGTGCGGGAATCGATGGGTACGCGCGAGATCGCACAGCGCCCTCGCCAAGCCTTCGCTCACCCCGCGACCCCGATGCTTGGGCATGACCGCGATTGCCAGCGCGGCTAGCATCGTCGGAGTCCGTCCGGCGTCGAAATCCTGTACGGCCAGCGTGAAGACCTCATCGTATCCGCCGTCCGGGAGACCCGGCAGGTCGTCCGGGCCTACGAACGGGATCGCGGTGGCGTAGCCGACTGGCTCGACCGGGTCTTCGCCGACCGCTACCAACACGAACTCCGAAAAATCGGAGATCAGCCGGGGGATCAAGGGATAGGCGGCGCTCGGCATCATCAGTGTCGGCGTCCATGCGGCGTGGAAGATCTGCTGCAAAACCGTCAGGAGATCCGGTCGATCCGCGAGAGTAGCGATGGCATGCATAGTCGTGGCCTCAAAGTCCAAACACCGTCCTGGCCCCGCTTTGTCCGGTCGCACTCCGTCCTGACGACGTTGCGCCCCTCGGCCTCGTATTAAGCTAATCGCGGATATCATACCTCGACTGAGGCCCCGATAAACGATGATGACACCGCGTGCGCCGCTGGGAGCGCGCCCCCGATCTACCATTGCCCCTCGGGACCGGCGGCGGACACCAGCCGATCGCGCCCGCTGGCTCTTAAGTTGCCTTACCGATTGCACGCGCGCCTTGCCGCCACGCGTTTTGACGCGCCGATCCCTAAGCGGAGGTCCTATGAACATGCCCGATGACGCGATGTTCACCTCACCCCGAGGTCTACGTGAGTGGTACTCCTTCCTCAAGGCCCACCCGGATGAGATCCCGCTTTGCATCCTCATGGCCGTACTCGCGGTCCCGGAGTTTTTCATAGGGCTCACCTCGGAGGGCAAACGGACCTTTTTTGATACGCGACGATTCCCCTGGGTCGCGCGATTGGAACAGGACTGGCCGAGGATCCGTCACGAGCTTGACGCGCTGCTCTCTAAAGTCGACGAGATCCCGAACTTCCAGGAGGTTCAGCTCGAACAAGGTCTGCTCACCAAGGACGACAAGTGGAAGACCTATTTCTTCTACCTCTACGGCGGCCGCGTAGAACGAAATTGCCGCGAGTGCCCGGTCACCGCACGGTTGATCAAGACGATCCCGGGCATGAAGACCGCGATGTTCTCCGTGCTCGGCGCGCACAAGGCGCTATCCCCGCATCGCGGGCCCTACAAAGGCGTATTGCGCTATCATCTCGCGCTCAAGGTCCCCGAACCAACGGACGGATGCGGGATCCGCGTCGGTGCAGAGGTCCGCCACTGGGAAGAGGGGAGAAGCCTGATCTTCGATGATTCCCATGAACACGAGGCATGGAATCAAACGGAGGAGACCCGCGTGGTCCTGTTTGTCGATATTCTGCGACCGCTGCCCTTCCCGTTCTCTTTATTCAACCGCCTGGTGGTTTGGGGGATCAGCCGCACGCCTTTTATCGTCGACGCTCTAGCGAACCTCGAGCGTTGGTACCGCAAGGTCGATAAGGACCCCTTACCGTGCCCCCCCCAGTCCACGCTAAAAGCGGGTCGGTACCGCGCCCACACCCGCACGCTTGGCAGGTGATTTCGCCGCAACGCCGAGTAAACGCGTAGCGCCAGTGGATTTATGCAACGCTAGGGTTTACAATACGAAATACACCCTCCGCAGCGACCTTGCCTTGCCGCCACTGGCGAGTGGAAAACCCTTATGATCCACATATTCGCGATGCTCGATCACACGTTACCCGAAAGCGAGAAGAACCGATGATACCCAGCACTGGCGTCAAACCCCTGCTGGAGATGAGCAAAGGATATGCGGATATTGACTATCTGGACCGCAAGGCCGAGCTTCTCTACACCGTCAAGGAGCGCGAACATTCGCATCTGCAACTCGCCGCGGGACATCGCGTCCTCGACGTCGGCTTTGGCCCCGGAGCTGATACGGTGGCCATGGCCTCAGTGGTGGGTCCCACCGGCCGCGTCGTAGGCGTGGATCACGATGCGGCGATGGTAGCCGAAGCGCAGCGTCGTGCCGCTGCTGCTGGATGTGGTCCATGGGTCGCACATCAAGTGGCGGATGCCGCGTCGCTGCCGTTTGATGACGAGTATTTCGACCGTGCGCGGAGCGCGCAATTGTTTCAGCATCTGCTCGCCCCTGCGTCCTCGGTATTGGCTGAGATGGTGCGGGTCACCAAAGCTCGGCGGCCGGGTCGTTGTGGCCGATACCGACTGGGGCAGCCTGTCGGTACACAGCCGCGAGGCCGACATTGAGAGGCGGATCATTCAATGCAACGCCGAGCGCTGCTTCAACAACGGCTATTCTGGGCGGTCCCTGCCTGGTCTCTTCAGGCAGCGCGGCAACCTGGCTGGAGTGACCATCGAGGCGGCCCCCATTTTCACTGTCGACTATCAACTCGGGCGGCAACTGCTCCTGCTCGATCAGGTTGAGCAGGAGGCACTTCAAAGTAAAGTCGTCACGCCAGAGGAGCTCGAACGCTGGCGCGGGGACCTTCAGGATCTTGATGAACGCGGTGCGTTCTTCATGAGCTTGACTGTTTTCGTGTGGCGGCACGCAAGCTCTGAGTCGGAATAGGACTTGCGCCACCGGTCGTGAGTGGTGGTGGCCTCGTACCCGCGCGATCCTGTCGCGAAGATGGCCTTCCGCCCCGCGCGGCCGCTCTCGGACGGCATCTCGCTGTGGAACGAGACGATCGACAACGCACCGCCGTCTCCTCGCCAGGGGCGATTTGAAACCGTCCCGTCTCCTCCAAGTGCTCGCGAGCAGTCCGGCGCGCCCGTGACCCCTGCGAGCTGTCATCCGTATTAAGCGAAACGTGCTTTTACGGCCTATCCCCCAATGGCATTCCGCCGAGTTTGGAAACCACCGGTTCGTAGCGTCCCAGAAATTCCCCGCTGTGGTTCGGCGGCGCTGACAACAAGCGCAGGCCTTCGATCTGGCTTCGACGGCCCCATACCCGGGCCACGTCGCGGGCGATTCGGCCGACCGTTCCACGCGGATATCCGCCAAGGGGCAACGCTAGGCGGACCATCTTCAGACCCCGCCGTCGCTGACTGTCGGTCAGGACGTGGGTGCCGCCCAAGATGCCGGATTCGCGGTAGAACTCGACCAGAAACGCGCGATCCGGGCAGTGCTCCTCGGGAAGGTGTTGGTGAAGAGCGCGCAAGTCGAGGAACACAGCGTGCCCCCCCGCAGGCACACGACCGGCACCCCCGCCTTCCTGAGCGCACGCCAGAGTTGCGCGGCGGCGTCGACTCTCCGTCCCACACGAGACTCGTGTGTGAACGTCTCCTCGATGGCGGAATCGAGACCGGGTGCCCTCCCGACGCATTCGTGGTCGCCTCAACGTAGACATAGGGGATACGCTCGTTTCCGTGTTCACGAATAAGCGCCTCTAACTTCGCGACGTCGAGGTTCCCTTTGAACGGAAAATCGCTGACCGGGTCGAGCGACTCGGCTACGGGAATTTCGGCGAGCGTGGCTCCGGCACGCTCCTGGTGATAACGGGTAGTGGGAAAGAGCAAGTTGTTCGGAACGACCATCCCGGGCCGGACGCGCGCCAGCGCAAGCATGAGCTCGGCGCTGCGACCCTGCGCCACGGGGAGGACGTGCGCGAAGCCGAACCGCCGCCCTACTGTCGAAACGAGCTTCTGCGAACAAACTTCCATGCGGCCTTTCCCGAGCCGTGGGCCGCGCCGAACGGGTTTCTGCATGTAGCTGTCGGTGAGAAGATCGAGCGCCGTGAACTGGTGGAGAACTAGATCGGTGTTGAAGTTCACCTTGCGCAGGATCTCCTCCCGAAGGCCGCGAGAGAAACGAACGAACGGGTGGATGAGCCCCAGGGAATGCAGGCGGTAGAAAAATTCCACTTCGTTGGTGGTCGCGGCCATCATTCGAAGCCAAGCACAATGCTCGGCACTATCCGTGCCGACGAAGGCCGTCGTAGACAGTGTACTGCGGAGCCAGCGCCACTTCGCCCCAGCCCAGCAACACTTTGCACACCTCGAGCGCCATCATGACGCTCGTCAACCATACGAACGGCACAAAGGTCGTACCCTCACCCTTCTCTTGCAACCGTGTGAGGACCGACTCGGGGTAGTAAGCTGACAGTCCCTTCATAGATCCGATCGTGTCCACCACCTGCTTGTGACCGAGTCGGATTACCTCTTCCGCCGTGACGCTTGAAACCTTTCTTCCAATGGTAGGAAAGCCGTAGAGCTCTTCCAAGCTCGGCGTCTTCTCCGTGATGACACGCACGTTCCCGTACGCGAGAGCCCAACCTTCCACGAGCGGGATCTTTCGGCGGCAGGCCTCTCGGCTCAACAGGAGGATTGGAAGCACCGCATCCAGCGCCAGCACCACCACGTCCACGTCTTCGAGAAACCGGCTAACGTTGGCCTCTGAGGCCTCCAGGTACTTCTCCGTCATGACGTTGGGGTTGATCCGCTTCAAGAACCCCTCGGTAACGTCCGTCTTGAGCAGCCCACTCGTATCGGTGAAGGAATAGATTTGACGATTGGAGTTCGTCGCCTCGAAGGTTCCATTGTCGAGCAACCGGAAGAGTTCGACGCCCGTGCGCGCGAGCACTTCGGCGACGATGCCTCCGAGACCACCCAAGCCACAGATAGCAACACGGGCCCGCCTGAGACGCTCTTGTTCTCGCTCGGTCAGAAGCCCTAGGTTGCGGTTAACTAGGTCACGGTACGAGCTCGGCCAATCCAAAGTCGGCGATTTCAAATCAGACTGAGACATAAGAGAACCTCCTCTGGTAGTCGACGGTGACGGCGTAGGAAAAAGGATAGATACGGAAACGAATTGCGCTTGAAAACGGATTTTTGAACCATTCTCGAGGTTCATGTATTCCAGCTTGTCGTCTTCGCGGCGCGACAGTCGCTCGCCTGTGCTGGCGTGGACCAACCGACCGCAGCGACCTGGTGCCTCCAAACCTATTTCGAGCACGGGTGGGGCGGGCCCCGGCTCGCCGGCATCGGGGTCAGTCATGCGGCCGCGCCCACCCAAGTGCCCGGGAGGCGAGTCCATGGCATCAATGAGGAGCGAAACGCCGCCTCGCCAGCACCAGGATAGACCTCCCCCAGGGCAGCGTGGTCAAGCCGCCGCGCCGGGTCCCCACCGTCCCCTAGAAGCGGTAAGACAACAGCAGCGCGAATGCCCCACTTCTTGTCCTGCGTCAACACGGTCAGGGTTGTCCTGCGGAAGCAGATACGCGATCAAGAGACCGACGATGGCGGCGGATCGCAGCGGGCAGTTCGAGCAGAGGAACCAAGAAGGCGAAAACCGGCAAGGCCATCCATCTCGATGAGGAACCCGCCAGGGTAGCGAGCCATTCTCAGGTCAACCGATTTGCGCTTATTTGGACAGATCGATTCTCTCCGTCGCGACTGTTCATCTGGGAAGGCAAGCCGTAGCCTTTCGTCACCGCTGCCTCGCTGCGCCGATACCTTGGCGCCGCCGCGGTTCCCACCGCGCCACTCGCCCGCGCCTGCGCACACCGCGTATCGATCGACCGTTGGCCGTTCCGATGCCTCGTATTAAGCTAGGCCAGGCTGTGACACCTCGGCACGGGCCCCGATGGACGATTACTGGTGACACC
>Ga0136623_10000624_pt1 | contig 10917 bp, 10 predicted proteins | sample AntDrymUQ4492106_2_FD_104656 | JGI IMG/M metagenome (GOLD analysis project Ga0136623, IMG submission 104656) | Polar desert sand microbial communities from Dry Valleys, Antarctica - metaG UQ449 (21.06) | ecosystem: Environmental > Terrestrial > Soil > Desert | place: Antarctica: Dry Valley...
GGATCGGGTTACCAATAATATAACAGAAGATCAATCGAATTAGTGAGGCGTTTCCTTCCGCACGCGGCGGCCAACCAGCGCTTTGCCGACATTCTCAGCGCATTTTGCACACTTGCAGCCGATTGGCTTGATGTGCATATCAAAATATTCTTTGCCGTAGTCATAGTTGAGCTCTTCCCCAGCTTTGATCGCTCTTTTTGACCATATTTATACACGTCTACCAGAAACAATTGCTTCAGAGTTTGGCCTGCACGAATGATTAATATAGCGGGCAAGATTGCTCCTGGGGCTACCATCAACAGACCACTTCGTATTGACGCAAAAGAAATATTTGCCGTTGGGTTTACTGTCTACCTCTTCGTTTGAGACCAGCGGACCTGTGTACTCGATGATCCGTTTTCCGGCTGGAATGGGTGCCAAAGTAAATAATCCTAACCCATGCGCGGTGCGCTTGATAACGTAATTATGGATGCCGTTAGTCATGTGTCTGATCGTATCAGCTGTCCGATGTGAGGTAAAATTCAAGGCGAGTTCTGGCTTTCAGCAAGCCTTGAGTTTAGACTAGGCTATCTACCTATTGAATCTCTAAATCAACAGGTGTTGGGAGGTGCCACATGGACCAGAAACGCCCTCGGCGTCAGATGCTTCAATACCAACCCGAGCAATGGCGAAGTGACGAATACTTTCTCTCTCGAGAAGAGCGTATTTTTGCTAAGCTTCACCGATCCGACGCCAACCCTGATCCGCTCGATCAGAGCCGACTGCTGGAATTGCTGGGTCTGATAAATTACAAAATCCTGGCCGGGAACAGAGTCTATGTTGAAGTAGGCGGAGTAGTTTACAAAACTCTCTATGGCGGTTACTGGCGTAGCGTTTTTACAGGCATACAACATTACCTACTCAGGTGTGAGGAAGTCTCCGGCTCGACGTGGATTGAAGGAAGCGACACCACAACCATTGTTGATCTACCCATTTCCTATTCGAATGACGGCTGGACTGCCAGGGGTCATTCGCTGTCGCTTATGCTATCCCAAGATTAACTAACCGAGACACGCTTCTACTTTCGCTCGCACGCTCGCAACGATTGCTCTGGCCTCGCCCTGAGTTTTTGCCTCTCCCACAACGCGGATCACCGGTTCTGTGTTTGAGCCTCTGACCAGGAACCAGCCATTAGGCAGCGTAACTTTAATGCCGTCGCGGGCATCTCGAGGATAGCCTGCATACGCTTCCCGCAGCATCTTTGAAACCGCTGCCAGTTTATGCGAGGGACATACTAGTTTCTCCTTGACCATGGCGTAATGCGGAAAATCGTTTAGCAATTCGCTAACCGATAGGTTCTTCTGGGCAAGCAGGTGCAAGATCAGGGCCATACCGACCAAGCTATCGCGCGCAAAATTGATTCGCGGATAGATCACTCCACCATTACCCTCGCCCCCAATGACGGCGTTTTGTTTCTGCATCTCTTCAGTGACGTTGACCTCACCAATCTTCGTGAGAAAGATCGGGCAACCAAACCTTTTGGCAACTTCCTCAAGAGCGGATGTGGTCGAGAGGTTGGCGACCACCGGGCCCAGCTCGCAGCCGAGCACATAAATGGCGGCAAGCACAAGCGTGTAATCCTCGCCGATTGGAACTCCTTGCTCCGATACGACGGCCAGCCGATCGGCGTCCATGTCCTGAGCAAACCCTATGTCCGCGCCATGCTCTTTGACAGCCGCGCAGAGATCGCCAAGGTTTTCGGCCAATGGTTCCGCAGGTCGCGGAAATGAGCCGTTAGGCGTCACATTAATGGAGATGACTTCGGCACCGAGTGCCTCAAGCAATTGCGGGCCTACCAGCGAGCCCGCGCCATTGCAAGCATCAAGCACAACCCGAAGTCGCTTCGGAGTTTTCGGCAGTGGTCCCAGCGTCTCGAGGATTGCCCGAATGTGTAGATCAGTCGCTCCGGCCACCTCTTCAACCGTTCTGATCTCTGCACTGGCCACCTTCGTGTACTCGCCCTGATGGTAGATGTCCAGCATCTCGCGCGCTTGTCCGGAATTTAAAAACAGCCCGTTGGGACCGATGAACTTCAGCGCATTCCACTCTGCCGGGTTATGACTGGCAGTAATGGCGATACCACCGTACGCGCGACGCCGCCTGACAACGAGCTGGATTGTGGGCACGGGGCACATACCGATATCGAGGACGCGGCTGCCGCTCGACAAAATCCCCGCAATCACGGCTTGCTTGACCATCTCGCCCGACGTGCGCGGATCGCGACCAATGACAACTGTGCCCGAACTAATGTAAGTGCCGAACGCTTGCGCGAACCGCGTCAGCAGGCCGGGTGTTAGTGACTCACCTATCACACCCCGCACCCCAGAGATGCTGATCTTGAGAGTTGGTATCGCTCGCATATGTAAAACCAGGCAACTACCTGCTTAAGCTATCCCGCACCCAGTCAAGCAGATCTCGTGCGTCTTGCGCGTCGTCGGCCTCTGCGATAATGCGGATCATTGATTCGGTATTCGACGCGCGCACATGTATCCATCCTTTTGGCAGCGTCACCTTAAGACCATCAAGCGAATCGTAGACAAGCTGTTCCCGCTCCACGGCCGTGCGAAAGTCCTGCAAAACCGAGTAAAGACGATTGGGTTCCACTGCGATATTGTGTTTCAGAATCGTTAGCTGCGGCAGTTGCTCTACTAGTTCCGAGACTGGCTCGCGCGTGCGCGCCAACCGCTCGAGCAGAAGGCCTATTGCCGCAGCGCTATCGTGAGTCAGATGCACTTCGGGAACCGTAATGCCGCCACTGCCCTCACCACCGAGTACGCCGTTATGTTCGATCATACCTTCTGAGATGTAAGCCTGTCCCACGCGAGTACGAACAACGCTGCCAGCATAGCGCGCGGCGATCCGCTCGATGGCGCCAGTGGTGGAGATATTGGTGACGACCACACCACTCTTTAGCTGAAGCCGGATCTCTGCCGCGAGCGCAAGCGTCCTCTCTTCCGAGAGTGGCACTCCAAGCTCCGTTACGATTCCCAGCCGCTCACCATCCGCATCATGAGCGAATCCGATATCAGCGTGGCCCGCTTTAACCACGGCACAGAGTTGAGCCATGGTCTCCGGCCGCGGCTCAGGCGCGTGAGGAAAAGCTGCGGTCGGATCGTTATTCACCGCCAACACTGCGCAACCCAGGCTTTCAAGCCACAGTGGACTAAGCATTGAACAGGCGCCATTACAACAATCCACCGCCACCACAATCCTTCGAGACCTGATCGCCTCGACAGCGAACGCCCTCTGGAGCACCTTGATGTGTTCCCCAATCGGGTTCTCGTACTTTATAGCTTGCTTGATCGTATCCCAGGTGGCTTTGGCAAACTCTGCCTGGTGGAAGATATCCAGCAACTCTTCGGCTTGAGTAGAATTGAGATACAGCCCGTCACCACGGACAAACTTTAGCGCGTTCCACTGCCATGGGTTATGACCAGCCGTTATCGCAATGGCACCATCCGCCTCTAGCCATTTGACGGCCAGTTGCATGCTCGGCGTGGGACAAACACCAAGGTCAACGACTTCACAACCTACTGACAACAACCCGGCAATAACTGCTGAACGAATCATTGGCCCGGACGCCCTGGTGTCGCGACAAATCAGAATGCGCCCACCGTCAAGGTATGTTCCGAATGCCTGGGCAAACCCGACAGCAAGTTCTGGTGTAAAGGTCTCGCCGACGATGCCGCGAACGCCGGTGATGCCAATCTTCAGAGGTTTCATCAAGCTTTACGAACTGACTGCCTCAAGAGACGATGGTTGCTGCTAAACGTAGATAGTAGCTCACCTGGCAGATTTTTGACTGCAGCTGTCTATGTTCGTTTGAATTATCTCAGAAACCGCACTGGGAGGCATATCACAACCGAACATCAGTGCCTGTAAACTTGATGATGACTGATTTTTATCTGGATTTTTGAGGCTGATATTTCTATTCTGTAACTCCTGCTTTTGCACCTGTTATCGCTACGACAGTTTGAATCACACAAACGAGGCAGAATCTATGAGACGAACAATTTTTGCCGCGATAGGAATCTCGCTCTGTGTTTTCATCGCACTCTTCGCACAGGCTAAAACCCGCTCAAGCCGTCCGAGATTGCAGGCCGAAAAGACGAATCTGGCTGAGCGGCTGGGGTACCCCCGCGATGCAAAACTTCTGATCGTACACGCCGACGACTTGGGGATGGCGCATTCGGTCAACGCTGCGACAGTCAAAGCACTCGAAGGTGGGCTGGTTAATTCGGGAAGTATCATGGTGCCCTGTCCCTGGCTTTCAGAAATAGCGACATATGCGCGCAGTCATCCTCAAAGCGACCTGGGCCTGCACCTGACGCTCACCAGCGAATGGACGTCTTATCGGTGGGGTCCAGTGCTGTCAAAGGATCGTGTGGCTTCGCTGTTAGACAAAAGCGGTTACCTCTATTTATTGGAAACCGAAGCTGCTTCTCACGCAAATGTGAAGGAGGTCGAAGCCGAGATTCGTGCTCAGATTGAACGTGCTCGGTCTTTTGGCATTCAACCTACACATCTTGATTCGCACATGGGGACGCTCTATCAAAACAAAGAGCTGTTCGAAACACTGCTACGAGTTGCGCGCGAGAATAAACTGCCCACCAGACTCTCCCGAGAACAGATTGCTTCGACGACCTATTTGCCTTCGATACTTAAGCCTGACGACATCATCATTGACCGGGTGATTAGCATCGACCCGAGTGTGCCGCCGGAGGGTTGGGCGAAGTTTTATGCTGACGCGATCAAAAGCGTACAGCCTGGCGTTACCGAGGTGATCGTGCACCTAGCCTACGACGATGCAGAAATGAGAGCCGCAACTCACGACCATCCGGACTGGGGTGCTGCCTGGAGACAACGCGATCTGGACTTTTTTACCAGCGATGGTTTCCGAAAGTTGCTTCAGGAAAATCAGATCAAACTCGTCACCTGGCGCGAAATCGGGAAGCTGCAGTACGGTCGGTAGAAAAGGTCCTTTTGTCATTCGACATTTTCATTCGGTCACTTTTCTGATCTCATTTCGTGGTGATTCGTTTTACTTCGTGGATCGCTTGTTTAGCTGAGAGCTGAAGAACGATCCACGAAATCACACTAACTGACACGAACAATAGGCCACAAATGGGAATGAAACATGTCAAATGACAAATGGAAAATGAATCGGTTTACCCGCCGCGACTTCCTAAAGACTGGCGCTATTGGAGCACTGGGCGCTTTTGCATTTCGCGGGACCGCGTGGCCCAAGCAAAGGGCCCGCGAACTCACACTTTATGTGGGAACCTATACTTCCGGCAAGAGCGAAGGTATTTATATCTATCGTATGGATCGTGATACCGGTGAGCTTGTCCGTTTCAACTCTATCAAGGCAGTCAATCCTTCATTCCTGACGATCGACCAGAGCAGACGAAATTTGTACGCAGTTAACGAGGTAGGAGAGTTTGCCGGACAGTCTAGTGGCGCCGTAAGCGCATTCGCCATTGATTCACGCACTGGCAATCTTACCTTCCTGAATCAACAGGCTTCATTGGGGGCTGATCCTTGTTATCTGACCGTCGACCGTTACAGAAAGTTTTTGCTGGTTGCGAATTACACTGGAGGGAACCTGTCAGTCCTGCCAATTCAGCGTGATGGAATGCTGGGCCCCGCAACAAACTTTGTCCAACATGAAGGCTCAAGCATCAAAGATCAACAGAAGGGACCACATGCCCATTGCATTATCCTGGATCATGCCAACCGGCACGCGCTTGCAGCGGATCTGGGGATAGACAAGGTAATGATTTACCGTTATGACGCCTCCACTGGAAAACTTAAGCCACACAATCAGCCCTGGGCTCAGGTCAATCCTGGCGCTGGCCCTCGTCACCTCACCCTCCATCCGCGCGGCAGGTACGCCTATGTCATCAATGAGCTTGATTCAACGATGACGGTATTCAGATACGACAGGGCCAAAGGAACTCTAGGCTTGCTTGAAACGGTGTCGACACTACCAGGCGACTTCTCTGGTCAAAGTTATTGCGCAGACTTGCACGTGTCTCCTTCTGGGAGGTTCCTTTATGGCTCAAACCGAGGGCACAACAGCATTGTAGTTTTTGCGATAAATGAAAATACGGGTAGGCTGAAATATGTTGAGCACATGGCGACGCAGGGAAAATGGCCTCGTAATTTCACAATCGATCCCACAGGCAGGTTCTTACTAGTCGCCAATCAGCATACTGACAATGTCGTTACTTTCAGAATTGATCCGCAGACCGGGAAGCTGAGTTCAACTGGCCACGTTGCTGAAGTTCCAACTCCTGTCTGTCTAACGTTGAGGTAAAGATGTTCGACCATACCCTCTTCCTTAAAGGCCGCATGATGGCTTTGTTTCTGAATCTGCTCATGACATTTGTCCTCTGTCTGTCGGCCATCCCGGTGCAATCACAGGACAAAAAAGAACCCAGGAAACGAGCTGATGGAGAAGATGTGATCAAGGTTAGCTCCAACCTGGTAAACCTTGACGTGATGGTCAAGGACAAGAAAGAAAAGGCTGTCACGGATCTCAAGGCAGAAGATTTCGTTCTCTCTGAAAACGGCGTGCGCCAGAACATCGAGTTCTTCGATTCGACGCTCGCCGGCGGCAGTGACTCGGGGCAACCAGCAACTCCTTCCGTCTCGACAGTATCACGCGTACCAAGCAGCCTTCCTCGAAACATCATCTCACTAGTGCTTGACGGGCAAACTACCGGGGGGCCAATTTGAAACACGTGCGCGACGGCATGACGAAGTATATTCGCGAGCGCATTTCCGAGAGTGACTCAGTTGCCTTATTTGCCATCTCCGGTGGATTGCAACTACTGCAGCCTTTCACCCAGGACAAGGCGAAACTTATCTCGGCTGTGGAGCAAGCTGACAGCATCTCAACTGGTTCCAAGACCTCTGAGCTGCGCGGCATCAACGAAGCGATGGCTGCAATTCGGGATCAATTAGCAGCCGCGCCTACTGGCGAAATAAAATACCAATGACATCGCAAGTGGCCTGGAGCGGATCGATGATGAGATCCGCTCACGCTATACGAAAGATGGTAAGGCGGCTACGAAGCCTCTGGACTACGAGCTCACAGAAATTGTCGCTGAACCCGTACCGCATCTTACTTTTGCTAAATACGTTAAGCTTGCCGGCCTGGCGACGGGAAAGTACTCCGCTGTAATTGAAGCCAGAGATATGGCCCAAAAGAAGGCAGTGAAGCAAGAAGCTTGGTTCGTGATTACGCAGTGACAAAGCACGAAATTACTTATGAGCTTTTAGGCTGTCCGACTTCTTTTGGAGACTTGCGCTCAGTTTCATAATGGCCAGCAGGTCCTTATCAGCTCTGGCTTTATCTTCCTTCGCTTTGTCAATCTCTTTCGCATCAACCAGTGCGTCGTTCTTAAGAGCGGGATTCTCCGTAAAACTATCGATTAGTTTGCACAGCTTCACAAGGGAGTCGATCATTCCTTCGCTTTTGAGATCAGAAGGATTGTTTTGTTCCTTGTCCTCTGGAGCGTGCGCCAACATGTAGACATTGAGACGGTGAGCGCACTTATTTATTTCCGCCGTCTGCTCTGTGATGAGGTTGTAGTCGAGCGGCTTGCGAGCTACGAGATTGCGCGCGATGTCATTGCGCAGTACTTGAATGCGCGTAAAGTCCTGCTTCATGTTGGCAATTGCCGCCTGAATATGTTTCTCATTTTCCGTTTCCGCGCTGGCCCCAATTTCCGCGCTGCGCAGTCTGGCTTCGCTGGCCCTCCGCGCATGTTCCGCTCGTTTCAGATTAATATTGGCGGGTGGTCCAGCCCCTGGGGGTGGCCCCGGAGTTCTGCCCTGAGCGAATGTCGGGATTGCCAGACCTAAAGCGAAAATTCCGGCGGTCAAGCAGCCAGCCAGCTTGTTAACGCTAATCATTCGGAATTTCATGAGACTTTCCTTTCATTTCTCAGCCGCGGTCGCAGCTACATTAGGGGGCAAAATCCTCTCCGGATCAGCTACAATACGCCCAAGCGACTGTGCGGCAATTATGTCACTATTTCGGATGGAATAGAACCACAAGAAACCCCGGTCAAGTCAGGGAACCAGTACAAAATCGAGCTTAAAAATGAAGATCGCTAACTACATGCAGCTAGCTCTGCTGTTAACTTATGCTTCGAGCATTGTCTCGCCTGTCCCAGCGCAGCGGCCCACTACAGTTGTGGTGGCGCCAGGCCAACTCAATCTCATGCCAGTGCCCGCCTCGGTGCAAATACAACCTGGTCGCCTGGGTATCACTAACGCTTTCAGCGTGGCCACTAAAGGATATGCAGATGATCGTTTGCGCGGGAGCATTAGTCGTATGACCCGCCGGCTCGCGGGACGAACTGTAATAACTTTGCCGCACGACCTCGCGGTTGATGAGAGCACAGCTACTCTGGTGGTCCAATGCGAACGTGCCGGTAACCCGATTCCATCCCTCAATGAAGACGAAAGTTATAGCTTGGAAATCACTGATAAGCAGGCCCGTCTCATCGCGCCCACCGTCGTAGGAGCCTTGCGTGGTTTAGAAACTTTTCTGCAACTGCTTCGGGGTGATCGGGAGGGATATTACCTGCCTGGTGTCAGGATTCACGATCAGCCGCGTTTTCCCTGGCGCGGCTTGCTTATCGATGTCGGGCGTCACTACCAGCCGCTGGAGGTGCTCAAGCGCAATCTCGATGCAATGGCGGCCGTCAAGCTCAATGTCTTTCACTGGCATCTGACAGAGGACCAGGGATTCCGCGTCGAGAGCAAGAAATTTCCGAAGCTCCATTCAATGGGATCGGACGGGCTCTACTACACCCAGGATCAGGTGCGCGAAATTATTGCCTACGCAGCTGATCGCGGCATTCGTGTGATACCTGAGTTTGATATTCCCGGTCACAGCACAAGTTGGTTAGTTGGTCATCCGGAACTGGGCAGCGCCCCTGGTCCATACAAGATTGAACGGGGCGCGGGAATCTTTGAGCCGGCGCTCGACCCGACGCGCGACCAAACATATAAGTTTCTTGATGGTTTTTTGGGTGAGATGGCCTCACTGTTTCCCGACGCTTATCTTCACATCGGGGGTGATGAGAACGAAGGTAAGCAGTGGGACCGTAATCCCCAGATTCAGGCCTTCATGAAAGAGAAAGGCATCAAAGACAACCACTCATTGCAGGCTTACTTCAATCAACGCGTCTTGAGACTTTTGCAAAAGCACGGCAAGAAGATGATCGGCTGGGAAGAGATACTGCATACAGAGCTCCCCAAAGATGCGGTTATCCACTCGTGGCGTGGACCAGCTTCCCTGGCAGAAGCCGCGAAGAAGGGTTACAACGGGATTCTCTCAGCCGGCTATTATATCGATCTGATCTTTCCGGCTTCGCAGCACTATCGCGCCGACCCGCTTCCTGCTGACAGTGCGCTAACTCCTGAGGAAGCGAAACATGTGCTCGGCGGCGAGGCCACGATGTGGGGCGAATGGGTCAGTCCCGAAACTATCGACTCACGGATCTGGCCGCGCACTGCGGCCATCGCTGAGCGGCTTTGGTCGCCTCGGACCGTGACAGACGTTGACGATATGTATAGACGAATGGCGGTGGTAAGTCGCCAACTTGAAGAGCTCGGGCTTACTCACGAAAGGAACTATCTCGTGATACTCAGACGTCTCGCCAACAGTGAGAATACCGGACCCCTTCGCACGCTGGTGTCAGTGGCGGAGCCAGTCAAAGAATACCGCCGCCATGAAGTACGCCCACAAACAATGCTTAGCCCGCTCACGGGATTGGTCGATGCAGCGCGACCGGATAGCGAAGCAGCGAGGCAATTCGCAGCGATGGTTGACGCATTGCTTTCGGATGCTCCACGCTTTCGACTTTATCGTTCCGACATTCACGATTCTCTCACCAGTTGGCGCGATGCCGTCACAACACTCGATCCGATGATCGATCGAGCTCCAGCCTTGCAAGAGGCTCGCCCGCTCGCAAAGAATTTGGCGGACGTCGCGGCGGCTGGGCTGGAAGCGATTGCTTATCTATCGACGGGCGAGGCAGCCACAACTCAGTGGCGTAACGCTCAATTGGCCAAACTCGACGAAGCCGCGAAACCAAAAGCCGCTCTGGAATTAGCTATCATCCCCAGCGTTAGAAAACTGGTAATCGCAGCTGCGGAATTGCCACAGCCCAGATAGGATCGGGCGAGAGGTCGCTGACCCTTCGTATCTCATTCTCGCATTATGAAGTTTGCGCTTCTATTGTCTCTTCTTGCTGCTGCTATACATTTACCGTAATAACGGCGATGGAACCTTTACCGACGTGACGGAGGCCGCAGGTATTTCAAACCACTTGACCCTCCTGGGCCAGCGCCTGCGCCAACTCGGCGGACAGAACGCACCTCCGAAGTATTATCAGGCGCTTCTCAAAGTCGAAGTCGAGAACGGCACGCCGACCACCATCACGCTTCTCTCTCTCCGCGCCCTGCCCGAGGCAGGCAAGTAGAAGTTGCGAAAATCATAAATCGTGATTTGTAAATAGAGGGAAAATTGGTTCCTTCTATTTACCAATCACGATTCAGGATTTACGAGTTTGTGTTTCCTCGTTATGTGTCAGCGTGAGTTCCTCTGCTAGTCGTTCAGGCACCAGATACAGAAGCAAATTTACTGACCAGGACGAGGCTGATGGCGCCCATTAGTGTTGGGTGAGATCCCAGGGTCGAAGCGATAATTGGCTTTGAGGGTAAGCCGCCACAGTGTATAGACCGGGGACATGGTGAACGGGTGTTCGGAGACATGGTAAACACATCTTAGCTCAGTTTGTTATCGGTTAGGTGCAGGGCACCAATTTTGTGTTGACAGAAATAGACATCAAACAA
>Ga0136623_10000626_pt1 | contig 10910 bp, 8 predicted proteins | sample AntDrymUQ4492106_2_FD_104656 | JGI IMG/M metagenome (GOLD analysis project Ga0136623, IMG submission 104656) | Polar desert sand microbial communities from Dry Valleys, Antarctica - metaG UQ449 (21.06) | ecosystem: Environmental > Terrestrial > Soil > Desert | place: Antarctica: Dry Valley...
ATTCTCAATATTGAACACGTTGTAGATGTCCGCGTACGCGTTAAGTTTCACCCTTTCGCCAAAACTGAATGCTTTGTTAACACGCAGGTCGAGATTGAAGAAACGATTGCCTCGCTCCTCGATACCTCCGGTAGAGTTAACAACAAAGCCACTGCGCAGGCTGTTCACGTCCGCCTGCAGACAGCCGCGCGGGTTCAGGGTCCTGATCGCTGTGGAATTTCCGCGGGCTGCGAAGACAGACTGAAGGTCCGCATTCGCACAGAGCCGATCGTTGGTGCCCAGCCCGTCTCCATCGATGTCCACGCCAGTCGTTGGCGAGAAGGGCCGTGAGCTGGCAAGCTGCATGATCGGCGCCAGTTGGAAACCCAATGGCAAGTCAAATACGCCACTCATAACGATCCTATGGCGTTCATCCAAGCGCGTCGGCCCAAATTCTCCCGACCTGAACTGGTTCTCTGGCGTGGTAGCGATCCCGTTGCCAGAGTAAGAAGCAACCGGCTGACCACCCCACGATCTCGAGCTGGCCAATACATAGCTGGCCGAGAAAAGCGACTTGCGGTTCCGCCATTTGAACGTTGTAGTCCAGCTATCAAATAGGGACCGGTTGGTGGTCCCGATCATATTGATCTGTTCGACTCGAGCCTGGCCCGCAGCGTTTATTGCGAATCCGGCATCAACAAAGGCCCTATCAAACAACCTACTGTTGACGCCGCGCACGCACAGCGGCGAAGTGGGAGTAGAGCCGGGATAGAGAGCATTACAGATGTTCTCGATACGAGGATTGATCACCTGAACCCGGGATTCGTTTAGCCCGAGCGTGTGCACGTAGTCACTGGCGATAGTCATGCCCTCACCAAGTTTAGTTTCGACACCTAGCGAAAACTTCTGAACGTATGGCTCACTGGCGTCGGGATCGTTGATCCTGCCGAAGCCACCGAATGCCAGATTACTAAACGAAAATCCCGCGGGTGGTGTTGGCAGCGTGTCTACCCCAAAACGAAACGTCGGGAGTTGACCTACACCTACGTCGGAATTTGTCAGACTCAGAGCTGTCTGGTACAGCACCGGGTTGCTTTGCGTCAGCGAGAACAGAGTGAGATTCTGGAACAACTGATCGTAGAAGATTCCATAGCCGCCGCGGATCACCGTTGTGCCAGCGCCAGTTGGATCCCATGCAAATCCAACTCGTGGTTGATATTCGGTCCAGCTCGGGGTTGTACGGCTTAACTTCGAATTGTCGCCCGTGATTGCTTGAGCGCGGGGATGGTTGAGCAGTTTAAGCAACTGGATCGTGCGATTGTTGGTCTGATCGGGTAGGTTGCCAATATTGGCATCCCAGCGCAAACCCAGATTCAGGGTAAGCCGCGGAGTAACTTTGTAGTCGTCCTGAAAATAGAACGCAAGTTGGTGGATCTTCTGATCGTGATTGCCTTCTCCATCTGAGAAGCTGATGTTTTGCACAGCGCCTGGCGTGGCGAAGCCCTGCGGGTACTTGCCATTTGTATTGTTCCTAATTGTAAGCGGTGAATCGAAGAAATTGACGGTGTATCCCTTCGAGCCGAAGAAGAAGAACCCGCCCAGCTCAGTGTTGATGTAGTTCGTTCCAAACTTCATGCTGTGATTGCCCGCCTGCCACGAGAAGTCGTCTCTGAACTGAAACTTTCGCTCCAACGTGGCTTGCGGAACATTCGCATTCGCGCCTATCTGTATACCCCCGGGAAACGTCAACAGCGGATCCGTGGTAACACCCAGAATCGCGTTGTTGAAATCCTGGAAATGGAACGAAAACCGCTAAATTCAAAATCTTGTATTTGAGCTAACCAGTTCCTTGGATTTTTTCCCGACGGACTCTACTTCTTCTTCAGAAAGCCAGCGATCCCGTTCTGACAGTCTTCCGTCATGCGTGCGATTACATTCACATCGACTCCAGTTTCGAGCGCTTCAGCAAACTGCATCCCATCGATCTGGTATAGCAGCGACTTGGTGAGGGCGACAGCCGACTTACTCATCTTTTCAAAACCGCGCGTGTATTCGTCGACGTTGCGCTCGAATGTTCCGTCACTAAAGACCTGATTAACCAGCCCTATCTCTTTAGCTTCATTCGCGCTGACCTCGGCGCCACGTGTAATTAACTCAAAAGCGATTTTCTCAGAAACGTTTCGCCGCAGAATCGCCAGCACCATTGCTGGCACGAATCCAATCTTCACTTCGGGGTAACCAAATCGAGCCGAGTCAGACGCGAGCACGATGTCGCAAGCACTCGCGAGCCCGCAACCACCGGCCAGCGCCCTTCCCCGGACTGCCGCAACAACGGGAACCGACACCTCTCGAATCAGCACGAAGAGTTCCATTAACGAACGCGCATCGTTCGCATTGTCAGCCACGGACGCGTTCGCGATTATGCGCAGAGCCTCGAGGTCAGCTCCCGAGCAAAAGTCCTGGCCCGCTCCAGAAATCACAATAGCACGCACTGATTCTTCCATATTCGCGTTACGCAGAGCGTCCTTGAGACCACTGATAACGGTGGCATTCAGCGCATTTCTTTTCTCTGGACGATTGAGCGTGATGCGCGCAAGGCTCCCATCGATGGCAAATAATATCGGCTGGTTTTGGTTAGCCATGTAATGAGTCTCACAACTCAAGGTTACGTGCCTCATCATCGGAGACTTCGATTTCCATTCGGAGCAGCGCGGTGGAGAAAGTCTTCCCCTGGGCGTCTGTCATCAAAGACAACGTGCCTCCGCCGCCAAGGCTTTCATGCAGAAGAAAATTCAGGGCTTGCAGGTTTGGCAGCTCAAAGCGATCTACTTCCCCTTTACAGATTCCCCTGAAGTGCTGCTTCACACGCTCCGCGGTAACTTCTCGAATGAGGATCGGATAGATTTCTTCGCGCAAGGCGATCAGACCAATGTTGGCGGTATCGCCTTTGTCGCCTGAACGAGCATGGGCGAGTTTTGTTAGTTGAATTTTCATCAGCAGATGGAAAATGGTGGCAAATGGTGAATAGAAAATGGAAAATCGTGATCTTGTCAGTGGTCAGTTGTCAGTAGTCAGTTGTTAGTAGTCAGTTGTTAGTAGTCAGTTGTCAGTAGTCTTGTTCGGACTTTGGACTTTGGACCGTTACGCCTCAATCACCCTGACTTGCGGATTGATCTCTTCTTTCGGAATCAGCGCCGGCCAATAGGCCACAATCTCTTCCACTTTTGGCCGACCGCCGGCAAAACCCGTCACACCGGGTGGCCCAGTTAGTACTAATGGAGCGATCTCTTTGGTGAATCTCTCGACCACGGCGCGGTCTTCGCTGCGCACGCCGACGCGCAGTTGAACTTCAGGCAAGTCCGGCGATGGTTGACCGGCCAGCGGACCATGCGTCGCATTCGCGCCGACAAACTCCGTCAGGATCTGATCAAACTTCAACCCAAGCCGATCCAACCGCGCCCGCAGTATCCTGTCAGCGGCCCGCGCCTTGTCGTAAGCCTCTGGCCATGAGTAGACGAGCGTGCCAACAGCTTTGTAGCCGGCTGAATAACTTATCGAAACCTTGAACGTATCGGTTGCCGGTCGTCCTTCGATGCCGAAGACACGGACGCGGTCACGGCCTTCGTATTCGAGTCGCACGGTAGTGAAATCGGCAACGCAATCCGGCGTGATGTAGGAATGCGGATCGCCCATTTCATAAACCAACTGTTCTTTGATGGAAGGAATAATCACCCACCCGCCGGTGCGTTCATGTTTTGTGATCACGAATGTGCCATCGGGCGCTGCTTCAACAATTGGGAAACCTACGTGGGCCAGGTTGGGAATACTGCGCCACTCATATTGGCAGTTTCCACCAGTGCATTGCGCCCCACATTCAATAATGTGTTCGGCAATCGTGCCGGCCGCTATCTTGTTCCAATCGTCTGGCGACCAGCCAAATTCATGCATGAGGGGCGCGAGCGTCAGGCCGGTGTCGGTCGCCCGACCTGTAATCACGACCTGCGCGCCGCGATTGAGTGCCTCCACCATAGGCGCCGCGCCCAGATAAACGTTCGCGCTTTGGATTCGCTCGCGGACAGACGAAAGCTCCGCGCCTGTATCCATGTTGCGCAGCTCGATGCCGCGCGCAAGAATTTCGTCGACGCGCCACATGATATCGTCCCCGGTGACGATGCCGATGCGAAGCTTTCCCGCCAGTCCGAGCTCGCGCGCAACTTCCTGTACCGCCTCAGCACAGCCCTCGACGTTCACGCCGCCGGCATTCGCGGTGACACGAATGTTTCGCTCAACGCACGCCGGCAGTATCTGCTTCATCAGTGGAACAAAATCCTTCGCATAACCAGCAGAGGGATCGCGCGAGCGCTGCTTCTGCATGATGGACATAGTCACCTCGGCCAGATAATCGAGCATCAGGTAGTCAATGGGGCCGCCTTCAACCTGACGCACGGGCGCGTCGGGAAGATCCCCCCAGAATCCCTGGCCGGCAGCAATGCGAATAGTCTGTTTCATTTTGAACTCAGGTCAGAACCGACTCTGTCCCCGCAAGCTGAAAACCACTAAGCTGCAAATCAACCTTTCAGATTAGTCACCTCGCACGTCAGGAAGGCTGTCCCCGCTCTTACGCCAAGTGGCTTTCAAGCTGGGCGGGGACAGGATCCGCCTTCCTGACTTGCAAACTAGCGAGGGTACTTCTTGAATTCCACCCTGTCGCTATCGGCCTGGGCGCTATCGATCGGGGTTGATAAAGCATTGCTCATATCACTCCTGTCGGCAGCACAAATGGTCCAATATGCGGTCCGCTGTAATTCAAAGCTGTGTGAAGCGAGAGTTCCAGAGCATCGCGTGTGAATTCGGGGGTGATGACAGCGTCAACAAAACCGCGTGCCGCCGCGTATTTCGCGTCCAACTCTTTGTCGTAGTTTTCACGCACCTGGTCCATCTCCGCGTTGAGCTGATCGCCAGGTTCGAAGTCATTTTGTTTCAGCTTTTCCAGTTGACTGCCAAACACAGCTTGCACGGCTGAATCACCCTCCATCACACCCATACGCCCGGTAGGCCAACTAAAAATGAAGTCAGGATCGAAGCCCTGACCAGCCATCGCATAGTAACCGGCGCCCGAAGCGTGATTGACTGTCAGGACGATTTTTGGCACCACCGCTGTCGCCATTGCCTCTACCAGTCGAGCACCCGCTCGAATGATTCCAGAGTGTTCCGCTTCGGGTCCGACCATAAATCCGGAAACATCCTGGATAAACAACAGCGGCGTCTGACGCCTGCTGCACGTTTCAATGAAGTAAGCGACCTTCTCGGCCGACTCTGTGTAAATGATGCCGCCGAACCTCGGTGGGCCACCGCCGGGTGCGCGAATCATGCCGCGATTGTTGGCAATCACCCCCACCTGAATACCGCGAATGCGCGCATGTCCCGTGATCATCTCCCTGGCATAGTCCGCCTGAAACTCGTCGAGATGCCCGCCATCCAGCAGGCAATCCAGCAAGTGGCGAATGTTGTAAGGCTGCTTATGATCTTCTGGAATGATGTCGTAGAGATCGAGCACAGGTCGCGCACTCTGGGTAGCAGGCAGTATGGCAACTGTCCCTCGCACTTTCAGCGGCAGTTCAGTAACGAACTCGCGGATTTTGGCAAGGCATTCCTTATCATCAGCAACGCGATAATGCGCCACACCTGAAAGCTCATTATGCGCGCGCGCACCACCGAGCGTCTCATTGTCGATGGTTTGGCCCGTCGCGCCTTTCACGAGGTTTGATCCCCCCAGCCCCATGAACGATGTCCCTTCCACCATCACGATCACATCTGAGAGGGCAGGTAGGTATGCACCACCGGCAATGCATGGGCCCATCACCGCTGAGATCTGTGGAATCTTCAGGTACCGGCGCATCAAAGAGTTGTAGTAGAAAATGCGGGACGCTCCATACTGACCAGGAAACACGCCTCCCTGGTAAGGAAGATTCACACCGGCGGAATCGACGAGATAGATAATCGGCACGTGCGAGCGCATGGCGATTTCCTGCGCGCGCAGTATCTTCTTGATAGTCTCCGGCCACCACGAGCCTGCCTTCACTGTTGCGTCGTTTGCTACTACGACAACTTCCCGGCCTTCGATGCGGCCAACAACTGTTACAACGCCCGCACCCGGCGCACCGCCATCATATTGATCGTAAGCAACCAGCAAACCGATTTCCTGCGCGTAGGTATTCTTGTCCAGAAGCAGATCGAGGCGCTCGCGCGCTGTCAACTTCCCCTGTTTATGCTGTCGCTCGATCTTCTCCAGCCCACCACCAAGCCGCAGTTGCGCCTCAAGCGCATGCAGCTCTGCAGTCAGTTCTCTTAAACGTTTCTTGGATTGCTCTAGCGCGGGCGCTTTTCGTGAGGATTCTTTTACTAAGGATTCGTTTTGGCTACGTTTCACGGTTCACGGTTCTCGTTTACAGTTCCCGGTTATAAAGCGCAGCCAAAAGTAACATGAGGCGAGAGATTGTGACAATTCTAGCTTCAACAACGTTAGTTCTCTTCAAGATTATAACAGCCCTTCGACCAGGTCTCCCACTTCGTTGGAAATCTGGTCTAGAAAAAAAGAGGCGGCCGCTTTATGCGACCGCCTCCTCCTCAACACCGCGTTTCCAGCCTACTGGTTGCGATTCTTATTGTTGCTATTCGCGTTCCGGTTGCTGTTGCTGTTGGTAGCTCTTACCCCAGCTGTGTTCGCGTTCCCGTTATCATTTGTTAGCACTGCCGTGTTTGACGAGACAGTCCTGCTATTCGCGTTGGCCGCTATATTAGCGTTCACATCCACCACGCCTTCGCGTGGCGGGTTGCCGGCAGCGTTCGCGTTGGCGTTCGCCGTCGTATTAGCGTTGTTAGTGTTGGTTTCCGTGGTGCTACACCCTACCAGGGCAGTAGCAACCGCAAACACCAACGCTAGCGCAAAGTTGCGTCGCATCGTGTGGTGTCCTCCGTATCTGGTTAACCAGTGAACTAACGATAAAGCGACTCACCCTTGTTCGTGCGCCAGTCGTTTTCGAAATAATCAGCATCCTCTGTGCTGCGCGGGTTGACACCCATAACGATGCCGCCCTCGCGAATGCCTTTCTCGTAGTGCTTTGCCTGCTCTTCGGGAATGCCGTGACCCACGAGCGCCCCAATCAAACCGCCCGTCAATGCGCCTGCCCCGCCGCCCGCGAGTGCCGCCGCAATGGGACCAGCGATCAGTAAGCCGAGGCCGGGAAGCGCCAGTGTCGTTCCGATGGCCGCCAATGCGGCGATCGTAGCGCCTACACCACCGCCGATACCTGCGCCCTTGCCCGCACCTTCCCACGCCTTTGTGCCGAGTTCAGTATCAGAATCGGCAAAATGTTTTTTCCGTGTATCGTCCGACATCAGTAGATTGACGTCGTCTTTGCCATACCCCCGATCGTTCAGCCCACGATACGCGCGCTCAGCGCTATCCTTATCTCTGAACAGTCCCGTCAACATGCGATTCTCTTTCTGACGCGCGGCCCCCATCGAGGCCTCGCCTTCGCCCGACTGTTTAAGCGAGCTGTTACCTGTTACTGCTCCCGCTGCCTCTTTCGCATCACCCTTCGCGCGCTGGCCAAAAGCCGACGCCTCTTCACCTACACTGTCCTTCTTGTAATCTCCCATGTTCGCTCCTTTTCGTTACCATGCCGAATTGTTTTAATTGATGCAGACAAGCTGCACCGTTTCACTTTCAACATCTCAGGTTTCGCTGCTACCAAGCAACGCTTATACCATGAGCGTTTTTCGGCTGTGATCCCTCTCTCATCATTGTGTAGCCGTAGATTCAAATCTTGTTTTCCAATACATGACATTGCTGACCTTTGGTTTTATGTGGAAAAGCGCCGGGCACTCGAACGAATAAAACTTGAGGCGGCGGCAACACCTCGGAGTGAAATCAGATTAGTCGGAGTTATCGATAGGTTAGTGATAGAACGGAAATGATACAGCAAGCGAATCGGAATGAGAAAAAATGAATCGCCGTTCAACCGTTAGTATTGCTACTAAAGGTTTAACTCAATTGATCTTTGACAAAGAAGTCCCTTTCGAAGGCTGCGGACAAACTGGTTGCCGGTTCCCTCTATTCTGTGTATCTTGTGATCAGCGGATTCTCACAACAGGCGTCGCAAGCGACAACCATCCGCCGCCCCTGCCTAAAAACCTGATAATCCCAGGAGCGTCCCGATGAAACGGTGCCCACAGTGCGATTTTATCTATGAGAACGACCAGCGGGTTTGCGATATGGACGGTAGCGAACTGTTCTACGCGCCCAGGCAAATGCTCCCAACAGGAAGCGTTGCTGCGAAGCCCACACCCCAGTTGGTGAAGTCGCAGCGGAGGAGGCTCGCCGTGCGGGTGGCCGCAGCGTTGATCCTGGGTGCCGTTCTCTTTGTTGCCTTCTACGGGTTTATGCACCGAATCCCGGCGGAAGACATTACTTACTCATCGGCGAAAGTCATTGCCAGTTCGCCCGCCGGGGCGAATCTGGTGCTCGCCCCGCCGCCGTCAACATTGACTGAGCAAGCCAGTCCATCGCCAACACAGACCCCGCAGGCACCAGCAAAGAATGGGACAGCAGATCATGGCACAACTCCTGCCAGGCCATTAGCAGCGCGTTTCCGAACACCTCCCCGCAAACGCCAGGAAATGAGATCCAAGTCGAACCACAAGGAAGAATCAAAGATCGGTTCATTTCTCAAGAAGACGGGACGCTTATTAAAGAAGCCGTTTAAGTTCTAGAGAGTTCTATGATCACTTGTGGGGATCACTGGATACTTTTTCTCAATCGTCCGAAGTGCCAGATGTCTTTGCCCGCAAAACCGCTACGGTCGGGCTTATTATAGTAAGCAACGATCTCAGCCCCTTCCTTTAGTTCTGCATAGATCTCTGGGGTAAGCGTCACAGTCAGCTTGCGTCCGCCGGGATCCCCTGAAAGCTCATTGAGGAAGAATCGTCTACCAATTTGTAACTGTAACGGCGTATCCCGCGGTGGAAACATGCGAGTTGTTTGCAACTCAATCTGGACCAAAGCCTGTCGCGTCGCGCCAACCAGCCTGACGGCGCTGTGAATGGCAACTATCTCATTGCCCTCTTCAGTAGAGGGCGGAACCTTTGCTCTATGGCTCTCAGGTAACCTCAAGCGCTCGGCAACCGAGGACATTCCGCTGCCATCGAGGTTTGACACAGATATTTCCGCGCCATCTCGTAATACTGAACGGTCATAAATGAGAGTCGCAATTCCCTGAGAATGACCGAGTGAAAACGCCGGAAGCGCCACATCGTCCACCCAGATCATTCCCGCCCTCGATAAAGACTGTCCACCCGTGAGCGTCAGGCGAAACGCACTCTCAACGACTGCCCTTTTGCCATTCCTGTCCAGCGCTCTTGGCTCGTGTAAAGTTACTTCTTCCAGTCCATACCTAAGTGATTCTCCAGTTTCGGGGATGCTTCGGCTTTCTCCGTTTACAAGCAGCTTTCCTGGGGCTGTACGTAAGTTCAGCACTACGGTGTCATCCAATTCCTCATACGTCCGGTGCGTGTGACCAGACACTCGCGTAACGAGGTAGGAGATACTGGCTGGAAAAGCAAAAGGACGAACTGTTTCGATTGTAACTGTCGACGGAAAGGAGATTAGAGAACGCGATCCGAGCCACCGCTGAGGTTCAAGAGTTGCCAGTGCAAAGTGGGAGCTGCCAATCATGAAACCCGAAATTTGTTTCGTGAAGATTGCCCGGTGATTAATATCCCAGAAAGTCACTACGAACAGACTCCCATTGTTTCGGCCGTTTGACCAACGCAGTTCGAGGGCAACCGGATGACAGTCAGCCAAGCTGATAGGGATGCTGAAACTCTCTCCCACCTGACGGAACCGATGGGTTCCTGAGGTTTGCGGAACTGGATCCGGACATACCTGGCCGTAGGCACCAACCAGACAACTCATAACTGTTACGATGACGGGTGCAATTGATCTAAGCGAGCAATACGCCCTGAATTTACTTCTATTCGAGCCCAGGATGGTTAATGACCCTCGCAAACTCACGTGTTGAAGACTCAGTGTTGAAATCATGAATAACCTCCATGCGAAAAGCTGCCGCAACGATTCCATTGACGCTAATGACCGGGTCCCCAGCCAAACCGCCGGCTGGGTGAATGCGTCAGTGAGTTCTTCGGGGCTTTTAACGTAATGAGGTTTTTGGGGTTGGGAGCCGATACCGGGGGGTTTTCAGCTATGGGCAATTCGCCTGAGCTCCTGAACCATACTAGCGAGGAGTCTGCCCTGGGCGCAAGACAATTGATACCGAAGTAGGCATTTGTCCTTTTACTTCTATAACGAGGCAGTTCAGATCCCTTTGGTATTACGGTGAAGTAGCTACGATCGCTGACGGTACTTGTTCAATTCTGAACCAGTACCTCGCCGATGACCTTCTTTACTATTCACGATTTACGATTTACGATTGCCAAACCATGCGTCCAGAAGCAAACGAAGCCGCGCCCTATTACTCTCGTTACATCGATCTCGTCTCCAGCGATAACATCATTGGCGTGCTGGAAGCCCAGTTGCGGGAAATACCTGAGTTCTTATCGGGCATTTCGGAAGAGAAGTCTCGCCATCGCTACGCGCCCGGAAAGTGGTCCATTCGCCAGCTACTCAACCACGTCAACGACACCGAGCGCATTTTTCTGTTCCGCGCCCTTTGGTTTGCTCGCGGTTTTGAAGATCCCCTGCCCGGCTACGATCAAGACGTCTGCGCTGAAGCTTCTGGAGCCGATGATGTTTCCTGGGTGAATCACGCGGAGGAGTTCCGTTCAGTACGTTTGGCGACTTTGGCTCTTTTCCAAAATCTGCCGGAAGAAGCTTGGTTGCACAAGGGCAGCGCAAACGGCAGCCCCATTTC
>Ga0136623_10000628_pt1 | contig 10895 bp, 9 predicted proteins | sample AntDrymUQ4492106_2_FD_104656 | JGI IMG/M metagenome (GOLD analysis project Ga0136623, IMG submission 104656) | Polar desert sand microbial communities from Dry Valleys, Antarctica - metaG UQ449 (21.06) | ecosystem: Environmental > Terrestrial > Soil > Desert | place: Antarctica: Dry Valley...
CGTGTTCGGCGGGTCGTCCTCGCGGCCCGTCTCGTCGTCGCCCCCGGACTTGCGGCGACGACGGCGGCGTCGGCGCTTGGCCGCGGTCTCGCCGTTGTCGCTCTCACCCTCGCTGTCGTCGGAGTCCTCGCCGCCGCCGTCCCCGGAGACCGAGTCTGGGGTCTCGGTGCCGTCCTCGCCCTGGTTGTCGTCGTCGGTGGCCTCGCCGCCCTTGCCCCGGCCGCGGCCACGACGGCCACGACGGCGTCGTCGGCGTGCGTCGGAGTCGTCGACAGAGTCGGCAGAGTCGCTCTCGGAGTCCGGCGCATCCGGGGTGCCCGCGGTCTCGTCCGCCGCGGGGGCCGGTGTAGGTGTCGGAGACAGGAAGACCGCGGCGGGCGGGTTGAACACCGGCGCGAGGGGAACCGCCGGCGCACCCGGGTCCTCCACCTGCGGCGTGCCCGCCGACAGATCGGCACCCTCGGCGGGCTCCGGCAGCAGTGCCTGCGTCACCCGGACCGCGGTCTCCCGGTCGATGCTGGACTGCGCGGTGCGGACCGCCTCGCCGAGGTCGGTGAGCACGGCCATCACCTCGCGGCTGCTCACGGACAGCAGCTTGGCCAACGCGTGCACCCGGAGCCGTGCGGGCAGCGTGGCTGCGGTGGGTGCGGCTGTGCCCCCGCCGGCACCGCCGGCGGGTACGTCGATGTTCGTCACGTCACTCCTCCGGCCCCCGGGCGCGTCTGTCGACGCGGCCGCTCAGGGGCCTTGTACGTCTTCCGCCACCACACCGGTGACGGCAATCCTTCCTTCCACCGGCAGGTCCCGGGTTTCGAGAGCTCCGCCGGCACGTCCTGCGACGTCCCGATGCGACCGCGGCACGTCGCCACCGGCCGCGTCCGGACCGTCGCGGTCCGGACCGAGCGGGTCGGCGAGACTCCCGTCGTCGTCGAGCCGCCCCTGCGCCAACCGGGTCGCCTTCGCGGGCACCGATAGCTCGAGGCCGGCGACGACGCCGAGCGCACTCAGGACGTCGTCGGGTCGGACCGCAGGGCTGACCTGCCGCACGACCGTCCCCAGTATCCCACACTCGGTGAGCGGTCCGGTGGCCGGTGACACGTCAAGAGGATCATTGACGGTGGCGGAGACGACCGCAGCGCGCGCGTCGAGCACCCGCGGACCGTCTTTCGTCATCCGCTCGACGGACACCTCGGGAGCGGCCAGGAGAACGTCCACCGCAGCACGCAGGGCCTTGACGGGCACACCGGGAAGCTCGATGCGCCAGGCGCTGGCCTCGATCCGCTCGGTGAGACTCCCCGGCCCCGCCAGTACCGCCTCCACGACACGCAGGCCCTCCGGCAGTGCCGCGTTCAGCTCGCGACGGACCAGCTCGGGGTCGACGCGCTCCACGAGCGACAGCTCGACGTACTCCGCCTCGCTGGCGCAGCCGGTGGGGGCGGCGCCCACCCACGACACCTTGGGGTGCGGGTTGAAGCCCTGTGAGTACGCCATCGGAAGGCCCGCCCGGCGCAGGGCCCGCTCGAACGCCCGCGCGACGTCGCGGTGCGACGTGAACCGCAGCTTGCCGCGCTTCGCGTAGCGCAGTCGGAGCTTGCAGACGGGTGCGGCGGACGGGTTCGGTCGGTGCTGCTCGCTCAGGGTGGCTCCTCCGGGCGCCGGATGCTGATCCGGCGCCGACGGTACCCGCCGTCCCGGATGGCCCCCGTGTACTACCGTCACGACGACCGGACAGTCCACCAGGGGAGGTCGCGTGTCCCTGCGTTGCAGGCCGCGGGTGGCTGCCCTGGGCGCCGTGGCGCTCGCGGTCCTGGGGACCTCCGCGTCGGCCGTCCCGGTGCCCGTCCTGCCGCTCCCGGTCCCGCTCGCCGGGGACTGCCTTTCCACGGGACCCGTGCAGCGCTACGTCGTGCTCTTCGCGTCTGGCACGTCCCCGGCCGACGCCGCTGCCGAGATAGCTGACGCCTGTGGCACCACCGTCGACTACCACCCTGCGATCGGCGTGGCGGTGGCCTCGGCCGCGGACCCGTCGTTCGGCTCGGACATCGGCGCGGACCGCGCGTACAGCGCCGGCGGGGAGGGGCTGGCCCCCGGTGCGCTCCCGGTTCCCGACCCGGTGGTGAGCGCCCCTGCTCGCGCCGACGTCCACACCCGTGGGACCACCGCCCGGGACGTCGTGGCCGCCGACCGCACCGCCGAGCAGTGGGACATGGCGCTCATCCGCGCGAGGGCAGCCAGCGAGGTGGAACGCGGCGATCCGGACGTCGTGGTGGGGGTGCTCGACTCGGGGGTGGACCCCGACCACCCCGATCTCGTCGATGCCCTTGACCGGTCACGTTCCGCGAGCTGCCTGTCCGGCCGGGCGGATCCCGCGCCCTGGGCGTGGGCACCGTCGGGCACCACCCACGGCACCCACGTGGCGGGAACGATCGCCGCCGCCGACGACGGGCGCGGGATCACCGGCGTCGCCCCGGGCGTGCGCATCGCGTCCGTGCGGGTCGTCGACGACGACCGGTACATCTACCCGGAGTACGCAGTGTGCGGGTTCATGTGGGCCGCCGAGCAGGGCATGCGGGTGACGAACTCGAGTTTCTTCGTGGACCCGTGGCTCTTCACGTGCGCCGATGCGCCGGGGCAGGCCGTCGCTCACGAGGCCGTGCGCCGCGCGGTGTCGTGGGCGACGCGCGCCGGGGTGCTGAACGTCGCCGCGGTGGGCAACGAGGGGGCCGACCTCGCGAACCCGGTGCGGGACGACCGCAGCCCGGACAACGCCCGGCGCCCGCAGCCGCGGCCCGTGGATGACGGCTGCGACGTGCTGCCCGCGGAGCTGCCCGGGGTGGTCGCCGTGGCCGCGGTGGGCGCCGAGCGCGTGCGATCGGGGTACAGCTCGTACGGCCGCGGGGTGGTCGACGTGGCCGCACCCGGCGGTGACGTGGCGCAGGACCCGGAAGTGTCGTCCAGCGGCTGCGTGCTGTCCACGGTGCCGGGCGGGTACGCGTACGCGTGCGGCACGTCGATGGCCACGCCGCATGCGGCGGGTGTCGCGGCGCTGCTGGCCTCGCCGCGGCCGCGGGCCGACCCCGCGGAGCTCGCGAACCTCCTCACCCGGACGGCGGACCCCCTGCCGTGTCCGCCCCGTGGCGACGATCCGGCGTGCACCGGGGACGGCAGCGCGTTCTACGGCCGCGGGCTCGTCGACGCACTGACCGCCGTCACCCGCTGACCCCCGCGTGTCCGCCGGTTCGGTGGCGCGTGTCCGCCGGTTCGGTGGCGCGTGTCCGCCGGTTCAGGGCCCCGTGAACGCCGGGTTGCGCAGCGGGCTGCCCGGCCCCACGGGTGCGATCGGTAGCAGGGCCCGCCCGCTCGGCCCGATCTGGATGTCAGTGCCCATCGACGGGCACACGCCGCAGTCGAAGCATGGCGTCCAGCGACAGTCGTCCTGCTCGCGGGATTCGAGCGCATCCTGCCAGTCGGCCCAGAGCCATTGCTTGTCCAGCCCGGAGTCCAGGTGGTCCCACGGGAACACCTCGTCACGCTGCCGCTCGCGGGTGGTGAACCACTCGAGGGACACCCCGAGCGGCTCGAGTTCCGCGACGCAGGCCGAGACCCAGCGATCGTAAGAGAAATACTCGCCCCAGCCGTCGAACCGGCCGCCCTCACGCCACACCCGCTCGATCACACGTCCCACCCGCCGGTCGCCCCGCGACAGCAGGCCCTCGATGAGTGACGGCTTCCCGTCGTGGTAGCGCATCCCGATATGTCGCCGGCTGCGGCCGTCCGTATTGATCTCGGTGCGGAGCTTGCGCAGCCGCTCGTCGATCACGTCGGGGTGCGCCTGCGCCGCCCACTGGAACGGGGTGTGGGGCTTCGGCACGAACCCGCCGATCGAGATCGTGCAACGGATGTCCGTGCGACCACTCGCCTCCCGCCCCGCCCGGATCACCCGGTGGGCCATCGGCGCGATCGCCAGCACGTCGTCGTCGGTCTCCGTGGGGAGGCCGCACATGAAGTACAGCTTCACCTGCCGCCAGCCCGCGCCGAACGCGGTGGAGACCGTGCTGATGAGGTCGTCCTCCGACACCATCTTGTTGATCACGCGCCGGATCCGCTCCGAGCCGCCCTCCGGGGCGAATGTGAGGCCCGAGCGCCGCCCGTTGCGGGAGAGCTCGTTCGCGAGGTCGATGTTGAATGCGTCGACCCGCGTGGAGGGCAGGGACAACGAGGTGCCGCTGCCCTCGTAGCGGTCCGCGAGGCCCTTGGTGATGTCCGCGATCTCGGAGTGGTCGGCGGACGAGAGCGACAACAGGCCGACCTCGTTGAAGCCGCTCGCCTCCAGACCGCGCTGCACCATCTCGCCGACACCCTGCAACGAGCGCTCCCGCACCGGCCGAGTGATCATCCCGGCCTGGCAGAACCGACAGCCGCGGGTGCACCCGCGGAAGATCTCGACGCTCATCCGCTCGTGGACGCTCTCGGCGACCGGCACCAGCGGCTGCTTCGGGTAGGGCCACTCGTCGAGGTCCATGGTGGTGCGTTTGAACACGCGGTCGGGCGCGCGCTCGGCGGCGGGCACAACGCGGTCGAGCTGCCCGTCGGTCGTGTACGACACGTCGTAGAGCCCTGGCACGTACACGCCGCCCGTCTCGGCGAGACGGGCGAGTAGCTCGTCGCGGCCGCCTGGGCAGCCCACGGCCTTCCAGCTGCGGACGATGTCGGTGATCTCGAGGACAGCCTCCTCGCCGTCCCCGAGCACGACCGCGTCGACGAAGTCCGCGACGGGCTCGGGGTTGAACGCGGCGTGGCCGCCCGCGACGACCACGGGATGCTCGCCGGTGCGGTCGGCGCTGCGGAGGGGGATGCCCGCGAGGTCGAGCGCGGTCAACAGGTTCGTGTAGCCGAGCTCCGTGGCGAACGAGACGCCGAGGACGTCGAACGCGGCGACCGGACGGTGCGACTCCAGCGTGAACTGCGGCACCCGGTGCTCCCGCATCAGCGCCTCGAGGTCCGGCCAGACGGCGTAAGTGCGCTCGGCCAGCACGTCGTGCTGCTCGTTGAGCACCTCGTAAAGGATCATCACACCCTGGTTGGGAACCCCCACCTCGTAGGCGTCCGGGTACATGAGCGCCCACCGCACCGCGGCCGCGTCCCAGTCCTTCACCGTTGCGTTGAGCTCGCCGCCGACGTACTGCACGGGCTTGGACACCTGCGGTAACAGGGGCTCCAGCTGGGGGAAGACCGACTCGACTGCCATGCCTGCTACAGGTCCGGGAACCAGAGCTTGATCTCGCGCTCGGCGGACGCCGGGCTGTCCGAGCCGTGCACCAGATTCGACTGCATCACCAGCGCGAAGTCCCCCCGGAGCGTGCCCGGGACGGCGCTCTCGACGGGGTCGGTACCCCCGGCCAACTGGCGGAACGCGGCGACGGCGCGGTCGCCCTCGACGACCGCGGCGACCATCGGCCCGGAGGTGATGAACTCCAGCAGCCCGCCGTAGAACGGCTTGCCGACGTGTTCGCCGTAGTGTTCCTCCGCGACGTCGCGGGGCACAGTCCGCAGCTCCAGTGCCACCAGCGTCAGGCCCTTGCGCTCGATGCGCGAGATGACCTCGCCGACCAGTCCCCGCGCCACGCCGTCAGGCTTGACCAGGACCAGGGTGCGCTCGCTCACTATTGCTCGTTTCTCCTCGTTATGCAGGTGCTGACGTCCGCCAGTTTAGCGACGGGCGTCAGGGCCGACGACATCGACGGTCGGGAAGTAGCGCCGGTACCGGCCGGCGTCGCGAGTGAGCAGCCGCAGCCCGAGAACGGCCGCGTGCGCGCCGATCAGAAAGTCCGGCAGGGTCCTGTCGCGGAGCCCGCCCCGACGCCGGTACTCGACGTGGGCCCTCCCGGCGAGGAAGGCGGCGCGCCACGGCAGCGGGGCGCGCACGAACGAGTCCTCGCCCAGCGCTGCATCGAGCTCTTCGACCGCGGCGTAGCTCGCGGAGATCTCGGAGTACACCACGGCGTTGATCACCAGCGGACCCTCGTCCGCGCATCGGCCGAGCGCCGCCGACGACCACTCCCACCAGACCGGATCCTGGCGCACGACGTCGAGCAGGACGTTCGAGTCGACCAGCGTCCCCATGTCAGTCATCGTCGTCGTGGGAAGTCGGGCGCAGCAGCGCCATGAGATCGTCGGTCGTCAGGTCGAGATGGGCCGTCGCCGTCCCCCGCAGCCGCTCGACGATGCGCTCACCCCGCGTCCGGTCGGTCCCCGCCGGCACGATGCGGGCCGCTCCGCCCTGCACGATCACGTCGACCTCGTCACCCGGTTCGAGCCCCAGCTCGCGGCGGACCTGCTGCGGAATCGTGATCTGGCCCTTGCTCGTCATGCGCATGAAGTAAGAGTACTACTGTTCTTACTACTGTGGATGCTGCGGCATGCGCTTCGTGACGGCGCGCCGAAAATACAGCAGGAAGCCCCACACCGCGCAGAACAGCAGCCCGACGACGCCGAGCGCGGGGTGCGCGAACCAGCCTGCGACCACTGCGAGCTGCAGGACGAGTGCGAGACCCAGCCCCCACGGCCTGCGCTGCAGCCCGGACGCGACAACCAGCGCGAGCGCCAGCGCGCCCGTGTACCAACGCCCCGCGATGCTCGGGTCCACGCCGACCCGGCCCACGACCAGCAGCGCGAGGCCGACGACGATCGCCTCCATCACCAGCGTGCCGGCGAACACGCCGCGCAGCCCCCGCATCGGATCCGGACGCGTCATGATGCCGCCTCCGCGGGACCAAGTGCGTCGGCGGTCACGCGGGGTCCCGCCCGAACAGCGTCCGGGCCTCGCCCGCGACGACCACCGAGCCGCTCACCAGCACTCCACCGCCGGACATCGGCTCGTCACCGGTCCCGACCTCCTCGGCCGCCGCCACCGCGGCCTCGACGGCGTCGTCGAGCCGGGGCTCGACGCGCAGCCGGTCCTCGCCGAAGACCTCCCGCGCCACCGCGGCGAGCTCCTCGAGGTCCATCGCGCGCCGCGACGACGTCCGGGTGACGACGACCTCGTCCGTCACCGGCTCCAGCTCGCCGAGGATCCCGCGCACGTCCTTGTCCTGCATGCAGGCCACCACGAGGACGACCCGGCGGAACGTGAACTCCTCGCGCAGCGCGGTCGCGAGCGCCCGCGCGCCGTGCGGGTTGTGCGCGGCGTCGAGGAACACGCTCGGCGCGGTGCGCACGCGCTCGAGCCGCCCGGGCGCCGTCACCCCCGCGAACGCCTCGCGCACGGCGTCGACGTCGAGCTGCCTGCTCGCCCCCGCACCGAAGAACGCCTCGACGGCCGCCAGCGCCAGGACGGCGTTGCGCCCCTGGTGGGCGCCGTGCAGCGGCAGGAACACGTCGTCGTAGACCCCGCCGAGGCCCTGCAGCCGCAGCAACTGGCCGCCGACCGCCACGTCGCGGGCCAGCACCCCGAACTCGAGCCCTTCGCGGGCCACGGTGGCGTCGACCTCGACGGCGCGCTCGGCCAGCACGCGCGCCACGACGGGCTCCTGCTCGGCGAGCACCGCGACCGACCCGGGCTTGATGATGCCCGCCTTCTCGGCGGCGATCCCCGTGATGTCCGAGCCGAGGTACGCCACGTGATCGACGCCGATCGGGGTGACGAGCGCGACCTGCGCGTCGGCGACGTTCGTCGCGTCCCATCGGCCGCCGAGGCCGGTCTCCAGCACGGCAGCTTCGACGGGGGCGTCGGCGAACGCCGCGAACGCCATGCCGGTGAGCACCTCGAACTTGCTCATCGCGACGTCGGAAGCAGCGTCCACCAGGGACAGGTAGGGCGCGATGTCGCGGTAGGAGTCCACGTAGGACTGCGGGTCGATCGGCGAGCCGTCGATGCTGATCCGCTCGGTGACGCGCTGCAGGTGCGGGCTGGTGTAGCGGCCCACGCGCAGGCCGATCCGCGTCAGCAGCGCGTCGACCATCCTCGCGGTCGACGTCTTGCCGTTCGTCCCGGCCACGTGCAGCACCGGGTAGGTGCCGTGCGGCGTGCCGAGCAGGTCGACCAGTGCGGCGATGCGCGCCAGCGACGGCTCCATCTTCGTCTCCGGCCATCGTTTGTCGAGCTCCGCCTCGACAGCGCGCAGCTCGGCCAGGGCATCGGTCACGCCATTCAGGCTTCCGGCAGGCCGGCGAGGCGCACCCGCAGCCGGTCGATGTCGACGATCGCCGAGTCGCGCCGCGCCCGGATCTGCTCCACCACGTCCGCGGGAGCGCGCTCGGCGAACCTCGGGTTGCCGAGCTTCGCGTCGGTGCCGGCGAGCTCCTTCTGCGCCGCGGCCAGGTCCTTGCCGAGCCGGGCGCGCTCCGCGGCGACGTCGATCGTCCCCGAGGTGTCGAGCTCGACGACGACCGCGCCCCCCGGCAGCCCGACCTCGAGGGTCACGGTGGGGACGAACCCGTCAGCGGGCCCAGCCAGCCGGGCGAGGTCGCGCACCGCGGCCTCGTGCCCGGCGATACCTGCGGAGTCCACACCGGACAGTCGTGCCGCCACGCGCTGCTTGGGCTTGAGCCCCTGGTCGTTGCGGAAGCGCCGGACCTCGGTGACGAGCCGCTGCACCGCCGCGATCCGCTGCGCCGCCCCGGTGTCCGGCGAGGCGCCCGACGGCGAAGGCCACGGGGCGACGACCACGGACTCGCGGCCGGTGAGCGTCGTCCACAACGCCTCGGTGATGAACGGGGTGGTCGGGTGCAGCAGCCGCAGCACGACGTCGAGCACGTGCCCGAGCACCGCGCGCGTCGCGTCCCCAGCGTCGCCCCCGAGCGCCACCTTGGCCAGCTCCAGATACCAGTCGCAGAACTCGTCCCACACGAAGTGGTAGAGCGCCTCGGTGGCCTTGGCGAACTGGTAGCCCTCGAGCAGACCGTCCACTTCGGAGGTCACCGCGTCACAGCGGTCGAGGATCCAGCGGTCGGCGTCGGTGAGTGCGTGCCGGTCGGGCAACGACGTCACGACCGCGCCGTTGCCCGAATCCAGGTGACCCAGCGCGAACCGCGTGGCGTTCCACAGCTTCGTGCAGAAGTTCCGCGAGCCCGCCGCCCACTCCTCGGCCAGCGCCATGTCGGCGCCGGGGTTCGCGCCACGGGCGAGGCTGAAGCGCAGCGCATCGGCCCCGTAGCGGTCCATCCACTCCAGCGGATCGATCACGTTGCCCTTGGACTTGGACATCTTCTTGCCGAACCGGTCGCGGATCAGCCCGTGCAGGAACACGTGCCGGAACGGCGGCTCCCCCATCGCGTACAGCCCGAACATCATCATCCGGGCGACCCAGAAGAAGAGGATGTCGTAGCCGGTGACCAGCACGGACGTCGGGTAGAAGTGCCGCAGGTCCGGGGTGTCGTCGGGCCAGCCGAGCGTCGAGAACGGCCACAGCGCCGCCGAGAACCACGTGTCGAGCACGTCGGGGTCCTGGGTCCAGCCCTCGCCGGGCGGTTCGTCGTCGGGACCCACGCAACGCACCTCGCCGTCCGGGCCGTAGAAGATCGGGATGCGGTGGCCCCACCAGAGCTGCCGGGAGATGCACCAGTCGTGCATGGCGTCGACCCAGCCGAACCACCGAGGCTCCTGCTCCACGGGGTGGATCACCACCCGGCCATCGCGCACGGCGTCGCCCGCCGCGCGCGCGAGCGTCTCGACCCGCACGTACCACTGCAGCGACAAGCGCGGCTCGATCGGCACACCGGTGCGCGAGCAGTGGCCCACGCTGTGCACGTAGGGCCGCTTCTCCTCGACGATCCGGCCCCGCGCCGCGAGCTCCTCGCGCACCGCGACCCGCGCCTCGAACCGGTCCATGCCGTCGAAACGGGTGCCCGTGCCGGTCACCGTGCCGGTCTCGTCGAAGATCGTGGGCATCGGCAGGTCGTGACGCCGGGCGACCTCGAAGTCGTTCGGGTCGTGCGCAGGAGTGATCTTCACGGCGCCGGAGCCGAACGAGGCGTCGACGTGGTCGTCGGCGACGATCGGGATGCGCCGCCCGGTGATCGGGTGCTCGATCTCGGTGCCGACGAGGTGGGCGTAGCGCTCGTCGCCGGGGTGCACGGCCACCGCGGTGTCACCGAGCATCGTCTCGACACGGGTGGTGGCCACGACGATGGACCCGGCGCCGTCTCCGTAGCACAGCGACACGAGCTCGCCGTCGACGTCGCGGTACTCCACCTCGATGTCGCTGATGGCACTCTGCAGCGTGGGTGACCAGTTCACGAGGCGCTCGGCGCGGTAGATCAGCCCGTCGTCGTGGAGCCGCTTGAAGATCGTCCCCACGGCGCGGGTGAGACCGGCGTCCATCGTGAATCGTCGACGGCCCCAGTCTGCGCCCTCGCCGAGCCTGCGCATCTGCCCGATGATCCGGCCGCCGTACTCCTCCTTCCACGTCCACACCTTCGCGAGGAACTCCTCACGGTCGTAGTCGCGGCGCTGCCGGCCCTCGGTGGCCAGCAGATGCCGCTCCACGACGGCCTGAGTGGCGATGCCCGCGTGGTCCATTCCCGGTACGTAGAGCGCTTCGTCGCCGCGCATGCGGGCCCGGCGGACGAGCACGTCGATGAGCGTGTGGTCCAGCGCGTGGCCCATGTGCAGGCTGCCGGTGACGTTCGGCGGCGGGATGACGATGCAGAACGGCGGCCGCCCGCTCGACGGGTCGGCGGTGAAGTAGCCGGCGTCGACCCACCGCTGGTACAGCCGCGCCTCTACCTCTGCGGGGTTCCACGTCGGCGAGAGGTCGGTGGAGGCAGGCCGGATCACGTCGGTCACCCCCCAAGTCTACGAACCCACCCGCAAGTACCACCCCCGCACCGCGACAAGGCTCCATGTGGCGGTCCGGGAGGGGGTCCGGACCGCCACATGGAGCCTTGTCGCGGTC
>Ga0136623_10000634_pt1 | contig 10871 bp, 8 predicted proteins | sample AntDrymUQ4492106_2_FD_104656 | JGI IMG/M metagenome (GOLD analysis project Ga0136623, IMG submission 104656) | Polar desert sand microbial communities from Dry Valleys, Antarctica - metaG UQ449 (21.06) | ecosystem: Environmental > Terrestrial > Soil > Desert | place: Antarctica: Dry Valley...
CCAAGCAAGCATTCGAAACTGCGCTGAGACAGGCTGACGGTGAATTTGAGGAGGCAACATACAACCTCAAGCTCTGCCGCTCTCTGCTGGCCTTACCTGCAAAAGCTCAACTGGAATCTCTGAAGATCGTTGAAGCAACAGCCAGGCGCTAAATAAGTAAGTTAACTGGAGGCAAAACCCCATGGACACAAAAGGGCAGGACGCACTTGTGATCATCAAACTTTACGAAATCAGGAGCGAGGCCTTGATGCGCGAGGCCCGCGCGTGGTTCTTTTCAGAGTTCGCACCGCAAAGCGGCAAAGACATTGTGGCGCTCATGCTGAGTGGCCAAAAGCAGAGTGCCTATTATCGTATGGTCACATCGCACTGGGAGGTCGCCGCATCGCTCGTCAACAATGGCGGGATTGATGAGAAGTTGTTCCTCGAAGCCAACTCGGAACATCTGGTCGTGTTTGCCAAGGTTCAGCCGTTCATAGCCGAAGTCAGGGAAGCCATCGGCGAGCCAGACTACCTGGCGCACCTGGAGCGACTCGTGATGAGAGTGCCAAACGTTGAAAGGAAGTTGGAGAACCGACGGAGACTGCTGGAGCGCTGGGCGGTACCCGGAGCTTCATCTTAACTCAAGCAGAGAATGCGCAGGACTAACGTATCAAGCTCCCTTATCCACTATTCCTTATCAGGTTACCTGAGCGCCCGCGATGTGGTACCAAGCGCCAACGGCCGTAGGCGACGAACGCCGCAAGGATCCCCACCACGAGCGGAACCACGGCCGCTCCGATACCATCGGCCGCGAAGGTGAGCGCCGTCGCACCGATCATGATGATCACCAGTCCGGCGGCTGCCAGCGGTGTCAGACCTGGCCGAATACCGAGCAGACCGGGCAGAATCAGGGCGAGCGCACCCAGCACTTCCACCACACCGATGAACCGTATGAATAGACCTGGCAGCAGTATCTGGTTGGGCGATCCCATCGACGTCAGCACCTCGAGCGGCAGTACCAACTTCGTTCCTCCGGCAAACAGGAAGAGTAATGCGAGCAGCACCTGAATAATCCAGAGTATATAGGTCATGAGCGGTCTCCTCAGTTCTATCTTTTGCAATTGCGATTGCTAACTTCGCAATGGAATGAGCGTGCGCAGCCGGTCATCGCGCAAGTAAAGTCCTCCCCAAATCAGCAGGCCAAAAAAGACAGGAAAGAGAACTGAAAACAGGTTGTCGCTGACGCGCACGTGAGTAGCGACTGCACCGCCCAGATATCCTGTCAGCAAAATTGCGCCAAGAATTGAGGTACGCGGAAAAAGATAAAGGAGAGTACTTGCGATCAAGACGATTCCCAAGCCAAGAATAACGCTCTCGGGATATCCGAGCCGGACGGTTGCCTCAACCACAGGCGCCGGTTTGATTAGTTTCATTATGCCGTCTAAGAGCAGGAACAGGGCCGGCAGGGCGCTGATGATCCGTCCGGTCCAGAGCATCTTCTTCGAGGTGGGAGCAGTTTGATTACTTGATTCCATGAATTCTTCCTCCAAACATGTCTTCAATCGCAAATCAACAAAATGCGCGAACCTTTCTGCGCTGTGCGGCCTGGCCCGAGCCGCGCGTCCAAGTTACTTTTTAGGACAGGATGCTCCGGAATATATATTTCATAGTGGTGCGACTCTATCAGTAAGTCGAACGGCGAGTGCCCGGATCGACACTCCGCGTAAAATTATTCATCGGCGAAGCAGGGCTAGAGTAAGTCAGTGGTTGGCTGCGACCCAAGCGCAGCCATAATCAAAAGCTTCGGTTGTAAGCTTCGGGGCCTTAACTCCTCAGATAGCAAACCACTAGACAGGTGCTTACTCGCCTCGCGAGAACCACTTCTGAATTTCTATCTGAAACCTGCTCAACTGCCCACACGTTTAATTGAGAGACCAAGTGCGGGGCTGGGGGGCTGAACAGCTTCAACGCATCGGCTGTTGCCCCTTATCACACGAATGTAAAGAGGGTCACTCGATGTAAGGAGGGCTATGTCTATGCTTATGGCTGATACGATGTCGATCGTTTTTGTGATCCTGGGAATGATGCTGGCCCTTCCCGGTCTTTGGTTGTTGTGCCGCGGTCTCTGGCCAGAAGCTGTGGTCGCAGCCGCCGACCGCTGCCGCAAGGGTCTGTGGTCCTCCTTTCTCGCGGGATTGCCTGTCACGATCGTGATGATCGCGCTAACCATGATTCTCTTCAACGTGCTTGGGCCTGCAGGGAAGATCGCGGGCGTCGGGCTTGTCTGTCTCTACATGCTGCAAGCGCACACCGGTGTTTCTGGTCTTGCGACCTCAATTGGGCGCCGGCTTGCGGAGGTCCACAATGAGCAGCGCCCGTGGCGTACCACGTTGCGTGGGGGTGTAGTACTAGAGCTAACTTATCTTCTCCCCTTTCTTGGTTGGTTTGTGATTCTGCCGGCCTCGATCATCATCGGCTCTGGCGCGGCCAATCTCGGCTTGCTTTCAAAGGTAAAGCTCGCGCTGTTTACTACTAATCCGGTACTGACTGAGAGCAATAGAGCGGCTACTGGTCACGTCGGTACTTAAAAGGGTGGTTCAGTCGGAGCAGCATAATGAACTCTTCGCGACGGGCACTGTTGAAGGTACTGGGGCTGACGGGTGCAACCCTGCCATTGATGGGCTGCGAACGGTTTATCAGCAGCGTTACCAAGCAGATGGGCCAGTCGATCCCGCCTAATCTAAGCGTCGCGGAGGAACAGCAGATCGATCCCGCATTTCATTTGCTGTCGCGCGCTGCTTACGGCCCGTGGCCAGGCGATCTGGACCGCGTGCGGACGATAGGCGCCGAAAAATGGATCGAAGAGCAGCTTGCGCCGGATAAGCTTGACGATTCTGCGTGCGACTTGCGGGCGCGGCGCTTCGAAACCATCTGGCATGAGCCAGGTACCTGCTACGAATACAAAAAGCCGGTGTTACGTGAGGAGATCACGCGGCATACTCTCTTACGCAGCGTTTACAGCAAGCGCCAACTTTTTGAAGTGATGGTTGGTTTCTGGACCGACCATCTGAACATCGATCTCGAAAAGGGAGATTGCATATATCTGAAGCCGTCAGATGATCGTTTGGTAATTCGCGCCCACGCGCTGGGGAACTTCAGAGAGATGATTCGAGAATCGGCGACTTCGCCGGCAATGCTCGTATATCTCGACGGAAAAGAGAACAAGAAGGCAAGTCCAGGCGATGTGCCAAACGAGAACTACGCGCGAGAGTTACTTGAGCTGCACACGTTGGGAGTGGACGGTGGCTACACTCAGTCGGATGTGTCTGAAGCTGCGCGATGCTTGACGGGCTGGAGATTGCGGACCGGTTGGCGCAAAGGTACGGTGTACTTCGACGCCAGCCACCATGACGATGGCGAGAAACGTGTGTTGGGCCAATTGATCCCTGCCGGCGGCGGCGCCGCGGACCTGGACCGCCTCGTAGACATCGCTTGCAGTCATCCTTCGACCGCGAAACACATCGTCGCCAAACTCGTGCGACGGTTTGTTTCTGAGGAAGTCCCAGCTTCGCTAGTGACGCGCGTAGGCAAAGTCTTCACTGCGACTGATGGCGACATCAAGTCGTTGCTGAGAACTATCTTCGGTTCGGATGAATTCAAGGCTGCAAAGGGTCTTAAGTTTAAACGACCATTCCATTATATCGTGAGCAGCTTGCGCGCCCTTGGCGCCGATACGCATGCACACCAACCGTTGATCGAATACCTCCAGCGCATGGGCCAGGGACCGTTTCAACATCCAACGCCAGACGGTTATCCGGACCGGGCTGCGCCCTGGCTCGGGACGCTCCTGTGGCGTTGGAATTTTGCGTTCGCACTGACATCGAATCGCGTCCCGACGGTGAGGGTCGCGTTGGACCAACTGGCTCACGCGATCGGCGCAATCGGGCCAAGCGGCGGCAGCGTGAAGAACGGACTTCGACCGGGCCGACTGATTCCGTATTTCATTGGTCGCGCTGGGTCAGCAGCGGAGCTTGGGGCTCTCAATGATTACGTGGGCACGCAGCGCGTTGCCGATGTAGACGAGGCGAACTACCACGCCGAGTTGGTTGCCTTGGTCCTTGCTTCGCCCGCTTTTCAGAGGTGTTGAACCGCATGAGAATCTTTAGTCATACATCGCGGCCATCACGGCGGGGGTTTATTCGCCAACTGCTGCTGGCCAACGAAACCGTTGTGCCGGCGGCCAAAGAGCGAACCCTGGTTTGCGTCTTCCTGCGTGGCGCCGCCGACACCTTGAATATGGTTGTCCCTTACGGTGATGATCAGTATTACAAGTCGCGTCCGACACTCGCCATTTCTGCGCCATCCCAGAACAAAGACAATGATGTGACGTCATTACGCCTTGACGACTTCTACGCCTTTCATCCCAAGCTACGTCCACTTCTTCCGGCTTTCAATGAAGGACGGCTGGGCATTGTGCAAGCGGTCGGCACGGACAATCCCACTGGCTCGCACTTTGAGGCGCAGGACCAGATGGAGCATGGCGAAGCTTATGGACGCATCGTCGGCGGCGGTTGGTTAGGCCGATATCTGCGGTCGCGTGCTGCCGCGGAGCTAACGTTACTCTCCGCCCCACTCTCGGCGGTAGCGATTGGGTCAACGATTCCTGAATCACTTCGTGGCGCGCCAACTGCGAGTGCCATGGAATCGATCGACGAAGTGCAGATCAAGACACCGTTGGACGATACAGCCGCAGTTTCATCCGTGTTGTCCGCGATGTATAGCGCGGAGATTGGCGTGCTTAATCAGCCAGGCAAGACCACCCTCGATCTCCTCAAACGCGTCGAGACACTCAGGGGCACCGAGTACAAGCCGGAAGGCGGGGCGGTCTATCTTGATGACAGCTTCGGTCAGGGCTTGAAGGAAGTGGCGCGCTTGATTAAGGCGAGGGTTGGTCTACAAGTAGCTTGCCTGGATCTCGGCGGCTGGGACACGCATTTCTTTCAGGGCGGCTCGAGCGGTCAGCAAGCCGAACTGATCTGGCAACTGGCGTGCGGTCTCGCAGCATTTGACGCGGATCTGATTAGCAATCGTGACCGGGTGACCACGCTGGTAATGACAGAGTTTGGACGCCGCGTTTACGAGAACGGCTCGCTCGGCACTGATCACGGCCGGGGCTTTGCTATGTTGGCCATGGGCCACGGCATCAAAGGGGGAAAGGTCCGCGGCAAGTGGCCGGGCCTTGCGGAAGAAGAGGCTCCTGGATCAAGCACCCTGAGCATTGGGGGGCCAAGCGGTCTCAAAGTTCTCTTCGACTACCGTTCCGTGCTCTCCGAAGTGCTGAGTAACATTCTCGGCCATCGCGATCTGAATCAAGTCTTTCCAAACTTTCATCCAGAACCCGTGGGCCTGGTGGGTTGAGTTGCGCCTGCTCCCTGTACCTGTCGCGGATGATCGTTGAAGTCCGGCCGTTAATAAGGCACGATAGCAACCCCCCTTCAAATCTCCCCCTTAGACCGCTTCAGTTCGAAGAAGTTGGAATGAAGAGACAACTGACAAGTCCCGCCTCGACTCCCTCCACTCCTTGGCCTGATTGCAAGTCGTTCTACTCGAGCCTGCTGTGCACCGCGATACTCAGTCTGCTGGTCCTACCCTCCAGCGCACTGGCCCAACACTTGACGGGCCGCATCAAGGGTACTGTTAAGGTCACCACTGAAGCCACAGATGCGCCTCCGGCTCCACTTGTCGGGGCGCGGCTTACGCTCGTCAATCGTGACCTGACGGAGCAACTCTTCAAGGTAGTCACTGACGATGTGGGCAATTTTATCTTCGCCGATCTGCCGGCGGCGACGTTTGTGCTGACGGTTGAGGCTGATGGATTGGCCACAGTGAAGCGCGAAATCAGCCTGGCGGCGGGTGTAGGGCTGACCGTTGAAATCGTGATGAAAGCTACGGTTTCTGAAACGGTTACCATTCGTGAGGAAGAGGGCCTGCTCAGTACGGCCGAAACAACCACCAGCAATACCGTTCGCTCCCAAACACTGACGGATGTGCCTCTGCCGGCAGAGAACTATCAGAGCGCGCCGTTGCTGAATCCCGGTGTGGTGCGCGGACTGGACGGAGTTGACCACCAGAAAGGCGCCCGCGCAGGCCAGAGCGCCTACACACTCAACGGTGTGGACATCACGGATCCCGTTACTGGAAACCTCGCCTTCGACATCCCGCTCGAAGCGGCAGCAAACGTAAGAACCGAAGAGAACCCGTACTCGGCGGTGTTTGGCCGGCTTACCGGCGGTGCGACCGATCTCGAAACCAAAGGCGGCAGCAACAAATTCAAAGTCACCGCCGCGCGCGTCTTTCCAACTTTTCGCAACACATTCACCGGCGCGATCGATTCATTTCGCCCGCGCGTCACCTTCAGCGGCCCAATCGCCCGCGATCGTTTTTTCTTCCTGCAGTCCCTTGAGTACCGCTTCACACGCACTCGCGTGCCGAGCCTCGAACCTCCGGAAGACGAGACAACATCCGAGACCTTCAACTCATTCACGCAGTTCGATTTCAACATCAACAAGACTAACAGTGCCAAATTCGTTGCGGCACTTTTCCCGCAGAAGGTACGCTTCGCCGGACTCAACACTTTCAACCCGCAGCCGACCACACCGAGTACGAAGCAGCGAGGCTTGCTCGTCTCCATCTCCGAGCAGGCAATCTTCCGTGACGCTTCGTTTCTCTCTTCCACCTTAAGCTACAAGACCTTTGACTTTGACGTCTTCGGGCAGGGGACGCGTCCCCTTGAGTTGTTGCCGGAAGGCAATAGCGGTAACTACTTCGCTGACATCCGCAGACAGTCCAAACGGTTTCAGTGGCGGGAAGTTTACTACGCGCATCCGTTTGAATTTAACGGTCAGCATTCCTTGAAGTTCGGCGGCGAAATTGACTACTCGCGCGTGAAGGGTGTATTCCGCGAAAACTCGATCCTAATCAGACGGGAAGACCAAACCCTGGCCCGGCGCATCGAGTTCGGAGCCGCGGCCACGGTTTCGAGCAGTCTCCGCGAGTTCACCGCCTTCGCGCAGGATCGGTGGGTCGTCAACAAGAAGCTTACGGTCGACGCCGGCCTGCGCTTCGATCGTGACCGGCTGGCCCGGCAGAACGCCATCGCGCCGCGCCTTTCGTTTTTGTACCTGCCGCTGAAGAACGTCGCCACGGTCATACGCGGCGGAATCGGTCTCTTTTATGATCGCACTCCGCTCAGCGTCGGCTACTTCGGACAGCTTCCCGAGCGCAGTGTTACCACGTTTGCCGCGAACGGCATCTCGATAACTGAGGGCCCGCATCGTTTCGCCAACATAACCGCGGCTCGGTTGCGCAACCCACGCAGTGTCCGGGCGAGCCTGCAAATTGATTTCCCTGTTACGGGTAAGCTGACGGGACGCATTGGCTATCTGCAACGCTCAACGACAAACGATTTCATCGTCGACAGCGTTGACTCATCAGGCGGATCAAACAACGGCGCCCTTGTGCTCAGCAACCTCGGCCGTTCGTGCTACCGCGAGTTGCAACTGCTCGCAATCTATGACAACCCGCGCATCGGGACGTGGAACGCTACTTACGTGTGGTCCAAAGCTCGGGGCGATCTTAACTCTATTGATATCCTTCTCGGCGATTTTCCAGCGTTCGTAGTGCGGCCGAACGAGTACGGGCCACAGCCCTTTGACGCGCCGCAACGATTCCTTGCCTATGGCCAGTTGCGAATGCGCTACGATATCAACATCGCGCCCCTGGTCGAGATTCGATCGGGCTTCCCATTCTCCTTCGTCAATGAGCGGTTGGATTTTGTCGGCCCACGCAACCAGGCGGGACGCTTCCCAACATTTCTGTCGCTCGCCGTGCAAGTTACGAAAGGTTTCGCCATACCAAAGCTCGTCCCCAGGATTGGAGGCCGACGAGCGCGAATCGGCTTGGCCGTTCTTAACACCACTAACCACTTCAACCCCAGTGAAGTGCAAAACAACATCGCCAGCCCGCGACTCGGCCAGTTTTTCAACAGCCTTGGCGCATCCGTGCGCGGCAAGTTCGAGTTCGACTTCTAGCAATGTGTTGATAGTCCTAGCTCGGCATCGCTTTTCTCTTGCGGCATTAAGCTCAGGTCAACTTCTTGATTTACTGTGCGGGCCAGGATTGCGTGGAGTTGACGAATGCCCTCAGTCAGCGCCGCTGGGCCGGGTTGGAGGATGAAGGCGGACTTCACCTCGTAAATATGATTGCCTCGGCAGGCGCTAATCTCCTGCCAGCCCTCGCGCTCGCGAATGACATTCTTCTTGACGTGACGTCCGCACCACGAAGCGACAATTACTTCCGGATCGCGAGCGATCACCTCTGAATAGCTGACGATGCGATCCTTCGCGGCCTGCTGCCGGCGCAACTCAGGGAAGACGCACTCTCCACCAGCAATCTCGAGGAGCTCATCTACCCAGCGTATACCGGAGATCAGTGGGTCATACCATTCTTCAAAGAAGACTCGCGGGCGATGCGCAAAGCGCGTTGCCGATTCGGCGATAGCGTCGAGTTCGCTTTGCAAACTCGAAACCAACTGACTCGCTTTTTCAGCAGCGCCGACGATGCGCCCTACGGTCAGGATCATTTCCAGGATTTCCCTGACGCTGCGCTGATTGAAGGTCAACACGTTGACGCCGCGCCGGATAAGTTCCGCCGCTATGTCGGCCTGTAAATCAGAGAAGGCTAGAACAAGGTCCGGTTTCAGCGCGAGGATCTTGTCGAATTTGGCGTTGATGAATGCCGAGACTTTCGGCTTCTGTCTGGCTTCCGGCGGACGTACTGTGTAGCCCGAAACACCGACAATACGCTCCTGCTCGCCGAGCAGGTAAAGCGTCTCGGTCGTCTCTTCGGTGAGGCAAATGATGCGGCGTGGGTATGAACCCAACTCGTTAATCATCAGAGAGTCTCACTTGGTGGTCTCATTATCTGCAGCCTCAGGTTTGCGATTTTCCTTTGGCGCTTCTGGGTAAGGGCAATGACGGCAGCCCTGCTCGCAGCAGTAACCACGCCGCAGGTGATAGCGAGCCGTAAGGACCATTAATCCGTGATCAAGGTAGTAGTCCTCATGCTCAACCAGTGGGACCACATCAGAGTTGCCATCTGTTTGCATTTGCTTAAAAGACAAACATTGCGCCGGCGCGCCCGACGCGTCCCGGCGTAAGAAAGCCGCTCTCGAAGTACTCGCGGTCGAACAGATTGTCGACATAACCGAAGAAGCGCAGTGAGCGCGATTCGTTAAGCGGCAATGTGTAGCTTGCGCCGAGATCGGCTTTCGCCAAGCCACGAAAACGATAGGCACGGCTGACGAAGGTGAAGGGATCGAGGATCGGAGCGAGGTAATCGCTCGATGCCGCGAAATCAAAGTTAAGCAGGAGGCGACGGCCGAAGCGCTGGGTAGCAACCAGCGAGAATTGATGATCGGGAATCACGAGTGAGCGGAGGACACCCGCTACTTGAGGCGTGCGCTGCAGGCTCTTCGTATAGGTATAAGCAGCAGAGAGATTCAGAGAGCGCGCGGGCGTAGAAGTCATACTCAATTCCACACCCCGGGCGATACCACCATTTGTGTTGCGGTAGCCGCCGAAGCGCCCGAACGGATCTGTTGCCGGATTAATAGCCCCGGAGAAGTCGAAGATGATCACTTCCTGAAGACGCGTGTAGAAGTAAGTCGCTGAGACTCGCAAGCGGTTCCGGTAGAGCGTTTGATCAAGACCTGCATCGAGAGCGATTGAGCGGTCGGGCCGCAAGCGTGGATCACCATAGACGGAGTAGCCGAAGCTTCCAAAGAAAGTGCCAAAGCGCTCAAAAAGTGACGGGGCACGATAACCGTTACCGACATGCGCACGCAGTTTTGTGCCTGACGAGCGAAACATGTAGGCGATGGATCCATCTCCCGTGTAAGCCGTCGGTGGTGATTGAAAGGTAATGCCGGAGGAGTAGGGCGCGGATGGGGCAGGTGTGAACTGAGGTTGTTGGAGGTTGAAGAACTGTGCGCGAAACGCGACCGAGAGTTGCAGCCGCTCTTCGAGGAACCGTAATTGGTCCTGAACAAAGAGCGCGTGGCTCCTCTGCGTCACGTCTACCGTCGAATTGTCCGCGGGATTGACTTGAAATGACAGATTTTTAAAGTTCTCGTTTTCAAGTTCATAACCGCCAGTGATGAAATTGACTCGTCCGACCCGGACGTCAAAACGTGCACTAAGCGTATGAATGCGCGCATCGAAATCCGTTTGCTCGCTTCCGCCAAACGGTTGAAATCCAACTCCCAAAGGTCCATTGATGCCCGTGCGGTTGGTGGCTAAACCTTGATAGCTGAAGGTGTAGCCGAATGTTTCAGTCGGGCGCTGTGAGAAGACAAGCGCGCCGGAAAAGAAGTTCGCCTTACGCAGGTTGTCGGGATCGTTCGCGGCGGGAATGAAAGTGGCCGCGCCAACATTCAGTAGCGAGGTGGGAACACTCGCTTCATAGCGACGCTGTTCTTCAGGCGAGAGCGCGATAGCTTCAACGATGCCGCTCGGCGGTAAATTGCCAATGCCCGTCGGACTATTATTCAGTTGCAGGCGGGAGTTGGCTGCGTAGATGCGCCCCGAGAGCGTGGTCGTAGGTGTCAGGCGAAAGAGAACGCGCCCTTGTCCGCTTGAGTTGCGAGCTTCGTCCTGACCATCGACACCGCGCGTGACATTCAAGTGTGAAAAGCCGACGCTGTAAACAACGCTGTTATTGCGGGCGCCACCAGCTACCTGGGCGCGACCCCGAAACATTCCCAGACCGCCACCTTCAGCGAGTAGATTGCCGTGGAACCGCCCGCCGCCCTCATCAGTTACAAGATTGATGAC
>Ga0136623_10000635_pt1 | contig 10868 bp, 14 predicted proteins | sample AntDrymUQ4492106_2_FD_104656 | JGI IMG/M metagenome (GOLD analysis project Ga0136623, IMG submission 104656) | Polar desert sand microbial communities from Dry Valleys, Antarctica - metaG UQ449 (21.06) | ecosystem: Environmental > Terrestrial > Soil > Desert | place: Antarctica: Dry Valley...
ATCTTCGAGAAGCTGAGGTAGGGGCGCGCATGGGCTACTACATCCGCAGGCTGCTCGGGATGAACCACACGTTCGAATCGCGCGAGGAGCTCGTGAGCACCGCCGAGAACGCTCTGCGCCTGCAACTGCTGCTCGCCCGCGACGTGCTGGCGATCACCGAGCTGCTGATGATCCCCGACGAGTACAAGATCGAGGACCGGCGCATCCAGCGGGCGCGCGACACCGTCAGGCACCTCGGATAGCGCGGATCCGACCGGCGCAGGGCCTCAGACGATCGTCGGCGGCGATACTCGCCACGCTCGCGATCGGCGGTTGCGGCGACGGCGGATCCACGACCACGGCCGCCACGGGCACGGCGCCGACCGCCGCGCCCGCCTCGTCGGCTCCCGTGCTCTGCGGGGGCCTGCGCCCGGAGATCACCGGCAGCGTCGGCGCAAAGGCCGCGACGGAGCTGTCGGGACTGGCGTTCTCGCGCACGCAGCATGACGTGCTGTGGACGCACAACGACTCCGGCGACCGTGCCCGCCTGCTGGCTCTGCGCACGAACGGAAGGCTGCTGGCCGACGTCGATGTGCCCGGCGCGCAGAACGTCGACTGGGAGGACATCGCGGCCGGCAGGGGCGTGCTGTTCGCCGGCGACATCGGCGACAACCTCCGCCGCAGACCGTCGATCTCGGTGTATCGGATCTCCGAGCCGCAGGTCGCCCCGGGTTCCGCCGCGGCGACCGTCTCGGCACGTCGCATCGAGCTGCGCTACCCCGATGGGCCGCGCGATGCCGAGGCGCTGCTGCTCGATTCCGCCAGCGGTGCGCTCGTGATCGTCGAGAAGCGCTTCGACGGCCCGGCGGGCGTGTACGTCGCCGCGAAGCCTTCTGCCCGGGCGCCGGCCACCCTGCGGCGTGCGGGGCGACTGTCGCCGGCCGTGGGCCGGGGAGTCACGGCGGGGTCCGTCTCCGGCGATGGCCGCACCGTCGCCCTGCGCACCTACGATCGCGTCTACGTATGGATTCGCAAGAGCAGCGAATCCATCGCGACCGCGCTTCAGAGCCCGCCGTGCGTCGCCGGCGAAGGCCTGATCGCCGAGGGGCAGGGGGAGGCGATGGCGCTGAGCGCGACGGGCGACGCGTTCTACACGGTGCCGGAGGGAACGAACGCAGCGATCCGACGCTACGCGCCAGGCTGAGCGGATCGATGTTTGTCGGTCGCAGTGGAGGGCATCCCTCTCTACAGAACCTCGTCGGGAGTTGGTTCGGCCCATATCCCCCGCCCCCCTCTCTCTCGGCTGCAGCGCCCGGTCTTCCCCAAGGCCGGGCGCGGTTCGTTAACGGGCGGCGCAAAGGAACGGGGGCGGCCCCGTCGAAACAGGGTCTCGCCCATGAAGCGATCCGCCACGACCGCGACCCCCGAGTCGCTCTCCACCTATATCCAGGCTCGCTTCGACGACTTCTCGCGCTCGCAGAAGGACGTCGCGCAGTACATCGTCGACCATCTGGACGAGGTCGCCTTCCAGACCGCCGAAGAGCTCGCACGCCGCGCGAACACGTCCTCGAGCACGGTCGTGCGCTTCTCGCAGGCGCTGGGCTTCGAGGGCTATCCCGAGTTGCAGCACTCCGCTCGCGAGGAGTACCGGCGCCGCCACGCGCAGTCGCCGGCGCCCTCGCGCGACGCCCCGGTGGCCGCGCCGCTGTTCTCGCTGGACCAGAACGAGTTCGAGACGATGCTTGCCGCCGACCACGTCAACGTCGAGGACACCGCGCGCAAGGTCTCGCGCTCGGAGATCGAGGCGGCCGTCGAGGCGATCGCGACGACGCCGCGCCTGCTCGTCGCCGGCACCGACCAGATGGCCTTCTTCGCGTCCTACCTGCGCCACCTGCTGATGCTGCTGGACCTGCGCGCCGAGATCGTCGCGAGCCCATCCCAGGAGGCGCTCGGGCGCCTCAGCCGCATCGACGAGGAGACGCTCGTCATCGGCCTGTCGGCCGGACGGCCGCATCCGCTGGTCGTGCGCGCGATGAAGCTCGCCCGCCACCGCAAGGCGCGCACGATGGCGATCACCGACGCGACGCTCTCGGAGGTCGCCAAGCTCGCGCAGATACGCCTGTACTACTCCTCCAACAGCCCGGCCTACGTGCGCTCGCACACGGCCCTGCTGAGCATGGTGCAGGCGCTCGCGTACGGCGTGTACGCCCGTGATGCCGACGGCTACGCCGATCGCATCAAGGCGTTCAAGCTCAAGTAGACCGCCCCGGCCTGCCAGCTCACGTGCTCGACGGTCATCGCCACCAACGGGCGCCTCGCGCTGACCTCGGTGGCTCAGGCGACCAGCCGCGGTAGGACACTGAGCCGCCAGATGGCCGAGTTCTACTCGGGGACCTTCCGGATCAGGCAGAAGGCTGCCCGCAGCCCTTCACCGAGCTCGCCGTGGCCAGCTCGAGCTTCAGGAGGGTCTGTGGCGGCGGCGCGGGCGGCACGAGTGCCCGGGGCACGAGAGCGGGTGAATCCAACGGTGGACAGCACGCCAAAGCAGCCGCTCGGCGGCGTCGCGGTGCGCGACTTCCGCGCCGGCCGGACGGTCACGGTCCGCGCCGGGCAGAGCTACCTCGCCCGGGCGATCCGTGCGACGATCAAGACCAGGGGCGGCTGAAACCTGCGCAGACCAACGGCCTTCGTCCGAAGGCGATCGCACGCGAAAGGCGGTACTACCGATGCGGCTGTCGTGAAGCTCGTCGTCGCTCTGGGCATGATGCTCGTGCTGGTCCTCGGCATCTTCGTCGGCGGCCGCCTGGCCGACGACGATCGTGCCGCGATGCTGCTCACCGCAGTCTGGTTCGCGGTCGTGCTCGTCGGGGGCATCGTGTTGACACGAAGGCGTGCGAACCTGCGCCTGCCGCTTGCGGTGGGCTACGCGATCGTGGCCGGTGCCGCGACGATCGTGCTGGGCCTGCCGATGCTCGGCGACGAGGAGGTCAACGAGCGAGTCGTGGTCGCCGCGCCGGCCGCGCCCTCCAGCGCTGGCGCGACCGACGCCGCGCCAGCCAACGTCGAGGTCGCCAGCGGCAGCTTCCAACCGAACGCGCACCCGGGCTCCGGCACCGCCGCAGTGATCGAGATTGCCGGTGGCGCACGCAGGCTGACGCTGACCGAGTTCGAGACGGACAACGGCCCGGACCTGCGCGTCTACCTGGCGACCGGCGACCCCGCCGGGGGCGGCGAGCTTGGCGACACCGAGGATCTGGGCGCGCTCAAGGGCAACAAGGGCAACCAGCAGTACGACATCCCGAGAGATCTCGACATCGACCGCTTCTCGACGGTCGTGATCTGGTGTCGGGCGTTCAGCGTCGGATTCACCTCGGCGCCGCTCGCCGCGTCCTGATCGGGCTCAGCGAGCGATCCTGGCGGTACCCGACTCCACGCGCCGACCGTCGGCCAGATCCTCGACCGAGAGCGCGGTCGTGGCCAGCGTGGCCTTGCGGACGTCCTTGGGAAGGAACAGGTCGACGAGTGGCCCCGTCATCATCGTGGTGACGATCGCGCCGATGACGAAGACGACCTGCGTCTGGGGCGTGATCACCCCGAGTTGCAGGCCGATCAGCGCGACCACGAGGATCAGCAGGCCGCGGCAGTTGAGCAGAGCCCCGAGCGTTCCGGCCTCCTTGGAGTCAAGGCCGACCGCGCGGCCTGCGAGGTAGCCGACCACGAGCTTGCCAACGATCATCAGTGTCACGAACAGGGCGCTGCCGACGAGCACCGTCCCGTTGATGAGCGTCAGATCGGTTCGCAGCCCGGAGACGGCCAGGAACACCGGTAGGAAGAACAGGATCACTGCGTCGGTCATGCGGGCGATGATGGCTTCGGCCAGCCCCGGTCGAGCCGGTACCACCATGCCGAACAAGAAGCCTCCGACGAGCGCGGCGCCGAGGATCCTGTCGGTCGCCAGCCCCGTGGCCAGCGCGCCGATCAGCAGCCCGGCGAGCAGGTTTCCGGGCAGCGGCCCGTCCTCCTCCCACCCGCGCGTGAGGTAGTGCAGCACTGGCCGCACGACGACGGCAAGCACGACGGAGAGCCCGAGGACGAGCAACAGCTTCGTCCCTGCCCCCGACACCGCGCCCGAGCCCTTGGCCGAGGCGCTGGCCGCGGCGATGATCAGGAACATGATCACGGTCACGATCGCTGCCGATCCGACCCCGACCGCCCCTAGCGACGTTCCCAGCATCTGCTTCTCTTGCAGAATGCGCGCCATGACCGGGAACGCGGTGACCGACAGGCCCGCGCCCATGAACAGCGAGAAGGCCGTGCTCGAGATGCCGTCGGGCCTCCAGGTCGCGCCGTCCAGCAGCGCGCCGCAGAGAAATCCGAGACCCAAGGGGACGGCTGTGACCGCGATCGCCACGATCAGCATCTGACGGCCCCTGCCCCTCAGGAAGCGCTGGTCAAGCTCGACGCCTACGAGGAACATGTAGAAGACGAGCGCGACCTGCCCGATGAGGTTCAAGAAGCTGAAGGCCTGCAGCGGGAAGAGATCGTTGACCAGACCCGAGCCCGCGACGCCGGGCACGCCCGGCAGCGGAGCCTTGGCGAGCGCCCCGCCCAGGATCGTCGGCCCGATGAGGATCCCGGCGATGATCTCGCCTACGACCCGCGGCTGGCCGATCTTCTCGAACACCGTTCCCACCGCGCGCGCGGCGATCAGGATGATCGCCAGCGCTGCGAGGACGTAGGCGACGACGTCGGCGGGGGCGATCACCTCGGGCGGCATCGGCGTCGGCACGTCCTCACACTCCTGGATCGGGGTTTGCGCACGCGACCTGGATCGCGGTGACCCTCTCAGAGCGTGGGTGAGATATGCAAGCCAGCCGACTGGCCGACCTTCGGGCAGTTGGACGCGTTGTCGCATCGCAGCCTCGCGCCGCTGCTGCGCTCGGCGCGCCGCAAGTACAACCCCGGCGTGCCGGACATCCTCGCGGAGGCCGGGGTCGTGGCCCGGCGCCTGAACTAAAACGGCTCACGGGTCCCCAGCCGCGTCGGCTGGCTGCAGCGCGAGGAGGGCTTTGGCGTCCCGCACTTCGTGCTCTACGACGAGGACGCCAACCTCCTCGGTCGTGCCGAGCACGTAATCCTGGCGCTCGGCCACGGACCGCTCGCGTTCCCCCCGCTGCTGGCCAAGGCGCGGATGGACCCGCGCGTCGGCGATCGGATCGTGCAGGCCTACGAGCCCGAGCAGTACGCCCCCAAGGGACGCTACGTCGTCCTCGGCGCGGGGATCGCCTCGATCAACGAGTGGGCCAACGTGCTCGACGCGGGCGGTAAGTGCATCGCGCTGCGGCGCAGCCCGGCGCCCGACGAGCAGGATCTCAACGTGCCGCCCTGCCTGTTCGAGGCACGGCGTCGACAAGTTCAGGGCCTGTCCTTCGAGCAGCGCGTGCAGTTCCTCGGCTCCGTCCTGAAGGGCACCTCCCCGGCACGCCGGGGCTGGCGCGAGCGAGCAGGGCGCCCGAAGGCCGCTTCGAGGAGATGGTGGGGGAGATCGACACGGTCGAGCCGGGCCCGCCGGCCTGCGGATCAATGTCGTCAGCCGACATGGGGATGATGATCCCGGGTGGCTCGACGTCACGGGGGTCGTCGCCGGCACCGGCTTCACGAAGTCGGCGCTCTCGCTGCCGCTGCTGCGCCGGCTGGTCGAGCACTACGAGACTCCGGTCGAGCAGGGACGCATCAAGCTGCGTCGCAACTGCGGCGTGCCCGGTCTCGACCGCGACGACTCGCGCCTGTGCATGATGGGCCTGACGGCCAACACCGTCATTCCGCACGGTGACACGATCGCGGGGCTGAAGTACATAGGTCGGCGCTTCGTGGCCGACTGCGCGCGTGCGGAGAACCTCAAGCACCGACCGCTTCACAGCCGACTCGGGCTGCAGATGTCGATGGCTCGGGAGACCGCGAAGGCGATGCGCAAGGTGCGCCGGACGGAGCAGCTCGCCTGATGTGCCCTACTGCGCTCGGTCGCACGCAGACGCGCACCGCGACCCTGTGGCCCGCGATCCTCGGGCTGATCCTCTCGCTCGTCACCGGCAACGAGGGCTGGATCGTCTTGATCGGGATCTTCCTCCTGATGGTCGTGCTCGACATCCTCGTGTACCCGTTAATCATCAAGCGGCAGCCGCCGTGGCTGACCTTCGTGATCGGGCTCGCCGAGTTCGGCATCCTCTACGTCCTCAGCCAAGCGCTCCAGGTCGGCCTGCAGCCGGCCGAGGCGATCGCCTTCTACTGGGTCAGCTGGATCATCGCCAACTGGACGACGATCGTGATCCTGTCGATCGTCGAGCTGACCTGGATCGAGATTGGTGCTCTTATTCCTGCCCGGGTGCTAAGACGCCAGCGATCGCGCGCAGTCGCACGACTGCCTTGGAGCCGTCGCCGCACGTCAGCTCGCCGGCGGTCACCCCGTCGGTCAGCCGAAGATGCCCGCCGGCGCGCCCGGTGGCATCGATCGTGACGAACTCGCCGGACTGGCGGACCTCGAACTGCGAGCCGAGGCAGGGACTTGGGCTCGGGCGCCAGGACGTCGTAGCCGCCCGCGACCGCCCGCTCGGTCTGCCTGCCGTCGCCGGCGCTCAGCACGTACGCCCCGGCAACGGCGACAATCACGAGCAGAGCCGCGTAGAAGAGCACGAGGCGTCGTTGTGAGCTGTTCATCGTGTGGCTTCCTCGCCGATCATCACACGCGCTGCCACTCGAGTCACGCCGCGCGCGGGGACGTTGTGGCGGACGACGACGCCCGAGTCCGTCCAGCGGCCCGTCGGTACAATCGCCGGGGTGAGAGACGAAGCGACGTTTCGGGTCAAGGCCGGTCTGGCCGAGATGCTCAAGGGCGGCGTCATCATGGACGTCGTCGACGCCGAGCAGGCGCGCATCGCGGAGGCCGCCGGCGCCGCCGCGATCATGGCGCTCGAGCGCGTGCCCGCCGACATCCGCCGCGACGGCGGCGTCGCGCGCATGTCCGACCCCGCGATGATCAGGGAGATCCAGGACTCGGTCAGCATCCCCGTGATGGCCAAGGCGCGCATCGGCCACATCGCCGAGGCGCAGGTGCTCGAGGCGCTGGAGGTCGACTACATCGACGAGTCCGAGGTGCTCACGCCCGCCGACGAGGCCAACCACATCGACAAGTGGCCGTTCTCGATCCCCTTCGTCTGCGGCGCCACGAACCTCGGCGAGGCGCTGCGGCGCATCGGCGAGGGCGCGGCGATGATCCGCTCCAAGGGCGAGGCCGGGACGGGCGACATCGTCGAGGCGGTCCGCCACATGCGCGCGATCCGCTCGGAGATCCGCCGCCTCGGCACGCTCGACGAGGGCGAGCTCGCAACGGCCGCCAAGGTTCTGCAGGCTCCGCTGGACTTCGTCCGCGGCGTCGCGCACGAGGGCGGGTTGCCGGTCGTGCTGTTCTGCGCGGGGGGCATCGCCACCCCGGCCGACGCGTCGCTCATGATGCAGCTGGGCGCCGAGGGCCTCTTCGTCGGCTCGGGCATCTTCAAGTCCTCAGATCCCGAGCGGCGGGCGCGGGCGATCGTCGAGGCGACGACGCACTTCGCCGACGCGGCACGCGTCGCGCGGGCATCGGAGGGGCTGGGCGACGCGATGACCTCGCTCGAGACGCGCTCGCTGGCCGGCGAGCAGCTGCTGGCCCAGCGCGGCTGGTAGGACCCCGCTGCCGATGATCGGCGTGCTCGCGCTGCAGGGCGGGTTCGCGGCGCACAGCCGGATGCTGCGCGCGCTCGGGGCACGGGTGCGCGAGGTTCGGGTGCCCGCGGATCTCGAAGGGCTCGACGGCCTCGTCCTGCCGGGCGGCGAGTCGACGACGATGACGCTCGGCATCGAGCGCGAGGGTCTCGCCGAACCGCTGCGTGCGCTGGCGTCGCGCGGGACGCCGGTCCTCGGCACGTGCGCCGGCCTGATCATGCTCGACCGCGAGCACCTCGGGATCATGGACGTCGAGACGCGCCGCAACGCGTTCGGGCGTCAGGTGCGCTCCTTCGAAGCCGACCTCGAGCTCGACGGCCTGGGCGGTCCGCCGCTGCGCGCGGTCTTCATCCGTGCGCCGTGGATCTCCGCGTACGGCGAGCGCGTCGAGATCCTCGCGTCGATCGACGGCCACGCGATCGCGGCGCGCCAGGGTGCGCTGCTGGCGGTCGCGTTTCACCCGGAGCTCGGGACCGACACGCGGCTGCACGAGCGCTTCCTGGCGCTGGTCGACGCGGCCGGCGTGCGGGCCTGACCCGGCCGGGGCGCCGTCGCCGCTGCCGGCCGGCTACTGCGCGAGTTTGCGGTCGATCGCCTCGATCACCGTGCGGCGGGCGCGATTGGCCGGCTCGTACAGGCGCGCGACGGCGAGCGCTGCCGGGCTCGCGCCCTGCAGCTCGGCGATGACCTGCTTGGCGGTGAGCTCGCCGTAGCCCTTCCACGGCTCGTCGACGCGGATCTGCGGACCCGGCCCGTCCTCCGCACCGGGATCGGCGAACTCGGCGACGACGACGGCCTCGCGATCGACGTGCGCGGGCGGTGGGGCGGCGGCGGGTGCCGGCGCGGCGGCGGCCGGCTCGGGTGGGGCTGCGACGGCGGGCTCCGCTGGTCGCGGCGACGGCTGCGGCGACACCGCCTCAGCGCGATCGTCGGCGTGCCCGTCGTCGTCTGAGGCGCTGCGACAGGCAGCGGGCGCGACCTTGCGGGCGATCGCCGTGGCCGCCGAACCGGCTCGCTGCGCGACCGCCACCGGGAGCTGCGCGATGCGCAGGAGAAGGTCTTGGAGTGCTGGCATGAAGGGTCGCTACCCGCCGGGGCGCAGCGGAATGCGCCGTCTTCGGCGGCCCAAGTGGTCCATCACTACACCATGAGGCCGTGACGCAGCGTGTTCTCGGTCACGACCCGCGGCGCCACGAAGTGCAGCAGGTAGTCGCTGCCGCCGGCCTTCGTGCCGGTGCCCGACAGGCGGTTGCCTCCGAACGGCTGGCGCCCGACCATCGCCCCGGTCGTCGAGCGGTTGACGTAGAGGTTGCCGACGGGCGAGCGCGCGACGACCTGGGCGACGGTTCGCGGATTGCGCGCGAAGAGGGCGCCGGTGAGTGCGACCGGCAGCGCGTCGATGCGCTCGCAGGCCTGCTCGACGTCGCGGACGGGCTCGACCGACAGCAGCGGCCCGAAGATCTCGTCGCGCAGCAGCGCCGAGTCCGGCGGCAGGCCGGTCGCGACGAGCGGGGCGCAGAACCAGCCGCCGCGCGGCAGCTCGCGCGCGGCCGTGACGAGCTCGCCCTGGTCGGCGGCCCGCTGCGCGTATGACCGCACGCGGTCGCGGGCGGAGCGTTCGATCAGCGCGGGAACATCGCTTGCGAAGTCCTCTGCCGCGCCCACCTGCAGGCCCTCCACGGCACCGGCGAGCCGCTTCACGAGGACGTCGTGGATCGCCTCGTGGACGAGCACGCGCGACGCTGCCGAGCACTTCTGCCCGGCATAGCCGAAGGCCGATGCGACGATCGCGGGGATGGCATCGTCGAGATCGGCGTCGGCATCGACGATCACGCAGTTCTTGCCGCCCATCTCCGCGACGACGCGCTTGAGTTCGCGCGCGCCCGGCGCCACGTCGGCGGCGGTGCGCAGCAGCTCGAGCCCGACGGCCCCGGAGCCGGTGAAGGCGATCGTCGCGACGTCCGGGTGGGCGGCGAGTGCGGCGCCGGCCTCGCCCGCGCCCGGCAGCAGCGCGATCGCGGCGTCCGGCACGCCGCCGGCCCGCAGCGCCTCGACGACGCGCAGACCGCAGCCCGGCGCCTGCTCAGCCGGCTTCAGCACGACCGTGTTGCCGGTCGCGAGCGCGGCGGCGGCCATGCCCATCGGAATCGCCAGCGGGAAGTTCCAGGGGGCGATCACGGCGCAGACGCCGCGCGCGGCGTAGTGCAGCTCGTTGCGCTCGCCTGGCACCTGCAGCAGCTCAGCGCCGGCGCCGAGCTCGAGCGCGCCGCGCGCGTAGAACTCGAGGAAGTCGATCGCCTCGCAGACGTCGCCGTCGGCCTCCGCCCATGGCTTCGCGCACTCGCGCAGTGCGAGCGCGGCGAGCGCCGGGCGGCGCTCGCGCATCCAGTCGGCCGCGCGAAGCAGCGCGCTGGCGCGGTCGGCGGCAGGCGTCGCAGCCCATGTCGGGCCTGCGGCGCGGGCGCTGGCGACGGCCTCGGAGGCGTCCTGCGCCGTGGCGCTCGCGGCGAGCGCGACGACGCGCTCGGGCGTGCCCGGGTCGGTCGAGACGAGCTGCTCGCCGTGGCGCCGGTCGGCGCCGACCCACACCGGCACGCGCAGCGGCAGCACGAGCTCGCCGAGCGCGTCGACGAGCTTCGCGCGCTCGCTCGCGCGACGCAGCTCGAGCACGGGCTCGTTCGCGAAGGCCGCGAGGGTCATGTCACGGGAGCCGCCAGCAGTTGCTCGAGCGGGACGCCGTGCGCCTGGTCGGCCAGGAAGCTCTCGTTGGCCGTGTTCTCGAGCAGCCTGCGCACGAGGTAGGCCATGCCGGCGACGAGGTCGCCGACGGGGCAGTAGGAGCGCACGCGCAGGCTGCTCGCAGCGAGCGCATGGCCGAGGTCGTCGCCGAGGCCGCGCAGGACCTGCAGCTCGATGTCGGCGTCGTCGCCGCCGAGCAGGCGGTTGCAGGCGATCGCGTGCGACACGGAGCGCAGGTTGTGCGAGGCGATCGCGACCCGCACGGCGGGACGCGCCTCGAGCAGCCGTCGCGTCAGCGCCTCGAAGTTCGCGTCGCACTCGGCCTTGCGCTCGAACACCGGGACGCTCCAGCCGTGCTGGCGGGCCTCCACGACCTCGTGGTCCCAGTAGGC
>Ga0136623_10000636_pt1 | contig 10861 bp, 8 predicted proteins | sample AntDrymUQ4492106_2_FD_104656 | JGI IMG/M metagenome (GOLD analysis project Ga0136623, IMG submission 104656) | Polar desert sand microbial communities from Dry Valleys, Antarctica - metaG UQ449 (21.06) | ecosystem: Environmental > Terrestrial > Soil > Desert | place: Antarctica: Dry Valley...
AATGGGGTCAGTTCCGGCAACAGGGAAAAGGGAGCTGAGCAAAATCGTAACGAGCGGCAAATGTATTATTAGGCGCGTCACTGGGTTAACCATAAAGACATTACCAACTAAGAAGTAGGATGGCTGATTCTCGTTTGCTGCCTTTCCACCTTGTTTATTAATCTGTGAAATCTGCGTAATCTGCGGAATCTGCGGATTGTTTTCTTAGTGTAGATTGTGGATCTCGACTGACTCAACGGCTTCGGCCAACTCAAAACCAAAGACCCGAGAATAGAAGTAAAGCTCCGCATCCAAAGCGCGTTTAATATTTTGCGCCTGGCGAAAACCATGCTGCTCGCCTTCGAACGCAACATATGCGACGGGCACTCCTTTCACACGCAGAGTTCGAACCATCACTTCCGCCTGGTTTGGTGGTACAACCTTGTCTTCAAGCCCCTGAAAAAAGATGACGGGACACGATAGCCGGTCAGTGAAGTTGATTGGCGAACGTAGGTAGTAAATGTCTCGCCGTTCCGGATAGGGTCCGAATAGTCCATCAAGGTAACGCGACTCAAACTTGTGAGTTTCCTTGGCAAGAGCCTCGGCATCGCTGACACCATAGTGGCTGGCCCCGGCTTTGAAGGCATCTCGAAAAGTGAGGGCGCAAAGTGTGGTATAGCCGCCGGCGCTTCCACCCGTGATCATCAACCGATTGTTATCCACTTTGCCTTCACCCACCAGATAACGCGCGCCGTTTACGCAATCATTAACATCAACCACGCCCCATTGATCCTTGAGCCTCTCGCGATAAGCTCTGCCGTAACCTGTGCTGCCACCATAGTTCACATCCAGTACGGCAATTCCCCTGCTCGTCCAATATTGAATGCTCAGACTCAGTGCCGTGGCCGCCGCAGATGTGGGCCCACCGTGGCTTTTCACAATGAGTGGCGCACGTTCGTCTTCCGGTGCGTGGCAGTCTCGGTTCTGAGGTGGGTAGAAAAATCCGTGAGCCGTTAATCCATGCTCGGTGGGAAACTCGATGGCCCGTGGAATAGAAATGTACCCGGCATCAATCTTGAGATTGTTGGAACGGCGAAGGACGCCAATCTTGCCAGTCTGCAAATCGAGTTTCACAATTGACGGTGGTTCGGTCGGCGAGCCCGCGCGAAATACAGCCTGCCCCAGTGCCGCCCGCACGTAGCTTATGTCAGTGTAGGCGGTATCGAGCTGTTCCAGTTTCAGAGTTCGCGTGTCGATCGTACCAAGGCGCGAGATACCCCGCTCACCGTAAGTGCAAACAATCCTTTCCGCAGATTCAAATGCATAACTCGACATGCCGAACACCCATTGCGGCATGCCGAATTCGGCGTCTTTCTCACAGACGATTTCGACTGCTCCGAGGGAAAGACGATAGAGATTCCACCAACCATTACGATCAGAAACGAAATAGAGCACGCCACCCGGCGACCACTCGGGCTGAAATATTGACTCACTGATTCCGCCTGCAACGAGTTGCGTCTCACCCAGGGAGCCGTCCGGACGTAGATCGGCAACCCACAACTCGCTCCCATCCCAGGGCATATTGGGATGATTCCAGGTAAGCCATGCGAGGCGCGAGCCGTCCGGACTTAGTCGGGGCGACGAATAGAAATCATTACCAGAAACCACCACCTCTCCGCCGTTATTCTCACCCTCAAGCGTGAGTCCCACGATCGTGTTTACGGCTTCGCGGCCTGGAAACCTGTGGTCTTCTCTCACACAGACCAGACGGTTCCGCTGATCGTCGACGATTGCGTCCGCGTAACGCAGCTCAGTCGCCGGAGTAATCGGATGAGGTTCGGCGCCCTCGAGCTGTTTATAAAGACGCTGATCGGCGAAATTGGAAAAGTAAACGGTGCCATTCCGGACCACGAAGTCGCCGCCGCCATATTCATGAACACGCGTTCGCGCGTTGAATGACGGAGGATTGACAGCGGTTGTGGGTCCAGAAGGTTCGCGTCTGACGATTACGTTGCGGCCACCCTCCGAGGGGCGCATTTCAATCCAATAGATGTCCTCTCCGTCGATTGCCGGCTGAATCAGCCCGACAGACTCGCTAACAATCAAGTCTGAGGTTATAGGCGACTTCCATGAACCGTGGGGTAGTGTCCTTCGCTCTGCCATCCAGGCAATTCCTCTCAAGAGATATTTAGGAAGGCAGATAAGGTAACACACACTTCCGACATAGGATTCTCCCTAATCCTCCCCCCGATACGAATTTGCGAAGAATTTGTTACAACCTCGAAAAGGCTTTACAAGATCACTGCAACCTACTGGATCTGACTCCGGCGCTACTATGTCTCATCGTTAATTCTCCTTGGGAGAACTGAGATAAAAGCAAGGGCGTCGGTCTTGGGGGAGGTCGACGTCCTCTCTTTTTGCCTTCATTCCTCTGAAATCTGCCTTCAGGCCTCGCTTTCTCTAAACTCTAGTCCGTACAAATTGGCTGCACGTAGCCGAGTATTTAAGTTCGGCTCCGATTGGGGCAGGTCAAAGCCACTTCTCTACTGCCCCTAAATCAAAGTATCAAGTTTGCTCGCAAACCAGGACACCACGTGCTGCTGGAAGATTTGACTCGCATCTTAAACAGGATCACAATTCCCACGCTCTTCCTCGCTACACTCGAAAGGTGACACGCCATGTTCCGTTTGCTCATTGTCCTGACTGCTCTCGCCTTACTAGTCGTTTCGCTTCCGTCCCCGACATCTCGCGCTCAAACATTTCGTCCGGTCGTACGCGGCAAACGGGGAGTGATTGCCGGTGGCCATCCGCTGTCAGTCGAGGCAGGGATGCGCATACTCCAGCAGGGCGGTAACGCGGTTGATGCTGGTGTGGCGACAATCCTCGCTGCATCGGTAATTGAGTTCTCTCACTTCTCATTTGGTGGCGAAGTCCCCATCCTGATCAAGTTGAAAGGAAAAGAGGTCGCGGTAGTCGAAGGAATGGGTGCTGCGCCAATAAAAGCCACACGGGAGTTTTTCATTAACCGCGCAAAGCAAGAGGGATCCGGCATGGCTACCATGGCGGGCGCAAAATCCGGCATCATTCCCTCGACCGGTCCGCTCCCCGCAACAGTCCCCGCTGTATTAGACGCATGTGTTACTGCACTCGATCAATTTGGCACAAAGTCTCTTAGCGAGGTGATGCAGCCGGCAATCGAGCTTGCAGATGGGTTTCCGATTGACGAGTTGCGCGTTCAATACATCAAGACTCGCGGTAAGGTGTTCTCACAGTGGGCTGACGCCAAGCGAATATTCTTACCGCGTGGCGAAGTGCCGCAACTGGGCGACCTGTTTGTGCAAGCGGATCTTGCTCGCACGTTGCGCGAAATAGTGAGGGCCGAAACGCAGGCGGCGAGAAAAGGTCGTCATGCGGGCCTGATCGCCGCGCGCAATTATTTCTACAAAGGCCCAATCGGCGCCCGCATTGGTACTTACATGCAGAAGAATGGGGGATTACTGGCGGCAGCAGATCTCGCGCGATGGCACGCGAAGGTAAGCGCCCCGGTGAAGGCGGACTATCGCGGTCTAGAGGTTTACAAAGCGGGTTTTTGGACAGCTGGTCCGGCAATGGTTGAAACGCTCAACCTGCTTGAAGGTTACGACCTGAAGAGTCTGGGCCATAATTCGCCAGATTACGTTCATACACTTATAGAAGCGCTCAAGCTCGCCCTTGCAGATCGAGATCGCTACTATGGCGATCCCAACTTCGTGAAGATTCCGATGACCGAGCTGTTATCGAAAGATTATGCCACCTTACGGCGCACGTTAATTGATCAGGAACATGCTTCTTTAGCCCAACTACCAGGCGACCCTTTAAACATGAAGGCCGTGCTGGCGAGCGCCGTAAAAACTATTAGCCGCGCCTCGACTGTTCCGGAATCCGAACGAGCCAACGACACAACCTGTGTAAATGTAATCGACAGGGACGGGAATATGTTTAGCGCAACCCCGAGCGGCGCCTGGCTGCCCGCGGTTGTTGCTGGAGACACTGGGGTACTAATGGGTCAGCGCTTGCAGTCGGCGCTCACCGATCCAAACAGTCCCAACGTCGTAGCGCCCGGTAAGCGTCCGCGGATCACTCTCACGCCTACGCTTGTCTTGCGAAATGGCAAACCGTTTATGGTCTTGAGCACACCCGGTGGGGATAATCAAGATCAAGCTTTGCTGCAGGTTCTGCTGAACATCGTCGAGTTTGGCATGAGTCCGCAGGAAGCTGTCGAAGCAGCTCGCTTCGACACGCAGCATTACGTCAGTTCGTTTGACGATCATGAGTTTCTACCGGGTTCGCTGAATATCGAGTCGCGAGTCGATGAGAAAACGATCGCGGCCCTGCAAGCGCGCGGTCACAAGGTGAAGGTCCAATCTCCCTGGGGCACCCTCTCTGCTCCCACTGTGATTGTGTATAACCCGCAGTCCGGCGTTTCGTCAGGAGGTGCCGATCCGCGAAGAGGAAGATACGCTGTAGCCTGGTGAATCCTGATAGGTCTCCTCACTGAGGGAGAAGACGAGCAGAGATCGCGCCAACCCCAAACGCCCAGGAAGGGCTCAGAAGAACCTGACTGATGGCAACGCATCTTGAAGACGCTGGAACCGTAGAAGCAATCTCCTCTACTGAGCGCTGCCCGAATTGTGGCGGGGAACTGGCAGCCGAGTACTGTCACAAATGTGGCCAAAAGAAAATTCACCGCCACGAATTCTCGATAAAACATTTCATTGCCTATCTAGTCGATGAATGTACCGACCTGGAGTCAAACAAGATCGTCAAGACCCTGTCTGCCTTGCTGTTCAGACCGGGACGTCTTACTGCGGAATACCTGGTAGGCAGGAAAGGCAACCACATAAACCCGATCAGGCTCTATCTAACTTTTAGCGCGATCTACTTTCTCTTCGCCTGGGGGACCCTTTCAGATATTAGAGGTGGTGGGGCGGAGAGAGCGGCTAGAAGGCCCACAACCATTGCCATGGCCCGGCCAAAGGGTTTAGAGCCCAAGGTGCTCGCTAACCAGATTTATCAGAAGGCGGAAAGGTATGCTGGGTTGTTGAGATTCGCTAGCGTCCTGGTTTCGGGATTGTTCCTATCTTTGCTGTATTTCGGGATGAAAAGATACTACGTTGAGCATCTAATCTTTTCTCTTCACTATTACTCATTCGACTTCCTGTGCAAGAGTGTCTTCGCTTTGTTGTTTATTGTCGCAGGCGCAATAGGCGCGAAGCTGCCGGTTCTAGTCTTAAACTTCTTTTATCCCCTTGCATTGATCTATTTTATCCTCGCCCTGCGTAGAGTGTACAAACAACGCTGGCCCAAGACCTTGTTCAAATCGGTTGTGCTTTTTGCATGCGAGACACTTCTGTTCATCGCGGTAAACATTGCCGGCTTCATTATCGCTTATTCATTTGCCTGACAGCTTGGGCAAGGCTATTTGGGAACCTTCGACATTGGACTTCAGATGGCGTGAAATAAATGCTGCATAAACATTTTTAGGCTCAGCAGATTTGCCGGTTGGGAAGGGGGCAAAGCGCAGCGCGCCCCCGCTCTAGCTTCGCAGCCACTCAACCTTGAACTAACAACAAACGATCCCCTTTAGTTGGCTTCTGACGTCTTCGCCACGATCTTCACATGTTTTCGGATCGCATCATCCAGGTACGCTGACCGCTCCCAACTCGTCCCGCTGGTGCGGAAGCGAACGATGCCCTCGTGGTCAATGACGATGTAAGTGGGAAATACGCCCACGCGAAACGCCCGCTGAACCCGCCGGTCGCGATCCCAGTACTGAGGCCACACCATTTTGTTCTTCGCGGTAAAGTCGCGCCAGGTTTCCTCTTCAGTATCCGAGCTGATTCCGATCATTACGAACGAAGGCTCTTTTGCGTACCTCTTGTGCAAGTCGCGCAACGAAGGCACCGAGGCCACACAAGGAGGACACCACGTCCCCCAGAAATCCAGGACCACCACTTTGCCGCGCAGATCCTCCAGCGCGAGGAATTCCCCTTCAGATGTGGTGAACGAAAAGTCCGGCGCGTAGGCTTCTCGGGCGCGCCTGGGGTTTTCAAGCAGCTTCTGCGCTGTATCGACAAAGTATCCTTTCGGCTCAAGCTCCAGGTATTTCTTTAGCGCAGCGATGCCCTCTGGATCCCGACTCTGCTGCATCAACACGAAGCCGAGATTGTAATGAAAAATAGGAAGGGCACCATCAACAGCCAGCCCCTGCCGGAATACCGCCTCGGCCTCTTGCAGTTTCTTTTGATTCTTGCCCTCGGCCTGTGATTGGAAGGCAAGCCCTTTTAAGTTGTACGCCGGCAGACGAAGCCCAGTATCGTTTCCTGCGAATTCAAGAACCTTGTCGCAGCTTTCCACGACGTTCTTATGTGCCTCCAGACCTTGGTATGCCCTGGCCATTCCCAGGAAGCATTCGGCCGACTTCTTATCGCGCATCTCGTTCGCGCGCTTGAAGCTCTTCAAAGCCTCTTCGTATTTATGCCGGCGCAGAAGGTCGAGCCCCTTCTGGTATTGGACATCGTAGTCACCGTCGCTGACCTGGCCCTGAACGTCAGCATGGCACATTAGTCCGGCCACAGATTTGCTTCCTGGCGGTCCCAACACCAGGACCACTATGCTTAGGAGCGCTCCCAGTCTGACGCCCAAAAAGCAACCCCGCCGCGCGCGGCGCTGCTCAATAGGAAATGTTACCGTCTGCATCTACCTGATCCTCCGTTCGACTGCATCATATAACCGGAATCATGTGGGAACCTCAAGTGGAATTCAGCGGTTCCAGAGCAAAGACCAACTGGAGCGAGAAATACGAGTGGAGGAATGTTCACATTTTTCGATTTAATATTTATCATTTGGCATTTAGTGCTGGAGTAACAAAATGTCTATTGTGTTTTGGTATGATGCCGACCATCACTTAAATGTTGACGCGGCGCGGAAGGATCGGCGCGAGTGGTTCGAGCGGCAGCTTCGTTTAGTTGAAAGGAGCGGGAACTAGATTGACGCCGGCGTCTGCTATGCGAGAAGGCTTTTGGAATGCGAGTTTGCAAAGACACAAGCGAGAAAGGGTGGAATGCAACTCTCTATTTACCAGCGAGCAATGCGGTAATTTCTTCTCTGCCGTTCAGTTTCGCCCAATCGAGGGCCGTTTTCCCTTCCTGGTCCTTGGTTGAGGCATTAGCTTTATTTGCGAGCAGCAATCTGACGATGCCCACCTGGTTGTAAAGCGCCGCAGTGTGCAACGGTGTCTGTCCTTTATTGTCGACTGCATTAGGGTTCGCTCCGGTTTTGAGCAAGAGTTCAGCGGCCCGCAGGCTTGGACTCTGAATCGCGGTGTGGAGCGGCGTTGCTCCTTCATCATTCTTGTAGTTTGGGTCGCCTTTGTTTTCCAAAAGGAGACGCAAAATGACTCGGCGGTCTTCTTGCGCTGCATGATGAAGCGCTGTGTTGCCGGCGGCGTCAGGAAGGTTCGGATTTGCTCCATGCTGCAGGAGCAACTCGACGACATCTTCTCTACCACCGCGCGCCACCTTGGCGTCTCCATCTATTTCGCTCGGTAAAACGGAGTCGTTTATGGCCAGGATTAGCGGCGTAAACTCGTCGTTGTCTTTCGCATTAATGTCGCTTCCGTTTTCCAGCAGGATTTCAGTAGAGTTCGAATCGCGCGTGACGCTAGCTTTATGTAGGAGCGTCCGTCCCTGTTCATCTTCAATGGTTAGATCTGCTTTATATTTGATCAGGAGCGGTAATATTACCTGGCTATCAGCTGATCCGATTGCAACCTGTGCAGGCGAAGTTCCCTCCTTATTTTTAAGATTCGGGTCTGCCCCATTTGCCAATAAAACCCTTACTACTTCAGCATTCTCCTGAGAAGCCTTGAACAAAGCAGTTTCTCCGTCATTGTTTTGCGTGTTCACTGCCGCGCGGGCCGCTATTAGGATTTTCGCTATCTCTGGTTGGTCAGTATGTCCTGTCGTCTCAGCATTCGTCATAAGCGGCGTATCGCCTAAGCCGTCTTTGGCATTCACGTCAGCTTTATTTTCAATCAGAAACTTGACCGTGTCTGAATTTACGGCCGCCACTGCTCCATGAAGAGCGGAACCATTAACGCCCGCACCGTTAAGGCCGGGTAATTTCGCATTCATATCTGCCCCATTAGCTAGCAGCGCTTTCGCACCTTCAATGTTCCTGAACCACCGAACCGCGTAACTCAAAGGCGTCTCGTTCTCTTTGTCGCGTGCGTTGACGTTGGATTTTCGTTCGACGAGTAATTTAACGATCGCAATGAGACTCGCTGACTCCTGATCTGTCAGGGTGCCTCCTGGCAGAACTCCTCTGCGCAGCGCCTGGTGAAGCAATGTGTCGGGATCCTCAGCAGCGTTGCGCGGTTTGACGAGGTTAGGGTTCTTCTCCAGTGAGGCTATTAGCTTTTCGAGATTGAGTTCATTAATAGCTTCGAGCGCGGCACTGCGCTCAGCATCCGCTGGTGATTGGGCGGCGACTGGCACAACGCTAAACAAGCACAAAACCAGATACGCCGGCGCGAGGCGTAAGACTCTATTTAGACTCATGGTTGATCCTTCAGCTTTAGTTAAGTATTCTGATCTGCATCGTGCTTCATCTTCCACAATCCACGCATGACTTGTCCACAAATTACACATCTGATTGATGGAAACATAATCCATGAATATACCTCTTAACATGCACGCAGCGCGGACAGCGCTGAACCAGGACGCAAAGCTCCGGCAATGGGCCGAGGCATGGTTAAAACAGAAAGAGCGAAGCGTTAGCCAGGCGATGACCGACGAAGAGTTTGAGAAGCATTGGCTTTACGTTCGTCCTGAGAGGATGCACGAGGGCGCCCTAGATGCCGTAGCTGCCTACAGCGAGCACACGGGGAGTCAATAGAAGGACCCAGCCTTTTTTGAGTCTTCGGGCCGACGAGCTTTTTTCTACTGTATAATCACTCTATGAATAAGCGCGCGAAAAAACGATTGAAAGAAGCGATAGCAAAGCAAAAGCTGGAACGAGCAAATACTCTTCCGAAACCGAACGCCGGTGCTGCTAAAGACCCACCGCAGCTACGTGGTTTTCTGCCAAAGCCCGAAAAGAAGCGCGGCTAGTCCTAAGCTAATCTTGCAAATGATTGTCAAATAGCGCCGAGGCCCTAGGTGGAAACTGCTCACCAAACTCCTCAAAGGGTATTCGGCTTAGACCATTCAGACAGAGCAGCCGAGTTCTTGAACCCTAAGCAATCCTCCCCTCACGATGCGGGCCACCGTGTATTTGTGGCATGCCGAGATCATCAATGGGGCGTCGGAAACCGTGCACGAATGTTCTATTTGGGGACGGCGCGAAGTAACTACCATTAAATCGCACAAAATTACGCGAGTGGGTTCGCACTTGAGGGCCTACGTGAGCGATCCGAGCGGCATTGCTCAGGTGGTACGGTGATTGCCCCGCATCGCGTGGGTAGCCTTGATTTAACTCTCTCCGAATCTACTCTCTCCGAACGGTGGGCTGCAGCCGTTAGTGACAAAATGCTGTCGTTTTCCATAAAACACGCTGGGAAAGGGTGAATAATGAAAAAATTACTTCTTTTGGGCCTTGTTACAATATTTTTAGCGGGCGCTAGCGAGTCGTTTGCTCAAAGCCGCAATCGCGGATTGCGCATCGACGATCGCCAAGACCGCCAACGCATCCGGCGAGGTATCCGCTCCGGTCAGATTACCCGTGAGGAAGCGCGTCTGATACGCGATCGCGAGCGGCAGATTCGCAACGAGCGACGTGGCCATCGTGCGGACGGGACGGTTACGCGCGACGAGCGACTTGCGATTCGTCGCGCCGAGCGCGAACAGGATCGCTATATCCGTGACCAACGCCGCGACGACGAACGTCGCCGCAGTTACAACAACGTTCGCAATGATCGTAGGCGGGGCAACGGCTACTACCGCCGAGGGGCCGGCTCGCCGAGTCACCCGGTCTTCGGGCTTGAAAATCGCCGCCGTAATCGCCACCGCAATAACTAATCTGATACTCTCTTGTGAGTTTCAGCTGTATAAGCCCGCGCTAGTTTAATCAGCGCGGGCTTTACATTTTCGGGTCCGTCCACGCTAAAGTGATCGAGCCTCCTGGGGGAATTGAGAACACTCGTAAACTGATAACGCCGTCATCAGGCAATCGATTCCTTCGGTGAACAGAAATAATGTCAGTTGACTTATTACCCGGTTTTGCCGTAGAGACTTGCAATGCAAGTTCTTAGGTTGAGGAATCATCGTTTCGAATCCGAAATCCGGACCTGACGGATAACAAACACTGGACGCCTATTTACGATTCACAATTGTTCTGTGATACTGAAGGAGACCGTTGGCTTGAATATTAAGGCTTACCTCGCACGCATTAACTATGATGGCTCGCTGACTCCCACCGCTCAGACCTTACGAGACTTGCAAACGGCCCACCTGCTTGCAGTACCTTTCGAGAATCTAAGTATCCACTCAGGAGAGCCAATCCTCCTGGAGGACAGCGCCTTGTTCGACAAAATTGTCGAGCGGCGGCGGGGCGGCTTTTGTTACGAGCTAAATGGACTATTTGCCTCGTTGCTGCGGGCGCTGGGTTTTGACGTCATAATGCTCTCAGCCGAAGTTGCGGATGCCACAGGAGGCTATGGACCAAGCTTCGATCATATGGCGTTAGCGGTCACGCTCGAGGAACGCTGGCTTGTTGATGTGGGATTCGGCGATTCATTTCTGGAGCCATTGCTGCTCGACGAACGGGGTGAGCAATTGCAGAATGAGCGTGTTTACCGTATCGCTCCCGATGCCGCTTACCTCACTCTTTTGCAGCGCACTCA
>Ga0136623_10000637_pt1 | contig 10852 bp, 10 predicted proteins | sample AntDrymUQ4492106_2_FD_104656 | JGI IMG/M metagenome (GOLD analysis project Ga0136623, IMG submission 104656) | Polar desert sand microbial communities from Dry Valleys, Antarctica - metaG UQ449 (21.06) | ecosystem: Environmental > Terrestrial > Soil > Desert | place: Antarctica: Dry Valley...
AGGCAAAGGACGTCAAGGCCCTGCGCGACCAGACCGGCGCGGGGATGATGGATTGCAAGCGCGCGCTGCAGGAGACCGACGGCGACCTCGATGCCGCCGTCGAGCTGCTACGCGTCCAGCTCGGAAACAAGATCGGCAAGCTCGCCGGACGCGAGGCGACCGAGGGCACCGTGCAGTCCTACATCCACTCCGGCGGCAAGGTCGGCGTTCTCGTCGAGGTCGACTGCAACACGGACTTCGTGGCGCGCAACGAGGAGTTCGTCGCGTTCGCGCGCGACATCGCGATGCACGTCGCGGCGTCGCCCGACACGCGCTACGTCAGCGAGGATGAGATCCCCGACGACGCTCGCGACGCCGAACTGCGCGTCTTCGAGCAGCAGGCCGCCGACAAGCCCGAGAACGTTCGCGCGAAGATCGCCGAGGGCAAGCTGCGCAAATGGGTGGAGGAGACCGTCCTGCTGCACCAGGTGCACGTCAACGGCGACAAGTTCGACGGCAAGACGATCGAGCAGCTGCGCGGCGACCTGTCCGCCAAGACCGGCGAGAACGTGGTCGTTCGGCGCTTCACCCGTTTCGCGGTCGGCGAGTAGTCTCGCCACCCGTGGGGACGACCGAGGAGCCTGAGGGAGCGACCGTCGCGCCCGCGTTCAGGCGGGTCCTGCTGAAGCTCTCCGGTGAGGCGCTGATGGGCGACCTCAGCTACGGGACCGACGGCGAGCGGGTGCGGGCGGTGGCGGCGCAGATCGGCTCCGTCCGCGACCGCGGCGTCGAGATCGCGGTCGTTGTCGGCGCGGGCAACATCTACCGTGGGCTGAAGGGCGCGGCCGCCGGCATGGACCGCGCGACGGCCGATTACATGGGCATGCTCGCCACGGTGCTCAACGCGCTGACGCTGCAGGACGCGCTCGAGCGGGTCGGCGTGCACACGCGCGTGCAGTCGGCGATCACGATCTCCGAGGTCGCCGAGCCCTACATCCGCCGCCGCGCGATGCGCCACCTCGAGAAGGGTCGCGTCGTGATCTTCGCGGCCGGCACCGGCAACCCGTTCTTCACGACGGACACGGCCGCGGCGCTGCGCGCCGTCGAGGTCCACGCCGAGGCGATCCTGATGGCCAAGAACGGCGTCGAGGGCGTGCTGTCGGCCGATCCGCGCGAGGATGCGGGAGCGCAGCTGATCCCCGAGATCAGCCACATGGAGGCCGTGCGACGCGGCTTGCGCGTGATGGACTACACAGCCCTCACACTGTGCGCCGAGAACGACATGCCGTTGTACGTCTTCAACATGGATGATGAGCGCAACATCGAGCGGATAGTGTCGGGCGAACAAGTGGGAACGGTGGTGGTGACGCGAGATGAGTGAGCTGATCGATGAGCTGCTTGCAGATGCCGCCGAGCGCATGCAGAAGTCCGTCGAGGCGACCAACGGGGAGTTTGGGTCGGTGCGCACCGGTCGCGCCAGCCCCGCGCTGCTTGACCGCGTGCACGTCGACTACTACGGCACGTCGACGCCGCTCAAGCAGCTTGCGACGATCAACGCGGCCGAGGCGCAGCTTCTCACCGTGCAGCCCTACGACAAGTCGTCGCTGAAGGCGATCGAGAAGGCGATCTCCGAGGCGAACCTCGGACTGACGCCGGGCAACGACGGCAACATCATCCGCCTCGCGATCCCGGCACTGACCGAGGAGCGGCGCAGGGACTTCGTGAAGATGGTCCGCCACATCGCCGAGGAGGGACGGATCGCGATCCGCAACGTGCGCCGCGACGTCATGCACGACCTGCGCGAGCTGAAGGGCGAAGGCGACGTCGGCGCCGACGAGGAGCACCGCGCCGAGTCCGAGCTGCAGAAGCTCACCGACGGCAAGATCGCGGAGCTCGAAGGGCTGCTGAAGGGCAAGGAAGAAGAGATCCTCGAGGTCTGAGGCGCCGATGCCTCGAGGACGCAAGGCTGCGCGCTACGTCGCGATCATCACCGATGGCAACGGCCGCTGGGCGAAGTCGCACGGCGTGCCGGTCGTCGACGGCCATCGCGCCGGTGCGGACACCGTCAAGGCGCGCCTGCGTGACGCGGTCGAGTTCGGCGTCAAGGAGCTGACGGTCTATTCGTTCTCGACCGAGAACTGGTCGCGGCCGGCTGTCGAGGTCTCCGGGCTGATGGACATGTTCGCGGAGCGCATCGACGGGGAGACCCCCGAGCTGCATGAGGAGGGCGTGCGGATGCGCTTCATCGGCCGCCGCGATCGCGTCGCGCCGGTCCTGCTCGAGCGCATGCAATGGGCCGAGAGCCTGACGGCGAAGAACAAGCGCATCACGTTGTTCGTCGCCTTCAACTACGGCGGGCGGGCGGAGATCCTCGACGCCGCCAGGCGCTTTGAGGGCGGCAACGAGAGCGACTTCCGCGCTCTGCTGTACGCGCCCGAGATGCACGACCCGGACCTGATCATCCGCACCAGCGGCGAGCGGCGGCTGAGCAACTACCTGCTGTGGCAGTCGGCGTACTCCGAGCTCGTGTTCCGCGATGAGCTGTGGCCGGACTTCGGCCGCGATGCCTTCGAGGAGTCGCTGGCGGAGTTCGGCGCGCGCCGGCGTCGCTTCGGGGGCAGATGATGGCGCGAGAGCGGCGCCCGCCGCCCAGCCGTCGGCCGCCGCCCAGGCGCCACCCGGCGACGCCCGCCGACAGCCGCGCGCGCGGCAGCGCAGCGCGCGCCGCCCGCCCCCGCGGCGCCGGCTCCGAGCTGGCTGCGCGGATCGTCGTCGCGATCCCCGCCGTCGCGTTTGCGATCACGATCATCGTGCTCGGCGGCATCTGGTTCACGCTCGGCCTGATCGTGCTGGGGATTCTCTGCCTGGGCGAGCTGTTCGACCTCTACGCGCGTGTCGAGCCGGTGCGCCTCGCCGGCTTCATCGGCCTTATCGGCGTCATCGGCGCTGCCTACGCGGGCGACGACAGACATGTCCTGCTGGCGCTCGTCGCGCTCTTTCCGCTGCTGTTCGTGATCGCGCTGGCGCAGCGCCGGTCGGGCACGCTCGGGATGGCCTTCACCGTTTTCGGCGTCGTCTGGATCGGCGTCGCGCTCGCGCATGGTGTGCTGCTGCGCGACCTCCCGCACGGCGACGGGATCATCGTCGACATCCTGGTCGGGACGTTCATCGGCGATTCGGGCGCCTACCTCGGCGGGCGCATGTTCGGCCGCCGCCGGCTGGCCCCGTCGATCTCGCCCAACAAGACCGTCGAGGGCCTCGCCATCGGCATGTTCACCGCGATCCTGGCGACGTACCTCGCGGGCGCCTACCAGGAATGGCTGTCGCCGGAGAACGCGCTCCTGCTCGGTCTCGGCGTCGCGATCGCCGCCCCGCTCGGCGATCTCTTCGAGTCGTTCATCAAGCGCGAGGCGGGGACCAAGGACACTGGCACCCTGTTCGGCCCGCATGGTGGCGCGCTGGATCGCCTCGATGCGGTGTTGTTCACGGCAGTGGTCGGCTACTACATCTGGCTTGCGCTGCTCTGACGCTGACACTGCGGCGCTGACGACCGCCGCGGGCCTCCCTGCGAGAATGGCGCGGTGGCTCGCAAACGTCTACTCGTGCTCGGCTCGACCGGGTCGATCGGAACCCAGACGCTGGACCTCCTCAGCGCGGACTCCGAGCTCGAGCTCATCGGGCTCAGCGCGGAGCGCTCCGTCGATGCGCTGATCGAGCAGGCCCGCCGCTTTGGCGTGGACCGGATCGCGGTTGCCGACCCGGATGCGGGCGCACGCGCATCTGAGCTGTGGACGGAGGGCGAGGTGCTCGTGGGCGCCGAGGGGCTCGTGCGGCTCGTCGTCGAGTCCGGCGCGGACCTCGTGCTCAACGCGCTCGTCGGCTCGGCCGGTCTGGGCCCGACCGTGGCGACGCTCGGCGAGGGAATCGATCTCGCGCTGGCCAACAAGGAGTCGCTCGTCGTCGGCGGCGAGCTCGTCATGGCGCTGGCCGAGGCGACCGGGGCGCAGATCCTGCCCGTCGACTCCGAGCACTCGGCGCTGCACCAGCTGCTCGCCGGCGAGGGGGCGGGTGGGACCGCATCAGTCGAGAAGCTCGTGCTGACCGCTTCCGGCGGCCCGTTTCGCGGGCGCTCGCGCGCCGAGCTCGAGGACGTCAGCGTCGAGGATGCGCTGCGCCACCCGACCTGGGAGATGGGCGGCAAGATCACGATCGACTCGGCCACGCTGATGAACAAGGGCCTCGAGGTCATCGAGGCACACCACCTCTTCGGCGTCCCCTACGAGCGCATCGACGTCGTCGTGCACCCGCAGTCGATCGTCCACAGCCTGATCACGCTGTGCGACGGCGCCGCGCTCGCGCACCTCGGCTATCCCGACATGCGCGTGCCGATCTCCTACGCGCTGCACCACCCCGACCGCGCCGAGGTCCCCGTGCCCGCTCTCGATTTGGCACAAGTCGGCGCGCTGACGTTCGAGCCGGTCGACAGCGACGCGTTCGCATGCCTGCGCCTGGCGCGCGAGGCAGCGCAGGCCGGCGGCACCGCGCCGTGCGTGCTGAACGCCGCCAACGAGGTCGCGGTACACGCCTTTCTGAACGGAAACCTCAGCTTTCTCGGCATCGCGGAGGTCATCGAGCGCACGCTCGTGCGCCTGCCGCCGGCGCGCGTACGGGCCTTCGAGTCGCTCTACGAGGCCGACCGTGAGGCGCGCGAGCACGCCGCCGGGTACGTCCAGGCCGCCGCCGGGCGTTTGGCACACTGATTCAGTGACGCCGACATGAGCTGGATCCTCGCCTTCGTCGGCTTTGCGCTGCTGATCATCCTGCACGAGTTCGGGCACTTCGTCGCGGCCAAGGCGGTCGGGATGCGCGTCGAGCGCTTCGCGCTGTTCTTTCCGCCGCTGGTCTACCGCTGGCGCAAGCCGGGCAGCGAGACGGAGTACGCGATCGGCGCGGTTCCGCTGGGCGGCTACGTGAAGATCACCGGCATGAACCCGGCGGAGGAGATCGCGCCGGAGGTCGAGCACCGCGCCTACTACAAGCAGAAGGTGTGGAAGCGGATCGTCGTGATCGCGGCCGGGCCGGCCGTTAACATCGTGCTCGCCTTTCTGATCCTGTTCGTGCTGTTCGCGGTGCGCCCGCAGCAGCTCGCGAACGCGGTCGTCGAGGAGGTCCAGCCGAAGACCCCCGCGGCGGCGGTGCTCAAGCCCGGCGACAAGATCCTGTCGGTCGACGGGCGCCCGGGCTTCGAAGCAGGGCTGACGGCCAAGCAGGCCGAGCAGCGCGTCATCGACCTGCGCGAGACGATCGCCAAGCACAGCTGCGCGGGGAAGCTGGTCGATGGCTGTCGCGCCACGACGCCGGCGCGGCTCGTGGTGCTGCGCGATTCCGAGCGGGTGGCGCTCGACGTCGTGCCGCGCTACAGCGCCGCTGACAAGCGCCTGCTGATCGGCTTCCAGTTCGGCTTCCGCCCGTACCAGGCCGGGATCCCCGAGGCAGCCGAGCTCAGCGTGACCGGCATGTGGAACGTCACGACGGCGACCGTCGACAACATCGTGAAGCTCTTCTACGACAAGGAGGCGCGCGATCAGGTGTCCGGCGTCGTCGGCTCGTTCGAGGCGACGCGCCAGTCCTTTGAGTTCGACACGGTCCGGGCGGTGACGCTGCTCGCGCTGATCTCACTGTCGCTGGCGATCGTCAACCTGTTTCCGTTCCTGCCGCTCGACGGCGGCCACATCTTCTGGGCGGCCGCCGAGAAGATCCGCGGCAAGGCGATCCCCTTCCGCGTCATGGAGCGCGCCGGGATCGTCGGCTTCATGCTCGTGCTGGTGTTGTTCTATATCGGCTTGTCCAACGACATCGGGCGATTGACCAGCGGCGAGGGCTTCGGCGTGCGATAGCGCGCCGTCGATGCGCTGCAGGTCCCAGACGGGCAGGCCCTCGAGGTCCGATGAGCGCTCGAAGCCGGCGAGTTGCTGGGGACCCAGGGCGGCGAAGCCGGCACGGACATCGGCGAGGTAATCCCGGCTTAGGACCGCTTCCCCGCGAGCGCGCGCCGTGTGCAGCCGAGCGCGGCCTGCGGGCGACCCCACGTACGCCCAGACCGTCCCGCTCGCGCCCTCGGTCGCGTCCGTCAGATCGATGCGGTCGTAGTTGCGCTCGCGCCGGTCCAGCTCGCGGAGCATCGCTTCGCTGACGGGCTGGACAACGCCGTTGACCGCGCACCCTGCGTTCTCGATGAGATCCATGAACGCGACGTGTACGTGCGGGCGGCTGCCGTCGGAGCGCAGCAGGTAGTGCTTGTAGCCCGGCAGGTCGATGCTGTTGTCCATCGCCACGCCCCACACGCGTCGGTAGCCGCGCAGCTCGGCGAGCACGCCGTCGAGATCGGCGGCCAGCGAGGCGTAGCCGAAGACGAACTGCGGCTCGGGCACGGCGTGCAGCTCTACGCCGGCCAGAAACCCTCGTGTTTGACGGCGTCCGCGCGTGGGTCGGTGCCGCCCTTCTGCGGCGGCATCCGCCGGACCATGAAGGCGACCTGCTCGGAGTCGAGTGCTCCTGTGAGCATGCGCATCTCGCCGGGGTAGTCAGCGAGTACGTCGGGCACTTCGGCGGCCGTCGTGATCGTGTAGTCGCTCATGGGAACGACCCTAACCCGTCCAGCCGGACGGATGGGATAACACCCGAGTGATCGGGCTTCGGCGGGCCGCCCGTAGAATCAGGACATGGCTTCAGAGCGACAGATCATGGTTGGCAGCGTGCCCGTCGGCGGCGGTGCGCCGGTCGCTGTGCAGACGATGACCAAGACGGAGACCGCCAACCTGCAGGCGACGATGGACCAGATCCATCGCGTCGCCGAGGCGGGCGCGGACATCGTGCGCGTCGCCGTGCCGCGTGATCAGGACATCGAGGCGCTCAAGACGATCGTCGTGCAGTCGCCGATTCCGATCATCGCCGACATCCACTTCAACCACACGCTGGCGCTCAAGGCGATCGACGCGGGAGCGCACTGCATCCGCCTGAACCCCGGCAACATCGGCGGCCCGGACAAGGTCGCCGAGGTCGTGCAGCGCGCCAAGGCCGCCGGCACGCCGATGCGCATCGGCGTGAACTCAGGCTCGTTGCCAAAGCACCTGCACGCGCTCGAGCGCGAGAACCCGGTCGAGGCGCTGACGACAGCCGCGACCGAGTTCGTCGAGCTCATGCACCGGCTGGACTACCACGACTTCAAGGTCTCGATCAAGTCGACGAACGTGCCCAACACGATCGCCTCCAACCGGCTGCTGAGCGAGAAGATCGACCACCCGCTGCACCTCGGCATCACCGAGGCCGGGACGAAGTGGTCGGGCAGCCTGAAGTCGGCCGTCGGCCTCGGCACGCTGCTGGCCGACGGGATCGGCGACACGATCCGCATCTCGCTGTCGACCTTCCACGCCGAGGAGGAGGTCAAGGTCGCCTGGGAGATCCTCAAGGCGCTACAGCTGCGCGAGCGCGGCCCGGTCCTGATCGCCTGCCCGACCTGCGGGCGCCTGCAGTTCGACATGGACACGGTCGTGACCGAGATCGAGCGGCGCCTCGAGCGCTACGAGGACCCGATCGAGGTCGCCGTTCTGGGCTGCGCGGTCAACGGCATCGGCGAGGCATCGCACGCGGACTTCGGCATCACCGGCGCAAAGGACGAAGGCCTGATCTTCAGCCGCGGTAAGCCGCTGCGCAAGGTCCCCACCGATCAGCTCGTCGACGTGCTGTTCGAGGAGATCGACAAGTACGCCACATCCAAGAAGATCGTCGTCGACGAGCGCGCGGCCGCCGAGGGCGCCGCCTGGTTGCAGGCCAATGAGGACGCCACGGCGATGACGCCCGAGCGCCTGGCCGCGTTGGAGGCCGCCGAGTCCGCCGCCCACGACGGCGGCGACGACGTCCTCGCCGCAGTGCTCGACGAAGACGTGTCGCCCGTCGCGGGCCGGCGCTTCAGCCGCGCCTGACCCGCGACTGAAGCGCTACTGGCCGGACGTCGGGAGGCTGACGACCCCGATCGTGCCGTCCGCCTTCTTCCACGCGCCACGCCACTCGACTGCGCCCGGGGCCGGTGCCGTGCGCTGGGCCGTGAAGTAACCGCGATTGCTGACGCTGATCGGCGGGCCGACGTCCGCCCACACCCCACCGGCCGGCTTGGCTTGGATGACGGCGTTCTCCGGCGCGCCGTCCTTGAGGAAGCGCAGCTGTCCCCAGAACGTGAAGTTCGACAGCCCTGTTGCGGCGTCGAGTCCGCCGCGGAAGGCGAGGAACGGCAGCTGGTAGGAGTATGCCGAGAGCTTCGGCGATCCATTGGAGGTGAACAGGCCGGACTGGTAGGTGAACCAGTACGCCTTGGAGCTCGGGTCGCGGTTGGCGACCGGCGGCACGTCGCGCAGCAAGAACTGCGACTGCGCGGCGATCCGCGGGTTCGCGAAGGCGAGGAACTCGCCGGTGGTGTTGTGCTTGGCCTGGTCGGCCCACGACACGCCGCTGAACGGATCGGGCGGATTGGTCTCGAATCCGAACTCGGTCATGTAGAGCGCCAGCGCGTTGGGGATCTTGCCCGCGGTCTTCGACGAGAGGCTGTCGAGCAGCGTTCCGAGCTCTGAGATGTTGGCCATCGTGATCGCGTCCGCGTCGGGATGGCGCTGGGTCGTCGGGACGTTCTTCGTGTACGGGTGGTGGGCGTAGCCATTGGCGTTCAGGCGCCCGAACTTCGCAAAGTCACCGCAGGCGCGCAACCGCGCGGCCCTGCCGCTGTACTTCGTGCCATTGGGCTTGACGCAGGCCACCTCGCGCAGGAACGCCGCCGGCAGCAGCGGCGCCTTGGAGGTCTGCTTGCGCGTTCCCAGCGGTGCCGTCTCCGCGAGCAGGATCGTGTCGCTGTCGATCCCGTGGCCGCTGGCCACCAGGCCCTTGTAGCCGAACTGATGCAGCCTGCGGAACAGCTGGGCGGCGACGGGGATCCGCGCGCTGCCGACCTTCTCCCACTGCGGAGAAAGCCAGCCGGCCTGGTTGGGCTCGTTCCACAGCGACCAGAAGCTCACGCGCGGCAGGGCGCAGCGACAGCCGTTGTCGTCCCTGTAGCTTCCGCTGAAGCGCTTGCCGACGGCCGTCACGAACTGCTTGAAGAGTGATGCCTTCGGCTTGTAGGTCGCGCGCAGTCCGCTCAGCGACCGCGGCGGCTTCTCGTGCGCCCATGACGGCCCTGGGCCGGTCACGTTGAAGTAGACACGGATGCCGATCGTCTGGGCGCTCTTGACGAGGTTGTCGAAGCGGTCCCAGTTCTGGCGCGGGTAGGTCTTCGGATTGCTGGCGCGAAAACCCTTGGTCTGCTTGCGCGCCGCGGCCCGCGCCTTGGCACCCTTGATCTTCTTGATCTCGGCCTTGGTGAACTTGGCCTTTTCGGCGACCACCTTCCACAGGACCGTCACGCGGACGGTGTCGACGCCGATCGACTTCATCTGCGCCAGCGTCCTGAAGGCCGTGCTGTCGTCGCGATAAACGAGCAGGTCGTCGTCCATCATGATCGACGATTGCGTCGGGCTCGCCTGAGCGGACGGGACGAACAGCGCGCCGAGGACGAGCGCGAGGATCAACGTTCGCGTGGTGTGCTTGGGCGACATGTGGCTCCTGCGGATCGAGTGACCTGGACCGGCGGGAGGCCCCAGGCCGTCCCGCCGACGTCGGAACACCGGCCGGGGCGCGGAGTTCCGCGCCCTGTATCGGCTAGTCGGACGCTGCGCTGTAGCGCTCTGCGACCTTTGCCCAGTTGACGGTGTTCCACCAGGCCTCGAGATAGTCCGGGCGGCGGTTCTGGTAGCCGAGGTAGTAGGCGTGCTCCCAGACGTCGTTGCCCAGAAGCGGCGTCGCACCCGAGCTGATCGGGTTGTCCTGGTTTGCCGTGCTCGTCACGGCGAGCTCGCCGCCGTCGACCACGAGCCAGACCCAGCCCGAGCCGAACTGCGCGATGCCGGCCTGCTGGAAGGAGTCCTTGAACTGCGAAAATCCGCCAAATGCGGTTTCGATCGCTGCGCCGAGCTCGCCGTCGGGATCGCCGCCGCCGTCGGGGCTCATCGACTCCCAGAACATGTTGTGGTTGAGATGTCCACCGCCCTGGTTGCGCACGGGCGTGCGCTTGTCCTCGGGAAGCGCGTCGAGGTTTGAGATGACCTCCTCGATCGGCTTGTCGGCGAAGTCCGTCCCGTCGAGCGCGGCGTTGACCTTGTCCACATAAGCCTGGTGATGCTTGTCGTGGTGGATCGTCATCGTCTTGGCGTCGATGTGCGGCTCGAGCGCCTCGTAGGGGTAGGGCAGCGGCGGGACCTCATATGGCATGGGCTATCTCCTTGGGATCGGCTGACAAGCAGTATTGTTGAGGACTCTACCCGTAGGCTTGGGGCTCACCCGTGTCCCGTTTTTCGCACCTATTGCTCCCTACCGAGCGCGAGCCGCCCGCGGACGCCGAGGCGCTGTCGCACAAGCTGATGGTGCGTGCAGGGCTTGTGCGCCAGGTCGGCTCGGGCTTGTGGTCGTGGTTGCCCGCGGGCTGGCGCGTGCACGAGAACGTCGTCACGATCGTGCGCGAGGAGCTGAACGCGATCGGCGCGCAGGAGATGCTGATGCCCTTGCTCAACCCGGCCGAGCTGTGGCGGCGGACCGGGCGCTATGAGATCGACGAGCTGTTCAAGCTCAAGGACCGCAAGGGCGCCGATCTCGTGCTGGCGATGACCCACGAGGAGTGCGTGACGATGCACGTCGCGCAGGTCGTGCGCTCCTACCGCGACCTGCCGCTGAGCCTCTACCACTTCCAGCTCAAGGAGCGCGACGAGCCGCGCCCGCGCGCCGGCGTGCTGCG
>Ga0136623_10000639_pt1 | contig 10846 bp, 15 predicted proteins | sample AntDrymUQ4492106_2_FD_104656 | JGI IMG/M metagenome (GOLD analysis project Ga0136623, IMG submission 104656) | Polar desert sand microbial communities from Dry Valleys, Antarctica - metaG UQ449 (21.06) | ecosystem: Environmental > Terrestrial > Soil > Desert | place: Antarctica: Dry Valley...
GTCAAGGAAATCGTCCCGCTGATCGGGTCGAAGGAAGGAATCTCACACCTGGCGCTCGCGTATCTCTCTCCGGGCGACTACTCGATCGTGCCCGAGCCTGGATACAACTCATATCTGGGCGGCTCGTTCCTCTCGGACGCAATCCCGTACAAGTACGCGCTGCGCCCGGAGAACGGCTTTCTGGTGGATCTCGACAACGTCCCGCCGGAAATCCTGAAGAAGTCGAAGATCCTCTACCTCAACTATCCCAACAATCCGACCGGGGCCATCGCGCCCAGGGAATATCTCGTGGAGATGGTGAGGCGCTGCAAGGAACTCGACATGCTGCTGGTGTATGACAATGCCTACTCGGAGCTGGCATATGATGGATATGTGCCGCCGAGCATCTTCGAGATCGAGGGAGCGCGCGAAGTCGCGATCGAGTTCCATTCGATGTCGAAGACCTACAACATGACTGGCTGGCGTTGCGGGTGGGCTTGCGGCCGCCAGGAGATAGTGGGCGCGCTGGCGAAAGTGAAATCGTTCATCGATACCGGGACCTTCATGGGAATTCAGGCGGCAGCCGCAACAGGGCTCGACGATTGTCAGGACTGGATTCCGCAGAATGTCGCGGCATTCAAGGAGCGTCGGGATGCGGCGGTGGCGGCATTCTGCGAGGCCGGGTTCCCGTGTGTCGAGCCGAAGGCCACGATGTACCTCTGGCTTCCGCTTCCGAAAAACATTCCGAGCGCGGTGTTCGGCGAGCGGCTGCTCCAGGATGAGGGCGTGATCGTTCTCCCCGGATCGCTGTTCGGCCCTGGCGGGGAAGGGTTCTTCCGCGTGTCGTTCATCACCTCGTCCGACCGGCTGCGTGAGGCCGCGACGCGGGCGGGGCGCGTCCTCAAGCGGCTCAAGGCACAGGCGGGCGACGAGTCCCGCCCTGTGCGCAGACCGGAAGTCTCCGGGGCAGCGCGAGCCTGATGATCTTTCGCCACGCCGCTGAACAGCCGACCGGGGGGAGAAAGCGCTTCTCGCCAGCGTTTGTCATTTCCGTCGGTGTACACGCGGTCGTGGCGACAGCGTTGATGCGGATGCTGATCCTGAGCGCCGAAGACTTCGCCAGCAAAAAGAAGGAGCCAACCGAGACCGGCGAGCGGGTGAGCTTCGTCGCCGTTGCGAGCCCGGGAGTTGCCGCACCCACCGCCGGACGCGTTGGGGGCGACGGGCGGCCGCTGCAGTCGCGTGAGATCCGGGTCGTGCCGCCGGCGGAGATTCCGGATGGAGTCCCGGCTCCGAACCCTGACGCTCAGACGACTGTCGAGGCTGGAACCGGCGCCCTCGTCGGAGGCGGTGGTCCGGTTCGGGGCGTCCGACCGAGCTACTCGGATCCGCGCCTGTGGGAGCCCGCGAAACCGATCGTCGCTCCGCCGAAATCGGTGGCGGAGACCATCGACGCTCTCATTGTCGAAGGGATCAGGCCGTACAACGACTCACTCGCCCGGGTTGCCGAGCGGCGAGATCCGACTGACTGGACGGTGGAGAAGGGCGGGTACAAGTGGGGAATCGACAAGCGCGCGATCAGGCTCGGGCCGGTATCGATTCCAACCGCCCTGCTGGCGCTGCTGCCGCTCAACATCCAGGGGAATCCAATGACGATGGACAAGGACCGGACCTATGCGGCGATGCACCGCGACATCAGCTGGCATGCGCAGCAGGGTGTCAACGAAGCGGATTTCGCCAAAGCGGTGCGGAGCATTCGCGAGCGTAAGGAGCGCGAGCGGGCGGCAGCGCTGGCGGGCACTCCCGGTGCCGAGAAGGACGACTTTGCGCTACCCCGGTAGAGACCACAGGCTCGTCGTGCAACGCGCCACGGCGCGCTAATCGTTCGCCGAAGGTCAGCGATGGGCTTCGTCGCCAAGCCGGTCGCGGAGCTGCTTCCACTCGGCCGCGGTGACGCGCGTTTTGCGCCAGCTCGCGGTCCAGTCCGCATCATCGAATGGGCTTTCGCCCGCCGCCCACCGGTTCATCAGCGACAGGCCGTAGCGCAGGTGGTCGACGTGTGCGGCGATCGGGTGTTGCCCAGGGCCGCGGTTTGCATTCGCGGCGCTCAGGAGAACTGTGCGAAGCCCACGGTGTTCCCCCCTGGCTCCTTCACGTAGATCTCGGTGCTTCCGTAAAATGTCTCATGTCTCGGCTTGACGACCGGCACGCCTGCCAGAGCTTTCTCAATGCTCTCGACATCCTCTACGGTGATGAAGAGCGAGACGGAGTGCCCCGTCAGGTCCCTGGCTGCCGCGGGGAGCTCGTGAAGCACACTCGCGCGGGTCTGATACATGATCTCGATGCCGCCCCGTTGAACGCTCGCGAACACCAGCTTCCCATCATCCCCCGGAACCCTGTTCGTGACGCTGAACCCGAGCCGCTCGACCCAGAATTCCAGGCACGGCTCTACCTCGGCCACGACCAGCACCGGTGTCAGCTGCTTGAGCGAAGGAGGACTGCTTCCCGGAAATTTCGTGGGCATTGGCTGGCTGGATGGTGGGAGGAAAAGCCGAAGCTATATCGTCACGGAACGCGCGCCAGATCCACCCACAAAAAAAGGCCGGCTTCTCAGCCGGCCTTCCCGTGATTCCAACCGGTCTAGGAAGGCAGCGCTTCCTGGGCGAGCTTGCTGTCGAAGCTCGGGCGGAATACCCCGCACACGACCCCGAGGACCGCGAAATCGGTCGCTGGCGTGATCTCGATCTCTCGCTCGGCCGGGTTCGCCGGCTGGAGGACGACCTTCCCGTTGCGGTGGGTGAAAACCTTGACCGTTGCTTCCTCGCCGATCCGGGCAGCAATGACCTCCTGCTCTTTTGGCTCCGCGCGCGGGTTGATCATCACGTAGTCGCCGTCACTGATGCAGCGACCCACCATGCTGTCGCCCTTCACCTTCAGGAAATAGACGTCCTCCGAAGGAGTGAAGCGCCGGTCGATGGTGATGAAATCCTGACGGTCCTCGGGCAGGAGAGAGGGCTCGCCAGCGTGGATTCGTCCGTAGAAGGGAACGGGCTGAGTGCGAAGGGCGCCACCGAAGCCGAGGAGATTCACACCGCGGGAACGGGCGGGATCGCGCTCGATATATCCTTTCTTCGCGAGCGACTGGAGAAGGTCCGAGACCGTCTTCGTCGACTTGATCTTGAACTCCTTGCCGATGTCCCGGATGCTGGGCTGGTAGGTGTTCTTCGCGGTGAAATCGAGAAGGTAGTGATACACCGAGCTTTCGAGCTTTGTCAGGTGCTCGGCCATTGTGCTCTGTCCTTAAGAAACGGTATCGGCGGATTCCGCCGGTAATAGAAGACCAAGTAACAATTTGTGTGCGAAAGCGTACCCGGTCAACACTTTTTGGGATTACTCAGCGTTGTTTCGCCAGAGTCGCCAGCGCGGCGTCAATTCGCCTGAGGCTGAGCTCGCGCCCCATTTGGATGAGCATCTCGAAAATCCCGGGGCTCACCGTGAGGCCTGTGAGTGCTACCCGGAGCGGCTGAAAGAGTTTTCCGGCAGTGACGCCAAGGGCTTCCGCCAGGGCCCGGACCGCAGCCTCCAGGGGCTCAGCCTCCCACGTCCCGGTGGCAGCCAGCGTATCGCGGCTCGCGCGGAGAAGCGCGGATGCTTCGGCGGGATCCTTCCAGTTCTTCGCGACGGCGGCCGGGTCGTACTCGATCGTCTCGAGGAAATAGGGTCCAGCCTGGCGGACGATGTCGTCCAGGGTCCGGGAGCGGATCCTGAGCAGATCCAGGAGCCTCAGGTACCAGTCCCGACGTATCTCGAGATCCTTCGGCGACGCCAGTCCAGCGGCCACGAGGAGAGGTGTCACCCGTGGCTCGAGCTCGGCCAGAGAGATCATCGACAGGTGCTGGCCGTTCATCCATTCGAGCTTTTTCGGATCGAAGATCGCGGCCTTCTTCTGGAGCCCATCGACCCCGAACAGATCGACCATCTCACTGAGCGTCATCACTTCCCGGTCCCCGCCCGGCGACCATCCCAGCAGCGCGAGAAAGTTGAGCATCGCCCCGGGCAACAGCCCCTGATGCTGATAGTCGCCGACCGCGGTCGCACCGTGCCGCTTGCTGAGTTTTTTTCCGTCCATGCCGTGAATCATCGGAAGGTGCGCGAAGGCAGGCAGCTTCGCGTCGAGGGCGCGGTAGAGAAGGATCTGCTTTGGGGTGTTCGAGATGTGATCGTCACCGCGCATGACGATGGTTATCGCCATCGCGATGTCGTCGGATACGACGGCGAGGTTGTAGATCGGGGTGGCGTCCGAGCGGAGGACGACGAAATCCTCGATGTCCTTGTTGGGAAACGCGATCCGGTCGTGGACGAGGTCGTTCCATTCGGTGGTCCCTTCGGGGACGCGAAAGCGGATTACCCATGGCTCGCCCGCGGCAACGCGGCGCTCTATTTCGCCGCGAGGCAGGCGGTCGCATCGCCGGTCGTACCTGAAGGCTTCCTTCCCCGCCTCGGCCTCGCGCCGTCTCGCATCCAGCTCCGCCGTCGTGCAGAAGCACCGATACCCCGCGCCGGTCTCGAGCAGACGCCGCGCATCAGCCTGGTGTCGAGTGAGATTGGCCCCCTGATAGACGACTTCTCCGTCCCAGTCGAGGCCAAGCCACTCCATGCCGTCGAAAATCGCGCGCGTGCTTTCGTCCGTGCTCCGCGCCTTGTCGGTGTCCTCGATGCGCAGCAGAAACTCGCCACCGAATTTCCGCGCGTACAGCCAGTTGTAGAGCGCGGTGCGCGCGCCTCCGACATGCAGGTACCCTGTCGGGGATGGGGCGAAGCGTAGTCGGGGCTTTGTAGTATTGGTCATCAAATCAACGGACGAGGTAGGAGGTGTCAGAAGCACAGGTCCGAGGTGGCCGCTGACAACTGAAACCTATGCTTCTCGCGCCTACACCTGTTCCTTTCTGAAATGTCTCTTGAACTCATCCCGGGAAAAGAAAAACGGGCCCCGCATCCTCCGGGACCCGAACGGAGAGAGAGGGATTCGAACCCTCGATACGCGTTTCCGCGTATGCCGGTTTAGCAAACCGGTGCCTTCAGCCTCTCGGCCATCTCTCCAGAAGACTTGCAACCTATTGTGTCGAGATACCTTCTTCAACATCCCGAAAAACCGCTCCGCGCCGAAAAAACGATGCCGCGCGGCGCGCACAGCTTCGTTATTTGGCGCCTAGAATTGTGTTGCGATGTGCACGATTTCGTCGCATTGTGGCACCTGGCCTGCAACGCAACGCTGCAGGGAACAGCACACGAACACTTCAACCCGGCGAGGAGGAGGCGGAGATGAGCTATCGGACCTTTGTCGATTCCTCGGGGCGGAGATGGGAAGTCTGGCTGGTGACGCCGGCCGCGGCGGAACGGAGGAAGGCTGATCGGCGCACCGGAGCGCGAAGCGGTTTCGAGGGGACATCGGACCGCAGAATCACTCCCGAAAGGCGGCGAAGTCCGTTCCGACGAAGTGTGGCCGTCGCATCCGAGTACAACAACGGCTGGCTCTGTTTCGAGAGTGAGGGCGAGAAGCGACGGCTCGTCCCGGTGCCGGAGGGCTGGACCGAAGCCGGGCCTGACCGTCTCTCGACCCTCCTCCAGGCGGCCAAGCGGGTCGTCAGATGCCCGCCGTATTAGAGTTCCGCCCTCGACTCCGTTGTCCAGGCGCTAGTCGGCGCGTATCGGCGCCTCGGATATCGTCCCCTCTGTGGTGCCGACCGCCCGCGCGACTGGATTCGGCCGAACCGACCTGACCACGCCCGAAACCACGTCGTCGACTCTCGAATGAAGGGCACCGACGACCCCACCGATCGCCGCCGTCAAGATCTGGTCGAAAGCGCTCCCCAGCTTGCTCCCGGTTTGTCGTGTGGCGTCAACCGCCGCCCGCGGCGCTTTTACCTCTCCGAGTGAGCGGCTGAGGACCACGCCGGCGGCGAATGCGATCCCGAGCGCTGCCCACGGGTGCTCACGCACCTTCGCGGCGACGTCGGCTTTCCGCTCGAGCTCCGCGATCGCATTCGCCATGCGGGCACGGGTTTGCTCGATATCGGCGCGAACCTCGGTGATGCTGTCAGCCATCTCTGTGTCTCCGTAAAGTCGCCAGGGTCTGGTCCGGCTTCAAGTTAGTGGGGGAGAGGAGCGCCGCGCCCCGCTTGAGCAGCAAGAACGCGGCGCCGGCCAGGACCGCGGTCAGTATGAATGCCGCGATCCAGTAGCGCCCGCTGAGGAGCTCCTCTCCGAGAAGGAGAACGATCCCGATGACGAGCATCTGCGCCGTCAGCAGACCGAGCATCCCAGCCGCTATCGCGTAGCCCGTTCCCTTGCCGATGTCGCGCGCGATCTGCGCGAACTCGATCCGGGCCAGCGCGACCTCCTGCCGGGCGAGGTGAGCACCGTCCTCGGCAACCTCCCGCAGGAGAGTGGCCACCCCGCGCTGCGCTTTCAGAGTGCCTGGCACGCGCCGCTACCGGCGGAGGATTTTGCCGAGCAGAAACCCGGCTCCGAGTGCCACGAAAAGGCTGCGCGCCGGATGCTCCTTGACCTGGTTTTCGACGCCTTCCTTGAGCTTGTCCATATCCGCGTCGCGAAGCCACTCAGCCCCGGACTGCATCCCGGTCGCAAGTGAATCGCTCACCGCTGCAATCGCCGGGTCGTTGACGAGGGCGGTTACGGATGAACCAGTGGATGCCGACAAGCGTCTTTGCCGCAAGGCATCGGCGCCGGCCTGGAGTCCGTCGGCGATCATGGCCGGGATGGCGGCCGCCCTGCCTTTCACGCCGGTGTTGAAGGCGCGAGACCCGGTCGGCGGATTCACCGTACTGGCTGTCGGCTGGTCGCTGGTGCTCAGGTTGTCGCTAAACGCGACTGAATCGTTTGCGCCCAGCTCGCTTCCGAAACTGGTCTGCTCACCCGTGGTCTCGGGGTGTATGCCTTCGCGTGAATGTCCTTCCATTTTTGCATCCTCGGCCGGTGGTTGAGCCGCGTTGGGCGGCGCCGGCTACATATGCATTAGGCGCGCCGCAGGGAGGATTCAGCCAGATGGCGTATGGTGTGAAGGTCGGAGGCGCGTTTTCTTGCCGCCCGCTGACTTTGTTCGATGGAGATCAGCTCGAATCGCACCGTCTCGCCCGGCTGCCGCTGAGCGAGGATCGGCAGGTCTGCTTCCGAGACAACGGCCATTTTCGGATAGCCCCCGACGGTAGGCGCATCAGCCATTAGAGCGATCGGTTTTCCATCCCCGGGAATCTGAATCGCACCCGGACACCCGGCGTCCGACGGCAGCGCCGGGATCGAGGTTTCCAGCGCGGGACCCTCGAGTCTGTAGCCCGTTCGGTCCGACGCGCTGGACACCCGGAACTCTTCGAGGATCGTACGCCACGCATCGTCGGCGAAGAGATCGGACTGGGGGCCGGGGCTGATGTGCACGACACCGGTTGCGTAGGCGGGCAGCAGGTCCGCGGGAACGTGAAATCCCGGCGGCGGGGCAGTCCCGGCGGCTTCTCCCAATCGCAGGTTATCTCCATGTCGCAGCATCCTGCCGTCGAGCCCGCCGAACCGCCCCGGCAGGTACGTCGAGCGGCTGTGCAGCACGATCGGCACATCGATACCCCCGCTGAGCGCGATATATAAAAACCGGCCAGAGTCGAGATGGTCGACTGTAAGCTCGTCTCCCTTGGCAGCGCGAAGGGTCGTCAGCGGGGCGACCGCCGCGCCGCCGAGGGTGCCGGAGGCGCGGGCGCCCGCGAGCGCGACCGTGCATTCCGAGTCGAACCGCAGAGTGCCCCCGCCGAGGGCCCACTCGAGGACCGCTGCATTGAGCGCGTTCCCCACCAGCGCGTTCGCGGCCGCGAGCGCGAACGAGTCCATCGCCCCGCCTCGGGGCACCCCGGCGGACCGGGATCGCCGGCGTCCGTCGTCCTGAACCGTGAGATACGGTGGGGCGCGGTCGACGAAGATCACTTCGCGCGCTCGAACCGCACCGTGTCACCCGCGCGCAACAACGCCGGCTCCGCTCTGTTCGGGTCGAACATCACGGTGTCGGTCGTCCCGATGATATGCCACCCCCCCGGCGTCGCCAGCGGGTAGACCGCGGTTTGCACGCCGGCGATGGCAATGCTTCCAGCTGACACTCTCGCCCGCGGCTCTTCCCGGCGCGGAAGCACGAGAGCCTCGTCGAGCTCACTCAAATAGGCAAATCCGGGAACGAAGCCGAGGATGTCGACGCGATATATGCGGGCAGTATGGCGGTTGATGACCTCGTCGACGGAAAGCCTTGTCAGCTCGGCGACGGCATACAGGTCTACGCCGTCATATCTCGCGGGGATCACGTGCTCACGCCCGGTGGTGCCCGTTACCGGGGTACTGGAGGCACTCTCGCAAACCCCGACGATCTCGGCAGACATGTCCTTGTAGCCGCGGCGGAGACAGTCGTAGAACACCGTCAGGGACAGGTACGTTGGAACAATGTCGTCGAGGGCATCGACATTGGCAGCCGCGAGGAGCGCCGCGGCGGAGTGAATGCGGGCGAGAAGCGCGGGGCTACGCTCCGTCCCGAAGCGGATGGTCACGGCCGAGTCGCCGAGCGGGTGGGCCTCCAGCGTCGAGGTCGTCATGCTGCGAATGGCGCGATGCGCACTCCGGCCGCCTCGAGCTCCGACCTCAAGGCCCTCACGAGCTCCAGGGCGCGCGGATTATCTCCGTGAACGCACAACGAGGTGGCTTCGATCGCGAGCTCTGTTCCGTCGATACTTGTGGTGGTCCTTCGCTCGACGAGTCGAAGCGCTCGTTCCACTGCTTCGCCAACATCTTCGATCATCGCGCCTGGCTGACTCCGTGGAACGAGAAATCGATCCGAGCCATACGCGCGGTCGGCGAAGGCTTCACTCGCGAAGGCGATGCCCGCTGCCACCGCGACCGATTGCATCTCGCTTTCCGCAAGGCCGAGCAGAACCAGGGTGCTGTCCACTTCCCGAATCGCATCGATCACGGCACGAGCGGCGTCCGGCTTGCGCGCGGCGCGATCGTAGAGGGCGCCGTGCGGCTTCACGTAGCAGAGGCGTGCACCTTCGGCGGTGCAGATGTCCTTCAGCGCCTTGATCTGGCTCGCGACGTGGCCGCGAATCTGGGTCGTGGGGAGGCCGAGCTCACGACGGCCGAAGCCCGGCAGGTCCGGGTACGATGGATGCGCGCCGATCGTCACTCCGCGCATCCGGGACGCGCGCACGGTCTCTCTCATCGATGTCGTATCGCCCGCATGAAAGCCGCAGGCGATGTTGGCCGACGATACCAGGTCGAGGATCGCCGAGTCCGCGGCAAGGCGGGAGGTGCCTGCCCCTTCGCCGATGTCGGCGTTGATGTCGATCGTGACGGGCAGGGGGCCGGAAGGGAAGGAGTGACGAAGCGCTACTTCTTTTTTTTCTTGCTCACGCCGGCAACAGGCTTCGCCTCGACTACCTCCCAGTCCTCTTCCTCGTGCTCGAAGCCACCCCGGCCGACCTTGGGCAGGAGCTTTTCCCGCACTACGACGCGGCTCATCCAGTAGGTGTAGCCATCATCGGCATCGATCGGCACCCAGGCGAACTTGGTGCGCACCCGCTCGTCGCCGAGCTTGCCTTCGGAATCGCGTCTGCTTTTCCACTTCACGTCTTATCCTCCCTCTGTCTTAAACGCGGTCGTCCAGTCCGCTGACCCCGGACTCGGCCGCGCAGTGCGCGCAGCAGTAAAAGGTCCCGCTGCTCTCGACGCCATGACCGATGATGGTGCATTCACAGTGTGCGCACCTCGGCGCGAGGGCGTGGATCGCGCATTCGAACGAATCGAAGGTGTGGGCTTTCCCCCTCATGGTGACGGTGAAGGCCTTATCGTAATCGTTCCCGCATACCTCGCATTTCGCCACTGGTGCCGCTCCTTTGCCCGCTCTGCGGTGTCCTGGATTGCTTTTGCGGAGACTCTACGGCGAATCTAATGCCGCCGCGACGGAGACTTCACCGAAACACCTTGCGCATCTTGGTGTCGGGATCGCGCGCAAACCGGAACGTGAACCAGGCGAGATCGGTGACGAGCTCGTCATAGGCCTGCGGGTCCATCCGGTCAGCGACGGCGCTCATGCGCCCGCCGATCTGGGTCTTCAGGTGCTCGATCCATTCCTTGGTGAAGTCAGCCATCTACCGCGAGCCTCTAGGTGAGTCGTAGAATTTGGTCGAGCAATTGCAGAGTCCACCACCGCGAGGTCCGCTGGATAATTCCCGGCGTGACCGGCGGCGATCGATAATCTGTCTCCGTCACGGCAGAGGGGCGAGATCGGGCGGCGAACCTCCGTGCAGGTGGCGCGCATTTCGGTCGGTTGCCGGTCCAGCGCGGAAGGCGGTTACCTTGCTTCAGTTCCTTAACAGTGAGCCGACGAATGACCACTGCGGATCCCTGCTGCTGCGAATGCCCGCACTGCGGATGCCCCTGCGAGCCCGGTAGCCCTTGCTGCGGGAAGTGTTGCGGTCCGCGGTAGGGCTGCCTCGAGGAGAGGTGAAGTAAGCCTGGCAGTAACGGCTCGCAGACTGCCGATACTCGCACCGCTCCGCGTTCTACTCCCGGCATTCCTGCCGGCAGCAGTGGTGCTGTCGTGCCGAGGGGATGATCAGCGGCGGTCGTCGTCCGCTACACAAGCCGTCGCCCAAAACCTTGTCGTCGCGGCCGGAGCGGATGAGTCCGGGCTCCGGCTCAACCGCCAGCGACTCGGAATTCGTGCTCGCGAGCGAGGCCCTCGGTGCGTCTCGCACGCACATTATCGTTCGCGTTCTGCTTCCCCATGTGATGCCGAGCGTGCTGGTGCTGGTCGGACTCATCA
>Ga0136623_10000640_pt1 | contig 10843 bp, 11 predicted proteins | sample AntDrymUQ4492106_2_FD_104656 | JGI IMG/M metagenome (GOLD analysis project Ga0136623, IMG submission 104656) | Polar desert sand microbial communities from Dry Valleys, Antarctica - metaG UQ449 (21.06) | ecosystem: Environmental > Terrestrial > Soil > Desert | place: Antarctica: Dry Valley...
CCGAATCGGCCACGAGCGGTCGGAACGGCTCCATCATGTCGAGCGCGAGGGCAGGGCGGCCGTAACGCGGTTGGTGATAGAACCCACGATAGGGGTCGAAGCCGACCGCGGTGAGCGTGACGGTCCAGGTGCGCACCAACAGGGCATAGGCATAAGACAGGAGCGCATTGACGGGATCGAGCGGCGGGCGGCGGTTGCGCTTGGTGAAGTCGAAGGCTAGGCTGTCCGGATCGGGGTCCTGTTTGATGAGACCGGAGAAGGCGCCGAAGTAGCGCGCCGCGGCGCTTCCCTCGAAGCCGAGCAGGGCGTCCAGGTTTCCGACGCGGGCGCTCTGCTCGGCGTCGTGCTTGATCTCGGCAAGCACCCGATCGGGCCGCGTGGCTCCACGCCAGTTGCGCCGCATCAAGGTACGACAGTTCTGGATCTTGGCCCGCACGAAGCCCTTGGCCAACGCGAGACAAACGCGCTCGTCGAAGCTCCCGCGGAACTGGGCGGTGCGCAGCTCGACGTTCTTGTGGCCCGTCCCCTGGGTATGCCCGAGGAACCAACCGCCGTAGGAATGCCAGGTGACGGGCGTCTCCCGACTCATGAGCTCATGCAGGGTCGGCGTGCTGAGATAGATGTTTCCCATCAAGACGACCTGGGACACGTCGATGAGCCTGGCCGTCGTGACCAGGTTATCGTCCACAAAGACCTCGAGCGTCTCTCCGCGCTTACGGACCGATCCCCCGCGTGCCTGCACGTACAGGGGTAAGGCGCTATCCTGAGCGACGCTCAGGGGGCGTGGATCGGCGCCGCCCCGGTTGAGGAAATTGACCTCGTCGGGGAGGCAGATCCCGACCAGCGAGCAGCGCGGGCACTTGGGGCTGTCCCGCAGGGGCGGCGGCATCTGGCCGCCCGCGGCGACGAGCCGAAGACCGTTGACGGCCGCGAGCGTCATGACCCGCAGCTCCTCATCGAGCTCGACGCGCACCCGCTCGCGCGAAGCGGCGAAATAGAGGATGCCCGCCTCGCACCGATAGCCGTGCTCCTCCAGGATCATCCCCTGCACGCAGAGCTGCACGCGTTCGGGGTCGTAGGCCCCCTTGGGGACATGCGGTCGTTTGCCGCGCTTGTAGTCCACCGGCGTGACCGTATCCCCTTCGCCCTCGACCAGATCGAGCTTCGCGATGAGCCCAAGCCGGCTCGATGACAACGTGATCGAGCGTGCATGGATGCGCTCGCCGGCATCGACGTCCGCCGGATCGGGCAGGGTGCCGGCCGGTTTGTCGACCCGCCGGTGCTGGAAACGCCCTTCTACGGTATCGCTGGACTCCGCCCATTCGCCCTGCACCCATTCGAGGTAGGCGAGCCGCGGGCAGTATTGGTATTCGTTGACCATGCGCGCGGGCAGAAGCGGAAGGTCCCCGGATAGCTCCGGGATAGCCAGCGCCAGTTCGCGCTGGACGGGCTCGGCATGCTCGGTGCTCATAGCGTAGCTCCCCGTGCTTTTATCCCCGGCAGCACACGTGGGTCAGGCCGATGGAATCATGTTGCCGGCAAAGCGAACGTCGTCCTCACGGCGTCTCTTCGACAAGGGCATCATTGATGCCATAATATGCATGTCGCTCCTTGCGCAGCTAGACCTGACCTTTATCGCTATGCCGGCTGAACCCCATCCGTCGGAATGGGATCCCTGGGTCCTTTCGACGATCAATGCGCCTTTGCCGGAGCCCATCGACGGTGATCGCCTGGCTAGTTTGATCGCGGCGGACTCCGACGCCGTGCCGTCCTGCATCCTCGATAGCTTTTTCCTCGAGGTCCCGCCGGAGGCGGCGCTCCGATTCCTCGCCGCCCGCGGGATCTCGATCGAGACTGCCAAGGCCGCTTTCCAAGCCGCCTGCGCGTCCTCTCTCCCGCCCGGGAGCCGCGCCCGGGAACGCTGGGAGGCATTTTGATGGCGCCATGGGAAGTCCTCTGGCCAAGGGCCATGGCGTGCATCGCGAGCCTCGAGGGGCACTTGCCGCCGCCCGATTGGACCTTTGGTGGAGGTACTGCCCTCATGCTCCTCTACGAGCACAGGCGCAGCAAGGACATCGACATCTTTCTGCGCGACCTGCAATACCTGACGGCCCTGTCCCCGCGCTTGAATGACCATACCGGGGCCCTCACCGGGCGCTATGTAGAACAGTCCAATTTCCTGAAGCTCATCTTCGATGGAGGCGAAGTGGATTTCATCGTCGCCCCGAGCCTCACCACCGACCCTTATATGATCAAGACCGTCTTAGGGACCGAGACCAAGGTCGAAACGGCGGTGGAGATCGTGGCGAAAAAGGTTTTCTATACCCATCGCGTACAGGATATCGGTGTTGGAACAGAGGAAAGGTCTGAATTGGATCGCCCACCCCCTCGCCCCCTCCCGTCGGGAGGGGGAAAGTCATTGGACAGCCGATACTTCTTCCCCTCCCAACGGGAGGGGATTGAGGGGGTGGGCGATCGAAAATCGTCACCTCCCGTGCCAGGACATACCGAAAACCTAAACGAGATGGGTATATCGGCCGGAAAAGTTCTCCCTGCGTGAACGTCTTCGCCTTCGTCCTCGATCACTACCCGCAAGCGATTCGCGACAACCTCGAGGTCCTCACCGCGAAAAGCGATGTGCTGTCACTCCGTCTCGAACGGTTGCAGGCGCTGGGGCCCTTCGCCGCCCAAGCCCGCGCTGCCCTCGATCCCTTTCCCAGGGGAGTGCCCTATCTGGAATCGGCGATGGAGAAGGTCATGGGGTCTCTGGAACGGCGCTAAATGCCGGGACCCTGAGACGCGGTTCGGCCCACGCTCTTGGATACCTCCGCAAGTGCTTGGTCACGAGGACTGATGCTGATTACCAGCCGGGGTGGCATCTGCCGGAGCCAGGCGTCCAAGACAGGGGCTTTCCGCCTGCAGATGGGTCGGGCGAAGGAGGGCGGCGCGCTGTTAGATATCAAGTGGCGAGGAAAGCCTCCATCGTGCTTGCGAGCGAGGGGAAAGTCCTGAGCATGAGCTTGTCCTCGGTTACGCATACGGTCTGAAGCTGCCGCGCGAGCACGATGTATTGCGCATCGTAGACGCTAAGCCGGTGCTCGGACGCCAGGGCGAGCGCCGCTTCCATATCAACCTCATGTTCTCTAGCACCGACCAGTTCTATAGTCCGGCGCCAAAGCACGCGGGCTTCTTCTATCGTGGCGCCTCCTTGCCGTACGAAGGTCGCCAACACGTTCAGGTATTCGTGACGCCATAGCGCTGGCAATCTCCAATCAGGATCCCGACGCAACAACGCGCGCGCCTGCGCCGTCCTGGCGCCCGCAATGAAACAGTAGGCGACGACGTTGACGTCGACGACGATCACTCGCGCCCTTCGTGCCGGGCTTGGTCGATTAGCTTGTCCGTCAATGGAAAGCGTCCCTCGAATGGAGGCGGAATGTCCGTGGACGCTTTTTCCCCCCCGAGTGCCCGCTCGAGTAGGGCGAGCACTTCCTTCGTCATGCTGCGGTGGTGCTGTGCCGCTTGCTCCTTCAGCTTGCGATGCAGTTCCGGCGGCAGGTCTTTAATCAGTAATGCTGGCATCGGCTTTCTCCGGTGGACGATCCAACACTAGCATAATGGTAGCATCGACGCAATCACGGACCAGGCCTCGATCGCCGAAGCACCCGATTTGTCGCATGGCCTTCAGAACGCTTTGCCCATCGCGGTTGAATAACGCCGCTCCTCCGCCTGGGTGTATGTATCCTCGTCGGTATCAAGCACCTCCAGTTGCGCCAGCCGTACGCCGAGCTTGCGGCGACCGAAGCTGATCAACCGGAGGAAGGACCCCGCTTCTCTACGAGAGCGCCCTTACCGGGATCGGCGGCAGGCGCAGGGATGTCTGTGGACGCATTACGCTTGCTCGGTCGCAGTGAGCCCGCGATTCGCGCTGACAGCTCAACCATCTCCTCTATCGCCTGCAGCCGCTCGCGAACCGTGAGCGCGAGCCACCGGCGCAACTGTGCACGCCGGCTGCCCTCCCAGCTCGTCAGGCTCCAGTCGATATCGTTATCGGTCGGACTCATCGTCTTTCCTATCGATCAGGATCCAGCGCAGGTGCTGGATGTCGTCGAGATCCCGGGGCCTACCTGCTACTTCCTTCATTCTAATCAGCGTCGGGATTGAAACGAACTGCACGGGAAGTCCGGGTGCGAGATCGACGTTGAGGGCATTGTCGTATTCAGTGTCGAAGTCGAAGGGTTCGGTAACGAATACGTCAACCGACGTGGCCTTATGCTGATCGCTGAAAAAGTTCAGCACCTGCATGCCCTTCTCCGCGATCCAGCGCTCGCGCTGCGCCTTGTCCGAGAACCCCTCCGCGGTTACCGGCACCAACGGCCTGTAACCAAGTCCGGCGAGAGCATGAAACGCGGCAACGATGTTATCGGATCGGAGTTGAACGACGAGGTCGACATCCATCGTGGCGCGTGGGTAGCCGTGCGCGCCCACGGCTAGGCCCCCCGCAACCAGGTACCGGACTCCCGCTCCGTTGAGCGCTCTTACAATCGCCTCTAGGCTGGAAAGAGTCATTATCTATCGAATCGACCTCTTAAAACATAGGATTCATGATAACGCATTAGTGCCAATCTTGCACCGCTTCGGGCGTGTCGCGTCTTCCTTCGCCAGGGACACCGCCTCACCCTGGTCGGAAAGCTGGCGTTGGCCTGGCGACGAATCGCCTGTTACTCTCGACCAGCTGTCTGCGATCCGGTCAGTTTGCTGCCCTTTGGCGTTTTTCCAAGCGTCACCCTTCTCCTTCGTGAACGCGGTGGGTGAAGGTCGGCCTATTCCGCCCTTTACGCGAGCGGCACGCCGAGCTGCCGGCGACCGAACCGGTTCGGCACAAACGTCTATCCATCCCCGAGGATCCTCCGCATCCGGAGGGCTAGAGTACGGGGGGATCGCATGACTCCGGCCGGTCGCGTATGCTCTTCGGGCAAGTCGGCATCGACAAGGATCGGCGATCGCTCTGTCGCCGGTGACCCGAGTTGAGGGGTTTAGGCATCGGGGGCGGGAGCGAAGAGGCCGAGGCCGAAGTGGCTTGAGTGTCCAAGGAGGATAGGGCCAGACACGGGTTCCGAAAGCTCAATACGAACTCGGTAACCCGGTCGGTTACCGACGAATGCTCGTTGATCGCGCTTGCTCGCAGGAATATGCACCGCGACCCAGACCGGACCACCTATCACCCTGATTGCTACATTACGAGAATCGAGCACGCCTTGCAGCTTGAGTTCGCGATGCACTTGCGCGGCAATTGTCTCGTTCGATCGTGGTTTCCCTTTCCTCAGGTGATGCCTGGGTGGGACATAGGGTGTGAGAGATTCCCAGACTCGTGCCCTTGTCTCGTCCAATCCTGGGGGCGGTTGTACAGCTCGATCGAGCGGGACAAGCCGCACTTTCCAGCCCTCAGCAGCTTCTTCTGGGTTCGCTGCTGTCCATGAGATCTCCCGTTCTGCGGCTCGCAATATGGCGAATCGCTCATACTCCGAGAATAGACAATTGCGTGGACGTCAGACCAGTAGTCGGGTGATGGCGCCGTCGTCGATCCAACCAAGGAACCGAGCATGGCGATGCGGACCCTCAAGCGGAACACCTTTGCTGTCTTTACCAGATAGCAGCGCAGCGTCGACGCGAACCCACGCCGGTACCGTTGACCACGTTACCTTGCGATTGCCTGTACGGTGACGAGCAAAGGCGGTGAGTACTCGCGAGCGAAACCGGGAAGTAATACGGACCAATGCCCCGGGATCTGGTGGAACAGCGCAACCGATAGCGAATTGAATCAGATTGGTGGAAGGAACAATAATCCGTCGCCACGCCGATTCGCGGAGGGTCGTCGGTGGGGGAAGGTCTGCGTAGCGCCATACGGCACCCGGCGTTACGGTTCGATTTTTCGCGTGAGACTCATCTGTAATCCGTTCGACATCTTCGCGGATGGCCCCACGGAGTGGAACGAGCACCGGGGCCGAACGAGAAGACCGTGGCTCTTGATTGAGGGGACAGTTCGGCTCTATGGTAATGCCTTCCAAACGTCGCTCAATCATGGTCAACGTCTCGGCACGCCCGAAGTAGACAATCCGGGCAAGGCATGCATCGAGCGCGGTTAGCGTCCCCGGGGTCCATTCATCGCTGTCGAGGAACCACCAGACGGCAGATTCATCGCTGGCATCCGCGGAAACACACCAAGCGTTGTCTTGCACTAGGGTTGTTTCGTAGCTGCGGGTGCCCGCCTTCTTCTTTTCTGCAGGATGCCAACCAAACTGGGCTGGCTGATATTGTCGTACTTCGAAAACTCGATGCGCGTTGGAGGGCAATTTGAATGCGTATTGGCTGTTACAGAGAGCACGCAGTAGTCTCTCCAGTTCCTCGTCGCCACGCATTCCAAGCTCGCGCTGCCACTGATACCAGCGCGCACAAATGGCACGGGTCAGGCGCCATGGGCTTGGTGGCCACTCACCAAAGTGGTCATCGAACGGATTAATTCGCCACGGCGTGGCGTGAAACCGTCCTAGCGGAAAGGACTGCCTTAAGATAACGCGTGCCACGATCAATCCTCGCTATTCGACTCGTCACCGCTTTCGCCGGCATCCTCTTCGTTTCCATCGCTGCCTTCGCCCTTCCCATCGCCCCGCTCGCGATACAGCTCGCTCGCAGGCCAATAAATGTCAGTGATTGGTTTCCCGGGAACATTCCCATTGCGAAAAGCAGCGTTACTGATGGCTGCCTTGATGTTGATCTTCGAGAGCATCCTTCACGTCCTGGTCGTTAGATGTCGCTTCGACGCACTCGAGGTCGCAGCCCGAGCGGTAGCGGAACGGGCCGCCAAGAATGCGGCCGATCTTCCACAGGGCCAATGCGACCAGGAATTCCTTCTGCTTGTTTGACAACCCGCGCGTGGCCGTCTCGTCATCTTGTTTCTTTTCTTCTCGCCCGAAGGAGCGCAGCAATGCAAGGTCGAGAATGAAGGTCGCCCGGATCTCTCGCGCGGTTGCGTCATCCACTGCAAAGATCGGCTGACCGGAAGTCGTCTTACCGAGACGATCGAATTTGACGCCGGAGCGGTCGACGCGAGCCGCACCGAACGCTTCGAGGTGGGCCGTGAGCACACGCGAAATCTTGATGTTCCACTGCGGAAACAAGACCCCGTGCACAAGCGCATTCGGGTCGTACTTGAAAATGGTGGAGAAGACAGTCCACCAGGCTTCCGCTGGCGCATGAGACTTCTTACCGAGATCCAAGATCCCGCATTCCTTGGAAAACTCAGACTCGAAGGTGCTATCGCCTAATTTGCCGTCATCACCAAGCCTTTTGCCACCAAGGAAGTACGTCGAGGCAATGCGGTGGCCTTCGGTAAGGCTGCTGACGACGACCTGCGTACGCCTGGCCTTGTTCTCGTCGTTCTCGTGCTCCGGCCAGCCCGCGTCCGTTACACAGCGCAGGTAGGGCATGCCGTCTAGGTCGGAAACCGCATCGGGACTGTGCGGTGCGCGGCGACATAGACTTTCGAGGTGGTTAGCCATGCTCGCGGGGCTGTCGACGATGCAGACGTGGTCGATCTCCCCGTTTTTGCGTGGTGCCGGGTATATCACGTGCCCAATTTCCGGAAACCCTGTGGGTTGGAACGGATCAAGTCCTGCGACCGGATTCAGCTTGGCTTGGATTATCATTCTCAACGGGCCCGCATCACCGACAAGCATGGACAAATTGAAGGTCTCGAGTTTGCGTGTTTCTTGCGCTTCAGGCGTAGGCATAGGGTAGGTCTCCTTTCTCTCGGCTCGGTCGGAGCCAGCGTTGAACGATAAGATGAGCGCGCTGCTCGTCGGACATAGGAATGAGTAGGCCGGCGGCGAACCTTGCCGGATCTTCGACGGTAAATTCGACGTGGAAATTGGCGAGCGGAGTGTTGCCCATGGCGTAGCGAGCGCGCGCAAGTCCGATGGCATCGTTCATGTTACCGATGGCCAGCAGAGCCACCAGCTTCTGCGCAACGGTGGCGGTGCGTGTACCTGCCGCGATGCTGAAGTCTATCGGCCAGCGTTCGCCCTCGATCTCAAGCGGCTCGGACGACAGCGGCACGCCGAACACGTCGTCGCCTGTCCGTGACGTCGAACGCAGTACCGTGCGGACCTTTCCGTGATGGCTGGCGGCAAGGTAAACGGCGAGTGCAGGGAACGGTTTTCGGCCCGACGTTGCGTAGCGGTGCCACAAGGCCAGTGCGGAGGCGGCCTCGTGCCGCAGACCGGGACGGAACGAGGGTCGCCCGGCCCACTTCACATGGAAAAGCTGGCGTATCTGTTCGAGGACCTGGTCTGCCGGATCTCTCTCGATGGCCCAGCGGAACCGCAGGCGTCTTTGCCGTTTTCTGATCTCGTCGGAAAGGCGTTCTGCGGGACCAAGGAGACGCGCAATTTGTCCGACCATGCTCCTTACAACATCCTGCGACAAGCGTTGCTCGACCTCGACGGCAAAAGCGTGTGGGGACTTCGCTAGCAGCTCATGCGGCCGAGCGTCCCGCGTCGGGAGGGCCTGCTGCCAATGCGGATGCGCCTTGCCGATGTCGTGGTGGTTGTCCGCTGCGATGACACCTCGCGACAACTCGTCGTCCAGATCAAGTGCCGTGCACAGACGTTCGGCTTCCCGGCGTGCGTCCGCAAGATGGCCGGCCAGATCACCCCAGTAGCCGGCTTCCGTGCGTACGTCGTCGCGGAGCGCTCGTCCCCGGCCCGGAGGTGGCACGCCATCCAATCGATCGGCCGGTTTGCCTGTCCACCCCTTCTCGCTAGCATAGCCGCCCGTAGCGCTGGGCAGCATGAGGCGCATACCGGGGCGAATATCTCCGTGATTCATGCGCTCCCATCGGCCGTCTTCGTCGTTCCACATGCAGATCGGGAAGCGGCCCTCCTTGAGAAAGGGCTGCAACGCTCCACAAGGGACTGCCACAGCTTCCTTCGGATCGAAATCCGGGCCGGTAAGCTCGTCGTCCCGCGGCGCGAATTTCCCAGGCCACATCCGCCAGAAGACAGTGACATCAGCATCAGGGTCGGTATCACGCACGAAGGTGCTTATGTCGGTGAAGCCGCCGAAGAGATCGCGCTCGGTCGAGAAGAGCCCGTGAACGTCGATAGCACGGGGGAGAGGTGCAGGTTTGGGTGCCAACGATTCTTCAAGCTTCGCTTTCCCCTTTGTCTTCAACGCTCCTAGGGCTTCGCGTGCAGATCTTTCTTTCGATTCTGAAGCTAGCGCCTCAATCAGATCTTGCGCTGTCGCAATCTCCTCGCCGATATAAGGACCGATTCGGTCGCCTTTCTTTTTTGCTGGCTTGTCATTTGACCAGAAAATCGCTATGGCTTCCTGATCCTGTCCGTCGCGGTTCAATCGGCCAAGACGCTGCACGACAGAGCCCCAAGGAGCGATCTCCGACCACAGACGATGGGCGGAGATGTCCATGCCCGCTTCGACCACTTGAGTACTCACGCAGATGAGTCCCGCATCACCTTGAATCGCCAACCCGCCGGCTGCCTTTCTACGAGCTTCGAACTTGACCAAGCGGGTTTCGTTATCCCGGCGATCTTGTCCTCGGAAACGCGAAGTGAGCAGGATCTTCGGTGAATCTTGGGGAAGCGCTTCAAAAATCGCGCGAGCCTTCGAGACTGTGTTGCAGACAACAAGAGAAAGGGTGCCGTGTCGGTGCTCCTGCACAATGCGTCCGACAAGCCAATACGGCCAAAGGGCGGCCTTCTTTCCTTGCGGCGGATTGGCAAATTCGACTGGGCGTTTGGCATCACGAAGTTCTTCAAGGCGCTTGCGTAGGGCGTCGCTTGCTTCGGGTGGTATATCCCAATTCATTTCGTACGGTTCCGCCTTGTCGAGACCATCCTGCTTTCGGTCCACCGTAACGAGGAATCCAAGGCCGAGCGTGGCGCTCATCCATGTCGTCGGGCATGGGAAGAGAGGCGTAAATCGCTTCTTACGCATCCAGTCGAGTTGTGCCGTCGTCCACAAACCCGGCCCCATGAGCTGCACTTCATCGACGATCCAGCGACAATCGTTGTTCAACAGGCCGAAGTGCACGGGCCACTTGAAGCGGTCCATGCCGTATCCGCGGTTCAGCGCTCGCGAGAGGAGCATGTCCTGTGTCCCGATTAGGACCCAAGGCTTCTCCGGGCTCTGTTCCCAGGCGTCGTCGATGTCGCCGCCCATGAGTACATGCACACCTACCTCCCAACCGTAGCGTGCTCGCAACCGCCCAAAACAGCCGCTCAAGCGATCACGCGTCTGCTGTACCAGGACGCGCATAGGCAAGCAATAGATGAGGTGTCTAGGTTCCGACGTGTCTTGCATCCGTAACCTGCGGTACGCCCATGCGAGCACAGCACCCTCCGTCTTGCCGAGGCCGGTAGGGACAGACAAAACCTCCGGCAGACCTTCCTTGGCAATCTCCTCTTGCCATGGGTATGGATCGAAGCTGTCGGTGGCCTCGCGGAAGAAATCCGTGAAATCGGGTATTGCGTTTACGTTCAAGCAAGCCGCTCCCCGTGGTAGTGCTAAGGCGCCGGTCTACGGCCGACGGGTTGGTGGGTTACGCCGCAAACAGCGCGGCTAACCCACCCTACATCTAAGTCGTATGCAGAGGGAGCGCGTGAGTTTATTGACGTCGTTTTATTCCACATTCAAGACCTGAGTATGGAGTTGACCCCGTTTCGTGGACACTTCATCTTTTGGGAAGGAGGAGTCCACGATGTCGAAACGAAGAAGGGCGTATCCGCCGGAGTTCCGGCGACAGATGGTCGAGTTGGTCCGGTCG
>Ga0136623_10000642_pt1 | contig 10840 bp, 10 predicted proteins | sample AntDrymUQ4492106_2_FD_104656 | JGI IMG/M metagenome (GOLD analysis project Ga0136623, IMG submission 104656) | Polar desert sand microbial communities from Dry Valleys, Antarctica - metaG UQ449 (21.06) | ecosystem: Environmental > Terrestrial > Soil > Desert | place: Antarctica: Dry Valley...
GCCGTATCCCAATGACTTCCCTCCACGGCGAGCTCACGCCCGCAGAGCTCGCAGTGGTCGTGCTCCCACTCGGGCCTCGGCGACGCATATGCCTTGCGGACGAAGACGGCACCCCGGAGGCGCTTCTCCTTGCTCGCCCGCCGGTCGTCCAGCGGTTCCTGGGGATGGTCACGAGGCGGCAGTGTAGCGTGCGTCGTGCAGGGACTCGGCCGAGGGTAAGGGAGGTTGAGCGGTGATTGTCGGGCGCCAGATCAGTCTTCGACCCTTGCGCAGCGACGACGTCGGGCCGGTGCACGACAGCATGCTCGACCTGGAAAGCAGGGGCCTCTGGTACCCGCTCCCAGGCACACCGCGGGGCAAGTTCGAAGCCGCCTTTGCCGAATCGGGACTCTGGTCCAGCGACGAAGGGGTCTTCGCGATCGTCGACAGCGGGGATCGACTGGTCGGAGTCGTCGGCTGGCAGAAGATGAACGGGGACCTCCCGGACGTCGAGATCTTCTATCGGCTGCTGGACCAGGCCGATCGCGGAAAGGGAATCGCGACGGAAGCCGTGGGTCTGCTGGCGGGATGGCTCTTCGACACCGGGCAGATGAACCGACTTCGGGCCAACGTGCACGTGGACAACAAGGCTTCGCGCCGCGTCTGCGAGAAGTCCGGCTTCACCCTCGAGGCCACCGCTCGCGCCGCCTGGTACAACCGCGGCCAGTGGCATGACGTCGTCGTGTTCACGATCACGCGCGCGGAGTTCGAGGAGCTGAGGAAGGCGGCTGCCGCGCCCGCCTGAGGCCTCTGCTACCATCCGCCTTCGCATCCTGGCACCATCCCGCCGGCTGCCCAACGATCCAATCCGCACACCGAGGTCAACACATGGCCAAGACGCCCCGCACCTGGAAGGGGGCACGCACCCCTTCAGGACTGAAGCGCGTCCGCCAGACCGAGACCCGGCGGGCCAAGCTCCAGCCCCGTCGAACCGCCGCCAAGAGTCTCGTTTCGAAGGCGATCCGGACCGCGTCCGAGGCCGTCGAGGGCATCGACCCGCGCGCCGCGCTCCGTGACGCCCTCAGCGCACTCGACCGTGCGGCCAAGGCCGGCGCGATCCACGCGAACGCGGCCGCGCGCCGCAAGTCCCGACTCACCCGCCACATCAACGACCTGGTGGGCGGGGTTCGGATCACGAGCGCCGGCCACGTCACGAAGACGACGAGCAAGGCGCAGGCCGCCAAGGCCGCCAAGTCGCGAATCGCGGCCGGCAAGGCGGGCAAGGCCAAGGGCGCCCAGACGGCAGCCGGCAAGGCCCGCGCCGCGCTGACGAAGACAACCCGCACCGAGGCCGCTCCGGCCGCGGCCGCGGAGACGACGGCCACGGCCCCGGCCCGCGCCAGGGCCAAGGCCGCGCCTGCGAAGAAGGCCGTGACCACGGCCAAGCCGAAAGCCGGCACGAGAGCCGCCGCGAAGAAGACCACTTCGAAGCCCGCCGCGAGGGCCAAGGCTCCGGCGAAGAGGACCGCGAAGAGCTAGCGGTCGGCCGGCGTCAGGTCGCCGGCTGGGTCTCCGCCTCGCCGCGGCGGGGCGGCAGCGGCTTCGGGCGGAACAGGCCGTAAAGCACGGCGCCGCCAAGTCCGCCCGCGGTCGTGACCGCCAAGAGCAGCCCGGCAGTTCCCAGCTGCTGGCTCCAGTAGAACGCGGAGAACGTCGCCGCGTCCGTCACGCCTGCGGCCGCGAGATCCTGCCCCCGGCCAGCGTCGAGGTAACGCCGGTAGACGCAGTCCGCTCCGGACTGGCACGTGATCGGGCCACCGAGCCCCGGATCGCGATACCCGTTGTCGGCGGAGAAGAACAGCGCCTTCACTCCGAGGAGCAGGAGCGCCATCGTCGCGCCGGTCAACGCAGCCGCGATCAGCGCATTGGTCACGATTCGGGGCCAAGGTCCGGCACGCCGGTCGGAGCGCTGGTTCGCGTAGTAGCCGATGAGAAGGCCGGCGGGGAGCGTCAACAGCCAGTAGATCGGCTCAATCGGGATGATCAGCAGGAAGCTGACGCCGATCGTCACCGCGACACCGATGCCCACCCACGCCGCGGCGATGGCGCCGCGATCGACCACGCGGGTCACGAGCCTGCCGGGACCTCCGCGGGCCGCTCCGCCCCGGTTGCCGCGGTTGCACCGCTTGCCCCTCCGGCCAGCGCCGCCCGTCCGAGGTAGCGCGCCTCGTCGCCCAGCTCGCCCTCGATCCGGAGCAGCCGGTTGTATTTCGCGACGCGCTCGGAGCGCGAAGGGGCGCCCGTCTTGATCTGGCCGGTCCCTGTCGCGACGACGAGGTCGGCGATCGTCGTGTCCTCGGTCTCGCCGGAGCGGTGCGACACGACCGCCGCCCAGCCGGAGCGCCGGGCGAGCTCGATCGCCTCGATCGTCTCGCTCAGGGTCCCGATCTGGTTGAGCTTCACGAGCACCGCGTTGGCGGCTCGTTCTTCGATCCCCCTCGCGATTCGCGTGGTGTTCGTCACGAGAAGATCGTCGCCCACGAGTTGGACGCGATCGCCGAGACGCCGCGTCAATTCCACCCAGCCGGCCCAGTCGTCCTCGGCCAGCCCGTCCTCGATCGACACGATCGGGTAGCGGGCCGTCCAGTCTTCCCACAGGTCGATCAGCTCGCCCGAATCGAGTGTCCGGTTCTCCTTCGCGAGCCGGTAGCGGACCGAACCGCCTGCCCGACCGTCGCCGCTGACGTCCTCGATGAGCTCCGTCGTGGCCGGGTCGAGCGCGATCGCGACCTCGTCGCCGGGCTTGTACCCGGCGGCCTCGATCGCCCGGAGCACGACCTGGATCGCCGCCTCGTTGGACGGCAGCGAGGGGGCGAAGCCACCCTCGTCGCCCTGACCGGTCGCGAGGCCTTCGTCGTGGAGGATCGTCCGCAGCGCCTGGAAGATCTCCGAGCCGGCACGAACGGCCTCCGAATACGAGGCGATCCCGACCGGCATCACCATGAACTCCTGGAAATCGGTCGAGTCCTGGGCGTGCTTGCCGCCGTTGAGGATGTTGAACATCGGCGCCGGGAGGACCCGCGCACCGACTCCCCCGAGGTAGCGGTAGAGCGGCAGGTCGTGCGAGGCCGACGCGGCATGCGCGCAGGCGAGCGACACGCCGAGGATCGCGTTCGCGCCCAGTGTCGCCTTGTTGGGCGAGCCGTCGAGCTCGATGAGGGCGGCGTCGATGCCGGCCTGGTCGGCGGCGTCCATCCCGTACAGCGCCGGCGCGATCGCGTCGGTCACGTTGCCGACGGCCTTGAGGACCCCCTTGCCGCCGTAGCGGCGCTTGTCGCCGTCGCGCAGTTCGACGGCTTCGTGCGCGCCGGTCGAGGCACCCGACGGTACGGCCGCCCGGCCAACCGATCCGTCGGCCAGGACGACGTCCACCTCCACGGTGGGATTGCCCCGGGAGTCGAGGATCTCGCGGGCGTCGATCAGCTCGATCGCTGTGTTCAACGCCGGGGCTTTTTCTTCGCCGCTGCGGGGCGCCTCGCGCTGGAGGCCGGCTTCTTCGCTGCCGGCGACTTTCTTGCGCTCGCCGGCTTCCGAGCGGGCGAGGACTTCTTCGTGGTTGTCGACTTCCTGGTGGTTGTCGACTTCTTCGCCGTCGCTGCCTTCCGCGCGGTGGCCGCCTTCTTCGCCGTTGCAGCCTTCCTCGATGCTGCCGGCTTCCGCGCGGTGGCCGACTTCCTGGCGGTTGCCGGCTTCCGGGCAGCCGACTTCGTCGCGGCCGGCTTCCTCTTCGCGGTCGACCTCTTTCCGGCCGATGCAGCCCTCTTGGCCGAGGCAGGCTTGCGCTTCGTCGCGGCCGGCTTGCGGGCCGAGGTCTTCGGGGCCCCGGCCTTGCGCTTCGCGCTTGCGGTCCTCCTCGTCGCGGATCCCGCGGGCTTCCTTGTCGCGGGGGCCGCAGGCTTTCCTGCGGGCGCCGCCGATGGGGCTGGCGTCGTTGCGGCTGCCGGATTCTCGTTCATGGGACCTCCCCTTGTGGTTGCGCTGGCCGGACTCTTCGCCGGCGCCTTGGCCGGCATGGGCGTACGTGTCGGAGCGGCGAGTTCCGATGCGCGCGGCGCGGGCCTGAAAACCCTTGGCGGTTCGGCGGGTGCGGGCGACTCCGCGCGGACCAGCGTCGGCTTCGGGCGGTCGAGGAGCACGGCGATTCCCGGCAGCTCGCGGCCCTCGAGGAACTCGAGCGAGGCGCCGCCGCCGGTCGAAAGGTGGGTCATGCTGCTCGCGAGCCCCTGCTGTTGCACGGCCGCCACCGAATCGCCACCGCCGACGACGACCGTCGCCCCGGCCTGCGCCTTGTCGGCGAGGATGCGCGCCACGTGGCGGGTGCCCGCTCCGAAGACGGGGATCTCGAACACGCCGATCGGCCCGTTCCACACCACCGTGCGGACGTCACGCAACGCGCTCTCGATCAGGTCGAGCGTCTGCTTGCCGACGTCGACGATGTGCCATGAAGCAGGGATCTTCTCGGCCGGCAGCGTCTTGTATTCGGTCCCTCGCGTGACCTCCTTCGCGACGATGACATCGACCGGGAGGACGACCTGGACACCGCGCTTCTCGGCCTTCGCGAGGAGCGCCCGCGCCTCCTCGACCATGTCGTGCTCAGCCAGGCTCTTGCCCACCGACTTGCCCTGGGCGAGGAGGAACGTGTTCGCCATTCCGCCGCCGAGGATCAGCACGTCGACCTTCGTCAGGAGGTTGTCGAGGACCTTGAGCTTGCCCGACACCTTCGCGCCGCCGAGGATCGCCGCGTAGGGATGCTCGGGCTCTTCGAGCAAGCTGGAGAGGGCGCGGATCTCGCGCTCCATCAGCAAGCCGGCATAGGCGGGCAGGAGCGACGCGATCCCGACCGTCGAGGCGTGGGCGCGGTGCGCCGTGCCGAACGCGTCGTTGACGTAGATGTCGGCGTACGATGCGAGGGCGGCCGCGAACTGCGGGTCGTTCTTCTCCTCGGCGGCGTGAAACCGGAGGTTTTCGAGCAGCAGCGCCTCCCCCGGCCGGATTCGCTTGATCGCGTCCTCGGTCCCTGGGCCCAGGGCGTCGCCCGTGACCGGCACGTTGCGCCGGAGGAGCAGCGACAGCCGCTCGCCGACCGGCCGCAGTCGGAGCCCGTCCTGGACCTTGCCCTCGGGCCGCCCGAGGTGGCTCGCGAGGACGACGCGCGCCCCCTGGCTCATGAGGTGGACGATCGTCGGCAGCGACGCCCGGATGCGGGAGTCGTCGGTGACCCGGCCATCCTCGAGCGGGACGTTGAAGTCGACCCGCACGAAGACGCGCTTGTCCCGCGCGTCGAAGTCGCGAACGGTGAGCTTGTCCATGCGGCCCCCCGAGTCAGGCGCGAGCAGGCTCCGCGGCCGGCCTTGCCGAAGGCAGTCGCGCGGCGACGTACCCGATCAGGTCCGCCACGCGGCAGCTGTAGCCCCACTCGTTGTCGTACCAGCTGATGACCTTGACCATCGTCCCGCCGAGCACCATCGTCGACTCGGCGTCGATGATCGAGGAGCGGGAGTCGCCCCGGAAGTCCGTCGAGACGAGAGGCTCGTCAGACACGCCGAGGATCCCGTCGAGCGGCCCGGCCGCGGCCTTGCGGAATGCGTCGTTGAGCTCCTCGACGGAGGTCGGGCGACTGACGTCCGCGGTGAAGTCGACGACGCTCACGGTCGGCGTCGGCACCCGCAGGCTGAAGCCGTCGAACTTGCCCTTGAGGTCCGGGATGACGAGGGAGAGCGCCTTCGCGGCGCCGGTCGTCGTCGGGATGATGTTCAGTCCCGCGGCCCGAGCCCGGCGTGGGTCCTTGTGGGCGACGTCGAGGATCCGCTGGTCGTTCGTGTAGCTGTGGATCGTGTTCATCAGGCCGCGCTCGATCGTCAGCAGGTCGTGGACGACCTTTGCCGCGGGCGCGAGGCAGTTCGTCGTGCAGCTCGCGTTGCTGATGATGTCGTGGGCCGCGGGGTCGTAGCGCTCCTCGTTGACGCCGAGGACGATCGTGATGTCCTCGCCCTTCGCCGGCGCGCTGATCACGACCTTCTTCGCGCCGGCGTCGATGTGCGCTCGGGCCTTGGCCGCGTCCGTGAACAGGCCGGTCGACTCGAGGACGATGTCGACGCCCAGGTCGCCCCACGGCAGCGCGGCGGGATCCTTCTCGGCGAGGATCCGGATCTCGTGCCCGTCGATCACGAGGTTGCCGTTGCGGGCCTCGACCGTGCCCTGGTACGCCCCGTACGTCGAGTCGTGCTTGAAGAGGTGGGCGTTCATCTCGGCGTCGACGAGGTCGTTGACCGCGACGACCTCGAGATCGGGGGTTCGCTCGATCATCGCCTTGAGCGACTGCCGGCCGATCCGGCCGAAGCCGTTGATGCCGACGCGGACTGCCATCAGGGGACCTCCAGGTGCGCGAGCGCAGGCGCCGCCGGCCTCCGCTGCGTCTCGGGGATGCCCGGGCATTCTAGCAGAGCCCCTCGTGGGTCCCGATCGGGTGGCCTGCCGGGCCGGCTGTCCCGGGCGTTGGCGCTACCCGTGGTAGCCAGGCCGGCACGAACCTTGCACAACCGCCCGCCTGACCTGCAGCCCCGACACATGACCACTCACGATCCCGGTCGTTTGGCTACTCCCAGTAGCGGACGACGCACAGTTGGACGGGCGCGGGCCGTTCAGAGGTGCCGGGCGAGGAGCGGTTGGGCGCCCACGAGGCCGACGTCGTCGCCAAGGGCCGCGGGGACGATCCGGACTCGCTCACGCGGGATCCGGAAGGCCTTCTCGGCGACCGCGCGGCGAGCCGGCTCGAGCCAGCGATCCCCCTGCCCCATCGCGAGCCCTCCACCGATCACGATCAGCTCCGGGTTGAAGACGTTCACGAGGCCGACGAGCACCTCCGCGAAGGCGTCCCGTGCACGCTACATGATCTCGGCCGCGTCGGGGTCGCCCGACTCCTCCGCCTCGGCCACGTGCCGCGCCTCGAGCTGCGCCGGGGCGAGGCGATCGGCGAGCGCCGCCAGGCCCGGAGCCCGGCCTGCCGCGATGGCCGTCGCCGCCCGGCGCGCGATCCCGCTGCCCGAGCTCACAGCTTCGAGGTGACCCGGCGTCCCGCAGAGGCAGACCGCGTCGGCGTCTTCAATGGGAACGTGCCCGACCTCGCCCGCGACCCCGTCGGCCCCCCCGTACAGCTCGCCGCCAGCGACGATCGCGCCGCCGATCCCCGTCGAGACCGTGATGTACAGAAAGTCCCGCGCGCCGCGCGCGACGCCGTACGCCTGCTCGGCGAGCGCGGCCACGTTCGTGTCGCGCTCGAGGCGCGCCGGCAGGCCGAGTGCCTCGCCGATCGGGGCCGCGAATGGCACGTCCACGAAGCCCGGGCCGATGTTCGGTGGCTCCACCAGGGTCCCGGCGCGTGGGTCGACGGGGCCCGGGGCAGAGATCCCGACCCCGGAGAGACCAGCGCGGGTCGCCGGATCGAGACGCTCGACGATCCCGCGGAGGCTCTCGATGCACGCCCGCAGCACGGCGGGCGGCCCCTCGGCGCCGGGCGTCCGGCCGTCGTCACGCACGAGCAGCCGACCATCCGTCCCGACCGCCGCGACCCGGATCCGGCTCGCCCCGAGGTCGAGTGCCAGCACGGGGCCGTTCATCGCGGATGCCCTGTCCCCGCTCGCTCGGCCGTCGCTCGCTGTGCGCACCTGCGCATCCTAGACAACGCGAGACCCCCGCCGGTCGCCCGACGGGGGTCTTTGTCGCGAGTGTCGTTGCTGCGTCAGCCGCCGATCTTGAAGACCTTGCCGCCGCACTTCGGGCAGGTGCCCTGGAGGGCCGGCTTGCCGTTCTTCATCGTGATCCGCTGGGGATTGCGGACTTCAACCTTCATCTTGTCCTTGACGCAATAGGCCTCGGCCATGAGGTTTCCTCCTCGTCGAGATGGCGTCGCGGGAATCTTCGTCCCGAGTCCGCCCGTTTGATCAGGTCCAGAGTGACGGTCGCCAGCGATCCGTCGAAGCTTGCTGTTTCTGGCGATCCATCTGAGCGAGGATCAGGAGGCTCTCGAGCCCCGTCTCCACGCACGCGGCTTCGGCTGCGTCCTTGGCCGCCCCGGTGACAAAGTCGCCGGTCGAGCGCTGCGCGTATACCGCACAGACCACGCCCGCCCGACAACGTGCCAGGCTGGCCAGGACGAGGAGTGCCGAAGCCTCCATTTCGAAGTTCAGGACACGCTGGCGTGCCATGTCCTCCGCGAGGTCAGGGTAGCGGATGGGAAGCTGCGGGATCGGGCGTCCCTGCGCACCGAAGAAACCGGGCGCCGTTGCCGTCAGCCCCACGTGGGTGCGATGTCCAAGACGTGCGCTGGCCTCCAACAGCGCTACAACTGCTTCGTAGTCGGCGACGGCGGGATAGCCGTCATGGACGAAATAGCTTGTCGTTGACTCCAGGCGCACTGCGGCCGTCGTCACGACGAGGTCGCCCAGCTCCATGTCCGGCTGGAGGCCTCCGCATGACCCCACCCGGATGAACGTGGGCCGGTCCGTGATCGCGAGGATCTCCGCGACCGTGATCTCGACGTTGTCCGCGCCGATGCCGGTCGACACGATCGAGATCCGGAGGCCGCGGTAGGTGCCGGTGACAGTCGCGAACTCGCGGTGGCGCTGCTCGAGCTCGATCGAGTCGAGGCGCGTGGCGATGCGGGCTGTCCGATCGGGGTCACCGGGGAGGAGGATGAACTCGGCCAGTTCACCCCGGCCAAGGCCGATGTGATACTGCCGTTCTCCGACGGGGAGCGCGACGCGGTGATCCGCGTTCGGCAAAACCCTATCTACCTCCTCATTTCCCGTTCACCTGAGCGTGAAACCGGGGCGAGGATAGTCCCGTGCTCAAACGAGCGTCAAGCACGCTCAATCACGCTTGGCCGCCGGATGGGCCGCTCGAGGGCCTGTTCGGGGCAGTTCAGGGCCCTTCAGCGCCCCCCGATTGGCCACTCGAAGGGCCTATCGGCGGCCTCCGCCGGGCGCTGAGTGGCAGCCTCACGGCCCACCCGCGCGAGGACCCTGTCCCGGAGCTGTCGCCGGCGGAGGACCGTGACCCCCGCCGATGCGAGGGAGATCAGGACGAGCGAAGCGAGGCCCGCCGTGCCCGGGATTCCCAGCCCGAATGCGTCTGTGCTCGCTGTCCGCGGGGCCACGGCTACCCGCGTGGGCTCGGGAGTCGGGACCGGCGGGGCCGAGGGAGGTTCGGCGAGGTCGCCCACCCGGGCCAGGCCGGCCGGATCCTGCACGGCCACGATCAACTCCTTCGCGCGGCGCTCCACCCGACCGGTCACGTTGATCGCGTCGCCGGGCTCCAGCAGCGGCAGGTACTCGCCCGCTGCTCCCTCGAGGACAACGCCCGAGACGGCCGTTCCGTCGTCGAGCGATACGCCGGCGGAGGTCAGGTCGACGATCAGCCCACCGACGCGGACGGTCTCGCCGAGGTGATCGGCGAGGTGGGCGAGGTCGACGTCGGTCGGGCCCGCCGGGCCTACCGGACCGGACGTCGGCGCGTCCGCGGAGCGGGGCCGGGACACGCGCCCACCACTCGGCGCCGCGCCAGGCGATCGCTGGGGCTCGGCTGGGCCGATGGCCACGTCAGCCGGAGAGCGCGGGACGAGCGCGAGCCGGCGGTCCTTCGCGGAGGGGTGCGCGCGCCGGACGATTCCCACGACGGTGGCCTGCCGTCCTTCGACAAACAGGGTCACCGGGATACGCGCTCCGGAGAGACCCGACACGGGCACGCGGGCGCCGCCTGCCTGGAGCTCGATCCGCCAGCGGCTGCCGAGCCGCTGAACTTCCACGATCGTCCCGCTCAGCCGGACGAGGCGCCATTCGTGGGCGGGCCCGGGGGCAGTGCGAAGGGGAAGCGGTGGCCGTGGCACTCCCGGCCCGAGCGCGAGCAGCTCCGTCGCGCGGATCCGCGGCGCTCCGTACGCCCGCGCCATCGTCCCCGATACGGAGATGCGGCTGCCGGCGCCGGGCGGCGCCGCACCTGCCGGGACGAGCACCTCGACCGCGCCGGTCGCATCCTCGACGACGATCCTGCGGCCGGTGGCGTCGAGAACCGAGGCGTCGAGCGTTACGACGCCTTCGATCGTGACCGTCCCGGAGCGTGCGAGTAGTGCGCGGGCGATCGGCATGGGTCCGGGCACACCGCCCGCCGGGGTGGGGCTCGACGATGCGGTAGACGACGGGCTCGCCTTGGGCGCATCGGGCCCTCCGATCGGCTCGACGTCGTCGGCGTCGCGGAGCCAGACCCGGTAACCGTCGAGGGCGCTCTTGCGCGTGGCGCGCTGGCCGGCGATCCCGGTCAGCGTGTACGACCCTCCCTTCACGAACAGGGCCGGCGCGACGCCGCTCGACGCATCGGCAAGCACGCGGACGGCCGTGCCGTCGACGGCTGTCGCGGCGATCGACAGGTCGCCGCCCTGCGCCCGCTTCGGCTTCGCATCGATCGTCACGATGACCGTGACGATGCGGCCCTCGACCGCCTCGCCAAGCTCAGCGCCGTCGATCTCGACGGGTGCCGGGAGCGCCCGTGACGGCAGCACCGTCACCTCGTCGGTCGCGGCTCGAATCTCGAGCTGGCCATACGGCGCGGCGAGCGTCCCGCGGACCTCGACCCAGGTGCCGCGCGGCAGCGCGGCGACGCCGGACGGCAGCTTGACGACGATCCCCGCACTGGCGTCGTCGATGGCGATCAGGGCCGCCGCTCCGAGGCGCCCCGGTTCGGCGGTCACGACTCCGCTCACACGAACGATCGATCCGATCGACTGGGCCCGAGCCTCGGCGATCGTCGC
>Ga0136623_10000643_pt1 | contig 10839 bp, 10 predicted proteins | sample AntDrymUQ4492106_2_FD_104656 | JGI IMG/M metagenome (GOLD analysis project Ga0136623, IMG submission 104656) | Polar desert sand microbial communities from Dry Valleys, Antarctica - metaG UQ449 (21.06) | ecosystem: Environmental > Terrestrial > Soil > Desert | place: Antarctica: Dry Valley...
CAAGAGTATATTGAGTTTTCATTGAGCAAACTAAGAAAATCTCAAGAAAATGAATACTCACTTCCTCCAAACTACTCAGAAGATAAAGATCCCTTTTTACTTCGGCACTTTCATCCTCCGTTTGTAAACTATTTACTCTCAATAATTGATAAAACAGTTGGAACCAGTAATGAACGCATTGTTCGTTCTGTTCAACTATTTGGAGCATTAATTTTCATTTTGGCAGTCTTCGGATGTTATTACCGTATGAACGGGGGAAATATTACAACCGCCGCAATCATAATCATTTCTTGTGTATCAATCTGGATGAGTTCTAATCTCTTTAATTCACTTCATTATCACGGGTGGATTGCCGTATGGTTTGTATTTGTTTGTTGGTTTCTAACTAACTGGTTAAATGAGGGTAAAAGTGGAATTCCTTTAGTAATTTCTCTTGCCTTGGCAGTTTTAACATTAGAAACAGGAATTTTTATTGTTTTTTATACTTTAATTATGATACTGGCGTTTGCTTATCTGAAAATAAAAACAACTTCATGGAGACAAATCATTTTTGCTTTTATTTTGTTGGTGGGCTTGATTATGCTGGGATGGGAAGGCGCATTTTTTCGAATATCGCTGCTCAAAATATTTGGACAACACCTCTATCGATTTATGCTTGGACAGGAATATAGCGGAGCAACACAAAGATTATTTGGTGGTTTCATATTGTTAACTCCGATTTTTTTGATGTCAATAGTTGCCCTTATCTTTCTTATAAAAGAAAATGCAAAGCATACGAAAAAATGGATTGTATTTTTTGTTATTGGTTGGCTGTATGCTTTAACTATGCTTCCTCTGTCAATCTTCAACGCTTATTTTTTGCCGGCAGTCGGTCCTTTAACAATATTTGTTGCAGGAACTTTAAGTTTAATTTCAAGCAAATGGGTCAGATTATCAATTGCATCTCTAGCCGTTATTTTACTTTTATCGACGTTAATCACGAAAAGTCAGATAAATGCTTCTCATGATATTCAATTTCGCAACGATTTAGATTGGGTAAAAGATAAGTTAAAAGACAGAGAATCATTTGTTGACGGCGGACATGTTTTTCGTTTTTATTTAGACGATAATCAATTAATAAAACCTTTGAATGTCGGCACTGGAAAAGATAAATTGGCAACTAGAGAAGGTGGAAGATATGTTTTACTTGGAGAAGACAAAATTCAGGGTAAAATTTTGATTATTTTAAAATCAAGAAAAGACTTTGAACAAAATCAAGAGGAACTGATACCTTCAAGTTGCAAATTATATGAACGCACGACCATATGGTTTTATGATTGCGGATAATCACTTATTTTTGTATTGAAAATTATAGTGAAGCAGTTGTAACAACAATTCAGCAATCCAAAAAGGTTTGTTTGAAGATTGTTTGAAAGAACAATTATGGAATTTGTTTATACCAGATTTGTAGTGTAAACAGTAAAAAGTCCTTTTTGGGAAACGTACCAAGCGTTCGGAAAATTGGCAATTTCGCATTTTTTATAAACTATACAAAATCATCTATAAATTGTTGACCGGAGAAGATATTCGCTTTGGCAATTTTAGCGCTGTTCCATCGGATATTTTGAGCCGATTAGTTGTTACATCGGAAATTTGGAATCACTATGCGGCAGCAATTTCAAAAGCCAAAATTCCATACGCCGAAGTTGACACTGTTCGCGGTGTCAGGCTTGACGGAAAATCGAAAATGAATTTTGTTTCGCTGGTAACTCACGGTTTGAGCGCCATTTCCGTTTACGGCGAAGTTATTGGTATTCGTTTATTGATTTCCACCGGATTTTTGACAATCATCTCGGTTTCTCTTATCGCAATCGTCATACTGATTCGATTGTTGACAAACACCGCCATCCCCGGCTGGGCGACATATGTAAGCGCCTTTCTAGTGGTGATTTTACTTCAATTCATAACTCTTTCGCTCTTTTTTATTTTTTTAGTATTAACGGGGAGAAATAATGCGATTTTTTTTCCGCAAAATCACTACCAAAATTTTATAAAACGGAAGTATGAAATTTATTGCGCGAGTGATGAACTGCTGGAGATTTAAAGTGTGAAACGGAGAAATATGAACGATTTTTCATATATCGGAACAGAATTAGAAACTTTCAACCACGCAACCGAGTGGAAAAAGTATTACGGCAAATACCTGCATCCTTTTCTCGGCGAAGAAGTTTTAGAGGTCGGTGCGGGAATCGGCGGGACGACCAAGATTTTATGTAACGGTAGACAAAAACGCTGGGTTTGTCTTGAGCCTGACCAAAGTCTCGTCGCCCGGATCAAAAATAAAATTGCCGCCGGGCATCTGCCGCCGGTTTGCGAAGCGAGAGCCATAAGTTCAGCGGAATTGACAGATGAAGAAAAATTCGATTCGATTGTATACATAGACGTTTTAGAACATATCGAAAACGATAAAGATGAAATGCTGACAATTTCCAAGCATTTAAAGAAAAACGGTTTCTTGATCGTCCTGTCTCCAGCGCATCAAAAACTTTTTACGCCTTTCGATAAAGCTATCGGTCACTTTCGGCGGTATAATAAAAAGACGCTGGCGGAAGCCGTTCCGAAAAACCTTAAGTGCGTCAAACTGATTTATTTAGACAGTATTGGATTGCTGGCTTCGCTCGGCAACAAGCTGATTTTAAATAGCTCATCGCCTAGTTACAAACAGATTCAGTTTTGGGATAAAAGGCTGGTGCCGATTTCACGATTTGCCGACGTGATTTTACGCTTTCACCTTGGTAAGTCAATCATTGGAGTTTGGCAAAATTCATAAAATGAAATTTACCGAAAATAACGAAATAAAAAGCATTTCAAAAGTCATAAACTTTCTTGCCGGGGCTTTTACGCCGCGAAATCTTTTGATTTTAGCTCTCGCCGCACAGATTATTTTCTTCATAATATTCGCCGTTTTAAACAAAGCAACCTGGCTGCGCGGCGACAACAATTTATACGAAACACCGGCGTGGAATTTGGCATCGGGAAATGGGCTGACAATTAATCGTAATGAATGGGAAGATCCCTATCTAACTGAACTTTACTATAAGGCTCACCCTGAAAAAAATGGTAGTGATTTTATTCCCGCCGCAACCTTTCCCGGCGGTTATTCATATTTTTTGGCAATGATTTATACCTTTGCGGGGCGCAGTCATCTTGCCGCAATCATCGCAAATTTAGCTTTACTGTGCGCGACCGTTTGGTTGATGTATTCGATTGCGCGCAGGGCTTTTGGCGATAAAGTCGAATTTTATTTCACAATGTGCCTGGTTTTGATTTTTCCTCTGTGGGCGTTTTGGGCGACGATAATTATTACCGACACTTTGCATTTGTTTTTGCTGACGCTGTTTGCCTTTGCCTTCTTCGTTGATAAGCCTTCGTTTCGGCGCGTTTTGATTTCCGGCATAATTCTCGGTCTGGCAACAGTAGTTCGTCCATACGCTTTGCTAATTCCCATAGCACTGCTGATCGGAAATTGGATGTTTCGCTGCAGAACTTTTAATCTTAAAAATACACTAACGCTGACGATTATTTGCAGCGCGTTTCTGGGTGGTTGGGTGCTGAATAACTATTATCAATTCGAGAAGCCTATAATAACTTCAAAAGGCTTAGGCGACGGACTTTGGTTGAGTACGCAAAAGGATATTTTCTCCGATCATAATACTTGGGAAGAAATGAACAAAAGAATGGCACAGTTAGGCATAACCGACTTTCATCGTTACCACGAGAATCAGATTTTACTGGAAGACGCAATCAGGCGCATCAAAGAGCGTCCGTTCCGCGACGCGTTGGTGACGGTGACGAGTATGCCGCGTTTATGGATTTCAACCGGCGGCACGGAAACATCGGTTACGGGCAAAATCGTTTTAATCCTGGTCTTCAGTCCGCTGTTCGTCTTAATGCTGGTCGGCGGCTTCCTTAAGCGAAAAAGTCAAAACCCGATATTTGTCGGCACAATCGTCATTACGGCTTATTTTACTTTGGTTTTCGCGCATCTCAACACGGAGGGAAGATATATCATACCGGCACGATTTTTTAGTTTTCTACTCATTTCGGTTGCATTAGCTTGTTTTTTACGCCGTTACGCTCCGCGTCTTTTTTCTAATAATGCAAACGCGGTAAAATAGTTTTCTATAAAAATAATAATATTAAATTTATGAAAGGCATTGTTCTGGCAGGCGGTCTCGGTTCAAGACTTAAGCCGCTGACGAAAGTTACAAATAAACATCTGCTTCCGGTTTATAATCAGCCGATGATCTATTACCCGATTCAGACGCTGATAAATGCGGGAATTGACGATATAATGATTGTTACGGGCGGAAATTCGGCGGGCGATTTTCTCAAACTTTTGGGAAACGGCAAAGATTTCGGCTTAAAGCATCTAAATTACACTTATCAGGAAGGTGAGGGCGGAATTGCCGACGCGCTTTCGCTGGTCGAGCATTTCGCCGACGACGAACCAATTTGCGTGGTTTTGGGCGACAACATCATTCAGGGAAATATTCGCCAGACTGCCGAAGATTATCAAAAACAAGGCAAAGGCGCGAAAATTCTTTTGAAAAAGGTTCACGACCCGAACCGTTTCGGAGTGCCGGAACTCGGCGGCGACAAAGTTTTGCAGATTGAGGAAAAGCCGCGTAATCCGAAATCCGATTTCGCGGTGATCGGCATTTATTTTTACGATGCGACCGTTTTCGATATTATCAAAACGCTGAAGCCGTCCGGTCGGGGCGAACTCGAAATAACGGATGTTAATAATCATTACATCAATCGCGGCGAAATGACGTGGGCGCAACTCGACGGCTGGTGGACCGACGCGGGAACTTTTGAAAGTTTACTGCACGCGACAAATTTGGTGGCGGAAACCGGAGCGAACAATCTGGAGGTGAAAAGTGCAAATTCAGTCGAGTAAAGCAGAAGTTTTTACAATTTTTACGAAAGGAAAAATTCACGATGTCGTTGTTTATCCTTTAAAAAAATACGTGGACGAACGCGGCTGGCTCGCCGAACTTTTTCGCCGCGATGAAATCGCCGAAGAATTTTATCCGGCGATGGCTTATATTTCTGTCACCGAGCCGAATTTCCAGCGCGGTCCGCACGAACACACCGAGCAAGCCGACCTTTTTTGCTTTATCGGAACGGGAAATTTCAAACTGCGTTTGTGGGACAACCGTGAAGATTCGCCGACTTTTCGCTGCCGAATGACGATATATGTCGGCGCGGACAATCCACAAGCCGTGATAATTCCGAAAGGCATCGTTCACGCTTATAAAAATGTCAGCCTGACCGAAAAGGGTGTAGTGATAAATTGTCCGAACCGTCTTTTTATGGGCGAAGGCAAAAGCGGGGAAATTGATGAAATCCGCCACGAAGACGATCCCGATACGATTTTTACAATGGAAGATTAATATGAAAAGAGATTTAAGCGCAGTAGTCTGGCAGGAAGACGAATGGTTTGTCGCGCAGTGTTTGGAGATTGACGTGGCTTCACAAGGCGAATCGGAGAAAGCGACGTTGGAAAATTTGCGCGAGGCGTTGACCCTTCATTTTACGCCGCCGGTCGCCTCCATTTTACCGAACGTCCGAAAAATCGAACTTGAGGTTGCCGCTTGAAACCCTTATCTTTTCGTGATATTCGGCGAAAGCTGTTAAAAGCGTGATTTTACGAAGTCGGGCAAACCGGCAGCCATGTTAAATTCGCCAAAGCTACAAATGAAGGAACTCGCACGGCGACCGTTCCGCGTCACCGGGAAGTCGCCGTCGGAACATTGCGTAGTATTCTTCGGCAAGCCGGCTTGTCTGAAAATGAATTTGGGAAACTTTAGTTTCTGATGGGTTAAAGAGTGGAGAGTAAAGAGTTAAGAAAAATTATCTTATAACTTTCCACTCTCTACTCTCTGCTCTCCACTCATTTATGAAAATTGTCCGCATTATCGCGCGGCTTAACGTCGGCGGACCTGCCCGGCACGTCGTCTGGCTGACGAAGGAATTGAACGACGGCGAATTTCAGTCTGTTTTGCTGGCGGGAACTGTTCCCGAAGGCGAAGAAGATATGAGTTATTTCGCGGAAAATCATCTGGTTGAGCCGTTTTACATCCCCGAAATGAGCCGCGAACTTTCCGCAAAAGACGTTGTTTCGCTTTGGAAGGTTTACCGGCGATTCGTCATCGAAAAGCCCGACATTATTCACACACACACCGCCAAGGCGGGAACAGTCGGAAGAGCGGCGGCATTTTTGTATCGTTGGCTGAACTGGAAAAAAGTAATCATCGTTCACACCTTTCACGGACATATTTTTCACAGCTATTACGGCAATCTCAAAACGAATTTCTTTTTAATCATCGAGAAAATCTTAGCGCGGCTGGCGACCGATAAAATAATCGTCATTACAAAGCAGCAGTTTGACGAGATTCACGGTCAGTTCGGTGTCGGACGCGCCGGACAATTCGAGATTGTTCCGCTCGGAATTGATTTGCAGCCGTTTCGGAATTCACGCGCAAAACGCGATATTTTGCGTGTCGAAACCGGCGCGGCGGACGATGAAATTTTAGTCGGATTCGTCGGGCGTTTGACGGAAATAAAAAATGTTACGCTTCTTTTGAAAGTCGCTGAAATCTATCGTCAACAAAAAGATGCACAGTTGCCGAAGTTAAGATTTCTTATTATCGGTGACGGAAATACTCGCGCTGAACTGGAAAAAGAATCCGAACGGCGCGGCTTGCGGGAAACGGTAAAATTTCTCGGAAACCGGAACGACGCGGACGTTTTTTACGCCGGACTCGATATTGTCGCGCTTACCTCACTCAACGAAGGAACGCCGCTTTCACTAATCGAAGCGATGGCGAACGAAAAGCCGGTGATTTCCACTGCGGTCGGCGGCGTGGTTGATTTGCTCGGCGGAGTTCAAACTGAAAATGAAAACTTTAAGGTTTGTGAACGCGGCGTTAAAATTCCGGCAAACTCCGCCGAAGATTTTTATAAAGGCTTGATTTATCTGGCAAAAAATGAAACATTACGTAAAAGTCTGGCAGTCAAAGGAAAAGAGTTTGTCGAAGCTGAATACAGCAAAGAGCGGCTCGTCAGCGACATTAAAAATCTTTACAGGGATTTAATCGTTTTGGAAAAAGATTGTCCGAAACGGTTTAGAGTATAGAATTTATAGTTTATAATTGCCGTTTAACGCAACTTAATTTGTCAATACAGTGAAGCGGTTTCGATTAACTTCTCAAAAATTGAAAAGATTACGGCTGAAAATAAAATAAAATGTTCCATCTATCCACTAATCTTTTCATGGTTACGATAGTCAGTTTTCTCTCGGCGGTAATTCTGACTTACCTCGTGCGCGGTTACGCGCGGCGGCGCGGTTTGGTTGCCAAGCCGAAATCAGACCGCTGGCACAAAAAACCGACGGCGATGTTCGGCGGCGTTGCCATCTTCCTGACAACCCTTTTGATGTATCTGCTCTTCGTTCCGAAAACGAAAGAATCGCTGATAATTATGAGCGGCAGCTCGTTTCTGTTTCTGGTCGGATTGATTGATGATTTTCTCAATATCAAACCTTATCAAAAACTTATCGGGCAGCTTATCGGCGCGGTCATCGTCATCGGATTCGGACTCTCTCTGCCTCTCACCGGATACGAAGTGATTGATATTTGGATAACGGTTTTCTGGCTTATCGGCATCACCAACGCGATAAATCTGCTTGATAATATGGACGGATTGGCAGCCGGGATCGCCGCCGTCGGCGCGTTTTCCCTTGCTATCGGCTTCGGCGCGAACGGTCAGATGCCGGAACTTTTATTTGTTGCGGCGTTCGTCGGCGCGCTCATCGGCTTTCTGGTCTACAATTTTAATCCGGCTTCCGTTTTTATGGGCGATTGCGGCTCGATGTTCGTCGGATTTTTGCTGGCGAGTTCGGTTTTGCTCAATCAAACCGGCGGGCGTTCGCGCGGAATATTTTCGATTCTCGCCGTTCCGGTTTTGATTTTGTTCGTCCCGATTTTCGATACCACATTCGTTACAATATTGCGTAAAATGTGGGGACGAAAAGCATCTCAGGGCGGACGCGATCATACATCGCATCGGCTGGTCGCGCTCGGACTTTCGGAACGCGCCGCCGTTTTAATGCTTTACGGATTCGCCGTCGTCGCCGGTTCGCTTTCGCTGCTGGTCGTCCAACTGCCTTTAACCGAGAGCTTCGCCGTAATTCTGATTTTCATTATATTTTTAACGATTGTCGGTGTTTATCTCTCAAAAGTGCAGGTTTATGAGCGGCAGGATGAAGAACTCGCCTCTAAAAATAATGCGGTCTTCGGTTTTTTGGTCAATATTTCATACAAACGCCGCGTTTTTGAGGTTTTTCTCGACGCGCTTTTAATCACTCTGTCTTATTACGCGGCGTATGTTTTCATATTGGGTTCATTTGAAGACACGCCGAATTGGGATTTGTTTGTTAAAACCTTACCGCTGTTGATAGTTCTGAAACTTGCCGCGTTTTTGGTGATCGGCGTTTATCGCGGACTCTGGCGTTACACGAGCATCGGCGATTTCGTGACGTTTACGAAAGCCGTTGCGCTCGGTTCTATTTTAAGCGTTTTGGCGATTTTGTTTTTATATCGTTTTCAAAACTTCTCGCGTTCGGTTTTCGCGCTCGACGCAATCATACTGCTTTTCGCCATCGCCGGAAGCCGGATGGCGTTTCGGATGATTCGTCAGATTTTGCCGCTGCCGACTTCGACCGACGGGCGCAAGGTTCTAATTTATGGCGCGGGCGACGGCGGCGAGATGGTTTTGCGCGAACTCAAAAACAATCCCGAATGGAATTATCAGCCGGTCGGATTTGTTGACGACGACCCGCTCAAACAAAATAAAGTCATTAACGGGCTGCGCGTCTTTGGCGGCAACGGTTCTTTGCAGGAAATTTGCCGCGAGCGGGAAGTGCAGGAAATTCTTATTTCATCCCGCAGATTTTCGCCGCAAAGAATAAACGAAGTAAAGGAAATTTGCCGCAATGCCGATATTGAATTGAAACGCGCCCATCTGAAAATCGAGCCGGTTGATTTCGAGTAAGAAAATCTTACTTTTGCTTTATCTTTTCGCTCGTTGTGTATAATTGGTTTTAAGAAAATCTTCAGCTTACAAAAATCAAAAATGCCGGTTAAATCCATCAAAATCAAATCTTTCGCTTCACAGGCAATTCTGGCTGCGCTTGCTTTTATTTGCGTAATAACTGCATTTGCCTTTACCAAATGGTGTCTGGCAAACGCGCTTTCGACGCAGGCTGATTTTAAAGAACTCGCGGAAATCGCCGTTGCCGCCGCTCCCGACGACCCGCAAACACATTATATCTCGGCGATTTTACTTGAAAAAACATTTCTGCCCGAAGATTTATCGAAATCTCTCAAAGAATACGAAAAAGCGACGGCTCTTTCGCCGCATAACTATCTCTTCTGGCTGGCGTTAGGCAGAGCGCGCGAGCAGACGGGCGACATTGACGGGGCGGAAAAGGCTTTGCGAAAGGCTTCGGAACTCGCGCCGAATTACGCACAAGTTCAATGGACGCGCGGAAACGCTCTTTTGCGACAGGGAAAATCCGGCGAAGCTCTTTCTGAAATTCGCCGCGCGATACAATCAGACCCGAATTTAACAGATGCGGCGATCATCTCGATTTGGCAAATTTACGAAGGCGATATTTCGCAGACCAGACAGGCGATAGGCGATTCTGCCGAAGCAAACGCCGCGCTCGCCGTTTTTCTCTCCCGGCAAAATCGCTTTGACGAAGCCTTTGAAATTTGGAATTCGATGCCTGCCGACTCAAAAGCGACGGTTCTCAAAATATACGGTGAAGAGCTTTTAAGACAATTTACGACGGCTAAAAAATATCGGGCGGCGCAGCAGATTTCAGCGGAGATTTCCGGCAGTGAAGCAAAAAATTCGACGTTTGAACAAATCGTCAACGGCGGTTTTGAAATTGATGTGAAAATGCAAAATGCGGGCATTTTTGAATGGCAAATCGCCGACGGCAGCCAGCCGCAAATCGGATTGGATAATCAAATTCGGCACGGCGGCGAACGCAGTTTGCTGCTGATTTACAATTCGACCGACGGCAAAAGTTTTCGCCCGATTTCGCAAACAGTCACGGTTGCGCCGGAAAAAACTTACCGATTTTCGGCGTTTTATAAATCGGATTTGAAGACTTCCGCCGGGCTTAAATGGGAAATTGCGGATGCGTCCGACGGCAAAATTTTGGGTTCGACGGCAGCGATTGCGGGCAATGCCGATTGGACAAATTTATCAATCGATTACACGACCGCCAAACCGACCGAAGCCGTCGTCGTTCGATTGACGCGCGAAAATTGTCAATCGGGAATTTGTCCGATTTCAGGAAAAATCTGGTTCGATGATTTTAGTTTGACGGCAGGCAATCAGTAAAAGACAGTCAAAGACGCAATGGAAAAAACTGAAAAGGAAAATAGACGTTTGCAATGGTTCGACGACGCTGCGATTGAAGAAAAACCGTCGCGGCTGAACGCGTTGATTTTTTTCTTAATTTGCGTAATTCCTGTTTTTTCAGCCGTCGCTTACGGCGCGGTTGATAGCTGGGCGCTCGGATTTCTGACTTTTGTTTGCGGCGCGATAATGATTTTTTGGTTTCTCGAAGCGTTCTACATCAAGGAATTTCGGTTTAATTCGAGTTCTTTGCAAACTCCGCTTCTCGGATTGATTACCATCGGATTGATTCAGCTTTTGCCGCTTCGGAGCGGCGTTTCCGGCGATTTGCTGAGTTTTCCGGCAGTTAATTCGCTCTCG
>Ga0136623_10000646_pt1 | contig 10819 bp, 10 predicted proteins | sample AntDrymUQ4492106_2_FD_104656 | JGI IMG/M metagenome (GOLD analysis project Ga0136623, IMG submission 104656) | Polar desert sand microbial communities from Dry Valleys, Antarctica - metaG UQ449 (21.06) | ecosystem: Environmental > Terrestrial > Soil > Desert | place: Antarctica: Dry Valley...
CGGCGCAAAACGAGTGGATGTACGGAGCGCTCAGGGCCGATGGCCCGCATCCGGACGTCCGCGACGAGGTGATGCTCTTCGGTCAATTTGTCGGCGTCTGGGATATGGACATCTGGCTCTGGAATGAGGCTGGCCAACAGATATTTCATCGACCTGGCGAGTGGTCATTCGGCTACATCATTGATGGTCGGGGCATCCAGGACGTGATCATCACACCGAATTCGGAAGGATCGACCAAACCCGGCGAGCGGGGGATCGGGACCACAGTGCGGTACTACGACCCTGCGCTCTCGGCCTGGCGAGCTGTCTTCATTGGCGCCACCACCGGCACGTTCATCCGACTCATCGCTCGCAAAGATGGCGACGAGATCCGGCTTGAAGGGGGGGATGACCAGGGAGAGCTCGTCCGGTGGACCTTCAGTGACATTCATCCCGACCGCTTCCATTGGACCGGGATGACATCGAGTGACGGCGGTGCGACCTGGTGGAGAGAGCAAGAAATGGATGGCGTACGGCGTGGGTGACCGCGACAGGCGATCGATCCATCGATCGGAGTCGGATCACTGATGAGACCGCAACGGCATCGTGTCGTCGCCTGGAAGAAGGAGAACGGGTACGGGGTCGAACTGGTCGACGTGAAGCTGGACGTTGATCGGTTGGCGGCTGATGGCGTTGCGATCGGATGGCATCCATTGCCCTATCGGCTCGAGTTCTCTCTCGACACAGCACCCGGGTGGGTCACCAGCCGGCTCCAGGTCACCACAAAGGGCGATGGCTGGAGTCGGTCACTCGACTTGCGGCGATCAAAGGTTGGAGCTTGGACGGTTACCGCGTCCGCCAGTGGCGATGCCGATCTTCAGCGCCCAGGTGGTGATGCGAAGTCCTTGGCTGGAGCCGTGGATTGCGACCTTGCGCTCTGTCCACTGACAAATTCGATGCCAGTGCTCCGGCATGAATTCCTAAGAAATGAGGGTTCGGTCGATTTCCTTATGGCATGGGTCTCGGTCCCGGATCTGTCGGTGCATGCCGTGGCTCAGAGATACACGAGTCTCGGCGATGAGGGAGATAGCTGCCATCACGTTGAGTATCGCGCAATGGATCGCGGCTTCGTCTCGGAGCTGCTGTTCGACGCAGATGGGCTCGTTCTCGATTACCCAAAGCTCGCGAAATTGGTGGCCTGACGCGGCTCAGCTAACGATCGCTCGGGGTCACTGGTTCCGCCTGACGGCGTGCGTGCGGAACGACTAAGCCCGAATCCACGTGTGCGGCGCCGCTCGCCTCCTCCGAACTGAGAGCCCGGGGCTTCGGTTCTGCGGCGTCCAGGCCCTCGCGGCGCAGGCCATCGACCGCAGCGGGTAACAACTCCGCGGAAGGTTCTGTGGCCCGCGCCATGGCCCGCACGGAGAGGCCCATTTCGGTGGCCAACCTTTGAGCCCATGCAGCAGCGATCACGCTCTTGGCGGCCCCATGCTGACAGACGAAGACGAGCGTCCTGGACATGCGGTAAATTGTAACCATGGTTGCAGTCCAAGGCAAGGTTCAGCGCGAGCCGCAACGCGAATGGGTGTTGCTAACCTATCGATTCCCGCGCGAACCGTCGACTCCGCGTATCGCGCACTGGCGGGCGCTCAAGAGGCTCGGAGCGGCGCAGGTTCGCGACGGCGTGGCGGCATTGCCTCTCGACAGTAGAACCCGCGAGCACCTCGAGTGGCTTGCCGATGCGGTGCTTGAGGCAGGCGGCATGGCGCAGGTGTGGATCGCGCGCTTGGCATCGGTAGGCGATGAGCGTCGGCTCGTCGACCAGATGAGGGGGGAGGCTGCGCGCGAGTTCCGCAATTTCATCGCTGCCGTGAGCGCGGCCGTCCAGCAGCGAGGCAGTGATCAGCGCCGCAGCGTTTCCGCTCTTCGTCGCGAGCTGCGACAGATCATGTCACGGGACTACTTCAGGGTGGCCGAGCGGGCCGAGGCGGAACGCATCTTTCGGGCTCTGCTGGGTCGGGTGGAGGCGGTGGCATGAAGTGGGCTACGAGGCGCGAGTGTCACGTTGACCGAGCCGCCTGCGCCTGGTTGATCCAGCGTTTCATTGACCCAGCGGCCGAGTTCGTTTTTCGTCGACGATCTGGCGAAAGTCCCCGCAGACGCGACGCCCTTTGACATGCGTGGGGTCCCGCTCTCCCACCACCAAGGAGACTGCAGCTTCGAAGCGTTTCTCCGGCGTTACGGCTTGCGCGACACGGGTTTGTGGAAGATCGCTGAGATCGTCCATGAAGCCGACCTGGATGACAACCGCTACGACGCACCGGAGGCGCCGGGGCTCGATTCGCTCATCCGTGGCCTGGCGCTTCGCTTCAAAGACGCGCCCCTGCTCGGCGTTACCAACCTGCTCTTTGATGCTCTCTACGCTCTGCAGCAGCCAGCTGCGCTTCAGCGGTGGGAGCCATTGCCTCAACGAAACGCTGCGCCACGTGGGCGGTGCCCCGACCTATAAGGTGCCTATAAGGGTGCTTCAGAGCCTATAGAACAGGCGTTCGAGCGATTCTGAGCGTGGGTCGGGCCGAAAGAGGGGCTGTGTGGTACCGCATACCGGATGCGCGAGATTCCGGCGTTCAGGCGTCCCAACCTGGGTCGATTGAGCACGTTTGAGTCGCGGTGGGTGGCATGACACACTGCCATATGGGTGCTTATAAAGGGCGTTCCAGCTTCAGGATGCTTGAGGGTATCCCTTGACAGCCACGACAACGACCGTTCCGCCAGGACGGGCGCGCGCATGGCGTCAGTCCGACCTCGTCGCGCCCGCGGCCGCCGCAAACCGGAGCCCGGGGCACGAGGAACCTCAGCGTGACCCCGGAGAAGGCAACGACCGAAGTGATCGTCGACAGGATGGCCGCCGCAGCGAGGCGTGAACGTCGGCCGCCCGAGAGCCGTACAACCCGGGTGAGGCACCCGAGGCGTGGATCGCCACGTTCTCCGATCCCGACGACTACTTCCAGCTCGTCGGTCCCGGTGTAGTTACGTTACGCGTGCGCAACTCGAACATCGGGTGCCGTCGCGCCTCGGCGACGTACTCCTCGTCGGTCGAATCGGCTCGGACGTTGAAGAACCTCCCAAGCACGACTGCAAGGAGCCTCGAATTGACATACGGAGCCAGCGCGTCGCGCAGGACCGGGCCGCCTGTCTCCGGCGCCACCACGATCGCCTCGACCTCCTCGCGACGGCGGTTCTTCGACACGACAGCCTCCCCCGCCGAGCGCAGGTTGCGCACCCAGTTGACCTCCCCAAACGGCGACTGGACGTACCGCCGGCCGTCGAGCTCGATGATCGCGACCGGGAACGTCCGGGGCAGGCCACTCGTGCGACCGCGGACGGTGAGCAGCACGTTCGGGCCGAATGGCAGGCCGGCGCCAAGCAGCCACCTGACCAGTGGGTTGAGAACAGGAATGAGCGACGGGACGCTGGGGGTCCCAAGCGCGCGGGCATCGGACATGATGGATGCTGTCTCCCTGTGGTGCTCCGGCGTCCGACGGCGCCGGCGATCGAAGCCGATCGCGCTAGGGGAACGAAACTCGGGGCACCGATGTGACCCGTAATGCAGCCGGCGGTCACGTTTCGGTCGGCGGATACGTTCTCCGATCAGATGAAGGAGGCCGTGGACCGACAAGTGGAATCCCGCGCCCTGCTGTCGCGCGAGTTCGAGCGCCACCGGCCGTATCTGCGCTCGGTCGCCTACCGGATGCTCGGTTCAGTCACCGAGGCCGAGGACGCGCTGCAGGAATGCTGGCTGCGGCTCGACCGGAGACCGCCGCGCGAGGCCGATAGCCTTCGGCCATGGCTCACGACGGTCGTTGGCCGTATCTGCCTCGACTTGCTGCGGGCGCGCCGTTCGCGGCGCGAGGACTATGCGGGGTCGTGGCTGCCGGAGCCGGTCGTGGTCGCCGACGACTCGCCGGAGGATGAGGCGGTCCTCGCCGATGTGGTCGGGCTGGCGCTGCTGGTCGTGCTCGAGACGCTCACCCCGGCGGAGCGGCTGGCGTTCGTGCTGCACGACGTGTTCGCGGTGCCGTTCGCGGAAATCGCCGCGGTCGTCGATCGATCGCCGACCGCCGCTCGCCAGTTGGCCAGCCGAGCACGTCGTCGCGTCCGGGCCGCGAGACCGGAGCCGGACGCAGACCTCGCCGTCCAGCAGCGAGTGGTCGATGCCTTCCTTGCGGCCGCCCGGGCCGGCGACTTCGATGCCTTGCTGCTGCTCCTGGATCCCGACGTCGTGCTCCGGACCGATGGCGGCGGGCGCGGCCCGCTGGCCCGGCCACCCGTCGTTGGCGCGACGCAGGTGGCCGATGTGCTCCGGACCCGCGCACGAGCGTTCGCGCCGCTCGGCCGGCGGGCCGTCATCAACGGCGGGCCGGGCGTGATCGTCGGGCCGCCCGACAAGGTTCTGGCGGTCGTCGGCTTCACGGTCGCCGGGGGACTGATCCGGGAGGTTGATATCGTCGGCGACCCCGCGAAGCTTCGAAGGCTCGAGCTCGCGTAGCCGCGAAGCCGAAGTCGTCCCTCGGTTTGGCTCCTGTGGCCGTGGATGGCTGGTGGCCGGACTCACACGCCACTTCGGGGTACGCTGCGTGGCGTGGAGACGACGTCACCGAGCCGACCGCCCAACTTCGAGCACCGGCCGGCGCGCGCCTCCGGCCCGGGGCGGCTCGCTGTGCCGGCGCGACGCATCGTCTCGCTGCTGCCGTCGGCGACCGAGATCGTGTGTGCGCTGGGCCTAGCGGAGCGGCTGGTGGCGGTCAGCCACGAGTGCGACTTCCCGCCGGAGGCGGTGGCGGGGCTGCCGCGTATGACGGCCGACCGTATTCCGCCCGCGACGCGCCGCTCGGCTGAGATCGATGCCGCGGTTCGTGCGGCGCTGGTCGCCGGCCACGGGCTGTACGCCCTGGACGAGCCGCTGCTGGTGCGGCTGGCACCCGACCTGGTGCTGACCCAGGAGCTATGTCAGGTGTGCGCCGTCTCGTACCCGACCGTGCTGCAGGCAGCGCGCGCAGCGGGGGGCGCAGGCGTCCCACTCGTCGTGTCCCTGGAACCGCACAGCCTCGCCGACATGCTGGCCACCATCGAGCTAGTCGCGACGCTGGCCGGTATCGAGGCGCGAGGCGAGCGGGTCACCGCGACCTTGCGGGCACGGCTGGTCGCGGTGGAACCACCCACCCGCCGCCCGGACGTGGCCTTGCTCGAGTGGCTCGATCCCCTCTTCGCGCCTGGCCACTGGGTGCCGGAGCAGATCGAGCGCGCCGGCGGCGAACCGGTCATGGGGGTGAGCGGCGAGCGCTCGCGCGAGTCAAGCTGGGAGGCGCTGGCGGCGGCCGATCCGGACGTGGTGGTGCTCGGCCTGTGCGGCTTCGACCTGCCGCGAACGCTGGATGAGTGGTCGGCCTTCGAGCCACCTGCGCTGCTCAGTCGAACCAAGGCATGGCGCGACGGTCAGATCTGGGCCATCGATGGCTCCGCCTACGTCTCGCGGCCGGGCCCGCGGCTGATCGATGGGGTTGAGATTCTGGCCGCTGTCGTGGCGGGTCGTCCAGATCCACGGGCCATCCGACTGCCTCAGGCCATGGTCAACCAGGGCAAGGATCAGTAAGCGAGACGCGCGAGGCGAGCCAGTGTCTCGTGCAGATCCCGGCCGAACCGGCCGACGCCGGTGAGCTGGACCACGATGCCGACCACCCTGCCGCGCGGGCTCGCCGCGATGCGCTGGAAGTCAACCGCCACGTGACAGCCGCCGTCGGCACGCTCGCTCACGTGGTAGTCGATCAGGGTGCCCGGCCGGAAGTCCGGCGACTCGAGCAGCGTCAGCGTGACCCTGCCGGGCTCTGACCAGTCGTAGCGCTCGCGGGCCCAGACGCCGCCAAGGACATCGGTCCCCTCGGTCACCTCGGCCCATGAGTCACCGCGCTCGATCAGGCGGTAAAACCTGGCGTCCAGGTTCGGCCAGAGCTCCGGCCGATGCTCGTTGAAGTCGGTCAGCGCGGTGACGAACCGCTCGGCCGAGACCTCACCGTCCGCTTCGTAGTGGATCTTCGCCATCGTCGATGTCCTCCCGGATGCGAGCCTCGCGCGCACCCGACACAGTACCGTGCGCCGATCGGTCGGCCATCAGAAGGCCCCCGCCGCGCGAACGCTCGCAGTGCTTCGGCACCCGTTCTCGGTTCCTACGAACGGCCTCGATCGAGTTTCTCGTTTCGTGGGATGGGTCCCCGCCGTCGCGTGTCCTACCATCACACTCGGGCGACGGGCGTCATTGGTCGACACGGCGCGCTGACTGCCGCCCAGGCATGGACCCCACCATCGATCTCGTAGGGAGTGAACCGATGCGCGTGGTCGTCACCGGCGGTACGGGCTTCGTCGGAGCGCACCTGGCGCGAAAGCTGGCGACGCGTGGGGACAAGGTGACCTGTCTCGATGTCGTCCGTAGCTCACCCCTCCTCGACGGGATGGATGAAGTCCGGATCGTCCGCTGCGATATTGCCGCCTGGTCGGAGACATTCCATGCCCTGAAGGCCGCGCAACCCGAGATCGTATTCCACTCGGCCGGGATCCTGTCCGCGTTCGCGGAAGAGCGGCCCCAGGCCGCGTACCAGGTCAACGCCACCGGAACCTACAACGTTCTGGAAGCCGCAGTCCTGCTCGAGATTCCACAGGTCGTGTTCACCTCAACCATCGCCACCTACGGGCCCGACGTGGGGACGGTCGTGGACGAGAATTCGCTCCAACGTCCGACGACGATGTACGGCGTAACGAAAACCTTCGGCGAGCTGCTGGGCAGCTACTACCTTCGCCGTTTTGGAGTCGACTTCCGCGGGATCAGGCTCGCCTCCGTCATCGGGCCGGGCCGCGGTCCAGGCGGGGCCTCGGCTTACTCGAGCCTCATCGTCTCCGAGCCGGCGCGGGGCAGGCCGTTCACGGTGCCGACCAACGAGGGGACGACCATGCCGCTCCTCTACGTGAAGGACGCTGTCAGCGCCCTGATCCAGATCGCCGAGGCGGATGGCTCAGCTCTGCGGCGCCGGGTGTATGGGGTAACCGGCTTCTCGCCGAACGCGCGCGTGCTGCGCGATGCCGTGTTGGAGGTCGTTCCTGACGCCCACATCGACTTCCAGCCTGACCCGGCGATCGTGACGATCGCCGACGGCTGGCCGGATCGCCTCGACGACTCGGAGGCCGCCCAAGACTGGGGCTGGCAGCCGGCCTACGACCTGGAGTCAGCCGTCGAGGACTTCGTCGCCGAGCTGCGCGCGCATCCGGACTGGCCGTAGTCAGGCGCCGGCGGGGGGCCGCCTGAGGGGCAGCCCTTTGAGGCACACGCAGAGGAGCAGCAGGTCGGCTGGCTTGCGCGGATCACGGCCCGTCAATTCGCCGATCCGCCTGAGGCGATAGACCACGGTGTTCGGGTTGACCGACAGAACGAATGCGCTGCGCGTCAGGTTGAACGAGGTATCCATGTAGGCGCGCAGCGTTTCGACAAGATCGGTCCTGTGGCGCGCGTCGTAGGCTCGCAGTGGCTCGAGCGTGTCTGCCGCGAGGCGCTCCGAACTCGGGCTGGCACGCAGGATATGCTCGAGAATCACATCCTCGAAGGCCACGACCACCCCGGGGGTCCCCTTCTCGGTAGCGATCTCAAGCGCCTCGCGCGCCTCTTCGTAGCTCGACGCGATCCCGGACGGACCGGAATGCCAACCGCCCACCGCCAGCACGAGTCCTGACCCACCAACTTCGGCCGCAAGAAGCTCCGACTGCTCTCGGATTCGGGTCACCTCGTTGGAGTCCTCGGTGGGATAGAGCATCACGATCTGGTCATTACGAAGCCCCACGGCCAGCTCTCCCGAGGTCGGACGAAGCCGGCGGCGCGCGCGCTTCACGGCCAGCCGCCGGCCTGCGTGGTCGGGCAACGAATCCTCCAGGTCCGCGCCGATCGGCACGATCCTGCGCGCCAGGACGACGACGTAGCTTTCCTGCAGGTCGAGGTCGATGGAGGCGGCCTGGCGGCGCACCTCGCCTGAGGCTCCCCTGCCGGCAATCAACGCTTCCAGGACGTCGCGCCGCACGACCTCGCGGTCACTCCATACCCCCTGAGCCTCATCGAGGTACGCCTGCGCGACGATCCTGGAGATCGCGTTCGTGTATCCGATCACTATTCCGGCGATCTCCAACGCGGTCCGCAGCTCTTCGGGTCGATCCGGCTGCACCGCGGCCATGATCGCCTCCCACACGGACTCCGACCACAGCCGATAGGCATGCAGCAGCGACTCGAGCGGAATGTTCTGGTGCACGCGACGCGCGGCGCCCCGGCGAAACACGTCGAGCGTGGAGGCATCGGTCGGGCGCCCCGAGCGCAGCTCGGCGAGCAACGCCTCGAACATCGCGACCGAGATGCCCGCCACGTCGCTGTAGAGGATCACCTCGTCGAGCGCCGCGTAGTCGGCGATCTCGCTTCGGTAGCGCTCTACCATCCGGCGGCCGATCTCCGGCAGCCTGGCGGGGATGCGATCCACGATCGCGGCGGTGGCGTCGGTCAGGATCGGCGCTGTCGGTGCGGGCCCGTTCAATTCGTAGCTTCTACGAGGCATGATCGAAATATTCTCGAATCCTCGGATGGCGAAGGCGGCCGGATTGTACAACCATCAGTCGACCGTCCAGATCGCCCCTGGCGGTTGTCGGTCGGCCAGCAGGAGAGGGAGAGATGAAGCACCCGACTAGATCGATCGCGTCCGTGAGCCTCGTCGTCATCCTGCTGCTCGCCGCGTGCGGCGCACCCCCGGCGGCGTCGCCGAGCACCCCGGCGGCGTCATCGAGCGCCCCGGGGGACAGCCCGAGCCAGACGGGTGGAGCGTCCGGGGATCCCGTTAAGGTCGCACTGATCACCGATTCCGCAGGGTCGACATCACTGTTCGGCGTGGCAAACATCAACGGCGCCCGGCTGGCCGTCGAACAGCTCAATGCCGACGGCGGCGTCCTGGGGCGGCCGGTGGAGCTCCTCGTCCGGGACTCGCAGTCGAACCCGGAGGTCGGGGTCCAACTCGCGCGCGACGCCATCCTGCGCGACGAGGTCAGCGCCATCTTCGGCCCGGTCTTGAGCGCCGTGGCTGCGGCGATGACCGAGGTGGCCGCGGAGAACAGCACGCCGATCTTCTTCCACACCTCGAATACCCAGCGGCTGACCACGGAGCTCTTCCACGAGTACGCCTTCCAGGTCGGACCGAACACCACCATGGAAGGGCGCGGTAACGCCATCTCACTGGCCGACAGCGGGCACGAGCGCTGGGCGATCATCGCGCCCGACTATGAGTTCGGCCACCTGCAGGCCGAGGCCTTCGTGGCCAAGCTCCAGGAGCTCAACCCCGACGTCGAGATCGTCAACGAGGCCTTCCCGCCGCTCGGCGAGAAGGACTTCACGCCCTACATCACCACCCTGCTCGCCGCAGAGCCGGACGCTGTCTACGGCTCCCTCTTCGCGGGTGACCTCGTCGCCTTCACCCGGCAGGCGGCACCGCTCGGCTTCTTCGACGAGGTCTTCTTCACCAGTCTCTACGAGACCGATGCGCTGCGCGCGTTGGGAGCGGACGCCCCCGATGGAGTACGTGGCTACTCGCGTGCACCCTTCTTCGCCATCGAGTCAGATACGATCGACGCGTTCATCGACGACTACCGAAACGCGTACGGCACCTACCCCTCCGACTGGGCGATCATGGCCTACGACGCGGTCATGCTGTGGGCGGCCGGCGTCGAGGGCGCCGGTGACCTCGATCCGGATGCGCTGGTTGCCGCGCTCGAGGGTTTCGAGTTCGACTCGCTGCGCGGCCCGGTCACGATCCGGGCAGAGGACCACCAGGCGAGCGTATCGGTCTACTCGGGCATCGTGACGCAGGATCCCGACATCGGCTTCGCCACCTGGACCGATGTTGAGAGCATCCCCGGAGAGGATGTGTGGCTGACCGAGGAGGAGGTCGTGGAACAGCAGGGGCAGTAGGAGCAGGCGCCGGACGTGGACCTCGACACGCTCGTCATCCAGCTGCTGGCAGGGCTCACGCGGGCCGGTTTGCTGTTCATCGTATCGGCCGGACTCTCGCTGGTGTTCGGCGCGATGCGGGTCATCAACCTGGCCCACGGCTCGCTGTACATGCTGGGCGCCTTCGTGGCGTCGACCGTCGTGGCGACGATCGGAGGCGGTTGGGGCCTCTTTCCGGCCCTCGTCGTCTCGGCCGCGGCGGCGGCGCTGGTCGGCAGCGTCATCGAGGTGGGCATCCTGCGCCGCCTGTACCGGCGCGAGCATCTGCTCCAGCTCCTCGCCACCTTCGCGATCGTCCTGATCATCAGCGACATCGTCGAGATCGTCTGGGGAACGGCCAACCTGTCGGTTGCCAGACCGGCCGTATTAAGTGGCTCCGTGCCTATCCTGGGCCGGCCGTTTCCCACCTATAACCTGTTCATCATCGCTGCGGCGCTGGGCACTGGCGTAGCGCTGACGCTGCTCCTGAGACGCACCGGGCTGGGGCGCGACATCCGCGCTGCCATCGTTGACCCCGAGATGCTCGGCGGTGTGGGCGTGGACGTGCCGCGGCTCTTCACCGTCGTCTTCGTCATCGGTTCGGCGCTGGCCGGCATGGCAGGGGCCATCGCCGCCGGGTCAGGGGCCGTGGGGCTGGGCATGGACGTCGAGATCCTGGTCCAGGCCTTCGCGGTGACCATCATCGGCGGCCTCGGAAGCATCCCGGGCGCGCTGGTCGGGGCTGGCATCATCGGCGTCGCGGACGCCTTCGGCATCCTGTTC
>Ga0136623_10000650_pt1 | contig 10794 bp, 10 predicted proteins | sample AntDrymUQ4492106_2_FD_104656 | JGI IMG/M metagenome (GOLD analysis project Ga0136623, IMG submission 104656) | Polar desert sand microbial communities from Dry Valleys, Antarctica - metaG UQ449 (21.06) | ecosystem: Environmental > Terrestrial > Soil > Desert | place: Antarctica: Dry Valley...
GCCGGGAGCGCGGGAGCCTCGCGAGCGCCGCGTGGAGCTGGAGGACCTCCCGGCCGCGGAGCCAGGGCTGGTAGCGGAAGAGCTCCGGCAAGTAGCCGATGCGCGACCGGATCGCGCGATCGCCGATCGGCGCCCCGAGCACCCGTGCCGTGCCGCCGGTGGGACGGGCAAGGCCGAGCAGCAGCTTGACCGCGGTCGTCTTGCCGGCTCCGTTCGGGCCGAGGAAGCCGAAGACCTCGCCGCGCTCGACGGTCATCGTGAGGCCGTCGAGTGCGACCGTGCGCCCGAACCGCTTCGCCAGGTCGTTGGTCGCGATCGCCGGCCCGTTCGAGGCAGCGCTCGGGGGCCGTGACACGCTAGCTGTCACGGGGCTCCTCCATCGTCCGGATCACGAACCACTTCGAAAGGATGAACCGGATGATCAACATCGATTGCCCCTGGTGCGAAGCCCCCGTCGCCCTCGACAGCCTCGAGTCCGTCGTGCGCTGCGACGGCTGCTCGATCGTGGTCGAGCTGGCGGACGACGTCAGCCACGAGGTCCGGCGGGCCGCCTGAACGACACTGCTGATCATGCGCGACACGGCCGGTCCGCCGCTACCATGCCGCGATGGAGGAACGCGCGCTGCGCGATGCCCTCGTGGCCGGCGGGGCTCGGCTCGGGGCGCGCGGGCTCATCGCCGCGGCTGAGGGCAACCTGTCGGTCCGGCTGGCGGGCGATTGGATCCTCATCACTCCAGCCGGGCGGGGCAAGGCTAACCTCGACGCGGGCGACCTGGTCGTGGTGCCGCTCGACCCGATGGTCGCGAAGGACGACACCGGACCGGGCGGCGTCCGTCCCAGCTCCGACGTGGCGATCCACCGGGCGATCTACAACGCCCGCCCGGACGTCGGTGCCGTCGTTCACGCGCACGTCCCTGCGGCCATGGCGCTGACGCTCGCCGGCGTGACGCCGGACCCGGCCGCGCTCCCGGAGACGGCTCTCCTGCTGCCGCGGCTGCCGCTCGTCCCGTTCGGCACGCCCGGCAGCGCGGAGCTCGCGGCCCGGATCGCGGCGGCGTTCGTGGAGGGCGATCCCCGGCCGGGCGCCGTCCTGCTCGAGGTCCACGGTGCGATCGCCGCCGGCGCGGGAATCGCGGAGGCGCTGGACCGGATCGAGCTGGTTGACGTCCTCTGCCGCGTGTGGCGCGACGCCGCGCTCCTCCGCGCGGCGCAATCGTCCCGCTGACGCCTCCCCGGGGCGGCGATACTGGCCGTGGCGCGGCCGGGGCAGGAGCCCGGAGCGGAGCGGGAGGATCGATGAACGCCAGGAAGTATCTCGCCGAGGTCCTCGGCACCTTCGTGCTCGTCTTCTGCGGGTCGATGAGCATCCTCGCGGCAATCGCGATGGACGCCCCGATCCTCGCGGTCGTGCCATTCGGCTTTGGGCTGGCTTTGATCGGGGCGATCTTCGCGTTCGGGCCGACGTCCGGCGCCCACTTCAACCCGGCGGTCACGCTCGCGGCGCTGCTCGATCGGCGGATCGGACCGCTCGACGCCGGGGCCTACGCGATTGCCCAGGTCATCGGCGCGATCGGAGCGTCGGCTCTCGTCGGCGTGGTCGCCGGCGACGCCGGCCTCGTGGCACGAACGACGAACGGGCTCGGAGCGGGTGTCACGCCGGTCGCCGGGTTCATCCTGGAAGTCGTCCTGACCGCTATCTTCCTGATGGTCATCCTGACCTCATCGAAGCGGATGCCGGCGCAGGCCCCGTTCGTCATCGCGCTGACGCTCGTGATGATCCACATGGCGGGCATCCCGTTCAGCGGAGCATCGGTGAACCCGGCCCGCGCGCTCGGGCCGGCGCTCGTGAGCGCCGATCTCGGTCAGGTCTGGATCTACCTGACCGCCCCGTTCGTCGGCGCGGCGATCGGGTGGGCGCTCTTCAGGGTGTTCGAGCCGGGCGACGTCGTGGTGAGTGACGAGGTCTGACCCTCCTGGTCTTCGATCACGGCGGGCGGCACGCCCACCGTCACCGGCAGCATCGGCAAGCTCCGCCCTCCCTCGACGAGCCAGCACGCGGCCGATTGGCCGCCTCCCACGTCGAACAGCGGTGGCTCCTCGACGAGGCAGCGGTCGAACACGAGCGGACAGCGCGGATTGAACCGGCAGCCGGCCGGGATGTGCGCGGCATCAGGCGTCTCACCGGCGAGGATCGTCCGCTTCGGCCGCGCGCCGGGCGACGGCGGCGTCGTCGTCGGCGCGACACTCACGAGTGCCTTTGTGTACGGGTTGTGGGGATCGCGGATCACCTGCTCGGCCGGCCCGATCTCCATGATCTTGCCGAGGTACATCACCGCGATCCGGTCGGCCAGGACCCAGGCGAGCGACAGGTCGTGGGTGATGAACAGGTAGGTCAGCCCGCGCTCCTCCCGCAGGTCGAGCATCAGCCGCAGCAGCTCCGTGCGAATGGACACGTCGAGCATCGACACGGGTTCGTCGGCGACGACGAGCTCCGGGTCCATGACGAGCGCCCCGGCGATGACGACGCGCTGTCGCTGGCCGCCGGACAGCTCGTGGGGATAGCGGCCGGCGAAGTCGGCCGCGGGTCGCAGGCCCGCCGACTCGAGCGCCCGTGTCACGCGCTGCTCGCGGTCGGCCGGCGAGGCGGCGATGCCGTTGACGTCGATCGGCTCGGCGACGAAGTCCCGGATCGTCTGCTTCGGATTGAGCGTCTCGTACGGATCCTGGAAGATGATCTGGACGCGGCGGCGGTACGTGCGCAGGGCCCGCACGCCCCACAGGCCCGTGACGTCCTCGCCGTCGAACAGCACCCGCCCGCCCGTCTGGCGGGTGAGCTTCACGACCACCCGACCCGTCGTCGTCTTGCCGCTGCCGGACTCGCCGACGAGAGCGAGGACCTCGCCCCGGCGAATCGAGAGGTCGATCCCGTCGACCGCCCGGATGACGCCGCGGCCGCGGCGGAGGATCGCGTCCAGCAGGCCACCCCGAATCGGAAAGTGAACGCTGAGGTTCTCGAGGCGCAGGAGGTCGGTCACGATCGGCCGGCCCCGATGGGCTCGGGGGGGACCGTGATCGGCGTGCCGGCACTGCCCTCCGGGTAGAGGTGGCACGCGACGCGGACGCCGTCCGCGAACGTGACCTCGGGCGGCACGACCTCCGTGCAGACCGGCATGGCGAAGGGGCAGCGTGGCGCGAACCGGCAGCCGGGCGGCGGGTGGCGCAGGTCGGGCGGCGAGCCGGGAATCACGTCGAGCGTGCGGCGGTCCGCCTGGATGTTCGGGAACGCGGCCAGGAGCTTCTGCGTGTATGGGTGCCGCGGGCGCGCGAACACCTCGCGGACCGGGCCTTCCTCGGCAACCATGCCCGCATACATGATCAGCACCCGGTCGCACGTCTCGGCGATCACCGACAGGTCGTGGGTGATGAGGATGAGCGACAGGCCCAGCTGCGCGCGGAGTCGCTCGAGGAGCTCGAGGATCTGTGCCTGGACCATGACGTCGAGTGCGGTGGTCGGCTCGTCGCCGATGACGATCGCCGGGTCGCAGGCGAGGGCCATCGCGATCATCGCCCGCTGGCGCATCCCGCCCGAAAGCTCGTGTGGATAGGCATTGCCGCGCTTCCGGGGGATCCCGACGAGCTCGAGCAGGTCACTTGCCCGCTTGCGTGCCTCACGCAGGTCGAGGCCCAGCCGCTCGACGATCGGCTCGGCAATCTGGTCGCGCAGCCGGTGGACCGGGTTGAGCGCGTTCATCGCGCCCTGGAAGACGATCGAGATCTCGCGCCAGCGATAGCGTCGGAGCGCCTCGGCGGACTTGGGGACGAGATCGATCCCGTAGAGGCGGATCGAGCCGGCCTCGATCCGGCCGTTCGACGGCAGGAGGCGGATGAGCGACAGCGCCGTCGTCGTCTTGCCGCAGCCCGACTCGCCGGCGATCCCGAGGGCCTCACCGTGGTCGAGCCGGAAGCTCACCCCGTCCACGGCGTGGACGACGCCGGATTCGAGGCTGAAGTAGGTCTTCAGCCCCTCGACCACGAGGAGCGGGGCGGCGGGGTCCGCCTGCTTCGGGAGCTTCCGGGCCCGCGCGGGCGCGACCGGGGCCGTCATCGCCGCTGCCTCCGCTTCGGATTCAGGAGGTCGTCGAGCGCGGAGCCGACGAGGGTGAACGCAAAGACCACGAGGACGATGCAGACGCCGGGCGGCACGAAGTACCACCACGCGCCCAGCCCCGGTGCTCCGATCGAGCGGGCGGCCTCGAGGCGCTGGCCCCACGTCGGCTGAGCCGGGTCTCCGAGGCCCACGAACGAGAGCGTCGTCTCGGTCAGGACCGCGCCGGCGAAGACAAGCACGGTATTCGCGACGATCAGGTTGATGACGTTGGGCAGGATGTGGCGCCGCATGATGTGGCCGCTGCCGGCACCGATCACCCGCGCCCGGTCGACGAACGCACGCTCCTTGAGCGACAGCGTCTGGGAGCGGATGATCCGGGCGGTGGAGGACCAGCTCGTCACCCCGATGACGATCACGATGACAACGAGCGTCATCCGGATCCCGAGGATCTCGCGTGAGCCGGATCCCAGCACGTCCCGCATGATCGGGGTGAGGATCAGCGCCAGGACGAACGTCGGGATCACGAGGAAGAAGTCCGTGATCCGCATGAGCACTCCGTCGACCCGCCCACCGGCGAAACCGCTGACGATCCCCACGACCGCGCCGACGAGGACGGTGATGATCGTGGCCAGCAGGCCGATGATCATCGAGACCCTCGCTCCATGCACCGTCAGGTTGACCACGTCGCGGCGCAGCTCATCCGTGCCGAGCGGAAGTCCGGCGGTCGGTGGCGACAGGCGGGGATAGCCTGCCTCGCGACCCGTGACGGCGGTCTGGAGCGGCCCGACGAACAGGTCCGGAGCGATCGCGAGCACCGTGAACACCACGAGGATCGCCAGGCCGATCAGGCCGTCGGGCCTGCGAACGAGAGCGCGGAAGACGCCGCCGAGGCGGGTGAACCGTCCTGCCGCCACGGGTCGAGGGAGGGCGATCTCGATCGCCATCAGGACCGCACCCGCGGGTCGAGGAGCCCGTATACGAGGTCGGCCACGAAGTTGGCGAGCACGACCGACACGCTGAGGAGGAGGAAGACGCCCTGCAGAACCGGGTAGTCGCGCGCCTCGAGTGCCTCGACCGCGAGTGTTCCGAGGCCCGGCCAGTTGAAGACGACTTCGACGGTGATCGCTCCCGCGATCACGTACCCGAGGTTGATCGCGATGAGGGTCACCGTCGGCAGCAGCGCGTTCGGCAGCGCGTGGTGGCGGAGGATCCGGCCCTCCCGGAGGCCCATCGCGCGGGCCGTGGTGACGTAGTCGTCCGAGAGCGTCTCGATGATCGAGGAGCGCATGACGATCGCGTACTGGCCGACGAGCCCAAGTGCCACCGTGATGAGCGGCAGCGTGAGGTGAGCGAGCAGGTCACCGAGGTAGTTGAGGAAGCCCGCGTATGTCGCGCCGGCCGTGACCATCCCGAACACCGGAAACATGCGGAGCCAGCTGCCGAAGATCAGCAGGAGGGCCATGCCGAGGAGGAAGTACGGAGTCGAGTAAAGGATCAGCGAGACCCCGTTGCCGAGGTAGTCGACGGGCCCGCCGCGCCGCCAGCCAGAAAGCGCTCCGAGGGCGAGCCCGAGGACGATCGCGATGGCCTCCCCCAGCCCGAACAGGAGGATCGTGGGCCAGATCCGGTGCGCGAGGACGTCCGCCACGGTCTGGCCCCGTGCGACGAACGAGTAGCCGAGATCGCCGCGGACGGTCGCGCCGACGAACGCCACGAACTGGTCCGGGAACATCGGGTCGTTGAGGCCCCATCGCTCGCGGGCCGCGTTCAGCTGGGCCTGGGTGACATTCGGGGTGCCGCGCAGGATCACCCGTTCGGGCGAGCCGGGCATGGCCCGGAACAGGATGAAGTTGACGAGAATGATCAGGAGGATCGTGACGAACGCCGTCGCCAGGCGGCGCGCGACAAAGTGGCCGCCCATGGTCGCCTGGCGCCTCGATCAGCCGGCGGGCGCCGAGATCCGGCGCCCGCCGAGTGGCGGAGTCATCGCGGCGAGTGTCGAGGCCGTGGCGCTGAGCTCATTCCTCTTCGCGGGTCACTCCTCGGCGCCGCATGAGCACGAGGCCGATCGCCAGGATCACGACGAGGGCGATGATCCCCAGCACGAGCAGCAGCGTGCTGTTCGAGGCGGTCCCGGCGGGCTGTCCGCTGCCGCTCGGCGCGGGAGTCGGGGCTCCGCTCGCAACCACTGATGGGCCGGCCGATGGCGCGGCCGCCAGGTCCGTCAGCTTCGAGTAGCCGAACGAGCCGTATCCGAAGAGCGGCGTGCCACCGGTGCTCGGCTGGTTCGTCCAGCCGCCGAACCTGTCGGTGCGGTAGGCGTGCAGCTCCGAATCGTAGTAGAGGATGTGGTACGGAGCCTCGGCGTAGACGAGCTCCTGGATCTCGGTCAGAAGCGCCTTGCGCTTCGCTTCATCGGCCTCGGCCCGCTGGAGCAGGAAGAGCTCGTCGAAGCGCGCGTTCGAGTAGTAGCTGTCGCTCGCCCCGCCGATCTCCTCGGTTCGGAAGAAGTTGAGCAGGGACGTGGGATCCGGGTCGCCGACCCAGCCCCACATGTAGATGTCGTAGTCGCCCGGCCCGTTCGGTGGCCCGGTCACAGCCTCGATGAGCGCCCCTTCGGCCGTGACGCTCGCGTCGACCTCGATACCGAGCTGGCCGAACCAGTCGCCGAGGAACTGCGCGTTCGTCGAGTGCTCTGACTCGGAATCGGGCCAGGTGAGGCGGAGGTTGATCGGCTGTCCTTCCTTGTCGAGCCGGCGTCCCTGGGCGTCCAGGGTGTAGCCGGCGGCGTCGAGCCGCCGCTTCGCCTCTTCGATGTCGAACCGGCGCGGATTCGCAGGCGGCGTGTGCCAGCGCGTGTGATACGGCGGGATGATCGTGGTGCCGGGCGTCCCGTATCCGCCGAGCGTCGCCTCGACGAGCGCCTCCGTGTCGATCGCATAACCGAGGGCGTCGCGGAACGCGATGTCGGTGAGTGCAGCGGTGGAGCCTGCATAGCCTTCCTTGTTGCCGCCGGTGTTGAACGACAGCTCGCTGTAGCCGTTGGCGACACCTTCGACCACTGCCATGTCGGGGTCTTCGGCGAGGTCGTTGAACTGGTCCGGCAGGACACCGCGGACGTAGTCGATCGCGCCTGTCTTGAGAGCCTGGACCATCGTGTCTGCCGCGCCGAAGTGCTGGATGATCACCTCGTCGGCCGCGCCCTGCTCGCCCCAGTAGTTGGGATTCCGGGCGAACCGGATGAAGTCCCCGGGCGTCCACTCGACGGCCTGGTACGGGCCGGTGCCTACGACCGGTGGATCGTTCGTGAAGGGCGTCACGTCCGCGGCGTTGGCGATCTCCTCGATGCTGTGCTGCGACCAGACGTGCTTCGGGAGGATCGGGACGTATGACTGGAGGAGGAGGGTGTTGGCGAACTCCGTCTCGACGACGAGCGTCAGGGGATCCGGAGCGCTGACCGCGGTGATCCCGGCGTTGGTCAGGTACGGCTCCAGGTAGCCCTGCCCGAGGTAGAAGCCGTCCTCGGAAGCCTCGCTCTTCGCCGCCGCGTCGATGACGAGCTGGTAGGTGTAGCGTGCGTCCTCGGACGTGGCGGGCTCGCCGTCCGACCACTTCATGTCCGGTCGGATCTTGAACGTCCAGGTCTTGCCCTCATTCGAGGCCGACCACGACTCCGCGAAGCCCGCCACCGGCTCGAGGTCCTGCCCGAAGTTGACGAGCAGGTCGTAGTTGAGCGTGAACACCTCGAAGTCGGCGATGACCACGGAATTCCAGGGGTTGAGAACCTGGAGGTCCTGGTCCGTGCCTGTCCGGAGGACGAGCGGGTCGCCCTCGGCGGCATAGGCCGGAAGGGCCGGCAGGACGGTCGAGAGAGCCAGTCCGATCGCGGTCAGCAACCGAAAGGCGCGCGCGCGCTTCGGCACGTGCATCAGTCGTTCTCCTCCTCGCGGGCGCCCCGGGTGAACCCTCGCGGTCGGTCCCGCGTCCTCGCTCCCCTGTGGGAGGGCGGGAGCGTGACACACTCGCTCGGACGGATGCAAGCATGGCGCACCGCGCGGTCCTCCCTCACTCCCCGGCGGTCACCACTTCGTCCACGACGAGCGTCCCGGCATCCCCGTCGAGCGTCGCACGTGCCCCGATCGGCACCGTCGCGTGGTGCTTGCCGTGGCCGATCGGCAGACCGGCGATGACCGGCACGCCGAGGGGCTCGAGGAGCTCCTCGAGCACGTCCTCGAGCGACAGCTCCTGGGTCACCCCGGAATGCTTCCCAGGCATGTCCCCGATGACGACCCCGGCGACCACGGCGAGCTTGCCCGCGTTGCGCAGGTGGGTCAGGCCGTTGTCGATCTCGTGCACGTGGCCCTCCTCGACCGTCTCGAGGAACAGGATCCGGTCGCGGGTATCGATCTCCCACGGCGTCCCGATCGTCCCCTCGACGAGCCCAAAACAGCCGCCGATGAGCCGGCCGGTGACGCGTCCGCCGTGGATCGTGCGGATCCACGGGTCGTCCGGGTTCGGGGCGATCGGCCCGTACGGCTCGTCCGAGAACAGGGCGCGGTGGAGGGCCTGTTTCGAGAACTCCGTCGTGTCCGCCGCTCCGACGCCCGCCGCGCCATTCGAATAGAACGTGATCGTGTCGCCCCAGGCGGCGACCGCGAGATGGATCGCGGTGATGTCCGAGTAGCCGAGGACGGCCTTCGGGTTGGCAGCAATCGCGTCGCGATCGAGGAGCGGAATGAGCCGCGGGCTGCCGTAGCCGCCCTGGAGGCACACGATCGCGCGGACTTCGGGGTCGGCCCACATCGCGTTCAGGTCGGCCGCACGGTCCTCGTCGCGGCCCGCCATGTAGCCATGCCGGTCGTTCACGTGGGCGCCCAGCTTGACGCGCAGCCCCCAGCCCTCGAGCGCCTTGACGCCCCGGAGCAGGTCGCTCCGATTGGACCAGGGATTCGCCGGCGCAACGAGACCCACCGTGTCCCCGGACCGGAGGCGGGGCGGCTTGATCACACCATGAAGCTCGTCGCGGGGTTGGATTCGAGGAGGATCGGTCGGTCGATCCGGAACCCGTCGAGGTCCGCCTCCGACGGGCTCGCGCCTTCACCGATCCGCTCCGCCACGATCCGCCCGAAGAGCGACGCGTACTTGAACCCATGGGCCGCCCCGAGAGCCACGTGGACGCGGGGGTGGTCGGGGAGCCGGTCGAGGACGAAGTCGCGGTCGGGCGGCATCGTGTAGAGGCAGGTTTTCGTGTAGATCTCCGGGCCCAGGGCACTCGGCAGGTGTTGCTCGAGGAACGCGCGCGTCCGACCGAGCGCGGCCGCGTCCGGCTCGAACGTCCGCGTCGCCGGCGTGACCTCGCGACCGCCGACATCCTGGGCCGCCTTCGGCCCCGCTTCGCCGTAGGTGGGGAAGCCGTAGAAGCACGGGACGTCCATCCAGATCCAGATCGGGAAACGGTCCGGGGCGAAGTCGGCCAGCCGCGGGCAGGCGAAGTACGTCACCTGCTCCTGGGTGATCGTCAGGGGCAGGCGGCGGTCGAAGTGGTCCAGCAAGTCGTTCGTCCACGCATCGGCCGCGAGGACGACGTTCCCGGCGCGGTATCGCTCACCGCCCGCCTCGACCTCAATCTCGTCGCCCGCGTCCTTCAGGCCCGTCGCGGGCGCGTTGGGGCGGAGGGTCGCGCCGTTGGCCCGCGCCAGGTCGCGGTGGGCGACGTTGGCACGGTTCGGGTCGGCCAGCCCGGCGTCCGGCTGGAAGAGGCCGTGGTGCTCGTCCGTGAGGCGCCACTGCGGCCAGCGGCGGCTGATCTCGGGCCCGTCGAGATGCTCGTACGGGACGGACTCCGCGTCGAGGCTGGCCGTGTAGTCGGAGAGCGGGATCGCCGCGTCGCGCGGCGCGACGTCGAGGCCGCCGGTGCGAGTCACGATGGTCGTCCCCGATTCGGCCTCGACGATCGCCCACGTCTCGTATGCCCGGCGCGCCAGGCGGACGTAATGGGGCCGGTGATACGAGAGTCGGATGATCCGCGAGTGATCGCGCGAGGCGCCGTTGTCGTGGTCGAGATCGAACTGTTCGAGCCCCAGCACGCGGTCGCCGAACCGCCGGCTCAGCCAGTACGCGGCGGCCGACCCGAGGGCCCCGAGCCCGACGACGATCACGTCCCAGTCCCTGCGCATCGGCCGATGGTATCCGGCGGCACGTTTCCGCCGCCTACCCGCCGGGCGGGTGATAACTCGGAACCGCGGGCTCCGTCCTCGCCTGGCGCCGCCGCCTACCCGTGGAGCGGGTGAGTGACGGCGACGGGAAGGTCGGGTCCAACTACCACCCGTACCGCGGGTAGGTGACTGGAACTACGCGTCGTACTCCGGGTCTCGAGGAAAGCGCAACGACCACCGGCCTCGTCGAGGCTCGTGCCCGCAATGCCACTGCCAGTAGCGGCGTCGCGACGAAGCCGCTTCGTGGCCGTTCCTGATCGACGATTCGGGTCCGCCGCGGGCGCGTTCGTGCTGGCACGGCTACCGGCAGTGGCAGCGTCGGCATCAGACGTCGTACTCGCGAGTCTCGTGGAAGCCGCATCGGCCACCGACCTCGACCATCCCATCCGGGCCCGGTCGGACGTGGAGCTCCGAGCCCACGCCCTGGCGGATCGTCAGTGGCCGGCCGATCTTCGCGCCCATGAGGACGGC
>Ga0136623_10000654_pt1 | contig 10762 bp, 11 predicted proteins | sample AntDrymUQ4492106_2_FD_104656 | JGI IMG/M metagenome (GOLD analysis project Ga0136623, IMG submission 104656) | Polar desert sand microbial communities from Dry Valleys, Antarctica - metaG UQ449 (21.06) | ecosystem: Environmental > Terrestrial > Soil > Desert | place: Antarctica: Dry Valley...
GCGAATACCGGCGTCCGCACGGCATTACGTGGTTGAGGGATCGTGAAGTGGCGGTCACTGCTGAAGGCAGCAAGGCACTGCTGATTGTTGATGTCAACACGGGTAAGGTACTGAGCGCCGTTCCAACCGACCAAAACGTTTCCCACATGGTTGTCGTCTCCCCAAAGCATCATCGGGCGTTTGTGGCAAATATCGGATCGGGTTCAGTTACCGTGATTGATCTGATTGGGAAAAAGAAGATCGCCGACATTCAAACAGGCGCGGGCGCCGAAGGAATCGATATTTCACCGGGCGAAAAAGAGGTATGGGTTACCAATCGCTCGGCCAACACGGTTTCGGTGATTGATGTTCCTTCACTGAAGGTTGCGACCACCCTGGAATCAAAAGACTTTCCGATTCGCGTGAAGTTTGCACCCGGAAGGAAACTCGTCCTGGTGTCAAATGCGCGATCGGGTGATGTCGCGGTTTTTGATGCGGCAACCAAAAAAGAAATCCGACGGATACCAATGCAGGTCAAAGCGAACGAGGCAAGCAGCGCGGCATCGCGAATCTTTGGCAGCCAGTTTGGGCAGAGTCCTGTGCCCGTGGGCATACTCGTCGCACCGGGAGTCGGGCACGCATTCGTGGCCAACACGAATGCCGACATCGTGACGATGATCGATCTGAAGACCTGGCAGATTGTGGATCGTCTCACAGCCGGCAAGGAACCCGATGGACTGGGATATTCGCGCCTGTCGATCAAGTAGTTCAGAGTTCAAGCTTTAGCTTGCTCGCTGGGAAGGCAATCAACCTAAAGGTTGGACTCTAAACTTCTTGGATCTTGCGCGCGAGTTTATAAACCAACCGCACCGGCAGGCCTACGATGTTGAAATAGTCTCCCTGAATCTCTTCGATGAATAAAGCCGCACTTCCCTGCACTGCATACGCGCCGGCTTTGTCCATCGGTTCTCCGGTCGCGACGTACCGATCAATCTGCGCAACCGACATCTCGGCAAAGCGCACCCGCGTCTTTTCGTGGTCTACTACTGAACGATTCTCACCAGCGCGCAACAGGGCCACCGCAGTCAAAACCTCATGCCACCTGCCGCTCAAGAGTTTCAGCATTCGACGGGCATCTTCCGCATCGCTCGGCTGACCTAGAATCTCCTCGTCAACCAGGACCACCGTGTCGGCGCCGAGCACGAGACCAGAAGGTAGGGTTTTAGCCACAGTTTCGGCCTTGGTTTGCGCCAGCCGTCTCACATACGGCACCGCAGCTTCGGACTCGAAGCGACTCTCGTCGATGTTTGCGGCCACCATTTCGAAGGGCCAGCCGACCGCGTTTAGTATTTCGGCGCGACGTGGACTCCGGGAAGCCAGCACCAGCTTCTTCTTTAGCACACCTTCAAATAGGTGTTCGTGGGACAATGGATGGACCTCCCGCTTGTCGCTGCCCAAGCTTCTCCGCTACACTGCGACGCGATTGATTTGTGATTTTAGATTGAAAAGAGTAAATCGCAAGCGCCAGTAGGTAGTCAGATTGGGTTTTCGGCACATCATCCCGGAGGGATCTAAGTTAATAGCCGTGGGCGAGCGTTGCGCGACGCCCACGGATAGGCGAAAGAAAGATCTGACCCTGAAGGGATCGCATTCTCGGGCACAGATCCTCCGTGGTCGTCGCGCAACGCTCGCCCACGGCTATTGACTTAAATCCCTTCGGGATTCGAAAACATATTAGATCGGACCTCAAGCTCAAACTGACCACTACCAGAAATTGGAGAACCATGGATAATCTGATCAAAACGCTGCCGAGGATACTCCAAGCTGCCGGCGACTCGCCGGAAGTTGCAGAAGCCGCTTGCATGGCCGCCTGGAAGCATGCAGCCGGCGATGGGTTGCGCGATCACGCTGTGCCACTCGGACTTCGTCGGAAGAGTTTGGTCGTTGGCGTTGCCGATACTACATGGCAGAAACAACTACAGTCTTTGAGCGGTCAATTGCTTTTCCGATTGAACTCAATTTTGGGTCAGCCCTTAGTGACATATGTTGACTTTCGCGTGGATCCAAATGCGGTCGCGAATGCGCGCGGGCCACAATATGCGAACCGGACTAGTCGTGAGCTTGATCCCGCGACAGTTTCCGTGGAATTAATAACGGCTGCTGCTGAAATCAAGGATAAGGACTTGCGCCGGGCTTTCCTTGGTGCCGCAATGAGCTGCATAAACAGGCTGGACAAATCGCCAATCTAAAGACGTTAATCCTCAATACAATCCATGCCTATAAATGAGTCCGATATAGAAAAGATTGCTCAACTTGCGCACCTTGAGATTACAAGTGAAGAGCTGAAAGTCTTTGCTCCCCAGATTGCGGAGATTGTGACCTACGTCGAACAATTGAGTGCGCTCGACACCATCAACGTCGAACCCGCACTCGGCGGTTTGACACCGGAAGGCGAAGCGACCCATTCCGCGCGTGACGACATGGTTACTCCCTCGCTGGGTCAGAAAGTTGCGCTCGCAGAAGCGCCGGATGCGGCTGCGGGCCACTTCCGTGTACCCAAGGTACTGTAGGGCCAGGAGCAGTAAACAGTAGGCAGTGGGCAGCCGGGAGCGCAGGCGTCTCGCCTGCAATGAGCGCCCGCGGCGCGAACTCCGAGCTTGAGTGGCTGGCAACGTAGGCGTGCTGGCGCACGAATGCAGGCGGGACGCCTGCACTCCCAGCAGTAGGCGCAAGAAGCAGCCTCAGGGAAGACTAATAAACCAGGTAGTTTGATCGACGCTTATGGCGAGTGAAAGCAAAAGCGAAATTCAATTACTGAGGACCCGGATTTCGAGCGGCGAAACAACCGCGCGCGCTGTGGTTGAATCTGCCGTCGACGCGGCCGAGAGATTAAACGAACCGCTGAATGCATTTCTCGAAATCGATCGCACGGGTGCTTTGAAACGCGCGGATGAAGGCCAAAAAGAAAACTGTTCGCCGAACGCGGCCGGAACGCCTGCCGGTTCTTTGCTCGCCGGGGTTCCCATAGCCATCAAAGACAATATCTGCGTTCGCGGAATGCAGACATCCTGCGGCTCGCGCATCCTGGGTGACTATCATCCACCCTATAACGCCACGGTTATTGAAAGACTGCTGGAGGCGGGGGCGGTAATCATTGGGAAAACGAACTGCGATGAGTTTGCCATGGGTTCCTCGAATGAGAATTCAGCTTTTGGACCGGTCAAGAATCCGTGGGACGTACGCCGTGTGCCCGGAGGGTCTTCGGGCGGGTCGGCAGCCGCTGTTGCCGCGGGGATTGTTCCGGTGGCCTTGGGTTCGGACACGGGCGGCTCTGTGCGCCAGCCAGCTTCGTTGTGTGGCATTGTCGGATTGAAACCAACCTACGGTCGTAACTCTCGTTATGGTCTGGTGGCGTTTGCCTCTTCGTTGGATCAGGTGGGTGTCTTCGGTCGCAGTGTTCGCGACGTAGCCACGGTTTTGGAAGTGATTGCCGGGCGCGACCCGCATGATGCGACCAGTGCTGACGTCGCAGTCCCTGACTACAACTCAGAACTAACCGGCGACATTAAAGGCTTGCGCATTGGATTTCCGCGAGCGCTATTTGGCGAAGGACTTGATGAGGATGTGCGAACTGCGGTGGAGAATGCGATTGACACTTACAGGGTTCTCGGAGCGGAGATCGTGGACGTTGAATTGCCGCGCGCCAAGTATTGCATTGCTGTTTATTACATCATCGCCACTGCCGAGGCCTCCTCGAATCTTGCTCGTTACGACGGGGTCCGTTATGGCTTTCGCGCCGAGGATGCGACCGAACTGCGTAGCATGTATCGCCGCACCCGGGACGGGGGATTCGGGCCGGAAGTTAAGCGCCGGATAATGCTGGGAACCTACGTCCTTTCCGCAGGGTACTACGACGCTTACTACCGCAAGGCTCAGCAGGCGCGCGCCCTTCTGCGGGAGGACTTTCGCAAGGCTTTCGAGAGCTGCGACGCTATCATCACGCCAACTGCCCCAACGCCGGCTTTTCTGTTGGGTGAGAAGGTTGATGATCCACTCGCGATGTATCTCAATGATGTCTACACTGTGACTGCTAATCTGGCAGGCGTCCCCGGCCTCAATGTGCCTTGCGGACTATCGGCTGACCAACTGCCTATCGGATTCCAATTGCTTGGACCATACTGGTCCGAGTCACAGCTCTTCAAACTCGCCGACGCCTACCAGCGCGCGCAACCTTTTACCGCGCGACCGCCGATCTACGCTGGGTGATGGTCGCACAAAGATGAAGATCAACACCTTTCGGGGTCATTTTGAGCCTTGCCTTTTCAAGAGAGATTGGCTCAAAATCTGTCCTACCTAAAGCCTGAGTGCGAGCAAAGGCGTTTAGGTTTTCAATTGAGGGCTCTAGCGGTTGCGGGTGTTAAGGGCAGCCTTAGAGTCGCCCCCTGCCAGGGGCAGCCAAAATGACCCCGAAGAACGTAGCGAAAGCGCACGGAAAGCTGTTTTGGCAAAGCGGTGACGAGCTAAAAACCAGGCCGCTTTAGGCCTGAGCCGGGTGCATTAAATGTCTGAACAGGTATCTGAACAGATAAAGGATCAGGTGACTGTTAACATTGATCTACCAACAGAGCGTCAAAGGGCTCGACTGCTGTCTTTGCTTTTCTGCGACTTTGTTAACTTCACTAAGGATGACAAAGTTAATCTTTTGGGTATTTTTGACCGCATCTACGTACATCCCGAAAAGAGGATGACGCCCGATTTTGCGATGTACATCAGGGTGGCAGAAATCACATCTGGCTTTGCTATAACCGTTTTCGGGCCGGACGACTTACCAGCAGTGCAGTTTCATTCTAAGATAGCGGAAAAAGTATTTACGCCAAACGCCCCTCGACAGGTTCAGACGGTGATAGGCGTGCAGTTTCAAGTAAATAAAGAAGGTGTCTATTGGTTTGATGTAACACACGAGGGTTCATCGATAGGGGGCGCAGGGCTCGTTATTGAGTATCGAAAGAGTGAGGAGAAAGAAAGTGGCACGGATACTTACGTCTGAAATATTTCACATGGGATTTGCCGCCGGAGTGATAATCACGATTCATAGCATCCCAGAACGTAGCGAGGTAACTGCGGCGGATAGCACAACTACGTCACCCGAGGCGGTAGGCGGCGGCCAGAATCATCCCTTTATCATGCTGTTTGGAAAGTATAGAAATGAGCCGCTATGGGAAGGGTTTGAAGAAGCTATTAGGACGATAAGAGAGCAAGAGACTCACACTTAAGCCGACTTGCCAATGTCCCAGTGTACCTCCTCGACACTAACACCGTTAATCTAGTCCTCCGCAATCCTACTCCATACCTACAGGCCCGCATCACCGCCGTTCCTGCGACAGAGATTTATATTAGCGTCGTCGGCGTGGAAGAGATTCTAAAGGGCGTGCTGGGGCCACTTCATGCTAATAGGAAAACACCAGCGGTCACGCGTCACTACAGCTTTCTAAAAACTTTGATTGGTGATCTATGTGTATTTCAGGTGTTAGCCTATGACGAGGCGGCAGAGGCCATCTATCAGGGCTTTTCAGCTACCGTTAGGAGGGTAGGATTGGCAGATTGTCGCATCGCCGCTAGCGCGATGGCTCAAAATCCTCAATACACCGTAATCACTCGAAACCTATCAGACTTCCGTACCACTGGCGCTCTATGTGAAAACTGGATCGACCCTCCTAACGAATAACACAATTTAGAGTTGCGGAATGTTGGTGGCTGCGCCATTCGCGGTTGGCTTATCGGTAATCCAATCCCCGGTGAAGATTTCGATGACATTCTTAGCGGTACCCACAACCGGCGTGATATCAAGACCAACGTGAACGGCCCCCGGCAACAGGCCTTTCTTTTTGATTTCGTACCCAGCAAGAGCCACTGCAAAGATAGAGCCGATGATCGGTATGGGTTTAATTAGCCGCTTGGCCAACCCCCAGCCGCCCGCTCGGACAATTCTTCTTTTTACCGTAGCTGTCATTGGCTGCGACAGTACTCCCGTCGAGTTGCGAAATCATCACAGACTTGAGTCCGTATCACCTCCTAACAGATGAGATATTGCCGGAAATAGTTGTGTGCTAGCATGGGTCGTTTCCAGCACGTCTCTATTATTTCTCGCGGAAGACTAGATGTCGCTAAAGACTGCCCTGGCACTGACCCTGCTCTGCCTTTTAGCTGCAGTGGTCTCCTGCAATCGCTCCAGCGCCCCGGCCGCAAACAAGCTTCTGATCTACACCCCACACGGGCAGGCCCAATTGCGCGATTTCATCGCCCGCTACAAGCAACAGCATCCGAATACTGACGTGCAGTTTCTCGATATGGGTTCGCGCGAAATCCTGGAGCGCGTGCGTGCCGAGCGCAACCGGCCGCAGGGGGATCTCTGGTGGGGAGCTGCCCACACCACATTTCAGACGGCCGCTGACGAGAACCTCCTGGCGTCATATCGTCCCACCTGGTCGGACAGAGTGGCCGCCTCAAGCCATGACCCGCAGGATCGCTGGTACGGAATCTACGAAACGCCGGAGGTGATCGTTTACAACAGCGAGGCTGTGCGGCCTGAGGATGCTCCCCGCGATTGGGACGACGTTCTGAATCCCAAGTGGCATGAAAAGGTTTTGATTCGCAATCCGAATCCCTCGGATTCCATGAGGGCCATCTTTGGCGCCATGATCTGGCGTTTTCATAAGGACACCGGTTCACCCGAGAAGGGTTATGATTGGCTGCGCCGGCTCGATGCCAACGTTCATGAATACACGGCGGACGGCACGTTGTTAATGCAGAAGCTGGCTCGCCGTGAAGGACTTATCAGCCTGTGGAATCTGCCGGACGTATGGATATACAAAGAGCAGAGACGGTTTCCTCTCGCTTATGTAATTCCTGCGAGCGGCACACCAGTAATCTCTGATGGAATCGCTATCGTGCGGGGGGCTCCAAACGAAGCAGAGGCGCAGCGATTCTACGAGTTTGCGACCACCCCAGAGAATCTGTTTCATGCCGCGCGTACTTACTATCGCATTCCCGTTCGTACTGACATCGACCGATCGCAGCTGCCCGGATGGATGAACGAACCCTTTAACCGCATGTCCGTCGATTGGGAATTGCTACGTAAACAAGGCAATGAATGGCTGCGCTATTGGGACACCGAGATTCGCGGAAGGAGCAGGTGAAATCATTAGGCGAGCTGGCTCCTTAGCTCCGTTAGGAGCCTGATGTTTATAGCCCATGGTCCAATTAAGCTACCAGCTCCGTAGGAGCGAGATGTGCAGACAATTGCCCAACCAGGCGAGACGTTACATTTTCGGCCCTCCGGAGCTTACGATTAATCTTAACCGGAGTTCTATAAATATTGAGTCCCTACGGGACTATCGCCGATAGCAACTCTTGCTCAAAATGCAAGAAGTGCGGTTGTTGTATCGCAGAGGCTAAGACAGAATGACGCTCCTTTCACTCAAGAACGTTTCCAAGCATTTCGATTCAACGCCCGCCGTCGCCGAAGTGTCTCTCAATGTTGAGCGGGGCGAGTTTTTTGGCCTCCTTGGTCCATCAGGCTGTGGCAAGACCACTACGCTTCGCATGATCGCCGGGCTGGAAAAACCGGATTCAGGAACTATCGAGTTTGACGGCCAGGACATTACTAATCTCTCGCCGGAGCGTCGCGGCTTCGGCATGGTCTTTCAAAACTATGCGCTCTTCCCTCACCTGAACGTTTTCGAGAACGTGGCCTTCGGCTTGCGGGCCCGGCACAAACCCAAGGCGGAAATCGCCCAACGCGTCACCAGCGCTCTTGAACTGGTCCAGCTTCCCGATTACGAGAAACGAAGAGTCGACGAACTTTCCGGGGGTCAGCAACAGCGGGTCGCCATTGCGCGCGCAGTTGCTATCGAGCCGGCATTATTGCTTTTTGACGAACCCCTCTCCAACCTCGACGTGGCCTTGCGCGAAGAAACTCGTGGCGAGTTGCGGGAGTTGGTAAACCGCCTGGGGCTGACTGCTGTTTACGTGACTCACGATCAGGAGGAAGCCTTCGCGCTATGCGATCGTATCAGTGTAATGATGGGAGGGCGTATCTTGCAGACCGGCAAACCCCGCGAGCTTTACGAACATCCGGCCAAGATTTCAGTGGCTCGCTTCCTCGGACGCAACAATCTAATCCGGGTGATGCGCCTAAGCTCAAGCAAGTCAACCCTTGGTGAATTCAAAACCCTTCAGGGAGACCACATGCTACGTCTGCCTATTCCGCATGACGAATTGGCACCAATGAACAAGCCCTGCTTTCTCGCCATCCGTCCTGAGCATTTGCTGATCACCAGGAGCGGCGCAAGATCCGAAAATGTTTTGCCCGCGCGTGTGCGGGAGCTTAACTTTGCGGGAGCCACTTCGAGTATCAAGCTCGACGCCAACGGTCTTCAACTTGAAGCCCTGGTGCTGCAACCAGACGGTCTTGCCATCGGTGACACTTGCTTCGCTACGCTACCTCCAGAGCGGCTCTTACTCCTGAAGAATGACTGATCAGGCCGAAGAAGCGGGGTCGGGGAGCATGGAAGACGGGGCAGGAGGAGACTGGGAGACGGGGAGACGGGGAGACGGGGAGAAAAATACTCAGTCTCCTAATCCCCAACAGCCTGCTCCCCATCTCCCCGCCTTCCCGTCTCCCCGCCTCTCCCTCTCCCCGTCCCCGCGTCTTTTCCTCTTCCTCGTCACAGGCGTCGTCCTGCTATATGGAGTCATCTACCCGAATTTGCACGTTGTCGTCAGCTCACTTCAGCGAAACAACCAATGGTCACTGGTAAACTACCGAGAGGCGTTGTCTCAAAGTGTGGTGCTGGAGTCGGTATTCACCAGTCTCGGCGTATCAATTCTGACGGTGCTGTTTTGCGCTTTGGTGGGAATCCCGCTCGCTTTTCTGTTCGAGCGGTACTCGTTTCCTGCAAGCAGGTTGTTTGCGGTTCTAGCGGCTCTGCCGCTAGTGCTGCCGCCGCTCGTTGGGACGGTAGCTTTTATTTTTCTGTGTGGCGAGTCAGGGATTTTGGCGCGGCTGGTACAGTTGGTCTTTTATCTGGAAACGCCACCCTGGTCGCTACGTGGCTGGACCGCCTTGCTCCTGTTTCACACCTACACGATGTACCCGTTCTTTTACGTCCTGACCGGCGCCGGTCTGCGAAGGATTGATGCGGGGCTCGCAGAAGCTGGACGCAGCCTGGGAGCTGGATCTGTTCACGTGCTGTTCCGCGTGGTGCTGCCACAACTAACGCCTTCGCTGGTCGCCGCAGGGCTATTAACATTCATGACTTCGATGGCCTCATTCAGCGCTCCGCTTCTTTTTGGCGGCAGTGTGCGCGTGCTGACCCTCGAGATCTTCACCGCGCGCCAACGCGGTGACTTGGAGCTGGCCCTTACTGAAACCGTGATCCTGGCGGCGTTCTCCCTGGGTGCGTTGACCTTCTTTCAGCGCTACGAAGGTACTCGGAAGTTTGCTGCCGCCGCGATGAAAGGAACTGGCCGCCGACTTAAGCCCATAACCAGCGGCAAGGCGCGCGCGGCCGCGATCGTGGGCGGAGTGCTCTTTGCGAGTCTGCTGGTCCTGCCGGCAGCCACGCTGGTATTGGTCAGCTTCGCGCAGGACGGTCGATGGACCACTCAGACCTTGCCTCCGGCCTACACGCTCGCCAATTACGCACGCATCCTGACAGAGAAAGACGCGAGTGGGGTTTTCATAAACAGCTTGTCGATGTCGGCGATTGCCGCGCTGGCGGCCCTGGTTTGGAGCTTCTGCGTCGTCACTTTAGCAATGGGAAAAGGGAGTCGCGCCTGGAAGCGTTTGTTGTCGCTGCTGGTACTCGTTCCCTGGGCCTTGCCGGGAACGGTTGTCGCAGTCGCGCTGGCTGAAGCTTACGGCAAGCCCAGCCCTTTGCTGGGTTCATATGTTCTGATCGGAACGTTCTGGATTTTGCCGGTTGTCTATTTTTTGCGCTTCATGCCGCTTGTCGTTCGCGCTGTCCAGGCAAGCATGGAACAACTCGATCCGGCGCTGGAAGAAGCCGCGGGAAGCCTGGGTGCGCGCTGGTGGCAGAGATTCCGGCGTGTTACTTTGCCGCTGGTTTGGCCGGGCGCGGCGGCCGGGACCTTATTGGCGTTTGTTATCGCCCTGGGAGAGTATGTGGCCTCGGTGCTGCTATTTGTGCCCTCGAATCGGCCGATCTCAATTGCTATCGCCTCGGAGCTGCGCGATCTTAATCTGGGGGCGGCAGCCGCTTACGGCGTGGTCCTGATGGGTATCATAGCTGTTAGCATGATCATCGCGGCAAAGTTTGAGCGCTGGCGATCGTGAGTGTTTGGAGCGAGCTTTTGGGAGTGCGGTGGCAGGCGAAGCGCGACACTGCTTTGGATAGATTGCGATAACCCAAAGCGCCGTCGCCGCTGCGCTCTGCCGGCGCACTCAAAAGGAATTAAGGATGGGACCAAACAAATTTTGGGTGTGTCTGGTACGCGTCCTGGCGTTGAATTGCGCGTTTTCATTTGCACCGAAAATGTCGGCGCAGAACCCTTTACCGTTCCCTGAGCCTTCGATATCTCCCTCGTCATCTCCCTCACACGTAAACCCGCACACACCCGCGCCAACTGCTACCTCCCGGGCAATCGACAAGCCTGAGCTTCACCAGGCACTGCACGATCTTACAAACCCCTGGACGGTGATGTGTGTAGCCGCACATCCCGATGACGAAGACGGAACGACCCTGACCATCTTGCGACGTAA
>Ga0136623_10000656_pt1 | contig 10747 bp, 4 predicted proteins | sample AntDrymUQ4492106_2_FD_104656 | JGI IMG/M metagenome (GOLD analysis project Ga0136623, IMG submission 104656) | Polar desert sand microbial communities from Dry Valleys, Antarctica - metaG UQ449 (21.06) | ecosystem: Environmental > Terrestrial > Soil > Desert | place: Antarctica: Dry Valley...
CACGCTCAACGGCGCCTCACCTGTCCCGGTCCCGTCGACACCCAACACGGTGACATCGGGCAATCCCACCAACAGCTCACACACACGGATAGGGTTCGTCTCCACAGGGGTCCTCCCATCTGATCGGCTTCAACAACCGTCAGCTTGGCAGGACCCCTGACATCACCCGCGGACCACCACCCCGCTCATTTCCGAAGCGCCATTTTGGCGCAGAGGCGTTTCAGGCGGCACCACGACGACCGCTCTTGATCGGCACGCTCGTAGCCGGCGAAGTCGAGCGGCTAGACCCACATAACGACGCTGTTGCCTTGGTGGCCGAACGTGGCATAGGGCCCGCCAGGGACGCTCCGAGCGGTATCCTGGTCATCAGCGCCGGCCACGCTTCGCGGCCAAGTGGCCGTCCTTGGGGCCTCGGACCTCGGCCACAATTGTGAACTGACTGTAGGAGGCATCGTCATTGTCTACTGATGCGGCTCGCCGAGGGTCTTCCAACCCAGCCATGTGCCCGATGCCACCCACACGACCGCGGTCGGTTGTGGCTCGTCTCTTGTACGGATCACCCAGAGGTAATCGATCGGGTCTGGAAGAACCGGGACGGGCGTCAGACCGGGATCGCCGGCTCGCAGCGCCTGATTCCACACAGCCAGGTGACGCTCATGGTCGCCAATACGGCTGAGCTTCGTGTGGTTGTCGTTGAGCGCTGCCGCGAGATCGGGACCCAAGCCGACGAGGCTCACTGGTCCGGTGCCGCTCATGGTTGCGATATCGGCACTCGACGGGCCGTCCCTGTCGAGACCCACGCTGATCAACCCGGCGTCCCGGAGGTGCTGTGGGAGTGCGGCGCCCCGTAGGTTCTGACCCTTGGGCGGATCGAGTCGTTCCATCAATCCGATCAGGTCCCGCTCCAGGGACTTCACGTAGGTGCCTGCATTGAGGAAGAACCACCACGAGCCGAGGCCGATCCGCTCTGCTTCGGTGCGGAGCTTTCCCTCTACGGCGCGCACGGCGGCAGCGTGCGTTGCTCGGTGGTCGGCGTCGACGACGCGGGTCACCTCCATGACGGCTGGGGGGTCGGCTTCTGGGAACACGACGTCGACGAGCCCGTCCCCGGTGCCGTCGTCGTTGAGGACGGGCGCCCCGAGTTGTCGGCCGAGTGGCCACTTGCTGTGCTCGGATGCTATCCCGGCGATCCGGAGTTCGTCCTCACCTATAGTCATCGCCAGCTCCATATCTCGATTCGCGACCATCGTCGAGCACGCGGGTGTCGACGGTACAGGGCACGTGCGACAGATTCTCACGATGAGCCGAGCACGTTGTCTAGGACCGTCTCGAAGACTGGTTCGCGGTATGTCATGAAGTGGATGTCGGGGTTGTGGTCGTAGACGTCGCGATCGAAGGTCACGGGGTGCTTGCCGTCAGCGGTCTCGGCGAGGTAGGTGTGGTCGAAGTCGGGGTGGGGGTGCATCCGGTCGCGGGTGAGCGGGTTGGTGGTGAGGACCTGTTCGATCTGGTCGAGGGTGATGGCCGGCACGGAGGCGTAGCCGCCGATGGTGGCAAGGTCTCGGCTCTCCATGTCGTCGAGGGTGACGGGTCGCTGCTGTGCGTCGTGGATGGCTTGTCGGACTTCGGCGAGTTCCTGCTGGAGCGCCGTCCTCCTCGCCTCCTCGGAGGTTCTCATCGCGACGGACTGGATAACGGTCTCGACTTGGCTGAGGACGGGCTGGGCGGGACCGACGACCTGGTTGAACCAGTCGGCGTCTTCTTGGATCCCGGTGTACACCTGGTCCTCGACGGTGTCCTTGTAGAAGTAGTTGGTGATCGTCACCAGCGGGCGGCCACCGATACGGTCGATGCGGCCGATGCGTTGCTCGACGCGCATGAAGTTCCATGGCATGTCGTAGTTGATCAGGCGGTCGCAGGTCTGCAGGTTGAGGCCCTCGGACATGGCGTCGGTGCCGAGGAGGATCTTGACCTGGTCGCCGGCCCGGAACAGTTCCTTCACCTCCGCCTTGGGGAGCGGCTCCCACCGTTGCTTCTGTTCGTTCCATCGGCTCCCGCCGGCACCGGTGTAGCAGGCGACCTGACCCTTGTACGTAGCCTTGAGCTGGTCGCGGAGCCATTCGAGCGTGTCCGTGTACTGGGTGAAGACAAGGATCGTCTTGTGGCCGCCGGTGAAGGCGGCGTGGATGTCATCGACGAGCTGCTGGACCTTGGTGTCGGTGGGGATGGCCGCTTCCAGCTCGCCGAGGAACGAGTCGAGCTCGGCGATCTCGTCGGCGAGGGCCACACCGGCGCTGGTGAGCTGATCCGGTTCGAACCCGACCGTCGATTCGAGCGTGTAGCGGTCATCGTCATCGACGAGGGTCTCCAACGCCGCCTGATCCTGGAGTCCGTGGAGGCGACGCTGCAGGCTCTTGTGGACTGCGTACAGCGACGAGGTGAGCCGCCGCCGGTACACGGTCATGATGAACCCGAGCGGTTTGGTGGCCTTGTCCTGGTTGTAGGCCTCGTAGTAGCGGGTGATGTAGTCCTCGATGCGGCGGTACAGCTCTGTCTCGGTTTCGCTGGCGAAGGCGATCCGGCGGTCCTCGATGCGGCGCCTGGGGATGGTCGCTGACTCGTCGAGGATGCCCAGGTGCTGGTACTCGCGCAGGGCTTCGCGGCTGGTGCGGAACACCCGGTCCCGCATCGGGGTGTTGGCTCTGAGCCAGGCGTCGAGCAGACGCCGCTGCTCACTCGGGAGCGTGACGACCTGTGAAGCGGGGATCGGGAGCTGGTGGAAGCGTTCGATCCGCATCCGGGCCGGACCCGGAAGCTCCCTGCGGAGCTGGTCGAGCACGACCGGGTTGGGGTTCCCGTCGGTTTGGGTGAGGAAGTCGGCGAGCATGCCACGCAGCAGGTCCCAGTCACGCCGCTTGGGATCGGGTTCGGCGACGTGCCGGTAGTACGCCTCGAACTGGTTGGCTGACTGACCCCACCGGCCGGGGAGGCCGAACAGGTCGAGGAGGTCGAACAGTTCCGTGGTGTTCATCTGCATCGGTGTCGCCGTGGCCAGCAGCAACGCCCGCCATGCATCGGCGTCTCGCAGGTCGCGGAGGAGCTGGAGTAGCTGGTTGGCGCCCTCACCACCGGCGATGCCTCTTCGTCGGGCGTGGTGGGCCTCGTCGACCAACACCAGGTCCCATGGGGCGGCGTCGAGGATCTGGCCGCGACGGCCCCGCATCCGAGCGAGGTGGGACGACGCCAGAACGACCGGGAACGCCGACCACGGGTTCAACCCAACCGGTGAGTCAACCTTGTCGCCGTGGACGTCGATGAACTTGCCGCCGGTGTAGGAGGGGACGTTGAGGCAGAACTTCTCCCACAGCTCCTCCTGCCACTGGCGCTGCACCGATGCCGGCACCAACAGCAGGATCCGGTCGGCGTTGCCTGTCAGCAGCAGCTCACGGATCACCAGACCCGCCTCGATGGTCTTGCCGAGACCGACCTCGTCGGCGAACAGGTACGAGCGTGGCCACGAGGCAAGCACCTTGCCGGCGATCGACGACTGGTGTGGCCACGGCTTGATCGGGAGCGTGACGAACCCGACACCGGTGCCTCCGGCCTCGCGGGGGGCGTTGCGCAGACGCTGCAGCTCGCGCCGCGCCGCATCGAATTCGACGTCGTGGTCCGTCTGCGTCTCGACCGGGTCCTTCACCGGCGGCACCCAGTCGTCGTCGACCAAAGTCAACAGGTTGGCTTTCAGCGCATCGGGGAAGTCGAGGATCGCCCAGCCATGGACCGGGTGCGGGTCGTCCCAGTGACGTTCGAAGGCATCGACCCATGGCCGGCCCCACCCCTCCCACACCTCGGTCCTCCATGACGGGTATGCGGAGAACGCCTCGTGGTTGTGTCGCCACCCCTTGGCGGACTCGTTGAGCGACCCCTCGAACACGATCCGGTCACCGGACGAGTCCGTGAGGATCCCGTACTTGGTGTGGAACAGGCGATCGGCCTCGTTCGGAGGCATCGGGGTACCGTCGGGACCGAGCGGCACACCGATCTTGATCTCCAACATGCCCTCGCGGACCATCCAGGCGACGATCCGCATCCGGTCGGCGGCGATGATGTCGGTGGCTTCGTCCGGGTGGTCGAGGAGTCGACGCACCACCACGTCGTCGAGAGGTGCGCCGCCACGGATGGCGTTGACGTCGTGTTCGGTGAGCTCGGCGCCGGTGATGATCCGCATCCGGCCCCCGTGCTGCAGGGCGTTGCTGATGAAGTGCGGCAGACCGGCGGCGGCGACCACCAACGTCGACGACCGCCAGTATCCGACCAGACGGTCATAGGCGATGGCGAGCCGAAGCGTCGGGATGAAGAACTGGCCGAGCCGGTCATCGTGGGCCTGATACGTTGCCTTGAGGTGAAGATCGCGGAACCTTCCGGGCGGTGTGCTCATTCGCCGAGACTCAGCTGCCCTTCCCGGACGGTGACCTCATCGACGGGCATCTTGAAACCGGGGAAGGCGGCCAGCACCAACCCCTCCAACAGGACCGCCTCGTCGAGCAGCAGCACACCCTTCTCCCTCACCCTGGGAACCGCCCGCACCGCCGCCTCGAGCAGGGCCCTGAACCGGTCACCCGTCGTCAGGCCCCGCTGATCGAGCCAGGTCCGGGCCGCCGCCGCCCGGTCGTGGTGGAGCACATACAGAGCCGTGTGCAGTGCATCGAGCAGTACCGGGAACGCGACCCGGTCCCGGTTCACCCCCGCGAGATCGGAGTCGGCGTCGCGCCGATACCGTTGCTGCGGCAGCGACAACGTCACACTGCCCGCCTTCTTGTCGAGGATCTTGGCGCGGGTGAGGTCGTCGATGTCGGCACCACCGACGGCCAACGCCAGCTTGCGGGCCTCATCGAAGGGAAACTGGCGCGCCTTGAACGTGTCCCACGCCAGCAACCAGAAGTCGGTGATCGGGTCGAACTCGACGTGCGATGACACCAGCCGGTTCCGTTGCAGCCTGATCACCTCCTCTCGCGCCGCGGCGAGCGCCTCATCGGGTCGCAGCAGACGGGACTTGGCGTCGATGCCCGGTTGGGTGGAGTACACCGGCCAGTGCTCCGACAGCACCGACAGCGCCGGCCCGTAGGTGGCGAGGAGCAGATCGACCCCCTCGATGCCGGCGTCGGTGAACCTGGAGTAGGCCTCCCGGGCGGTATCGCGCACCTCACTCTCGATTGCCGCGAAGTGCACCTTCGCTTCGTCGGTGCGTTCGGGGCGTTTCCTGCAGACAAGGAAGATGGTCGACGCCGCCGAGTTCTTCTTCGCTTGGTGTAGTGACTGCTCCCGTTCTGTCGGCACCGGCCACGACGCCTCGATCGTGAACCCCGCATCGAGAAGCGACTGACCCAACGTGTCCCAGGCATCGGCCTTCTTGTGGGTGAACATCACCGTCATCACCCCGGTATCGGTGAGGACCCGGCGGCACTCGGCGAAGATCGCCGTCATCTTCCGCTCATAGTCGAGCGTCGCCAGCTCTCTCTTGCGTCTCCCGGCGTGGGTAAAGCGGGCCTCGTTAGCGACCGCTTCCTGATCCTTGTCGGTCAGCTCTTCTGTGAACAGCTCCGGCCACAGCATGCCCAGGGTGCGCTTCTCCCAGACGTAGAAGAAGTCGGCCAGTTCGGCGTACATCACGTTGTCGTAGTACGGCGGATCGATACACACCAACTCGAAGGACCCATCCTCGACGCCCGCCAAGTCGCCTGCGTTCCCCTGCTGTGTCGTTACGGACGGCGGGGCGACCGACGCCGAGGAGACAGGAAACGACGTCTCGCCGGATGGCTGGATGAGTTCTGCAATGCCACGGTATGCGACCACGATCTGCCCAAGACTCCACCGATAGAGTTCGCGGGCTCCCTCGAACTCGCCGTACGTCCATTTGAACGCAAAGTCGTGGCGATCGAACACGCTCCGCATCGACTGAGCACCGACGTTCCAGCTGGAGAGGAGAGCGTTCCAGTTCACCGCCTTACCCTGAAGCAACGCCAGGAGCGCGAGTACCGCGTCGGCGCGGTCTCGGTCGGCGATGGCGTCCTGCACGTCGGGGATGAGTTTGCGGTACTCCTCGACGAATGTCCCGTGGACGAGGAGCTGCCGGGACGAGAACATGTCCCGCCAGCGTGGCATCCCGTACGTCACCGGTCGCATGTCGTTGCCCGAGGGAAATGCCTCGGACGGGATGGTGCCTTGCGCCTCCCACTCCGGGAGTGCCTGCTCCAGCTCCTCGGCGGCCCTCGCTAGGGCGTCAAGGTCGACCGGTGTGGGTGCGCGGAAGTCGCGCCCCTTGGGTGTGCGGACGGCGACGGCGTACAGGATCGAGCCCATCCGTCCCGCTTGGGCCTCCTGCTTGATGTGGTCGCCGTCGATGACGAGGCCGTCCCACGGGGAGATGGCCTTGCCGCGGGTGATCGTCCCGCTCGCCGCCGCTGCGGTGTCGATCTCGTTGCGGCGGATGATCTCGAACTCGGGTTGGTCGAGGTCGATGCCGTCGCGTTGGGTGACGATGCGCACCGCCGCACCGCCCTTGTCCTTGGACAGCCACCAGTTCGGGGCGAGCGGCACCGGTTTCCCGGTTCGGGGACAGGCAACCGTGCGAGCGAATAGGTACGTGGCGACCTGACCGTCGGGGCCACTTGGGAAGAATTGTACGAGTCGTTGCTCGACCCGTCGGCACAGTTCTCCCCCCCATTTCTGCAGGTCGGGTACGAGGTCGGATCCGTACTTGGCGGGTAGGTCGACACCGGCGCGGAGGACGGCTGCGGCGATTGGGTTGAGGTCGTTGGCGAAGGCGGGTAGCCCGTAGCGGATCGCCTCGTAGGGGATCGATCCCCCGCCGGCTGTCGGATCAGCCACGCGTGGTGTACGTCCCCACGTCGCATCGAGGACGCGGTGGAGAAGGTCGAGATCCTGGGTGGTCGGCGAGTTCTTGTACGCCTGCTTGTAGGTGTATGGGTTGGGGATGCGCTCACCGCTCTGCCGGGCGGCGCGCGTCAACCGATCAGCCACGATCGGGTCGCCGAGGATGCCGCACAGGCGGAGGAACCAGCGTCGGTAGGCGGCTTCGGTGGCGATCTCGGGGTGGTTGGGGAACCGGTCGGCGACTTCCTGGGTCCAGGCGGGCATGAGGCTGGCGAGGACGGCGCCGGCGGAGGCGACCAGGGGGCGCCGTGCCCACCACACGTGTAGGAAGTAGATCGGGGGGAGGGCGGAGGCGGCGGCGCGTTCACGCACCGATTCGATGCCGAGTTCTTTAGTGGGAAGCCATTGTTCGATGAGCACCTGGGGTGGTTTCATCGGCTTCATTCTTCTGCGAGCAGGGTTCTGAGGGCTTTCAGTGCCCTGTTCCGGTTGGGGCCGGTGCACAGGGCGTACCAGTAGAGGGCCTCTTCGTTGGTCATGGCGTCGATGCCTTGGCGGATCGCATCGACCCGTCCCGCCTTCGATAGCGGCGCTGCGGCGTGGGCGGTGAGACCGAGACGGACCCCAGCTTCGTCGGTGAGCCGGATCGGGGCTTTGCGGGTGGGTGATAGCACGGTGCGGGCGTGTTTGGAGGCGGTGACGGCGGCGACGACGGCGGGTCGGAGGCGGTCGAGCCGGGAGGCGTCGATGTGGGTGGTGGTGTCGACGGCGCCGTTGGATCGGACCTGTAGGGTGATGCCGTAGCCACCGTCGATGTCGGGGCGGACTTCGAGGGTGAAGGTTCTGGGTGTTCGGGTCATCGGCCTCTCACTCGCACGGTGATGACACCCGGGTTGAGATCGACCACGGTCTTTGTCAGCGCCTGCCAGGCGTCGCCGTGGGGGTGGAGCGGTTCGGGTGGGGTGTGGGTGAGGACGGCGTCGATGGTGGTGTCGTCGGCCCGGTCGAACAGGTCGAACAGGTGCTTTTCGATCTTGCGGAATTCGCTCGCCGCACCTGAGATCCCAGAAGCCGTCACGTCACCGGTGAGCCCGGAGAAGGTTGCCGATCCGGAGAGGTTCACGGTGAACGACAACTTGGGGAGCATGGGGGCCACGGAGAGCAGGGTGCGCAGCTCGGTGGTGGCGGCGCCGGTCACGGTGATCTGGAGGTCGACGTGGTCGATGCGCTTCTCCGGTCCGACCTCTGTCAGCTTGTCGGCGATGGTGGCGAACACCTGTCCGGCGGGACCTGTCTCCTCAAGCTTGAACCCTGCGGGTCGTGTTGAGAGTTCGATGCCGAGATCTTCGGCTTTGGCGCGGGTCAGGATGGTGAGGCGATCTAGGGCGGCGCGTTCCACCGCCGATGGGGGCAGCGGCTTGGACTCCGCCGATGGTTCCCCGTCGACCACGACCAGCGGTGCTTCCTCCTGGCGGGTGACGCGGCTGAGGATGTCGACGATCGCCTTCTTCGTCGGTTCGGTCTTGAGTGACTGTTCCAGGCGTGCCCGCAGCTCGGTGGCGGTGAGCTCACCACCCGCTTGGGCGAGTTCCCGGGTGATGTCCTCCCAGGTGGGGTCGCGGCGCAGTAGCCCGTCGGTCTCGGCTCGCCCCCGGGTGTAGAGGAAGGTGGTGGGAGCGACCCTGAGCGCCGGGGGTGGCGACTCGGTGGTGTACGCCTTTTCGGTGTCGGCGTCGTAGTACACCCATGAGCCGTTGCGGATCCCTGCGGTCAACGCCTCCATGATGATGGTCGGGTTGAGGATCAGGTCGGCGTCGTGGTTGCGCCAGAACCCGTCAACCGCCTGCTCGGTCGAGATCGGGTCGGTGCGGGGGAACCCGGCGACCTGAGCCAGGAAGTCGGTCGAGATCGGGGTGGTGCGGATCTTGCCGACACCTTCGAGCACATGTTGGATGACGGGGGTCTGGTTCTTGTCCTGCTCGCCCTGCCTGGTGGGTGACAGCTCGTGGTGGCGCAGGTGACTGTTGGCCCGGTCCGTCTTGGGATGATACAGGTGCCGGTAGCAGCGGGTGATCGCCACCCGGGCGTCGAGACCGGCCTTGTCAGCGATCTCGCGCAGCTTCTGCTGGACCTCTGGGGCGTACGACTGCATCCTTTCGCCGTCGTCGACGATGCGCCCTGCTGCCAGGTGATACCGGACCGTTTCACGCATGACGTCGATGTGGTCGGTGTCAGCGACCAGGAACACCGCCCCGTTGCGGTAGGTGCGGTTCGACCCGGCAATCCCGTGGGTGTCGATCATCTCCACCAGGGCGACCGGAGTCGGGCTCGCGGTGCGTCCCGTGACATTGAGGACGTCGTAGTGGACCACCCCCAACTGCAGCTCGGGCTTGTCCTCCAGGTCCACCGGACCGGTCGGGAAGATCCGCGTCCTGATCGATCCCGACGGTGCGTACATCACCGAGATGCGGTGATCCAACTCCTCACGCACCGTCGTGTAGGGCACACCCTGTTGTTCGTCCTCGATGATCTTCCTCGGGTTGGGTTCGGTCTGGAACCGGTACCGGGACCCGTCGTAAGCGAAATGCCAGCCCGACTGGTCGATCAGCCGCAGCGCCTCCTCCACCAAGTCCGGGTCGTCACCCGGTTCCAGCGTGCCCCGCCACACATCGATCAGGGTGGCGCCGGTCGCCGCCGTCTGCTCCAGACTGTGCAAGAACACCGTCGTGGCGGCCCGAGTGGCGTACGGGTGGATACCGGCGAACCTGGTCCGGTCGATCTCGGCGGCGTGGCTCGCAGCGCCGGCGACATCGGCGGCGAGGACCTGAGCGAAGGGTTCCTTGCCGATCGCTCTGGTCACGGCGTTCGCCACCGCCTCGGCGTCGAGGGGGAGATCGGCGACGTTGATCACTTTGGCGTCGGTCTTAGCCAACCACAACGCCGCCACCGACTCGGCCAGGAGACGAAGCGCCCCCCTGGTGCGCTGGAAGTCAGGGATGGTGCCGACCCTGGCGTCGAGCACCCGCACCAACTCCGGGTGGAACGGGTACGACCGCTCGAGCCGCTCACCGATATCAGCACCCAGGTTGACCCGGACCTCTCGCCGCTCCAGGTCGTCGTAAAAGCCGAGGAAGGCGTCGGCGGTCTCGGCCGCCGCCGCCTCGTCGATACGGGCGAACAGGCGGCGTCTCAGGATCCCGGAGATCTCATCGTCCGCGGCGGGAACCAGCACCTCACGGTACCGCGACAGCACCGACTCGGTCTCGTGACCCACCCGGGAGTTCTGGTCGAGGATCCTCTCGACCTGCTCAGTCTCGCCGCCGAAGGCGTCGGTCGACGTCGCCAGCGTGATCACCACCCGGGCCGTGGACACCTGAGCGGCAGCGGAGAACAGGTTGAACAGGAACGCCGGCATCGCTTCCGCCTGACGACGCACCTCGGGGTCACCCGACGACGACAGCGCCCGCAGATAGGCCGCTACCTCGTCGATGATCACCAACGTCGGACGAGCCTCAAGGATGGACACCCAAACGTCCTTGCCCGGCGCCGACCGACTCTGATCGCTCCTCTCCATCCGCTCCCATGCGTCGTCGCCGAGCTGAGCGGCGATCGCCCCCCACATCGTCAGTACCCGGCGGCCACCGGTGTCGGTACCGTTGACCGCGTCGAGCGCATCCCCGACCACCGCCGCCACCTGACAGTCATCGGACAGCAGGTCAGGCTCCACGAACTCGCCGACCGTGAACGGGCGGGCACCCGTCGCCAAGTGGTAGGCGGCGATCAGACCATGAGTCTTCCCACCGCCGAAGCTGGTCTGGAACCGCACCACCCCATGCTCCGCCCCCACCACATC
>Ga0136623_10000658_pt1 | contig 10747 bp, 15 predicted proteins | sample AntDrymUQ4492106_2_FD_104656 | JGI IMG/M metagenome (GOLD analysis project Ga0136623, IMG submission 104656) | Polar desert sand microbial communities from Dry Valleys, Antarctica - metaG UQ449 (21.06) | ecosystem: Environmental > Terrestrial > Soil > Desert | place: Antarctica: Dry Valley...
ACCTTCGAGATATCGACGAGATCCGATCGCATGGGCTACCGTCTATCGGGCCGTGAGCTCCGGTCGGCCAAGGAGGCGGAGTTGATATCAACCGCGGTGCTGACGGGAACCGTGCAGCTGCCGCCCGGCGGCGAACCCATCGTGCTCCTCGCGGATCGCCAGACGACCGGGGGATACCCGATGGTCGCGCAGGTGATCAGAGCCGATCTCGGGGCGGTGGCGCAGCTCAGGCCGGGCAACGAAATCCGCTTTACGGAGGTCACGATCGACGCCGCGCATGAGGCGCTTAGATATGTGGAAAACGTCGTGGGCGAGCTGAAGGGGGCCGAAGACCGTGCACCGAGTAGACCTTAACTGCGACATGGGCGAGAGCTTTGGCGCCTACTCGCTCGGCCACGACGATGAAATCCTGGAATTTGTTACGTCCGCCAACATCGCCTGTGGCTTTCACGCCGGCGATCCATCCGTAATGAAGCGCACAGTGCACTCGGCGGTCGAAAAGGGCGTAGCCATCGGTGCGCACCCTGGCTACCGCGACCTCGAGGGCTTCGGCAGACGCTTCGTCGACGTCACTCCGGACGAGGCATACGACCTCGTCGTTTATCAGGTTGGGGCCCTGTATGGATTCGTTGCCGCCGCGGGGGCAACGATGCAGCACGTTAAACCCCACGGCGCGCTTTACAACGCCGCGACGGTCGACATCAAGGCGGCCGGGGCGATCGCTAAGGCCGTAAGGGATGTCGATTCCGAGCTGATCCTGTTCGGCCTGTCCGGGGGCGAGCTGATCTCCGCAGGCGAGGAGGCCGGTTTGCGCACAGCAAGCGAGGCGTTTGCCGATCGCACCTACCAACGTGACGGCACGCTGACGTCACGGCGGCAGCCGGGAGCAATGATCGAGGACCTCAACCGCGCCGCCGACCAGGCGGTCCGACTCGTCAGGGAGGGGAGGGCTGCCTCGCTTCAAGGCGTCGACGTCGATGTACGCGCCGACACGATCTGCATCCACGGGGACGGGCTGCATGCGCTCGAGTTTGCGCGGATGATCCGCGCGCGCTTTGAGGAGTCGGGGATCGAGGTGAAGCCGGTCGGCATTCCGTGAGATTCTTGCCACAACGGCCTGGGACAACGGTCCTTTGGTAGTTGTTGTCTTGAGATGGACTCAGAATCGCGAAGTCCAAGGCAGAGAACCGGAAATGAAGCCTGAAGAGGTAGGTTTGTTGTTAACGGAGGGCGGTTAGCTCAGCGGGAGAGCACTGCGCTTACAACGCAGGGGTCGGCGGTTCGAACCCGTCACCGCCCACAATGCGAATGTCCAGATCAACAGCGGTTTTCTTGGCGGTTCCGATTCGCAAAAGTAAGTTCGTCTGCTTCGTGTTCCACATATATTCCACAGGCCGATCCAAACCCATGCTTGCTTTGTTCCGCCTAGAACGTAGTGGTCATCAGAATGGAGTTCTGGACGCGCCTCGAATGTCTGTTTGAAGATTCCTTCGGGGAGTGCGCAGGTTCGAATCCTGGGCAAGGCACTCTCTACATCTGTGCACGTACGACCTGCGCCTTCGCGGCGACGACTTGTTCTCAGCGGCAGGTTTGAGGTGCCGAAGTCGCCTTGGGCACGATCACGGGCGGGACTCTAAATCGGAGCAATTCGGGGCCTCTGCCTCCGGTCTGCTTTGGTCCGCCCTCATATGTGCTTACGCCCCAAGTGAACGCCCTTCGGCAAGGCCTCTCCATGATGCCCTCGGCAAATCTTCTGTGCCCGCCCTATCGGACGGCCGCCACAACGGCGCCCATTCCTGAGCGCCAGACGACGCCAACGTCGGCGAAACCTGCTTCGCGTAACGCTGCGATGTGCCAGTCTGCTGGCGGCGAAAACTCCTCCGTCGGATAGTTGCTCGGGAACACCGCGTGCCGCTGTGCGGTGGCGGTGCGGAGCACAGGACCGCGCGCTGCCTCCGCCCACCAGGCATCCCGGGCCACCCCACTTCGGCCCGTCCCGGCCCGGCGCTTTCGGTGGACCTCGGCTGGCCCCGCACGAAGAGGGGGCAAGTCGGTCAGAGGCATCTCCTCGGCGTGGGCTACGACGCCGCCGGCACGAACCAAGCCAGCGAGATCACCGTAGAGTCGCCGGACGACGTTCTCGGGTAGCCAGTGCAGTGCGGTGGCGGTGAGCACCGCATCAACATGCGGCTCGGGCACTGCATCGACCCACGCCCGCTCGCGCAGGTCAGCCTTCACGATCCGCACACGGTCGTCGTCGGCGAAAGTCACCGACGCGATGGTGAGAAGTACCGGATCTACATCGACAGCGATCGAGCGGCCTGCGGGGAAGCGATCGAGTAGCCGGCAGGTGATCGTGCCGGTGCCACAACCGAGGTCGAGCACGATTGGTTCTTCAGCCCTGGCGACAAGTACGTCGAGGAGCGCGCCGATCCGCAGCTCACGATCAGGGATGTAGCCTTCCTCGAGGCGGTCCCAGGATCGTTGCCACGTTTGGGCCCAGCCCGACGTTCCAGGTGACGAACTTCCCACAGAAGAATGCTATACCCACCCCGCGCTGGGTTATCGGGCGAGCCTTGCTGGGAAGGAGCGTGGATGATCAGGGCTTAGCTGTGGGTTGGCAGTGCGATGTGCCGCGATGCCATCTCATGACCTCCTCCGATATGGCTTCGGCTCGAGGATGCTCGACTACGAACGGGTTGGGATGGGTTATCCGATCAAACGACTGAGTGGGGGAAACCCAAACCCGGAACTACGGCGAGCTGGGATCGGGTTGCAGAAGACCCGCTTGGGCGCGTGTGGCTCGCCCTCGACGAGCAGCAACGGCGACGGCTAGTGGAGCTTCCTCTGTGAGCCCCGACGTGATCGTTGCCGTCATCGCGGCCGTCGACCGAGACTTCCAGCCGGAGCGGCGCCCGAGGGACGGAGGTCGAGCGGTCGGCGCGCTCGGCCGACCGACCCAACCTGAAGGCGATGCTCGCCCGCGTCGCCGAGGGCGACATCTCAGCGGTCGTGGTCCACAAGATCGACCGCTTGGCGCGAAACATCGAGGACCACGTCGCCATCCGCGCCGGCTTACGAAAAGCCGGGGTCCAGCTCGTCTCGGTCACCGAGAACATCGAGGAGACCGCGTCGGGGAAGCTCGTCGAGGGCATCCACGCGCTCATGGCCGAGTTCTACTCGGCCAACCTCGCCACTGAGGTGAGAAAGGGCATGACCCAGAAGGCCAGGCAGGGCCTATGGCCGGCCAAGGCCCCGCTCGGCTGCCTCAACGTCAGGGAGCAACGGACGGGAAAGCGCGGGGTCGCCAAGGTCGTGCTCGATCCCGAGCGCGCGTTGCTCGTGCGGGAGGCGTTTCGCATGTACGCGACCGGCGACTACAGCCTCGCCGAGCTGCAGAGCGCGCTTGCGGCCAAGGGCCTGACCTCACCGACCGCGAGAAAACCCGGCGCGCCGCCGCCGGTGAGCGCGCTCGCGACCATGCTGCACAACGCAATCTTTCCAGGTCAAGGGGGCTTTTCCGCGTCTTTCACGCGCCCCGATCAGGTGGGCGTTGAAATATCACGGTGTAATTATGAAGTGGGGTACTAAGGAGCGGCTGCCTCGTACACAAGCAGGGCCGCCGACGGGTCGTCGTCCGGCGCAGCGTAGAGCCGCAAACCCGCGGGCGTCGCCTCAAGGACCACCGGATTGCGCGTGCCGACGTGGCCCGCCGGAGAGTGGTCGGCGAACGGAACCTCGTGCACGGCGGCGAGCGAGCGCAGATCGAGAAGCGCCAGCCCGCCGAGCTCGTAGGGAGGGGCGGTCTCGTCCGAGCGCAGCTCGGCTATGCCCCCGCACAGCATCTTGCGGTTCGGGACGTAATCGCAGTCCTGGTAGTCGACGAAGTGACTCGGGTTGGCGGTGCTCCTGATCTCATCGCCGCCCGCGGTCCATTCGTGGAACGTTCTCGACCCCCAGGTGAGACCGAAGAGGTGACCTGAAACGCGGTCTCGGACGATTCCCCCGATGTGGTCCTCGACCCTGAAGACCTCGGTCGCCTTCAAGTTGTCGGGATCCACCCGGTAGACGATCGCCCGGCTATCGGGGCGGTACTGGGCGACAGGTACCCACAGCCAGCGGCCGTCGAAGTCGATGCCGCCGGGATGGTACATGTGGCCTCTGCCGAGCTCGACGTCGTCGATCAAGTGCCCGGAGCGATCGAACACGAAGAGGTGACCGACCCCCCTGCCCGGGGACCGGTCGAAGCCGCCGCGTGGCTCGTCGAACGGCTCCGGCTGCTCGATGATCTCGACGGACGAGAGGTAGAAGCGGTCTCCGATCCTTACGAGGCCCTGCGGGTGGAAAGCGTCGAAGGCGAGGTCGGTGGCCTTTGCGAGTTCCCACTCGGTATCGCGCGAGGTCTCCCCGAAGATTTCGGCGAGCGAGCCGTCGCCCTCCTTGGACGAAGCGGCAACAGCCACGAAACCCACGACGAGTGATGCGGCAGCGGCCACGGCGACGGCTGCCTTCCATCCGGCCCGACGGGTGACGGCGTGCAGAGTCATGACGGCCCCTCTCCTCGTGATCCGTGTAGGGATGATGCCACCGACAGCGCGTACAGACGGCGGGAATTACCACGAAGGATCGCTTCCCCGGCGGCAAAAGCTTGCGCCGGCGTCATCTCGCCACGTCGTCTGCACTCGTCCATGACGAGCCCGAGGACTCGGCGTCCCAAAATGGCATCGGACCAGTGCAGCTCGGGACTCCCAGGCCATCCGAGCTGTACAGCAGCTTAGAGGTGGGAGCAGCGGCCACGGCCGCTCGAGTGAACGCGAAGAGCTCGAACCCGAGAAAGGGGATTCCATAAGAGAGATCGAGGTGGACGTTGTCATAGATTGACGCCATATGCGTCTTCACGCGTGCACGATAACACTCGTGCAGCAACACGATCTGCATCCCTCGTAGCGGTGTGACTCTAGCAACGGCCTGAGATGGAGTGGATTGGCCCTCGGCAGGTCGACGTCGCTGACGCCGTAACCGACGTGGCACTGCAGGGGCAGCCTCTGTTCGTGTGCGATCTCAAACGCCACGGTCAAAAAGTCCCTCGAGAAGCGGCTTATCGGTCAGCCGATACGGACGCCCGGCATCAACAATCTCACGCGCCTTCCGAAGAGAGTCCGTGGCCAGCGCGTCCCGATCGAGGCCAAGTCTAACCCTGATCGGTAGGCGGCCACGGAACTTGAGCCCGACATATCCGGACGCCCGTACGTCTGCGAGCCGCTGCGCCAGAGCCTCCTTGGCCTCGTCGAGGCGAGTCGTTTCCGCAATCACTTCCTCCATCAAGGGGTCTGGGCGAAGCAGGGGCTAGAGCCCCACGTCACTGCAAGCTCGATGAGAAACAGCATGTAGCAGGGTTTGTCGCGCCGACCTTGCGGCCGACGATTCGAGCTCCGGCGGTAAGGCGGTCGGCGACGACGTAGCGCTGCTGTACCGTGTAGGCGTCGGCAAGCGTCCACTTGCCGACCTGCTCCTGCAGCCGCGGGCCCGGCTGCGCCGGCCGTTCACGTCGGTGAAGCTCGGCGGCGAGCTGCGCGACTGTCTCGTCGGACAGACGGCGTTGCTGGCGTCTCACGAGGTCGCTCATCGGGAACGGCCTTCTCTCAGAACGGCGCCTTCGCTGGCGGATCCCACGGCTTGGGCGTAGCGGGCGAGCAGACCCGCCGCGGCTCGCGGTTCAGGCGGTCGCCACCGCCGCAACCGTTCCGTGAGGACGTCACGATCCACGAGCAGGTTGAGGGTGCGGCGATCGACGTCGATGGCGATCTCGTCGCCGTTTTCCACCAGCGCGATAGGCCCACCGTGCGCCGCCTCGGGGGCGACGTGACCGATAGCGAGTCCGCGGGTGGCCCCGGAGAAGCGGCCGTCGGTGATCAGGGCAACGACCTCGCCGAGCCCCGCGCCGACGAGTGCCGCCGTTACGAACAGCATCTCCCGCATCCCGGGCCCCCGGCGGAACCTTCGTAGCGCAGCACGACCACGTCGCCCGGGCTGATGCGCTGGTCGACCACGGCCACGCCTCTTCACTGTCAAAGACCTTCGCCCGGCCACGGTGTTGGCGCCGCTCGCTGCCCGCCAGCTTAATAACGCAGCCGTCCGGTGCCAGGCTCCCGCGCAGGATCGCCAGAGCTCCGTGCGGCTTGACGGGGTCGTTTGCCGTCCGCACGACCCTTTGTCCGGAGCTCTCAGTCGCGGACTGCGCGATCTCGGTCACGGTGCGTCCGTCTACATTGCGGACATGCCCGTGCAGCAGTCCTGCTGCGAGGAGGTTGCGGGCTACCAGTGGGAAACCGCCGGCCCCATGCAGGTCGACTGCTTGGTGGGGCCCTCCGGGCGCAATGTCGGCGATGATTGGAGTGCGCGCCGCGATTGCATCGAAGTCATCGATGGCGAAGGAGATGCCGAATTCATACGCGATCACCAGGCAGTGCAGGACTGCGTTGGTTGACCCGCCGGTCGCGGCGACTGCCGTGACCGCGTTCTCAAGCGACGCTCGGGTGACGAGCGACCGTGGCGTATGGGCCTGGCGGACGGCTTGGACCGCAAGGCGCCCGGCCTGCTCGGCCGCCTCGAGCTTCTTCGGACTGGTCGCGGGGATATCGTTGAGTCCAGCGGGGGAAAGTCCCAGGAACTCCATGATGGTGCTCATGGTGTTCGCCGTGAACTGCCCACTGCAGGCTCCTGGTCCGGGACACACGCTGTCCTCGAGCGCCAGGACGTCCGCGTCGGACAGCTCACCCTTGTGGTACGCGCCCAGCGCCTCGAAGAGTGTGAGCAAACTGACCGGCTCGCCATCCAGGCGTCCAGGCAGGATCGTGCCGCTGTAGAAGATGAGGCCGGGAAGGTCCGTGCGGCCCAGCGCCATCACCGCGGCGGGGTTGGTCTTATCGCAGGCGGTGAGGCCACACACGAGCCCGTCGAAGCCGTGACCGCGCGCGACCAGCTCGATCGAGTCGGCGATTAGGTCTCGACTAGGGAGCGAGTAGCGCATGCCTACCGTGCCCATGGATACGGCGTCGCTGACGGCGACGGTGTTGAACTCCATCGGCGTGCCGCCGGCTGCCCGCACGCCACGCTTGACCGCCACGACCAGCCTGCGCTGGTTCAGGTTGCAGGGCATGGTCTCGATCCAGGCGCTGCCGACCCCGACGATCGGCTGAGCCAGGTCCTCGTCGCTGAAGCCGACGGCCTTCAGCATCGCCCGCGCGGGAGCCCGGTCGATGCCGTCGATCACGGCAGCGCTATGCCGTTTAGCGGGGTCCGTAGGCAAGTCGTAGGGTAGCGGCGTCATCGCGCTACCGCCGCGGCCGACGGTGGCGGCTCCAGCAGCCCCGATCGTAAGCCGGCGCGGAAAACCTCGACCGTTTGCGCAACGCCGTCGACGAGGCGGGTCACGCCGGCGGTCCCGAACAGCAGCTCAGTGTTGCGGTCGTCCACGACCGACGGCGCCGGCAAGACGTCGTCCGAATGTGTGAGTATGTCCGCGGCTCCTGGAACGACGGCGTCGACAGCGGCGATGAGTTCGGGGATGGCTGCGGGCGTCCCAGGGATGTTGAACAGGTGAGCGCCTTCACACGACAGGCGGGAAGCGTTGACGAATGCTGTGGCGGCGTCGGCCGCAAAGTTGAACAGGACTGGGCCGCCGAAGCTGATGCGGTACGGGACTCCGGCGACGGCCGCGAGGATGGCGACCGTCGGGGTTGACGTCATGCCCTGATCACGGCCTGGCCCATAGACGACGAACGGTCGCAGTCCAACGCTGCCCAAGCCGTGTTCCCGCGCGTAGTGGTGGGCGTGTGTGTTCGTTGGCGTGCTTGAACACGCCGTACAACGTCCCGTCCGGCTGCTGTGGAGAGTCGTCGCTCACGACACCGCCGGGGTAGGCTTCAGCAGGACCGAAGACCGCGGCGGAGCCAGCCGAGGTCCTTGTGCCCCTTGACAGCGTCATACTGATGAGCCGCGGCACTTGCTGTTGCCTCAGCCTGCGTCACACAAGTTTGCGCTCACCCGCTGCGATGCTCTCGGTAAAAAGTCCAAGGACGGGAGTCATTGGAAAATCCGTCGCGATCCATGGCCGGGGTCATCTTGATGTTCACCCATTGACCGACACAGCCAGGTCAGCCGCAGTTGGCGGCGGGCGAACGAGCATCCTTACCGGATTCTTGCCGGGGACTTGGGCATAGGTCTGGCGGGCGGCTCTCGTCATGAGTGATCCGGATGTGATTGTGGCGGTTTCTGCCTTAGCTTCCGCGATCGTTGCCCTTGGTGCACTCGTGGTTAGCATCTCGAGCGTGATTCGCAGCACCAAGGCAGGCAAGGATGCCCAAGCCGCCCGAGAAGCGGCAAGCACCGCGCAGTGGAAGATGAGCGAACACCTGCAGGTGATCGCGGAGGTGCAGGCCGAGCTTGCGAAGACCGCGATCTCGGAGACCCAGGAACCAGGTGCCGCAGGGGCCGGCCGCAAGAGGTGGTCGGTTGTCGGCCCGACTAACAAAGGTAGGACGTGGCGAACGATTAACGATTGCGAACGTCGGCGTAGAGGAAGTCGAAGTTCTCCGAGTGGACGTCGATCCTCATGATGTGCTCGTGAGTGGCGGCCCCGACATAAGCGGGACGGCTCTCGATCCTGGGGAAGACTTCGGCCTGATCGTCGGGCTAACCCTTGGGACTCCATTTGCCGCTGACCGTAAAAATGCGGTGGGGAGACAGCCGGGGTGAACAAGAACGCCCGCAGAGAGTGACACTCGCGTAGGAATTGAATCCAATCCCAATGAATCGAGCAGGGCCTGACCTGGTCAACCGAGTCGCTTCTGGCCATCGTACTCAGCAACGATTTTCAAGCTTGCCTTGTTCCTCTTTTGTTCCCCAGACGAGCGCAATACCAGGCAACACCACGACCACCCACGACACTTCGAAAACTGTGCTTGAGCAGGGAAGACGAGTGTTTCCGCAGCTAGCGTGTTCGCCAGGATCCTCGCTTACAACGCAGGGGTCGGCGGTTCGAACCCGTCACCGCCCACAATGCGAAGGTCCAGGTCAACAGGGGTTTTCTTGACCGGCTCCGAGCCGCGAAAGTGCGTTCGCCTGCTTCGTGTTCCGCATATGTAACGGTGGTCCTCGTGACGCGAGTTGGTCGCGATCGAAGTAGCCGAGGGCTACCTTGCTGAATGACCCGAGCGCGGTGATGCGGGGTCGCCCCCCAAGAGTTCTTGCGCGCAAACTCCCGTAAACCCTTGAGCACCTCGTCCGCCTTGTCGAAGACGACGGCGAAGGTGCTCTCTTGCCCTCCACCCACTCTGCGACTGGCGAGCAGGACCGCGCCGACTGCAAACGAGATGCCGGCCAACTTGAAGGCCCAACTCCCATTCCCAGTACGGGTGTTGGCGAGCTCGGTGGCGACAGGCGCGGACGAAGAGACCCCCAGCAGAGCGGCCACGGCCGGGCCGACCCAGCACGCAAGGCCCACTACCGCCTGCAGTCCCCCGGCGATCAGACCCGAGGACGGCGCTCGATCTCGCTCATTCGAGGCCGAGCTCGACCGCTGCCAGGCGCACCTCGCGCTGGTTGTCACCGATCACCAGGGAGGGGAGCGGCCGGTCGGCGCAGAACATCACCGTTTGGTCGAGCGTCGCGCTCCAGGTCGCCCCGGACGCGCTGTGTTCCGCGCCCCGGGCGACGGGGAAGGTGGAGTCCGACTGGTAGACCTTCACGATGTGGCCGGCGGGGTCGAGGTACTCATGGACGACCATGGACATGTCTTCGACTTGGCCCCTCCTTACCTCGACGAGCTCAAGATCTCCGAGGACCGAGGGCAGCACCGCCCGCGTTTGTTGGTGGAGTTGTTCGGCACCGTTGTAGTCGGAGAGGAGCACCTCGACCTCCTGTGGCTGCGATGGCTGCAGGACCACGAAGAAGGCGACCACGAGCGCCAGTGTCACGGAGGCGGCGAGCGCCCCCAATCTGGCTCCTAAGGCCAGCCTTCGCCTCAAGGGCGGAGCGGCGGCCACGGTCGACCGGACCATCTCGCGCAGGCGCTGGGGCGCGAGTTCCCGGGACGACTCCGCCAGCGCTCGGCCCCGTCGCCCCACCTCGACCTCGTGCCAGCAGCTCTCGCATCCGAGGAGGTGCTTTTCGAAACCTCTTCGGTGGCGGCCGGACATCATCCCACCGAGGTAGAGCGCGGCATTGCGCTGAGGATCATGCCTCGTCATCGATCATCACCTTCTTCTCCAGCAGAGAGGCCAGTCTCTTTCTTCCCCGGTGCACTCGGCTTAGCACGGTATTTCGGGGCGAGCCCGTGATTCGAGCCGTCTCCTTCGCGGTGAAACCGTTCAGGTCCATGAGCGTGATGGCGACACGTTGCTCTTCGGGAAGCTCTTTCAGGGCGGTGTGGACGGCGTCTGATCCGAGTCGCTGCAACGCCTCCGACTCGACGTTGGAGCTGGATCTGTCTTCTGCGATCTCGTCGGTCGGCAACTCGCGACGGGTGGACGCCTTGCGTAGCCAGGATCTGGCCAGATTGAGACAGATGGTCGATATCCACGCCTCGACGTTTCTTGGCTTGCGATGCGAGGTCCAGGCCTCGAAAGCCCGGGTGTAGGTCTCCTGGACGAGGTCTTCTACGACGTGAGGATCTCTCACCATTAGGCGGGCGAGGTTGTAGACAAGGTCGAGACAGGGAAGCGTCTCGTTGAGGAACTCGTCGTGC
>Ga0136623_10000660_pt1 | contig 10731 bp, 11 predicted proteins | sample AntDrymUQ4492106_2_FD_104656 | JGI IMG/M metagenome (GOLD analysis project Ga0136623, IMG submission 104656) | Polar desert sand microbial communities from Dry Valleys, Antarctica - metaG UQ449 (21.06) | ecosystem: Environmental > Terrestrial > Soil > Desert | place: Antarctica: Dry Valley...
CTCGGAGTAAAGGCGTGGCAGGTGGAGGAGGCGGCGGCCGCGGCCAAGCACATGTTGGGATCAGAGGGAGCGGTGCTGCCGCTTCAGAACGGAGTTGAAGCTCCCGGACAGGTGGCCGCCACCGTGGGCGAGGCCCACACGCTCTCCGGTCTCTGTCGCATCATCAGCTTTGTTTCGGAGCCGGGCCACGTCCGACACGTTGGTGGAGCGCCTTTCATCGCCTTCAACGAGCTCGACGGCAAGCGCAGCGGCCGCGTCGATGAGCTGGCAAAGGCGTTCGAGGGTACCGGTGTGGTCGAGGTCGCCGTCCCGCAGGATCCAGAAGCGGCGTTGTGGAACAAGTTCCTGGTAATCACCTCTTTCGCGGGCGTGGGCGGGGTGACGCGCTCCAGCATCGACGTGATCCTGGAGCTGGAAGAGACGCGCCGCTTGCTCGAGGCCTCGATGAGCGAGATCGCCGATCTTGCCCGTGCTCGTGGTGTCGAGCTGGAACCCGAGGTAGTGGCTTCTGGTGTGGCGCTGCTCGAGAAGTTCGAGCCGGGAAGCACCTCGTCCATGCAGCGAGACATCCAGGCCGGGCGTCCTTCCGAGCTCGAGCATCTCACCGGCGCGGTGGTGCGGTTGGCGAGAGAGGCCGGGGTCGAGGTGCCGGTGAACGAGGTTCTCTACGCGGCCCTCTTGCCTCTCGAGCGAGCCGCCCGGGCCTAGACGAGCTCTCATCGGGCTCTCATCGGCCTCCCGGGCCGCCCCGTATGTAGCTCTGTGCAGCTAACCGGGCGGAATCCGCCCCTGAGCTAGCACAAAGCCGCGTCAGGGGCGGGCCGCGTCCAGGGCGAGAGGCAATTACAGCTGCGACAGGACCTGCTCGGCCGCTGCCAGGGCATCCTCGTAGCCGACTCCCTCTGCCGAGAGGGGCCGCACTTCCTTGAAGCCCCCGTAGATCGCGTGGCCCGCCTGCATCCAGAAGCAGTCGACCGCGGCGAACCCGGCCCCCTCGAGCCACTGCAGCTGGCGGTAGAGCGGCGACGGCGTGTCGCTCTCATCGGGGAAATAGAAATGGTTCCAGCGTGTCTCAACGAAGTGCTCGAAGCCCGGCCCGCCCCCCGCCTGCTCCCGGGCGCTGCGATCCCAGCTTTGCGCGAACAGGTTCTGAGCCTGAGGCACCTGCGCTTCCACCAGGTCCGCTATCAAGAGGGCACCCCGCGAGGACAGGCAGTCGTGCAACCGCTCGAACAGGCGCTGCTTCGACGGCCCGTCGAGATGGTGCAGGGCCAGGCTCGACACAACGCAGCCGGCCCCCTCGACGCGCTCCAACCATTCGTCCGACATCAGCTCGAAAGGTGCCGTGACCGCACGATCCCCCGACGGCGCCAGTAAGGCGGCGGCGCTCTGGAGCATCGCCGGCGATCCGTCCAGAGCCACGAGCGAGGCCTGAGGGAAGCAACGCAGGATGGTGGCGCCGAGCGCACCTTGACCGCATCCGAGATCGACGACGGTAAACGCCTCGGTTGGAGAGAACGGCACCAAGCAGGCGAGCGTTGCGATTTGCTCAGTTCGGCCCGGCACCGCCACCGGCGCCAGGTCGGAGTAGGTGGCCGAGTCCTCCTCCGCCCACGCGCCATTGCCTGAGTTATCTATGGTGAAATCTCCCAGCCTTCGCTACCGTGAGCCGGAGCCAATAAATGGCCTAGCGCAATCTGCCTATTGCAACACTCCTCGAAGAGTGTTATCTAGCTATAGACGGAGTGTAACTATGGATCGGAGTGAGCGGCCAATGAGCCAGCGCAACGAGGTAGCCGCCGCCCCAGCAGCCACGGGCGACGGTAAGGCGACGCGCGGCGGGCCCGGGCCGGATCGGTCGCCTGCTGCACGGGCGCTGGAAATCCTGTGGTGGGTGTTCCGCTTCGCGCTCGCCCTGTTCCTCTTCGTCGGTGCTCTGCAGCTCATGAAGACCGGCGCCGCCGGCCTCGATGTGCTGCAGAACAGGGGTCTGCTCGTGCGCAACCCGGGCTCGACCCTGGGGCTCGGCTGGGTCGGCGCCCTGTTCGTGCTCTCGGGCTCCCCCATAGCGGCAACCGCCCTGACACTGGTGGCGGCCGACTCGATCACCGAGATCCAGGGCTTCACGATGCTGACCGGCTCCCGCCTCGGTGCCGCCTTCGTGGTGCTGGTGGTGGCAGTCGTCTACGCGCTTCGCAGCGGCAAGGGGGGCCGGCTCAGGCCGGTGGCCACGGCCGTGACCGCCCTTTCCACCACCGCCCTCATCTACGTGCCGGCCATGGCTCTCGGAGTCCTCCTCCTCAACTGGGGGCCGTATCACTCGCTCGAGCTTCACTTTCCGAACCAATTCTCAGATCTCATAGACCTCATCTACGGCGGCATGCTGGCCCGTGTTGAGACCCTCCCGGCCGTGGTGGCTTTCCTCGGGGGCCTGGCCGTCCTGCTGGGCTCGATGAAGCTGATCGACACCGTCATGCCCGATCTCGACACGGACCTCGAGAGCCGTCGCCTGCAGTGGGTCAGCAAGAAGTGGCCCATGTTCGGGCTCGGCTGCCTGGTGGCGCTCATCACGATGTCGGTCTCGGTGGCGCTCACGATCCTGGTGCCGCTGGTGGCCAAGCGTTACGTGAAGCGGGAGGACATCCTCCCCTACATCATGGGAGCGAATATCACAACGCTCGGGGACACGATGCTGGCGGCTTCCGCCCTGAACTCCCCGGCCGCGGTCCGCATCGTGCTGGCCGAGGTAATCGCAGCCGGCTCGCTCAGCGTCATCCTGCTGACCTTCTTCTACCCGCAGGTGCGCATGCTCATCTGGAGGTTCCAGCGCCAGATAACCTTGAGCAAGCCGAGACTTGCGAGCTTCACCGCCGCCCTCTTCTTGGTACCCGTGAGCATCATCCTGATCTCGGGTCTCGCCTAGCGCTTCCTGCGCCGCTAAGAGCCTTACTCGGGGAGGCTCCTACCATGAAGCATGCCTTCTCGCCTGTTGGCGTGGCCGCCACTCCTGCTGCTTGTTCTCGCTGCGTGCACAGGACCCGCCCCGGAGGGCTCGACGAGCGAGCCATCCGACCGACCCTCCCGTGATGAACGGGACGCCGCGAAGTGCCGGGACCCCGTCGTCCTTCCCCGGCCCGACCCCGACCGGCCTCGCTATCACTTACGAATTGCCGTGCGCCCCGAACAAGGGGTGGTCACAGGGCGCCTGAAGGTGGCCTTCACGTCCGATCTCTCCACCGATGTGCTCGTGTTCCGGCTGTGGCCCAACGGGCCTCGACAGGCTCGTGCGGGAACCCGGCTCGAGGTCGGGCGGGTCGAGAGCGACGGCCGGCGCCTGGATGCGCAACTAACGGACCCCACCACTCTGGAGGTCGACCCCGGCCCTCGTCTGCAGCCCGGTGAAACCATAGAGGTCTCGATGCCGTGGCGGCTCGAGCTCCCCGGCCCCTCCTTCGACCGCATCTCTGCAGACGGCACCTCCTTGCGGCTGGGCTCCTTTTTCCCCCTGCTGGCGTGGCAACCGGGGGCCGGCTGGCTCCGGGATCCTCCGTCCACATCGCTGGCAGAGACCTCGACCTCCCAGGTGGCCGACTTCGACGTCAGCTTGCGGCTCCCCCCCGGCGTTGAGGCCCTCGCCAGCGGCCGCGAGGTGTCGCCGGGGCGGTGGAGAGCACGGGCGGCGCGTGATTTCGCCCTCGCTACGGGGCGTTTTGAGACCGCCGCCGCGACGGCGCGGGCGCCCCGGCCGGTGCGGGTGACCGTGGGGGTGGACGGCGCGGTCGGCGAGTCTCCCGAGCCCTATCGCAACGCAGTGGTACGGGCCCTGGAAGCCCTGGCCAAGAGATACGGCCCCTACCCATGGCCGAGCTTCAACCTCGCCATCACTCCCGGGCTGGCGCAAGCAGGCATCGAGTACCCGGGCTTCGTCATGCAGGGGGAGGACACTCTCGGCATCGTCACCAACCACGAGGTCGCCCACCAGTGGTTCTACTCTCTGGTGGGAAGCAACCCCGCGCGCGAGCCGTGGCTCGACGAAGGCTTAACTACTTACGCCCAGTCACGCATGGACTCCCAGATCGACCTCTTCGCCTCGGAACCTGTTCCCGGTGCCGCCCGCAATCGCCTCGGCGCCGGGATGCGCTATTGGGACGGCCACCAGGATGTCTACTTCCAGGGCGTCTATGCGCAGGGCGTCAAGGCCCTCGCCGCCGTGGGCGCACCGAGCGTCATCGATTGTGGGCTGCGCCGCTACGTGGGTGCCAACGCCTACTCGATCGCGGATTCCTCGGACCTGATCCGGGCGCTGGAGGCGGAGAAACCGGGGGCGGGGCGCATCCTCGAGCGCTTCGGAGTCCGCCCCTAGACCAGCCGCCCTACGTGAGCACTCTGACCCAACTTTGTCCCAAAAACCCCTATACGGTCGTTTTCGGGCCAAACCTACGGTATGCGACTCTCGATTTGACTCCCAGCAACTTCCTTATTAGGGTCGCCTTCCGGAGCCCGTAGAGGGCTCCTTTGATTTTGCCCGCTGTCGAGACCACTGGGGGTCCATCTTCTATGCGTAGTTTGTCCGTCCTACTCGCGGCCGCCGTCTGTGTGGCGCTGCTGTCCGCTCCGGCCATCGCGGCCCCCAAGGTGCTGTGGGGCCGTTCGACCTATTACGCGTCACGCTACGTCGGCCAGACCATGGCCTGCGGCGGTCGCTACCGCCACCGCAAGATGATCGCGGCGGTGGATTTGGACCTCCCCGTGAAGTGCGGCAAGACATTGGTGGTGAAGAACCGGGCGAACGGGCGCAAGATCTCCGTCACCGTCGCCGACCGCTGCTCCTGCCCGGGCCGCACGATCATCGATCTGTCACGGCGCGCAGCCCGCAAGCTGCGCTACGTGAGCGCGGGCTGGACGCAGGTGCGGGTCAAGGTGCTGCCGGCGGCCTAGCCGCGGGGGCCGTTCGCCGAGTGGTGGCAGGATGCTCTACATGGTCATCTGACCACCACCACTCGGCCGGACCACCACACGGCCGGCGGGCTGCGGGCCCCGCTAGTAGTCGACGGGGACGGACTTCACTGCAGCCGGCATCGCCCCGAGCACGCCCTGCAGCTGCATCAGCTTCATCATGTTGCCGGAGATCTTGAGCTTGCCCTGCATGAAGGCCTGGCTTGCCCCTATCTCTCCCCGGCTCATTGCTACGGCCGTCTCATAGCTCTGCTCTACCGTGGCGTCCGGGTTGGTGAGCTCGCCGAGGGCAATCGATGCGTCGCCGTCCTCGAGGGCGAAGTAGTACCTGATCTCTCCCTCGGGTGCATCCTTCACCACCTGCTGGAGGCCCATAGCCTTGGAGGTCGCGGCGCTCCGGAACTCGGGTGAGGTGTTGAGGGCAGCGCTTATCTGCTCGGCCCACTCCTGGCTCAGAAACTTGACCCCCACTATTTTCCTCCTCATCCCCGCCGGTGACGCGCGGGAAAGATACCGTCTAGGAAGTGGATCGGAGTGAAGCGGCGAACGCTCGCCCTAACGGATCGGGGCCGCCCGTCCCTCGGCCCGCAGCCACGATCGTGCTTCTCAGAGACTCGCCGGACGGCGTAGAGGTCCTGCTCACCATCCGGCCCTCTCAACTGTCCTTCATGGGGGGCGCCACCGTGTTTCCCGGCGGAGCGGTGGCCCCGGCCGACCGCGACCCGCGCTGGGAGCAGGCTTCCGTGCTCGACCGGGCACAGGCGGAGACCGGCCTGGAGCTGTCCGGAGCCGATGCCCTTGCGGCGCGCGTGTGCGCCTTGCGCGAGGCGTTCGAGGAGGTCGGCTGGATCGTCGGGGAGGGCCCATGGGAGCGACTGCAGCGCGCCGACGGCGCCACCCCTGATCGCTTTCTGGAGCGCTGCCTCGAGCTGAACCTCCGGCTCGGCACGGAGAGGCTTCACCCGGCCGGGAGATGGGTCACACCCCTGGGCTCCCCAGTGCGCTTCGACGCGCAGTTCTTTCTGGCGGCCGCCGACGCATCATGGGAGCCGCGACCGGATCAGCATGAGGTGGCGGGATGCCGTTGGAGCACTCCGGAACAGGCGCTCTCGGAGCTCGCCGGGGGCCGCTCAATCATGGCGCCGCCCACCATCGAGATGCTGCAGGGGCTCCGCTCGCAACCGTCAGTCGAGCGGGCGCTGTCGTCCTGCCGAAAAAGAGAAGCAAGCTCCCCAATCCCGGCTACTCGTCTCTCTCCGGTCGTGGAGGTCGTCCTTGCTCCCAACCCCGGCCTGATGACCGGCCCCGGGACCAACACCTACATCGTGGGCTCGGGACCCGTGTGCGTGATCGATCCCGCCGTCTCGGAGCCCTCCTACCTGGCGGCCGTGGAGGGGGCCGGAACCATCGCTGCCATCGCCGTCACGCATCGCCACCCCGACCACGTCGGAGGTGCGGCTGAGCTCGCCCGCGTCTCGGGTGCGCCGGTTCGGGCCTTCGGCGCGGAACCGGCGGGCGGTACTCCGGTCGAACCGCTGCGCGATGGAGAAACCCTTGCGGTTCCTGGAGCGAGTCTGCGCTGGATCCACGCGCCCGGACACTCCTCGGACCACGTCTGTTTTCTGCTGGAGGGCGCGGCGAGCCTGTTCTCGGGCGACAACATCCTCGGCGAGGGGACCGCGGTGATCTCCCCGCCCGACGGCGATATGGGCGCTTATCTCGCCACTCTTGAGCGACTCCGCGGGCTCGGTCTCGATCGCATCTATCCCGGTCACTTCCGCGCGCTTGACGGTGGCTCATGGGTCGTGGACCGGCTTCTCGAACATCGCGCGCAGCGCGCAGGCGCGATCCTTGATGTGCTCAAAGCCAGGCCTCTTCGTCCCGAAGAGATCGTGAGCGTCGTCTACCGCGACGTCTCCTCCGAGCTTCACTCCCTGGCCGCTCGGACGGTCGTGGCGCATCTCGAGTTGCTCGAAAGGCAGGAGCGCGTGGCAAGAACCGACGAGGGCTGGTGCTTGGCCGGCGTCGAAGGCGGCGATGACACCTCTTAGTCGATCACGAGAAATATTGTTCGGCGGCCCCGAGATCGACAAGGGGAGCCGCGACTGGATCCGGCGCGTCGCAGAGCTGGGCACTTGGGGCGCGCTTGCGGTCGTCCTGACGCTGGTCTTGCTCAGCGGACTGTCTCCGGTACGCCTCGCAAGCGCTCTGGCTCTGCTCGGGGCCTCCGCGCTATGGACACCCGCCTTGTTCCGCGGACTGCTGCCCAGGTCGACGAAACCCTCTTGGCAGATCGCCGCCGCCCTGGTGTTCTCGCTGGCGCTCGCCTCCGGACTCTATGCAGCCCTCCGGGGAGCGGTTCCGACGGCTCAGCTCGTATTCGTGCCGGTGGTCGCCATCGCAGGGCTTCTCACCGGTTTACGGGTTGGACTCGCAACCGGCGTCTCGGGCGCGGTGCTCTACACAGTGATCGCGGAGCTCACTGGGACCCGTCCCAGCTCTATTGCCGTGGCGGTGGTGCTGGGCGTGTTCGTGCTCTCGGGATCGATCGCCGGGCTTCTGGCCGAGGAGCTGCGCTCCCACTACCGCGGTGAGCAACACGAGCACAGGCTCGCCACCGCCGTGCGCCACCGCCTGCTGGCGGTTCTCGATGCCGTTGACGAGGCAATCGTGTTTCGCGACCGACAGGGGGCCGTGCGGGTGATCAACCGGCGCGCCGCCGACCTCTTCGAGGTCGACCCCGACGATTATCTCGGGACGCCGGCGGTCGAACTGCTGCGCCAGGTGGCACGACGGACAGAGGATCCCGAGGGCTTCATGGAGAGCTTTCAGGAGGTGCGCGACGACCCCGAGCTCGAGTTGCGCCTCTCGATCGAGCAGCTCCTGCCCCAACGCCGGCGCTTACGCCTTTACTCCGGGCCCGCACAGGACGACTCGGGGCTTCTGGTCGGGCGCATCGACGTCTACACAGACGTCACCGACGCGGTGCGGCGAGCGGAGGAGATAGAGCAGCTCTACGAGCAGGCTCGGGAGACCGCCGAGAGCTACCAGCGGGGCCTCCTGCCGGATGCGATCCCCAAGCTCCCACGGGTGAACCTCGTGGCGCATTACCTGGCCGCTCGTGGCCGGCGGGCGGTGTGCGGCGACTTCTACGATTTCGTGACCCTGCCCGGCGGCCGCATCGCGGTGGTTCTTGGCGATGTCTGTGGCATCGGTCCCTCCGCCGCCAACGACGCCGCGTTCACCCGCTACACCCTTCGTTCGTTCGTTACCGAGGAGGCGGACCCGGCTCGGCTGATGAACAGGCTCAATTCGCACGTCGGGCGCAACCTGAGTCAGGACAGGTTCGTGCGCCTGCTCCTGGGTGTGCTCGATCCAGAGCGGGCCGGCCTTGAGTACATCAACGCGGGACACGTCCCGCCCCTTATCTATCGCTCTCGCACCGGCCGCGCGGAGTGGCTCAGCGAGGGTGAGCTTGCCCTGGGCGTCGAGAATCGCGCCACTTACCGCTCCGAGACCGTCGATCTTCATCCCGGCGACATGCTCGTGTTCTATGCCGATGGAGTCACCGAGGGCATGCGCAAGGGACGTGTCTTCGGACAGGCCAAGCTGCAGGACCTCGTTGAGGAATACGGGATGGGGACTCCGGGCGAGCTCGTCCAGGCGATCCGCAGAGCGGTGGAGGCGTGGGCGCCCGAGGACGAGCTCCGGGACGACGTCGCCCTGCTGGTGTGCCAGGTGGTACCGGACACGGCCATTGCCGAGCCGACCCGGGAGCTGCTGCTTCCGAACGAGCCGGCGAGGGCCAGGGAGCTGCGCCACTTCGTGGCCGCCTACCTGGCCGACCTGAGGGCGCCGATCGAGGTCACTCAGGAAATCGTGATTGCGGTCGGAGAGGCCGCCTCGAACGCCTGCAAGTACGGCCGCCGGCCGGAGGGGCGCAGTGAGATCCGTGTGCGCTGCTCGCTCGAAGGATCAGACGTGGTGATCCTGGTCTCGGACGACGGTCCCGGCATCGATCTCGATTTCGTTCGTCAGAACGGGCTCCCCGACCGCTTCTCCTCCGGGGGCCGGGGAATGTTCTTGATGAATCAGCTCATGGACTCGGTCGAGTTCCAGAGCTCCGAGGGGGGCACCAGGGTTGTGCTCAAGCGGACTCTTCGCACCCCCGAGCCCGTCCCTACCTCCTGACCAGCGAGGTCACACGGGATGAAGCGGCGGCTTGCCGTCCTCACGCAGGAGCTCCATGGGCTCCATGCAGTGCCGAGGCGGGTTGTCACGGGCCGCCTTGTCGACCTTGAGCTCGAGACCGCACATCGTGCACACGTATTTGAGGCCATAACGGCTGACATCCGCGATCTCGGGCTCCGGCGGGGCGATCGCCATCGAGTTGATGAAGCGGATTCCAAAACGGGCTATCAGCAGGCACATGAGCACCGCGAGCGCCGACCTCACGTAGCCGAAAAAGGAGCCGAGCACAAGGGTTGCGGCCACCGCCACAACTGCGATAGCTGCTCTCATGACCACGGTTTTCCACAGCGCAATCCCCAGCGGTGGATAAACCACACGCGTGTTATTCGCGCCGGAAGGGGATTCAGTGCCACTGCGTAGAGACGCCGAAGGCGACGGCCACGCAGGCAAGGCCGAGCCACAGGTTGCCGTTGTTGGTGGGCCCGAAGAGACCGACGTAATTGCCTACGATGATGATGACGCCGGCGCCGAGCAGGGTGAAGAACAGGACCCCGACCCACAGGTCCGACTGCTTCGGCTTCGGCTTGGGCGGCGGCTGGCGCTTAACTCGCTTGGAGCGACTCTTGGGCACGTCCCGATAGTAATTGTCGCCGGCCTCAAAATGGGGCTATGAGGGTTCTGGCGTTCGCAGGAAAGCTGCTGATCTCGCTCGGGGTGGGCGTGCTGTTGTTCGTGGCCTGGACCCTGTGGGGCACCGGCATCTACACCGAGCGGACCCAGGTCCGCCTCTCCGAGGACTTCGCCGCGCTGCCGTCGTTGCCGCGCGGGGGATCGAGCACGCTGAAGCCGGGCCGGCCTCCCCGAGCCTATCGGCCCCCTCCCGGCGACCCCGTCTTCCGCCTGCGCATCCCGGCGATAGACCTGTCCCAGATCGTCGTAGAGGGGGTGGGGACCGAGGAGCTCAAGGGAGGACCCGGCCACTACCCGGCGTGCCGAGCCGGGTTTCCCGAGCCCTTCTGCACCCAGTTGGACGAGGTCTGGCCCGGCGAGCGGGGGCGCGTGATCGTGTCCGGCCATCGCACCACCTACGGTGCTCCCTTCTGGGCGCTGAACGAGCTGAAGCCGGGAGACGACATCATCGCCGAGACAAAATGGGGGACGTTCAGCTATCGGGTGTCGGGCTCCGAGGTCGTGCCTCCGACGGCCACAGATATCGCCAACCCCCGCGCCACGGACGGGCGTGAGATCGTGCTCACCACCTGCGAACCGAGGTTTTCTGCCGCCGAGCGGCTGATCGTGTTCGCCCGACTCGAGGAGGCGTGATGAACAGAAGACGTTCGTGGAGATCCCGTGCGCTCGAGCTGCTCTTGTGGGCGGCGCTGTCTGTGGTGACGGCGGTGGTCATGGTGAGCCTCTCCGAGCGGCTGCTGCCGAGCAACTTCTAAGCCCTTCCCGCTCCCTCCCAGCCCCGAGGCCCCGACCCCGAGGACCTCCGGACAATGATCCGGGAAGCCGGTTCACCCGCGGGGCCCGTCTTCGAGGCTTGGTACGAAACGAAGGCTAGAGGCGCGTTTTGTCACAAAG
>Ga0136623_10000662_pt1 | contig 10719 bp, 8 predicted proteins | sample AntDrymUQ4492106_2_FD_104656 | JGI IMG/M metagenome (GOLD analysis project Ga0136623, IMG submission 104656) | Polar desert sand microbial communities from Dry Valleys, Antarctica - metaG UQ449 (21.06) | ecosystem: Environmental > Terrestrial > Soil > Desert | place: Antarctica: Dry Valley...
CCGCGGCGTAGATGCCGCCGACCAGGGCGCCCATGGAGGTGCCGGCGATCGAGCGCACCTCGTAGCCGGCCTGCTCGATGGCCTCGATGATCCCGATGTGGGCGAGGCCGCGCGCCCCGCCGCTGCCGAGGACGAGCGATACCGTCGGTCTTGCGCTCATCACAGCACGCGGCAGAACAGCGTCTTGAGGTAGTTCGTCTCCGGGGATCGCCTGGTGTACGGGATGGTCGGGGGACTGGTGGCCCTGCGCGACGATCTGGAGGTCGCGGTCGAGCCGCCGTGCCGCACGCCGCAGCGCATCGACGAACTGCTCGGGCGCGAGGTGGGAGGAGCAGGACGACGACACCAGGGTCCCGCCGGGGCCAGGAGCGTCATCGCAAACTCGGAAGCTTCCTGCCGGTCAAGGTGACTTGACCGGCACCGACGGACTCGCTCCGTTGCGAAATCGCGTTGAAAGTCCTATGCTTCCTAGCAATCCAGCTGCTCCTGTCCCTTGCATGATGAAGTTCTTCATAAGTTACCTGAAGGAAGACGGCGCTGTTGCCGCCAGGATAAACGACGTTCTTCTCGGAGCGGGACACAAAACCTTTTTCGATCGACATGATCTCGGAATAGGCGTTGAATGGGAGCCAAAGATAGAGCAGGAGATCAAGGACGCTGCTCATTTTCTTCTTTTGTGGTCCGCTAAGGTCACGGATAGAGATGAAAGTTATGTATACAAGGAAACGCGGATTGCGCTAAACTGTGCCAAAGAAATCGTGCGACGGCAATTCATTCTCCCGATCCGTATTGGTAAAGCAGAGTTCCCGCTCGGCGAAGTTTCCAAGTACCAATGGAGAACCTTACCGAAAAAACCAGCGACCAACGATGTGCGCAAGCTCATCGTTCAACTCCTGAAAGAGATTGGCGCTCCGACTACCCCCCCAGACAGACCAGCTCCTCGTGACGACCCGCTCGGTGCCGTTCTCATGGATATCCGCGCCGGTTACGGGCCAATCATCGACCAGATCGGTATCGCCAGCGTGACAGCTCCTCCCGCGCGCCTGGGTGTGGAGGACTTGATCTCAGACCTCAAGCAACGGATTCAATCCATCGCACAAAGCACTATACTCACGACCAAACAATTCCAATCCAAAGTCGAGCAAGCCGTTCAATGCTTCTCGGACTGGATGGTCAGGGAAAACATCGTCCGGATCATCGGCGCTGGCCGTGCCAGACTTGCCGCCTCTATCCCTGCCCATCGACTCGCGCATGGTGGTGCACGGGTCTACATTCAGGGCAGCATCGTTCCCATGCCGCATGACATCAAGGGCGGTGGCGTCATTGCGGTCAGCGCTTCCGGCCGCACCACCACGGTTCTCAGCGATCTCCGCGAGCTTAAACGAAAGCGAACCTCGACTTCCCACGCGCGACTCCCGTTCACTGTCATCGGCATAGCGCGTCATGACGCGACAGAGTTTTCCCGTCTGTGCGACATCTTCATCGGTGTTCGACTCGACCGGAAACCCAATCCGCTTCAGGCCCTGGCCGACACAGAAGAGTACGTCATCAGCATGCTCCTCGATGCCCTCGTTGTCGCCGCGGGCAAGCGCGCTGGGTTCGACGACATCAAGTGGCGCTTGGGTCACGAAAACTGGGGCGCCACCGGCCCTTATGACACCATCAACAATCCTGTCCCTCCACTGCACGCACCCCACGGATTTGTCGACGACTAGTATCTTCATTCCTTAGTGAGAGCATTCCATGACAAGCTTTGTCGGAAGAGAGCAGGAATACAGCAAACTGGAAGACCTCATTGAGGAATCAGTACCTAAAAAGAACGTCATATTTCTATCCGGTGCGGCCGGCATCGGCAAGACTCGTCTTGCCGAGCACCTCTACGTAAGCCCCCGACTCCAACCAAGCTTCGATTGCCGAGCGCGCGTTAGCGCCTATCGGAGGGATTGGGTCCAGATCGTTCGCAGGATCGCTCACAGATTCTTAAGTGATCTGCCCGTAAAGGCAACCGCGGACGAACTTATGCAGCGGATCATCAAGGAAGCTACGGAAAGACGCTATCTCCTGTTCCTAGACAATCTCGATGCCGAGGACGTCGCGAATCCGCTGATTCGCTTCATTGACAACTGGAGCGCGACACGGATCTCAGTATTGCTCCTCACCGGCCGGCGCTTTCCGCTGAGCCGGGAACCGGCCCACTGCCAACTGGAGCCCCTCTTCGGTCTGAAGGGTGATGAAGCGACCAAATACCTACTCGGCCACGACATGGCCAAGCGCATAAAGTATTGCGGCCTTCGTGACCGCCTCGACAAGGTACTAGGTGGAAATCCACAGAACCTTCTCTATCTGCGGTGGAGCGCGCCTGAGAGATGCGCCGCGATCCGGGAACTAATCCAACACTTCGGCGCGAGCGGCGACCCGACTTCGGCCATAGACGCAGTTCTAGAGCGAATAGAGCTCCCGGTCGAGCACTTTCTTTCGCTCGCCAATATACGAAACCCTGTATTCGACGAGGCCCTGCTGGCATTGCTCTGGGATCGGCTCGGCGGCGGTGGAACGGAATATTATATACAGGTTCTCAATCGACTCCGGCGCGAAGGTTTACTCGCTGTTGCGGAGCCCGGTGAACTACGATTGAACGCCAGTGTGCACGCTCAGCTTCAAAAACCCTTCTACGCCCTCGTTCCGCCAGAGCGCAGAGCTCATATCGATTATTTCATAGGTGAATACTTCCGTAACCGCTTCGCGGTCGCATTTGAATCGTTCCTGGATTCGAGGTCAAGACGGCGCCCAAACCCTACGCCTGCGGAGAAAACTGTTTTCCCGATAGAGGATCTCGACAGCTACGTATATCACACGGTCACTTCCGGGCACGCCGACAGTGCGTGCTCATATATTTTCGGCCGCGACATCCTTGAGCTGGCTCACGCCGAGGGGCTGTCGCTCGACCTTAAGCAGATTCTTGAGACAATAATCAATGGCCTTCAGGAAAAGCTCCGGCTCGTGAAGGCTCCGCTTCCAGCGCGCGTCCAACTACGCCTTGAGCGAATAAGGCTGGACGCAGCGGATACGCTTGCGGATAACGAGGCTGCGGCTCTACCCGCTGATCTCCGATACTTCCTGGAGCGCCTCGAGGACACGATTCCTGATCGGTCTTCCGAGAGTGAATCCATCTCCGCCCCAGAAATCCGGCTGCGTGCTATGGCCGCTCATGTCAGGACCGAGCTTGGCCGAACGCACAAGGATCTCAACGATCATCCCGCCGCCTTGAGGCACCTCAAAGAAGCGGTTGGGGAGCTCGACTCGCTACCGGAAGACCGATTGACCGCGCCTCAGTCCCATCGTTTGCGTGCTGATATCGCCCATTATCGAGGCATCGTCTACAGCGTCACCGGGTGCACGAAAGAGTGTCTGGAGTCGTACTTCGGCGGTATACGGTACGCGGCCGAGCATCAGTGCTTCAATGCGCGGGGCGCTCTCTCCATGGGATACCTCGCTTACGAGCTGAAATTTCACGACATCAAGGACGCCCAGAGATGGGCCGCTGAAGCGGTCGAGCGGGCGAGAAACTTGAAAGACGAAGTCGTGCTCGCAAAGAACCTATGTACCCTCGGCCAGATTCAGTCGTTCATAGGTGAAACAGCGGACAGCGCCCATACGTTTGAGGACGCTCGACGCATCCTGGGAGACAGGGACATAAGGGAACGATGCAGAATCCTTGTCGATTGGTCCGTTAACTATATTTCCCAGAAGGAGTTCGGGGGTGCGTTGGCGAATGTGGACGAGGTAAAGCGTCACTTCAGCGAGACAGGTGACCGGCGCCGCATCTGGATGGCCTCGGCGTATCGCGGCATCGTGCAGTTCCATCAGGGCTACAGGGCGCAGGGGATGGCGGGAGTCATGGAAGCACTCGAAAATCACAAGAGGCTTGGTACTCAGCGAGAGATGATATACGAGGCCATGACCTATATATGGATGCTGAGGAACGGTTCCGTGCCAATGTGGAACGGGATTATGGAGCAAGAGTTCGTCGCGATTAATCAGATGGACGACGTGCCCGACATTGTAAAGACCATTCTGGACCTGAACATGGATCCCAGTCTGCACGTCTTTGTGACGTTCTGGCGGACATGCTATCTCCCAACCCTCCTGACTGGCCATGGACCCGGCGTGGCGGTGCGACCGTGAACACATCTACTAACGCATCATCCCGCTGGGGGGTGATTTTCGATCTCGATGGCGTAATTGTCGACACGAACCCTTGGCATCGAAAGGCAATCCTTGAATTCTGCCGCCGCCATCGGGATGAGATGATTGAGTACACCGAGGAAACTTTGCGAACGGGCGTATTTGGAATCCCAAACCGCGCGTGGATACCCGCGCTCTTCAAGCCCGGACTGGATGCCGAGCGCATCGACGAGTTGGCACATGAGAAGGAGCAGATATTTCGTTCCATCATCCGAGGTTCGATCCGCCCGCTCGCGGGGTTGACCCGGTTGCTTGAGAAACTTTCCCAGTATGGTGTGCCGATGGCGGTCGCTAGCTCCGCGTCGCCGCAGAATGTCCATTTCCTGCTCCAGGAGACCCGACTTGCGAGGTTTTTCGATGTCGTGCTTGACGACACTTCCGTAACGAAAGGCAAGCCGGACCCAGAAATTTACCTTAAAGCAGCGGCAGCACTGAGAATCGCGCCGGACCGTTGCGTCGTCTTTGAGGACTCTGTCGCGGGGATCGATGCTGCGCGCCGCGCGGGCTGCACCATTGTCGGGGTCGCCACGACACATACCCCGGACGAGGTCGACAGCTGCACCGACCACGTTATCGCGGACTTCCGCGACTTAGAGATATCAGCTCTCGTCGGTCTAATTGAGACCGGAAGTGCGTCTGCCAGTCCTTGAGATCTATAGCCGACGAAGCAGCCGGTAAGGTCCGGCGAGCACGATCGCCACCCGCCGCCTTTCGTATTCAAGAGGTTTGGGCAGCCTTCGCAAGTATGTTCGGAACTGCTTCCGAGATGTCCCGCAGACGGAATCCACCGACGGGCTTTCCTGCAGATGGCCTGTGACAATTCCGCCCAGAAACCCCGTTGCGCCCGTCACTATTATCGTCATTGCTGTATCGTTGATACGCGGTTGCGGCTGGGGAAGCCTTAGCCCGTCGCTAACGGTCTCGTAGCGAGGGCGTTGCGGGCGCCTTCCACGTTGAGGAGGTAGGCCCTAATCCTGCTCTCGTTCTCGCACTGCTGAAAAGGACACGCATGGCTGATCCTCAGTCCTCTTTGCACGAATCGTAATAGTGGTTGCTTTGGCAGCTACGTAGCGATCATCCATCCCCTTCGCCAACGCTAGGTCGCCAAGGGGCCTTCGTGTACGTTTTTTCTTTCAACAGCAATGTGGGCTTGCTATTGCGTTTAGGACCCCGCCACGTTCATCTAAGTGTTTCTTGAATTCCTCCACTAGAGTGACGGGCGTCGGGTCAATACCGTCGAGAAGAGCTACCGTGTAGGAACACCAGTCGGCGAAGGTGAGCGCAGAAAATATTCTCTCGAGATTGGTCTCGCCTCGCATCTCCCAGTCATCGAGAAAGATGTGTCCGAACCTAGGTTCGTTAAAGAGCGTTCGCATAACTCCAAAACGCAGGTCTACTCGCGGATGAGTATCAGGATCACGAAGGTAGAGGAATGCGAACTGACCGAAGCGGCGTTCAAAGCCTATCATTTCGTTATGATTCGATTCCGGCAAGGCATTGAAGAACGCGGTTCGTTTCGCGTTTTCGTTGAACTTAATCTTGGCGACACGTGCGACCGAACGTTCATGGCGATCATCCGTATAAATAACTGGAATCCTATCTCCAATCCAGTGCGCAGTTCTCTCGGCATCGCCGCGCACATCGGTGCTCCGTAAAAACCTCACAAGCTTCTCGAACATAAAACGCGGGGTTTCTTTTAGCAGGCCGGCATCGGCCAGCAGGCGCGCTAGGTAAGTGACAAAATACCCGGTAGCAGAGCGAGGCTGGAATCCAGATGCCTCTCGCTCTTTTGGTATCCGGATTATCGGATATCCACGCTCACTCGCTAGCTCAGCGAGCCGACCTCCTGTCGTTAGGACGACCACGTTTTCGGCCCCGCTCGGTAAGTCGTGAATCGCCGATAAGGTCTCCTCTGTCGTGCCTGAGAAGGAACTGGCAACAATAAGTGTCCGATCATCGCAATCAGAGGGACGAGCATATCGCCGCCAAATTGTTACAGGCCCGCGAAACATGCCTTCGAATGCGTCATTCAATACATCGACAGGCAAGGCCGATCCCCCCATTCCAACAACTACGGCCCTTTCGAAAGGTTTACTTGGAATGGCGGGGAAATCGGGATCGGAGAGGGCGAAATCGATCTGATCCGGTGTGCGTCCTATTATGCCCGCCATGTCATGCTTATCGTACCTCTTTACCAACGATTTAATCTCCGTTTGTCTATGACACTCGCGGATATCGTGTATTGATGAAACCTTGGGCGCCAACGGTATATCCTGAGCGGAACGATCTAATTCCTTAGCTCCGAGAACCAAAGCGAACACACTGGCGAGTTTCCTCATGACCTCCTTATCGACTCCGTCAAAAGAAGGGCTGGTGGCGTCGGCCGATTTATTTTCTACCTTGATTAGCCCGATCGTCTTCGTGCCCATAATAAGCGGGACAGCGAACATACACCGAAATGGTCGGGTATTAGGATCCCATATTAACGTATCAGGTTTACCTTTGTGGTGGGGGTTACGGCGTATCTCCTCCCAGCTATCCGCACCAAATTCCTCTCCGCGTGACGCTACTTGCCCGGTAATGCCGTCAAACGGTTGCTTTCCCCACAGCTCTGGAGGGGTCACGCGATATCTAAGCTTTTTCCGCAGATCGTCGTCCGGAATGCACGATCCGTCGGATCGGGTATACCCTACATAAGCCTCAAGTTCGCAAAAGCCATTGCGTACCCTCCATAGCGCACAAACCTCGGCCGCGAAAAGGTCCTGACACGTGTGTAAAAGCGTCCGAAGGTGAGACCCATCGCCGCCAGGTGGTTGGTCTCTATTGATGATCTCTTGAACCGCACCAAGCGCATCGGCCAAAAGTCGTTTCATATTTCACCCTCTGGTACTGTCAGGTTAAGGAGCTTCTCTGAAGACAATCGGCTCTTTGGGAATTGCCGGGAAAACGGTATGAAAATGATGATCCGTATAACATTAAAGTCAGTTATTATATTCTTGTTTGGCCAACTTAACGCACCACTTCCCCTATCATCGGCCTGATTGACTCACAGTTGGTAACGTCATTGCTCACTAAGATTCGAAATCATTCGTTGAACAGAAACCTTGTGCTCTGATTCGATAAATAATGAATCGTCGGTCGAGTTCCGGCATCATGTTGCAGAGCTTCGGTAACCAGCTGTAGACCGAGACAGGTGCTCGCTGTTGCAATGTATACGACATCCGTGATGCGTTTGCCTGTAAATCCTCTCCATTCGCCATTAGATATCGTTTCGGCGATCGTCTGCAGCTTATCTATCGCAGAACTAATCGAGCGTACCTGACGTTTTTGGGGTGTGGAGCAGGCCTCCGATCGATTATGGAGTGCGGCGTACAGCACTTCACGGTTCTTCATAGCCCCACTCTTGTCCCCCGAAAGGGTACCCGAAAGCCAATGTTCAATGCCTACCTCTCGCGCTAGGGCGAACAGCAGACCCATGGTTCTTTCGGTGATGCGATTTTTAGAGTAGTCGAGGAGCATGCGAGGGTAGTGAATGGAGAATTTGTCAAACCGAGCTGGATCGGCATCAAATAGGTCGCGCATATGCAAGAGAGATACACAGCGTTGGTGCCGCTCAAGTTCTCTCCAGGAATGTAGGCATGTGAGGTGTTGCATCGTTTGGCTCTGGGTAATCGCCTGGATCGTGTGGCTGAAGCCCTACGTAGTCGTTGAAGTGCCCTTTTGAGGTGATACCCTGTGGCAACTAATTGAGGCAAAGTCTATACCCATTAGGAATAGTTTTTCTATACGCCGAGCAGCGCCTTCATCTCGGCCGGGGACAGGGTCTCGCCGGCTAGCGTGAGCCCCATGCGGAAGTCGAGCAGCGCGTCCTTGCCGAGCCCGGCGGGCGCCTAGCCGTCGACCGTGGCGCTGACCTGCGGGCGGGGCGGCCGGCCCTCCAGGTGGCGGGCATGCGCACCGCCGAGGAAGCGGAAGGCCTCCTGCGCCGACCAGCGCAGCGGATGGAAGATCTCGCCCGCATCGGTCATCTGCTTGAGCCAGGCGCATCGTTCCGTCGCGCGCTGGACCGGCAAGAGCAGCGCGAGGAGCCGCGCCTTATTGACCGCGCCCGCGTACTCGTGGAGCGCTTCGCCGAGGGGCTGGTGCTGGGCCTGACCGCGTGAAGGATAGGATATTCAATGCGGTTTCGCAACCGTGGAGCCTTCTCGTCGGAGGCGGGCGAGTGATTGGGCGGGGCCGGGTCGGAAAGCAATTATTCGGCAGACCGCGGTGGGGTTGGGGGCCCCAGGGGCGAGATCTGGGTCGGTATCCGGTGCTTGACATCGTGCCACAGCATACCCGAAGGTTCGCTGATCCGGGTTCGATCCTAGCGCGCGGGAGCCGACGTGCCTAGCGCAGGTCAAGCTCAGGGCCGGCATACCAGGCGCAGCCCGCTATCGCGAGCCACAACAAGGCGATCATGCCCAGCGAGTCATACGCCATCGAGTGAATCGAATCGTACGATAATGGCCACCCCGTGGGATAGGCCGCCCCGTAGGATAGGACGATCAGGGGCCTCCTCGTTTTGCACGATTGACGGTGGTACTCAAACAGAAGGCGACCACTTGCTCCAGGACCCGCGCCAGGGCGGTATCGATGGCCGCTACGGCGCCCTCGGCGTCGTCGCTCCGGCTCGGAACGGAGGCATCGAAGCGCCGTGTTCCGATGACCCGCCCGCCGGCGAGATCGACGAGCTGGGCGCGCAGGGTCAAACGGCCCTGACTGGGCGCGCTCTGCAGCTCGTGCTCGATGCGCACGATCTCGGTATCGAGCCTCGTCTCCGCGGTGAGCCCGGTGCCCGCGGACACCACCGCCTCGAAGCCGCCGCTGGCCTCGGCCGCTGCGATGATGAGCGGCTCGATGAGGCGCGCGGGCTCGTCGGCCCATTCGCTCGCGGCATAGTAGTCGAGCCGGGTGGGGGAACGCCGGTAGGCGATGCCGGGCCGGTCGTAGCCGGCCGCGGCCCTCGGTGCGGTGATGAGCAATACCGGCCCTGGCCCGCGCCGGGGCGCGGGGAACGGCGCTGAAAACAGGTAAGTGTGGACCGCCGTCGGAGGGCTCGGGAGGGCGGTGCAGCCGGCGAGCCCGAAGAGCGCGAGCCACGTCCACCGATCCATGCGCACGGTCCGATCCCGCCTATTCCCCGGGTCCGGGGAGGCGCGTGCGGCCATAGATCAACAGATTCGGTTGTCGATCGAGATCGCCCGCCAGGCGCTTCAAGGCCAGGGTGGCCTGGCGCATCTCCGCGATGAGCGGCCCGCTCTGGGCCACGGTGCCGTCCGACACGCGCTTGAGGTCCGCGCGCAGCTCTGCGATCAGGCCGTCGAGGTTCGCGACTGCCCTTTGGATGCTGGCGGTAGTACCTTGGAAGGCGGCGAGGGTGTCCCCGGCATGGTCCACGACGGCGGGTAGGCGTCGGGTAGCGTCGGCGGTATCGCCGAGGATGGCGTTGACCCGGCGGAGGGCTTCGATGATCGCCTGGTCGTCCGCGGCCAAGGTCCCGCTGATGCGCTCCAGGTTATGGAGCACCTGAACCAGGGTGCCGCGCGTGTCCGGCGCCGCGAGGAATTGTTGGACGCCCGCCGCGACCCGCTCGAGCTGACGAACGGCCGCCTTCACCTCCATCGGCAGCGACGATACCTCGGCGAGGAGGGACGGACAGGTTCGGATCTCGGGGAAAGGTTCCTGTGCTTTCCCGATCTTCCGGCAGGCGCGTCCCGAGGTCCTCCCGACGGCCTTGAGGTCCACGAACACGAGCCCGGTGATCCCGAGGCTCGACAGCACCGCGGCGGTATCGTCAGTGAGGGGGGTGCCTACCTCGATGTCGAGGAGCAGCCGCACCCGGCCTTCCTTGTCGAGGTCGATGCGTCTCACCGTCCCCACGTTGACGCCGCGATACTTGACTGCCGCACGCGGGTTCAAGCCGGCCACGGATTCCCGCACATACGCCACATAGGTCTCGTAGGCGCGCTCATCGCCTCGACCGCTCAACCAGATCGCGGCGGCGATGATGCCCGAGCCCAGCACCAGCACGAACAGGCCGACGAGCGTGTAGTTTATGCGCGGGTCCATCCGGCCGTCTGCGCTGCTGCCCGGCCTCGGGGACCGGTGAAATAGGTCTGGATCTCGGGGTGCGGGTGTCGGGGAAGCTCCGCGATCGGTGCGCAGGCCACGACCCGTTTCGCGGCCAGGAAGGCCACGCGGTCGGTGACCCGCCACAGGGTGTCGAGGTCGTGGGTGACGAGCACGACCGTCAGATCGAGCGAGCACTTGAGCTGCACGATGAGCGCATCGAAGGCCTCCGCACTCACCGGGTCGAGGCCCGCGGTCGGCTCGTCGAGAAACAGGATCTCCGGGTCGAGCGCCAGGGCCCGCGCCACGGCCGCGCGTTTCGACATCCCGCCGGACAGCTCGCGCGGGTACAGGGACGCCGCG
>Ga0136623_10000663_pt1 | contig 10715 bp, 10 predicted proteins | sample AntDrymUQ4492106_2_FD_104656 | JGI IMG/M metagenome (GOLD analysis project Ga0136623, IMG submission 104656) | Polar desert sand microbial communities from Dry Valleys, Antarctica - metaG UQ449 (21.06) | ecosystem: Environmental > Terrestrial > Soil > Desert | place: Antarctica: Dry Valley...
ATGGTGAGCGTGCCGTTCGAGCTGGCTTAGCGGGATACGATGCGCCTCACACGCGCGGGTATCTGTCGCGATTGATTGAGACGCAAGGTCGTCAACGCATTTGGCCGGATATAGCGACACCTAGTGAGGTTACGGCAGAATGAAGGGTTGGCGCGTGATGCTTGGCAACCAAGCCCTTGACTGGACCAGTCCCTTGCTCGTAGTGTTTGGATGCTCCTGCTCTATCGAGTCAGTCTGCGCGCGAAGGGGGGTGACGACCTCGACTGGTTCATCAAAATTGCATTGTGCCAGTCAGCTATCTATCTAGTCGCTGCGTGGATAGACTTTCACGCTCGATCGTCGCGCCAAACATTAGTACTCGTCATTCTCTTCGCGGCCATCTTTCGGCTCAGCATACTTTTCGCTGCCCCTACCCTTCGGATGACGTCTATCGTTACGTCTGGGACGGGCACGCGCGCAAGCAGCAAGCATCAACCCGTACGGGCTGCTGGTTCTCTGGTGCAACGGTAAAGACATTGACGAGCGTAACAACTCCGCAATCTTTTGAGATTGTAGTTATCGAATTCTCTTCCTCTGTAGTTTTCAAGCCTGAAGTGCCAAGCTTTTTAAGGAGTTAAGGTAGATTGAGTTCCTTACAAAGAGGAACTGTGGCATAACCCATATTGAAAATTGAAGACAAAGGGGCATTTTCAATGAGCACTCCATTCGCACCTAAAACAGCCAAGGCTTCAGTCCTACATTTAACTATCGCACCGAAGCTCTTGTGTTTGCTCTTCGCCTTAACGGGTGTTGCTGTTGCAGCCACGCCAACGATGCGTCTGGATTACTACCACACCGGCAACGCCACACAAGAATTCTTTAGTCTTGACAGGCTCGTTATCGAGCCTCTGCCCTGGCCTGGCAATCCGCGACAGCTCGTAGATCACACCAATCTCGGCAAATACTTGTTCGAAGTAATCGATCGCCACACCAACCGCATTATCTATTCGCGCGGCTTTGCCTCGATTTACGGTGAGTGGGAGACAACGAACGAGGCAAAGAAAGCGAATCGGACTTTTCACGAATCGCTCAGATTTCCTGCGCCCGAAAAGCCGATCCAGGTGGTGTTGAAAAAGCGAGACGCGAATAATGCGTTTCGCGAAATCTGGTCGCTCACGATCGACCCTGACGACATCTTCATCGATCGTTCGAAACATATTTCACCTGGGCGGCTAATCGAGCTGGAAAAGAATGGTGATCCGGCCATCAAAGTTGATTTCCTGATTCTGGGTGATGGTTACCAATCGTCGGAACAGAAAAAGTTTGAGCAGGATGCCCGTCGTTTGCTGGACGTGTTGTTTGCCACCTCCCCTTTCAAAGAACGCCGCAAGGATTTTAATGTCTGGGCTATCTTTCCTCCGTCGGTCGAGTCAGGGATCTCGAGACCGTCCAGCAAGACTTACCGGCAGACGCCGCTGGGGACGACCTACGACGCCTTTGGCTCAGAGCGCTATGTCCTGACATTTGATAACCGCGCTTTTCGTGAGATCGCTTCGTTTGCTCCGTATGAGTTCGTTGAGATTCTCGCCAACAACCGCACTTATGGCGGCGGTGGAATTTTTGGTCTGTATGGTACGGTAGCGGCGGCGAGCAATCAGGCGCCTTATGTGTTTGTCCATGAGTTCGGACATCACTTCGCAGGGTTGGCTGACGAGTACTACACCTCTCCAGTTGCCTACGCTCCTGCGACAGAGCGCGTTGAACCGTGGGAACCTAACGCGACTGCACTTATTGATCCCAAGAATCTGAAATGGAAGGATTTGGTTACGCCCGGTACACCCATCCCGACGCCTTGGAACAAGGAAGAATTTGAAAAATACTCTCGCGAATATCAGAAGCGAAGAGGCCTGATACGTAGCGAAGGACGACCGGAGGAGGTGATGGAGGCACTCTTCCTCGAAGTGGCACAGTTTGAACGGGGCTTCTTTGCCAAAGAGAAGTACTTCGGGAAGGTTGGCGCTTTCGAAGGCGCCATGTATGAAGCGAAGGGTTATTACCGGCCGGAAGTAGAATGCATCATGTTTACGCGCACGACCTCATTTTGTGCTGTCTGTCGGCGCGCAATCGAACGCGTAATCGATCTATATTCCCGGTCTTAGGACTCTCAGGTTAGCGGGCGTCTTATTGGCGAGTTTGCTAGAACAACTCAAATTTGATCGTTAGATACTTCTTGGGGTTTTGCCGGAAGTCGTAGATCAGCTTCACGCCTTCAGATGAGAGCTGGTTGACGTTGGAGTAAAGAGCGTCGTCAGTTAATAGTTTTCCAAACGTCCCCTCGCCTCGCTGCGCACCAGCCACCACGTTGTCGATTCTTTCCGCGGTAGTATTGAAGCGAGCAATTGCTGCTCGGGCGTCGTTATAGATCTGCTCATCCTTAATCAGCTTGCCAATGGTGCCACGGCCGGCATTGACGTCAGCAATCATGACATCGATTTGACTAACGGAGCGATTAAGACGATCCGCTGTGCGATTGATGCGATTGTAAAGCTCGTCGTCAGTTAATAACTTGCCTGCGGTGCCGCGTCCGGCGCGCAGATCTTCCGCGATTCTCCCTAGCTGCAGCGTGATTTCGTTGGCGTTGTTGTAGAGCGCCGGATCGTTGATAAATCTTCCCGCCGAGCCGTTGCCGGCCCTTATCTGTCGCATCACGTCTTCAGCCTCCAGAATCGTAGCGTTAAGATTGTTGTAGAGCGCTTCATCGCTGAACAATCGACCAACAGTTCCTTTGCCCTCCTTAACCTCACGAACGATGCCGTTGATTTCATCAGACAACTTACTGAGCCGCTGGGCTAGATCAGTGCCCGAGGTAGCGAAATCATTTACCGTGTTGGATGAGGAAGAGGGAAGGATTGCATAGTCCTTAATCGGTTGGCCGACTGCCGTACCGGGAGTGATGTTGATGAGCATCTCGTTGCCGAGCAGGCTGGGTGAGCCCTGCTGGGCAGTAGAATCGCTCCGGATCCTTTCGTTCGCCTGCCGGCCATCGATCGTAGAATCTATAGTCATTAGTGCCTCGACCCGGGGAGCGTTGGGCGCTTCAGAAGGAGGCAACAGTGTGATTTCATCAATCTTACCCACGCGAACTCCAGCCAGACGCACTTCTGATCCTTCACGGAGACCATTGGCATCCATAAAGCGAGCTTTTAAGTGCAGCTTCTTGCTAAAAGGATTGATGTCGCCCGACGCATTGAGAATCAGGAAAATCAGGATCGCGATCGCTCCCAGGATAAGAAACCCAACGCGAAGCTCTCGAAATGAAACGGTCTTTTTTGATCGTGGCATGGCTTTAATCTAAGGATGAAGGTGGAGGGATGAAGGATGAACTCTGTTCATGCCTGGCTTTTCATCCTTCTGCCTTCATCCCTCATCCTTTCTTAGCGTCCTCGCAGAAACTTCTGAATATAGGGATCCTCGGCGCGGCGCAGGCTTTCGTCGGTTCCGCTGAAGATGATGTTCCCATCGCGCATCATCATCACCTTGCTATTAGTTAAACAAAGCCGCTCGCCTTCGCGCTCAAAAACCACCGTTCCTTCATCATCAACCACTGCGTATTCTGAACAGAGATATTCCAGATTGTTCATCTCGTGAGTAACGAACATGGAAGATACGTCTTCCAGATCCCGCAGTTTCATCGCCAGTTCGCAGATGGTCCGAGCCGTTGGTGGATCCAGGCCGGCAGTGGGTTCGTCAAACAACACAATCTTGGGATCACCGATCAGTGCCCGCGCGATCCCGACTCTGCGGCGCATGCCCCCTGAGAGTTCTGCCGGCATTTTGTCGATGGCGTCCTCGAGGTTCACGAACCGAAGCATTCGCCGCACCTCGGGTTCAACTTCTTCCTCAGGCACACCCTGTTCGTGCAAACGATAAGCAACGTTGTGATAGACGGACAGAGAGTCGAAGAGCGCGCCTTCCTGAAAGACCATGCCTATCTTCTTCCGCACTGTCATCATCTGCGGTTCGTTATAGTCTGTGATGTCTTCCCCATCCACAAGAATGCGGCCGGCGTCAGGTTTCAAGAGGCCAAGGACGAGTTTGATGATGGTTGACTTGCCGCCGCCGGATCCACCGAGAATGATCTTGGTTTCGCCTCTCATGACCCTGAAGCTGAGGCCCTTGAGAATAGTGAGATCGTCAAAGGAGAGATAGACATCCTGAAATTCGATCGCCGGGATGATGCGGTCTTTATTGTCCACTTCGGCAAAAGTCGACTGTGCGGCGTCGTCACTAGGGTCTACAATGGAATGTTTTGTTTGCCCTACCACTAAAGACATAACTTCTTAAGACGTTAGACAGTCGGCATTCCGAGGAAATACTGAATTGCTCGAGCCAGGAAAAAATCTGCGATGATCACCACGATGGAAGCTGTAACCACCGCCCGCGTAGTTGCCCGTCCCACTCCTACCGTGCCTCCGTCGGTGGTTAATCCCTTGTAACAGGCAATTGATCCAATGATCAGGGCGAAGCAAATCGGCTTGATTACGCCGCCAATAATATCATCGGTGGTAATGCCGTCACGAACGGAAGTTAGGAACTGATCCATTGAAAGGCCGAAAAGACTGGTAGCTACCAAACCGCCACCGCCGATGCCCACTACGTCAGCGATAACCGTAAGTAATGGCAAAGTCACAGTCAGAGCAACCAGCCTGGGCGCCACGAGTTTCCGCATCGGATCCGTACCAAGCGCGCGCATGGCGTCTATCTGTTGAGAAACTGTCATCGAGCCGAGCTCCGCAGCAATGGCGGAACCGACTCGTCCGGTAACCATTAGCGCGGTAAGGACGGGTCCCAGCTCACGGACAAGGGAAATGGCAACCAGCCGCCCGGTTTGCGACTGCGCGCCGTAGAATTGCAGCGTGGGAAATGTTTGCAGGGTCAAAACGCCCCCAGTGAAAAATCCGGTCAAAAGGACGATCGTCAGGGAGCCGACTCCGATGACATCCATCTGGTCGATCATTTCCTGAATGTACCGCGGACGTTTGAGTAACCCGCGAGCGGCGCGAGCCGCCAGCAACGTCGTCTCCTGCAGTTCAAGCAGCGCGCGCGTAGCGAAGTTCATTCTATGATGGTATGGGAGCCGGTCTTATACCGCGCGTAAACCCTTCGGCGCCTTCCCTATCATCTTCTCGCGGAAAGGAGACGCGCCGCGCGAGTCATGGATTACAAGACCAATTGCCTTGAGTCTCTTAATACGACGGATGCGTCTGACAGAGCGGCCTATCATGCGCAAATTGTGAGCGATGCGTCAAGTTATAAGCGATTGACCCTATCTCTAAACGCTGCTTTGTCATCGGTTAGATAGGAAAAGCCGGTCAAGCAGATTTGACCGGCCAAACCCAAGTGGAGGTTGTGGGGCGCGTTATGGGCGAGTCGTTCGTTGCCGGTCGCTTCTTCGAGGAAAAGGGGGTCCCAGGCCATTGCGTTGGTTTGGCAGACCCCGCTGCCTGTCGACCCGTTCCTGGCGGCGCATTTCCAGATTCTCACGTTGGCGTTCTCTCCTGATGCTTCGGGCGTTTTGGCGCAGTGTTCGCAGCGTAGTTAGTTGCTCGGGAGTCAGCACGCGTCGAATCCTTACTTCACTCAACACTCTCATGCGCATCGCGGCCGCCTGGGCGGCTGCGACATCACGCAAACGTTGTTCGACGACGCTTTCGTCAGGATTATCGGCGTCCAGTGCTTCTTCGAGAGCCTGGTTTGTTTCGCGTAAACGCTGATTGACTGCCGCTCTCTCTTCATGCAACTGCTTCCGGATTGCGCGAATCCGCTCACCCTGTTCTGGGCTTAGATTCAATTCTCTGATTGGGTCATCACCAGACGGACGCTGTTGAGAGTCGGGTTGTTGCTGTTGATGGGCGCCCAACGAGTGAGAGGGAGCCGCGACGAGCACCGCGGTCGCCGCCAGCAATGTTAACATTGTTTTTTTGCTAATACTCATGATCACCTCAGGTTAATAACTGCCTAGACTCACTTCGCTCGAGACCACTCGGGTTGCTTAGATTCGCAGGTTAGGAAGGGTGGTGTACCCCCGCCAACACCAATCGCCAGGCAAGCGGGGGTAAACCACCCTTCCTGACCTGCGAGACATTCCAACCTGAGAGATCGCATTCCAGTTAACTCCTGACCAGTATCGATCAGTAGCACCTTTACTGATTGATTCCGTCGCCCAAAAGATCGAGATCCGCATCATCTTGCGGAAGTATCAATCTCAAATCGGCAGCCAATTGCTCACGCTCTGACTTTGTGAGCGGACCACGCCCAACCTTCCGATTGGCAGCAACGCGCTCACTTGATCGGTTGGTGCCTCTTCTCTGAGGCTTAACTTGCTGGTCGTTGTTAGCTGCAACAGAAGACAGAATTGGGCGCTTCTCAGTTTCCCGATCCTGTAGCCTGGATTTCACAGCATCTTCAATCTTCGCCTGCAGTTCCTTCTCTGTGTATCGTTTCTCGTCTCCCACGACGACAGATTTTGGATTCTCGAAAAGATGGGCGAGGGCGATTACGGAGATTACACAAAATAGAACAGAGGCGAAGGCTATCGAAGCCTTTATCCACAAAGGCGAGAGCCTAAAGAACTCTCGGATAGCAGCTATCGCCGATGGCTTGCCAAGATCAGACGCTCTCTCAACCGCTGGGGGGGCAGAGACCGAGCTGGCCCTAGCAGCGCCCACAGACTGTTGTCGCCAGGCACCGACGGAGGATCGAATCTGTTTGAAAGCGCCGAGTTCCGCTTCACATTCAGCGCAGTTCAAAAGGTGCCGTTCAAAATTCCGCGCGGCGCCTTCGTCGATTTCGCCATAGAGAAACGCAATCAGATCGTTTCCACGTTCACAAATTGGGGCATCGGGTATTTTATACATCGCGCTCCTCCCTCACGCTGCTTCGTTACCGAATTTCTGAAGTCGCATCTGCAATTGCTGGATCGCTGTGTAGAGACGACTCTTCACTGTGCTTAATGGCAAATCCAAGGCTTCGGCTATCTCTCGAAAAGTCAGCTCTTCGAATTCCTTCATCAGTACAACCTGGCGTAAATCTAGCGGCAGACTGTTCACAGCGCGTCTAACCGCATCGATGCTCTCCTTACCCTCAGCCACTCGAGACGGAGAAAGCTCCAAAGGGGCGGAAAAGCTTGACGACTGCCTTTGCTCTTCATCTTCAATCGCCGCCTCATTTCTCACCTTCGCCCGGCGTTGACGCGTAATGCACTGGTTTACCGCGATCCTATGCAACCAGGATGAGACCTTGGCTTCTCCGCGAAAACCTCGCAAATTCCGGAAAGCCGCAAGGAAAGTCTCCTGGGTTGCGTCTCGCGCGTCTTCCTCGCGCCCAAGCATGCCGTAAGCAAGGGCAAAGATCCTTCGCTCCCAGCGTAGTACTATCTCGCCGAAAGCCTCAGGATCTCCTGTTAGAGCGCGCTCTACGATCTGCTCGTCGCTCGTGGCGGTTTCCATCCTGTCTTAGTTTCGCGCGACCGCTTGTCCCGCTTACAATTTCTTGAATCGAGCGCGGACTAAGCTTTGCGCTCGCCACTTTAGACGCTGTCGGCCGCTTTTAGGCCGATAAAACACCTTTGTCCCAGGGTTAGGTGGAATCCAACCTTCCTCCACCTACAGCGAAAGACTAAATTACCTGCCTTCCGGGCTATTCTGCCATCTTAATGCTTGTAAACCTTGGGCGCATTCGCCTCCTCTACATAGTCCTGGCGTGCAGTTGTTGGCTGGCCCTGTTGCCACTCGCATTGCGGGATCGCTACTCTCTGGCCGCAGCGCGCAGGAATTGCGCTCTATTGAGGGACGTTATCAGGCCCAGTTGGTGCAGGACAAGGCGCGCCAGATTGAGCTTTATCGAAACTACACGAACCAACACGAAATCTTGTTAGTGCCATTTCGTGTGATTTCGTGGATCGTGCTTGATGGTACATTTGGCTGGGGTGAGAGCCGCGCTTTCCAAACTAGAACACTAGAAACAGCCGCGTCCTTTTTTGAGGATGCGGCTGTTGCGCTTATAATCAAAAACTTCGGTCATCCGGCTTCGCTACAGCAGCGGCAATCGGAACAATTTTATGGGGCTTTTTTGGAGACGCAAAAGTAAGGATCAGTTTGTAACCCTGGGCCTGAACGAACCGCAGGTTAGTGAGAGTCCTAAAGACGAGGCCGCCACCTCACCGGTCCTTTCGGAGCAGATGATTCAGGAAGAATCGCTGCGCTTGGCGGTGGAGCAACCGGTTTTGGAGCCAGTGGTGACAGGCGCCGGGCCGACTCCAATCATCACTCCAGCTCGAGTGGAAGACAGATCAACCACGAGGGAAGCACAACCGGAGGCGCCACCCGTTCAGGCAGGATTGAGCGAAGCCGCGCTCGACCAAAAACCTGTTCCCACTCGTTCGCCGTTTGCTACTTCCATTCTGGGGTTAAACCTCTCAATCGAGGAACTACAGGCGCAGGAAGCTGCTCTCGAGCAGGAGTTCTCGGCTCGTTTCCGCAGAGCGGTGGCAGCAACACGCGAAACCCTTTCAGAACGGCTTGATACCGTCTTTCAGGGATTGAAGCAGATCGATGAGAATTTGCTCGACGAACTGGAAGAAGCGCTGATTGCTGCGGATATCGGTGTGGCAACAACGCAGCAAATCCTGGAAACAGTCAGACGCGGGATTGCTCGGAAACAGATCAACGATCTAGATGCGCTCAAGCAGGCGATCAAGAATGAACTGCTCAGAATCTTGCGGGCGTCGGCAAACCAGGGTGTGGCTTCTGAAACAAGCGTTCCTGAAGACGTGCTTCCTTACGTTATGATGGTTGTGGGCGTGAACGGCGTCGGCAAGACTACGACGATCGGGAAACTTGCCCAGCGAATTAAGGCGGAAGGAAACGAGGTTCTGATTTGCGCCGCTGACACATTCCGCGCCGCTGCCTCTGACCAGTTGGCGATCTGGGCCGAGCGCACGGGAGTTCCACTGATTCAGCAGAAGCAGGGAACTGATCCCGCCGCAGTGCTCTTTGATTCCCTTAAAGCTGCCAAGTCGCGAGGTTCGGACGTATTGATTGTTGATACCGCGGGCAGATTACACAACAAATCGAACCTGATGGCTGAGCTGGAAAAGATGAAGCGAGTGGCTGGGAGGGAAGTTGAGGGTGCGCCTCATGAGACTCTGCTGGTCGTTGACGCAGTGACGGGACAAAACGGGTTGGAGCAGGCGCGGCAGTTTCTTAAGGTTGCGGGTGTCACCGGAATTGTCCTGACCAAACTAGACGGCACGGCAAAGGGCGGAATTGCGGTGGCCATAGCAAACGAATTGAATCTGCCTATCCGTTATGCCGGCATCGGTGAGAAGGTCGATGATCTGGTGGTCTTTGATCCGGAGCTTTACGTGAACGGGCTTTTCGAATAGGAATTCGTGCAACAGACTATAGCGACAGCGAGTGGCGCAATTGAGGAATGGAGCGACACGGATCATCGCATGATGGCCCGTGCTCTTGCCCTCGCCGCGAAAGGAACCGGCCAGGTAAGTCCTGGGCCTCTCGTCGGCTGCGTGATCACGACCTCGGAAGGTGAAGTCATTGGGGAAGGTTTCTACGTCTACGAAGAGGTGAAGCACGCCGAGACTCTGGCGCTTGAGCAGGCGGGAGGCAGAGCCAGGGGCGCAACGGCATATGTATCGCTGGAACCTCACGCCCACTTCGGAAAGACACCACCCTGCACTGATGCTTTGATTGCCTCCGGGATAAAACGCGTCGTTGCGCCTATCGAGGATCTGAACCCGAAGGTATCCGGCAGAGGCTTTGATCATCTGCGCTCAGCGGGCCTCGAAGTCAGCAGCGGATTGATGGCGCATGAAGCGAAAAAAGTAAACGAGAAATATCTCCACTTCATGGAGACCGGACGCCCCTTCGTCCACTTAAAGCTGGCTGCGTCGTTGGACGGCAAGATTGCCACGCGCACGGGGGATTCGCGTTGGATCACGGGCGACGAGGCGCGCGCGCGTGCACACGAGCTACGGCATGAGTACGACGCGATTCTGGTCGGCGCAGGCACTGCACTCGCGGACAATCCTTTGCTAACTGATCGCTCTGGTAAGCCGAGAAGAAGGCCGCTCACCCGCGTCGTGCTAGATGACAGACTGCAGACTGATCCCGAGTCTCAGCTCGTGCACACTTCAAAAAAGGCGCCGGTTTTGATATTTCCCGGTGAGTCGTTTGAAGCAAAGAGGGGCGAAGCTTTGCAGCGGCGAGGTGTTGAGATTGTGGGGGACAGTTTCAAAGGACGGGATCTCCTGGCGGTCATGGAGGAACTGGGAAAACGATCGTTTCAGAGCGTTCTGGTAGAAGGCGGAGCGACTGTGGCCGGGAATCTCATAGACGCCAGGCTGGTAGACAAAGTTACATTCTTTCTTGCGCCAGTAATCATTGGGGGGCGAGACGCTCCCAGCGCTATCGGCGGTCATGGCGCAGAGAGGCTGATTGACGCCCTGGACTTAGTTGATGTCGAAATGGTCCAGCGAGGCCGCGATATTGAGGTGACGGGTTATCCAGCCAAGGCAAGGGACAGCGAATGAAAGAGAGCCGGTTCCGGGAAAGAGAGAAGGGGCGACGGGGTGAAGGGGAGATGCGGAGAGGAGAAGATGGGGAGCGGAGACGCGAGGACGGGGAGACTCGGGAACGGGGGGATGGGGAGACTCGACG
>Ga0136623_10000664_pt1 | contig 10709 bp, 8 predicted proteins | sample AntDrymUQ4492106_2_FD_104656 | JGI IMG/M metagenome (GOLD analysis project Ga0136623, IMG submission 104656) | Polar desert sand microbial communities from Dry Valleys, Antarctica - metaG UQ449 (21.06) | ecosystem: Environmental > Terrestrial > Soil > Desert | place: Antarctica: Dry Valley...
GCTGGCCTGTGATCAACTCAGGTCATGGCCCGACTAGCATTGCTCCGGCGCCCCTCGGTGTGGCCCAGGCGAAAAACAAAACGGAATTCTTCGACGGCTTTAACGCACCGCAGCTGGGTCTCGAATGGCAATGGCCCATGTTCTTCAAACAGGACGCGCACATTCAGGTGCCCGGTGGTGGTTATCTCGTCCTTGAATCGCGCAACGGAGCGCAGAACGACGAATGGACTGGTGCAGTTGCAGCGCGGCGGAGCGTGTCGGGCGATTTCGTGGCGACGACCCTGGCGGAAGCGGGTGGATTGTTCCCGCGATCACGCGCTGGCTTGTCGGCCTACAGTTGGCGCGACCGTTCGATCGGAATCGCCGTCGGGGGCGGCAAAGTTATGCTCTGGCGCCGTGAGGGACAGAATACGCAGACTCTAGTTAGCGTTGACGCGCCTCGCACGGGACCACTATACCTGCGCATGACGGCGAAAGACGGCGAGCTTTATCGCTTCGCCTACAGTGCTGACGGGCGCGAGTGGACTGAGCTGGCCGACGCCGTAAACGGCAGCCACATCGAGGGCGCCCACGTCGCTCTCACCGGAAGCGGTGCTCCGAACGCTGTTGCGCGATTCGACTGGATTCGCATAACGCCGACGCTGACTGAGAAGAAATGAAGTTGCGCCCGTTTCCGAGGCGACGAAAAATCGCTGCGGAAGGTGCGTTGCGGAGGGTACTGATGAGTCAAGCTGGCATGACGACAGTCGACAAAGTCAGTTCCGCGCGCGGACGCGTGATGCGGGCAAAGCTGGGGTCATTGCTCCAGCGGCAGGGTGCGCTTCTGGCGCTCGTCATACTGTTTGTCTTTGCCGCTTTTCGATACGAGAACTTTCTCGGTTGGCCGCCCGAGAACCTAATAAATGTGCTCAGGCAGAACAGTATGGTGGGTTTGGTCGCACTCGGCATGACATTCGTAATCTTGACCGGTGGCATTGATCTTTCCGTCGGGTCGCTGCTGGCGGTCGCGGGCGTTGTAGCCGCGAGCCTTGCAGGGAAGGGGCTCGTCGTGGCACTCATCGCGGGTGTTGCCGCCGCGACTATACTAGGGCTTGTCAACGGCTTGATCATCTCGAAGGCCCGCATCCAGCCGTTCATCGTCACGCTCGCCATGATGATTGCAGCCCGCGGATTGGTGCTCGCCTACACAAAAGAAGATACCGTGCGCGTGGACCGTTCGGCGGTCTCGTTTGCCGAACTTGGGCGCGGCAAGATTGAAGTTGGCGCGCTCGACCTTCCCTACCCGGTTATCATCCTCTTCGTTGCTTTCGCGCTGGGGTGGCTCGTGCTAACCCAGACGCGCTTTGGCCGTTACGTCTACGCGCTTGGTGACAACGAGGAGGCGGCACGGTTAATGGGCTTGAACGTTGACCGCGTGACCATCGGCGTGTATGCATTGAGCGGCGCGCTGGCGGGCTTAGCTGGCGCGATCCTTGCTTCGCGACTCGGCGCAGGTCAGCCGGTAGCAGGAATCGGTTGGGAGTTGGACGCCATAGCGGCTGTAGTCGTTGGTGGGACGCTCTTAACGGGTGGCCAGGGGAGTGTTGGTGCAACGCTCGTAGGAGTCATCCTGCTCGGGATGATCTTCAACATCTTCAACCTTGAAGGGCAGATTAGTCCCTGGTGGCAATTGGTCCTGCGCGGCGTAATACTGCTCGCCGTCGTTGTGGTTCAGAACAGATTAAGCAGTCGGAAATAATGAATGCCGAAACGTGAGGAATGAATCATTCGGCTTTCGTCATCCGATACTCTACGTGATGGAACGAGGACGATATAGCAAAGCGGAAATAGAGTCGTTTGTGCATTTGCTGTTGACAGACGGTTTCTGTGTGCTGCCCGAACACTTTGACCGCGCGAAGCTCGCCGCCTGGGGAGAGGCTTTCGCGCCTCTGCTCGAAAGGCACATCGAACACGAGGGTAGAGTGCAGAACCGCGGAGCCAGACGCTACTACGTGACGCTGCCTTTCGAACTTCCGTTCGCCGACCCTGAGGTGTTTGAGGACGAGGACATACTCGCCGTCGTTAAAGGCTTGATGGGCGAAGACGCCGTGATGTGCCAGTTTGCGACCGATACGCCCCTCTTTGGCTCGGACTCTCAGGACATACACCGCGACGCCCCACCACTCTTCCCGGAAACTGGCCATGAGACACCGCCCTTTCAACTCGCAGTCAACTTCCCGCTCGTCGATGTGATAACAGACAATGGTCCGTTCGAAGTGGCACGCGGCACGCACATGATGTTGAAGGAGCAAGCGCTACGCTGCATTGAGTCTGGCGCGGTCAGACTTGAGCCCTTACTACTGCGCATTGGTGATGTTGTCATTCGCGATGTACGCGGCCTCCACCGTGGCACACCCAATCGCACTCAGACGCCCCGACCCATGGTCGTAATCGGCTACAGCCGCCGTTGGCTGTTTCGTCCCGAGGTCTCGATCCAGATCCCCCGGGCAGTCTACGAAAAACTCTCGGACCGGGCGCGGTTTCTGCTTCGCTTTAATCCGGTTGTAGACTCGCTCGACGAAGAGGGAAGGGAAATCTATCAGTCTTTCGCATACTGAAGTAGTCGTGAGTTTGGAGTGTGACGTTGAGCTCAAACGCGATCCGCTTTGAATCCAGACTGCCATTTGAAGAATTCAATTGCAAAAAGTAACGTACCTCAACCTGCCCAACTGTCTACGACTCTCTAACGGAACGATCGAGGTTGTCGTCACGACAGACATTGGGCCGCGCGTTCTGCGATACGGCTTCACCGACGGACAGAACGTCCTCGGAGAGGTGCCGGAAGCCTCCGTGGCGACGTCGTGGGGCGACTGGAAGCCCATCGGCGGACATCGCCTCTGGTCTTCCCCGGAAGCGATGCCTCGCAGCTACGCACCTGACAACGATGTCGTCGAGTTCGCGCAGCTCGACGACCTTACGGTCCGTCTGACGCCGGGAATTGAGAAGCACACTGGCTTACAGAAAGAGATAACCATTGCAGTGGACGCAGAGGGAACAGGCGTCACGCTCCGACACCGCATTACAAACCGGAATGTCAGGCCCGTGGATCTCTCTGTCTGGGCGCTGACCATCATGCGCGGCGGCGGTGAAGCGATCATCCCTCAGGAACCTTACGGCCCACACCCTGAATACCTCCTGCCGGCACGTTCGTTAGTACTGTGGCCTTATACTGACATGAGCGATGCGCGCTTCACGTTCGGTCGTAAGTACATCCGGGTAAAGTCCGAGGTGTCGGCCAGCGCGCCGCAAAAGATTGGTGTCGCCAATAAACAGGGCTGGGCGGCCTATCTCCTCGGCGAGACGCTCTTCGTCAAACGCTTCGGCTACGAAGAAGGCGCGAGCTACCCTGATGGTGGCTGCAACAACGAAGTATTTATGGCCGGCTCCTTCATAGAAGTTGAGTCGCTATCGCCACTTAGATTACTGGCGCAAGATGAAGCTGCTGAACATGAAGAGCGTTGGAGCCTTTTTAATGGCGTGAAGACCGGCGCGGGGGAGGAAGGGTTGGACGAAGCTTTACTCCATGTCGCCTAAACTGTCGCCAAGCGTTAGAAAAGTGGATGAATGTTTTCGCGCAGTACGGTTTCATACGTGGCACCGGCGGCAGGGGTCGAACCTGCGACCTTTCGCTCCCGGAGTCAAACGGCTCGCGTCTCTCGAATCGATTGGGCGAGAGTGCACTCAAAGAGCTCGTTGATGAAGGTCCCTAGAATCATAAGAGTGTCCCGCAAATGTCCCGCAATGAGGTGCAAATAGAGCTAGCCACAGCCCAGCATGCATAGTAGGCACATGCGTTTTTCTTAAGCATATTTGTCAATGTTGAAAATAAAGGGAGCCTGAATTACATTTCCAAGCTGGTAATACGGGTTCGATTCCCGTCGCCCGCTCCAAAGTTAAGAAAATCAATAAGGAGTAAGCCTGCAACGCGTAGAATTCGTAGTGCAGAAAGGATCAACCAATCGATTCTCGAACGATTGACAACAACGTTATCAAAATTTGAAAGATTGTTTCGATCATAGGCTTGACTGTGGCTGAGAACGAAATGATCATCTTGTATGCCAATCCCCCACGCCGAACGTGCCGAAGTCGATATCCGCAAGCTTCGCGACTATTGTCTTAACCTCGACCATGAAGAGGGTAAACACAAAGCGCGTTTATTCGTCGCGGCGCTCGGCATTACCGCCGACGACGCACAAGATTTGCGCAGAGCGCTGCTGGAAATGCTTCGGACGCAAGATGCGCAATTAGGACTGCGCGACGAATATGGTCAACGCTATACGGTAGACTTCTTGTTTGAATGGGGCGGGAACCAGGTGATGATTCGGAGCGGTTGGATTATTGAACACGATTCGGATACACCACGATTGACGACGTGCTATCCATTGTGAAAAGTAGAGACTGCGTATGAATAATGAAATCAAACTGCTTGACGTAGTGGCGCTGACCGTCGATATACCCGAACACAATCTCTCAAGAGGTCAGGTGGGCACGGTGGTTGAGATCCTGAAGAATGGCGGGGCTTACGAGGTCGAGTTCAGTGATCGCAATGGACGCACCTATAAGTCGCTGGGTTTGCGTTCCGAGCAATTGCTGGTGCTGCATTACGAACCTGATTCGGACCTTCGCGAGCCAGTAGCCATCTGAAACGATTCGAACCTCGCTCGCGGTCTGGCTACGGAAGAGACTAATGCGGATGGTCCGAGACCCTGCGTGAATGCACGGCCCTTAGATATTGCACTAGACAAGTTGTCCCACCAGTGTCCCACCAGAGGATGCAAAACCGGGAAGAGGGACTACCTTGACACGGTATAGGTCCCCGGTTCAAATCCGCGCGCGACTACCAGTATCCTCAACAGTATCAAGTGTGTACGCCCATCGGCCGTCCTCACTTCTGCCGGATTTGGCAGACTTCAAACTGGATTTCTGCTCGGATTGGAGTGCTGCCTCTTCGAGCTTCTGCTATGCGAGCATCGTCTGCGCCAAGTAACACAGTTCGCGCTTTGCGAATCTATTTGACAAGTTCGCATTTTGCGAATTAAATATATCAAAGGCTAAGGTTGCACCTCATCAGTCGCAAGAAGCTGTTGGAAGCTGCGGAGAAACATAGCGGTCTCGGCGAGCCTTTGGACGTTTGGTATCGAATCGCCAAGAAGGCAGAATGGCTCAGTTTAGCGGACGTGAGGCGAGTATTTCCATCCGCTGATCCAGCGGGGAAGTTCACGGTGTTCAATGTCAAAGGAAACGCGTCCCGCCTCATTACTGAAATTAACTACCAGACAGGACGAATCTTTCTGCGGCACGTGCTCACCCATGCTGAATACAGTAAAGGAGGGTGGAATAAATGAGTTCCTTAACCGTAAGTCGAGAATATAGTTTGCTTCTCACCAAAGTTCCTCCGAAGGTCATTCGCACCGAAAAGGAAAACGAGGCTTATACGGAGATTCTTTACGATCTGGACCAGCGCAAGAAGGTGACGCCAGCTGAGAGGGACCTCGCGAAGCTCTTGACACTCTTGATTGAGGATTTCGAGGAAAGGCGATATCAGCTCCCACATTCAAAGCCGCTGGACGTTTTGCACTTCCTGATGGATGAGCATGGCCTAATGCAGAAAGATCTTGTGAGCGTCTTCGGGACGCCAAGCATCGTCTCGGAAGTCCTGAGCGGCAAGCGAGAGTTGAATAAAGAGCACATCAAGCGCCTGAGTGACCAATTCCACGTGTCTCCTGAAGTCTTCTTTTAGAATGCTGACCGGCCCTCCGCTCTCGCATGCTCAGTAGCGATTGTCCTTCGCCAAAACCCGATCTTGAATGATTCTGTTGACTTTTTAGCCTGGCCTCACACTTGTCCCTACCAAAAACCCCATTCGGCATTAAATCATGGAGTTAGCAGTATGGGAGGTTAACCTCCCGTAGTCATGAAAAACTATTCTATCGTCGTTTCTTTCTCTGCTGTGCTCGGGTCTACGCACTCTAGCAAGTATGCAAATCGAGATAATTGCGTTGCGTCATCAGCTTGCGGTGCTGCAACGGCGGACGAACAAGCGTGTCAGCCTGCGAACCGCAGACCGGATGCTCTGGGTTATGCTTTCGCGAGTCTGGGCGCAGTGGCGCTCGGCGCTGGTCATCGTCAAGCCGGAAACAGTAATTGCCTGGCAGCGCAAGGGGTTTCGATTTTATTGGCGTTGGAAGAGCAGGGGAGGGAAGTCGGGAAGGCCCTGCGTGAGCCCGGAAGTACGAGAGCTAATCCGGCAGATGAGCATGCCGAATCCACTGCGGGGCGCACCAACAAACGATCCTGAGAAGCAGAAGCAAGAGCAATCCGGCGGAGTGACCGTAGACAACTCTGCCGCGGAGATGCACACAACGATCTATGCAATAGCCGAGTCTCCGAAGAGTCCGAACGTCATCTGGGTCGGCACCGACGACGGAAACCTCCAGGTCACGCGCGACGGCGGCACTACCTGGACGAACGTCGTCGGCAACCTCCAGGGATTGCCTAAGAACGCGTGGGTGTCTTCGCTTGAAGCGGGACACTTCGACGAAGGTACGGCTTATGCTACTTTCGACCTGCACACGTTCGGCGACATGCGACCTTACGCGTACAAAACCACAGACTTTGGCAAGACGTGGGCGTCAGTAATCGAGCAAGACACGCCCGTCCGCGGCTACGCTCACGTGGTAAAAGAAGATTTGGTCAACAGAGATCTGCTATTCGTCGGCACCGAGCTTGGCCTCTGGGTTTCGCTGGATGCGGGCAAGCAGTGGGCGCAGTACAAGGGCGGTGAGCTTCCGAGTGTGGCCGTGCGCGACCTCGCTATTCACTCGCGCGAACACGACCTGGTGATCGGCACGCACGGCCGAGGAATTTGGATCGTGGATGACATCACGCCCCTGCGCGCGTTAACCTCAACGACGCTTGCTAAAGATGCCGTCTTCATCGAGGCGAAGCCTTCTGTGCAGCGTATTCCGGCGTCGGGCCGATGGGCGAACGGTGACGCCGTGTTTGTCGGGCCTAATCCACCTGACGAGGCGATAATCACCTACTACCAAAAGAAACGCCACATCTTCGGCGACTTAAAGATCGAGGTCTTCGACGCGCAGGACAAATTGCTGAGCACCATCCCCAGCAGCAAGCGCCGTGGCCTAAGCCGCGCGGCGTGGCCAATGCGTCTGAAAGCGCCCAAGGTTCCGACGGCGGCGAGTGCGGCTTTCGGCGCCATCTTCGGGCCCCGCTGGCTGCCAGGTACCTACATGGTGAAGATGACCAAAGACAAGCAGGTCTATACCACGCCGTTGCAGGTTGTGGCTGATCCGCGTTCGAAACACACGGCTGCGGATCGCAAAGCGCAACTTGAGCTTTCCCTGAAACTGTACGACCTGCTGAGTAACATGACTTTTGCGGTGGAGCGGATTAATGGCGTCCGCCTGGCGCTGGCTGATCGCGCCGCGAAACTGCCGGGAACCGATCCGCTTACTAAACGGTTGCAGGCTGCCTCTGCCGCAGTGGATGTGCTGCGAAAGAAGATCGTTGCCACCAAGGAAGGCGGCATGGTTACCGGCGAAGAGCGACTGCGTGAGTTTCTGAGCGACCTCTACGGAAACGTTGTCTTTTACGAAGGGCGTCCTTCGCAGACGCAAATGGAGCGCGCCAATGCGCTTGGGCGCGAGCTCGACGACGTCGTGAAGAACTTCGACACGTGGCTGGCCCAAGAGCTTGCAGGCGTTAACTCTGCCCTGGCAAAGAAACGTTTAGAACCGATTAAGCCACTCACGCACGAGGAGTGGGAAACGAAAGCAGAGCAGAAATAGCGGTATCGTCAACTTAACTTCATGAAAACGACAAGATCATTGGCTCAAAATAAAATGAACCGACTTGTCGTCACCGATCAGTCTTACGAAGCTACTACCTTGGCTGTCTATACCGAAAATCTCATCCGGCGTTTAAATCCTTACACTTAGAACTAAAACTTAAGGTACGCTGCAGCCGCTCCATACATTCCATTTCTGGCTGCTTGCAACGCACCTATGTCTGTTTGCTACGTGTTCTATCAACTGCTCCGCGCTCTGCTGAAGCCTCGGCTTTCACTGGTGACGGAAAACCTCGCTCTGCGCCAACAATTGGTCATCCTGCGACGCAACACGAGGCGTCCTGGGCTTGGGGTAATCGAGATCGCTTGTTTTGGGTTGTATTGTCGCATCTGTGGCGCGACTGGCGCTCCATCCTGGTCATCGTCAAGCCAGAGACAGTTATTAAGTGGTATCGGCAAGGCTTCAAGTGCTATTGGCGCGGGAAGTCCAAAGCTGGGCGTGTCGGACGCCCGAGGATTGATCGGGAGATTCGTGACTTGATCAGACGCATGTCACATGAGAATCCGACTTGGAGAGTGCCGCGCATCCAGGTAGAACTTCATTTGCTTGGTTACAAGTGGCAGAATCAACAGTGGCAAAATATCGGGTCAGAATTCGTAAACCGCCTTCACAAACGTGGAAGAGCTTTCTGCGGAATCATGCCAATGAGATTGTAGCCATTGATTTCTTCATTGTACCCACCGTGACTTTTCAATATTTTGTACGGCTTCGTTGTGCTGCTCCAAAACAGGAGACAGGTAGTTCAGTTCAAAGCGACGGCTCATCCGACTGCGCTGTGGACTGCACAGCAGATGATTGAAGCCTTCCCGGAAGAGACAGCACCACGATTCTTGCTGAGAGATGGCGATTCAATCTATGGGGAAGAGTTTCGCAGTCGTGTAGCGAGAATGGGAATCGAAGAAGTGATCACGACGGCGCGGTCACCGTGGCAGAATCCATAGGCCGAAAGGCTGATTGGCAGTATTCGGCGCGAATGTCTAGACCATCTGATCGTGTTCAATGAAAGGCAGCTACGACGCATCCTGCGAGAGTACTTTGCCTACTATAATGAAGTGCGGCCGCATCAATCGTTGGAAATGAATGCGCCGGTGGCTCGAGAGGTTGAGCCGCCAGCAAAAGGCAAAATCATTTCTCTGCCGCAAGTTGGCGGATTGCATCATCGCTATTTGCGGGCGGCATAAGAGTGATTGGGTAAATGTAGAGCCCGGAGTTGTCGGCCCAGAGGGAACTGATCGGCTCGGAGTAGCAGGAGCATGCTTTGACGAACTGGGGTGCAAACCGGACAGGCAAGCTAATAGCTCGGGGCAGGGAACTGTAACGTTGATTCAAACAAAGCCGTTGTATGTCAGATTGAATTTTCGGGATGGACAGCGGTAGTGAGCCACTACTCACTCGTAACGAGCGACCCGATAGGTTACGACTCACGTATCGACTGAAAATAACTGGCTACGGCGTCACGGCCTTCTTGATGACACTGCCTGCCTTCTTCCCCGCCTTCACCGTCCCCTTACCAATGTGCTTGCCGCCGCGATAGGCGTGCTTGCCAAAGTGCTTGCCGCCGCGGGCGACACGGCCATGCTTTACGTTATGGCCAAGGCTCTTGCCGGCCTTGCCCATTTCCTTGGTGCCTTCCTTCATCTGCCCGCCGACGGTTGACTTGTCTTTCTCCTGTCCCATCAGATTCGGTGACATAAAAACGAAAGCGGCGAGCGCCGCGCCGGTCACGATGATACGAGTAACCTCGACCTTCATATTCTCTCCTCCTTTAAGGTATCAGATTGCGACTTAAACGATATTCTACGAGCCCGCTTCAGGTAAATCAATTCCTGCCCCTGCGTTTTACGTTTTCTAGCACAGTCGGGGCAATCACATTCGCGTTCGGTGACGTGGGAGGGGACGACTATACGCCGGTAACGATTCAAGCCTTCTCTGGAAGCGACATTTTGCTGGGTACCATGACGGATACATGTCCCGCGGGTTTCGGTGCTGGCAAGACGCTCTCGGGAAATTTCGCAGGCACTAAGTACTTCATTCTGAGCAGTGGAACGCTAGGGAACAATAAGGACAGTATCCTTTGGGAAGTCCAGGCGGTGATTCCGAGCGGGCTGCAGTCCCCGAGCCAACCACTATGGTGCTCCTCGGGACCGGACTAGCAGGTGTGGCTGCGTGGATGCGCCGCCGCCATCAGCTTAAATAGGCGTAACTAATACTTCATCGACCAGCGACAAAGCTTTGGATATCGATTCGAAATCTCTCGACCGGCAGATCCAAATCGCCGTCGCCGCTGGCGCCTCACAGCGGGGCTGCCCCGCTGGGGCCCGCCCTTCGTTTGCCGGCACACTGCAAAGTGGCGGACAGCAGTCTGAAAACAGGTTTCATAGTACAAAAAAGGGAGAGAACTTGGCGCCTTTTCTAGTTACAATCTTTTCATGAGGTTAGTTTGACAATACCGGCCCAACAACTCATCGAAGCCTTCCATGAGGATCAAGCATCACGATTCCTGACGAGAGATCGCGATCAAATCTATGGAGAATATTTTCGCAGTTGTATAGCCGGAATGGGAGTTGAAGAGGTCATCACCTCAGCGCGGTCACCGTGGCAAAACCCATATGCCGAACGATTGATCGGCAGTATTCGGCGTGAGTGTCTGGATCATGTGATTGTGTTTAGTGAAACACATCTAGTGTCCTGACTCTAAAGTTCGTTGACAAAATCGGGCAACGCTGGCGAGGATCTCGTCAGCAGTTTTGGTCCAAATGAAGGGCCTTGGTTGTTCGTTGTGAACCTCGATGTAGTTACGAA
>Ga0136623_10000667_pt1 | contig 10695 bp, 12 predicted proteins | sample AntDrymUQ4492106_2_FD_104656 | JGI IMG/M metagenome (GOLD analysis project Ga0136623, IMG submission 104656) | Polar desert sand microbial communities from Dry Valleys, Antarctica - metaG UQ449 (21.06) | ecosystem: Environmental > Terrestrial > Soil > Desert | place: Antarctica: Dry Valley...
CTCCTCACCATCGGCCGCGGCCCCGGCCCCCAGGGCGGCGGCCAACCTGCGGTCGATGTCCGTGCTTTGAGACTTGAGCTCCTGCCAGTCATCATTGGTGTAGGTCGTCACCCGGCGATGGGACTCCCGATACGCATCGGTGTCCCCCCAGCGGTGCTCCGCCTCTTCCGCGTAGTCCTCGGGCTTGAAGTCCCCGAAGACCTCGAACCGTTCCTCCGGCGTCAATGAGATATTCATCTGACTTGCCTCCATTTCCTTCTCGACAACCGCAACAATCCTCTCCAGGCGCGCGATCCGATCCCTCAACAACCGATGCTGCCGGCGCAGGTGAACCGACTGGTCGGCGGGAGCGTCCTCCAGGATGGTCGCGACCTCCTCCAGAGGAAACCCGAGCTCCCGGTAGAACAGGATCTGCCGCAACTTGTCCAGATCGCAGTCCTCGTAGCGCCGGTAGCCGTTAGGAGGCTGGCGGCCCGGCGATAAGATGCCGATCTGATCGTAGTGGTGCAGCGTTCGCACAGTCACCCCCGAGAGGGCGGCGACCTGACCTACCGAGTAACTGTGGTTCTCCTCCATTTCGAGCCCAGGTTAGACCCTCACGCTACGTCAGGGTCAAAGCCACCAATCTGGGATGCTCACCCGGAGGGCCTGACCAGGGCCCACAACAACCGGTGATCCGAATAGAAGCCGCTATCGGCCCTGCGTGCGCCATAGTCGACATCGTGAGAAGCATCGAGGATCACACCCCGGGCAAACACATAGTCGATGCGTTTGCGACCATTCGTTTGTTCGGCGAGCGATTCCTCGGAGCCCCCATGGTGCTCGAAGACGGCATCCGAGAACCCACCCTGCGCCGTAAGCACGTGCCAGAAGGGCAGTACTTCGCACACCACCTTCTCGCGCGACCTCAGACAGCGCCGGTTGTTGAAATCGCCCCCGATCACCGGGACTTGCGGCACATCACCCTGCGGGTACTGCGTCTGGACGAAACTCATCACCTCGCGAGACCACTGAGCTTTGTAGCAAAAACCCATTGTCGAAGCTGCAAATTTCTCGTTGGTGACGAAATGAATACTCACCAGCGGCAGATCGATGTTTCCAGACGTCGTCCGTGCCAGGCAGTGAGCGTGCTCCTTGATGCGCGGCCTCAGTTCAGGCGCGGCGTCGCGAGAGGAGTAACGCGACGCCACGAAACCTCCTTCGTCGACAACTCTCATGCTCTTTCTATTGACGAGGATCGCGGTGTTGCGCACAAGAATCTGTTCGTCCTGCGTCCCCACTATGGGTTCGGGACCGGGAGTAACGGCAACGTCGAAACCGAAGCCCGTCGATTCCTCGAGCAATTCGGCGACCCGCACTGCGCTGCTCTCGACCACCTCTTGAAGGAGAACGGCGTCGGGCGCGAACGGCACCACGTCGGGCACACGCCGCGTGAAGTTGAGGATCTCGGGCTCAAGACGATCGCGAGCCAGGGCCTTTTTTAGGTTGGCGCTGAGAACCAACACTTGCCCGCCAGGAGTACGGTTCAATGCGCCTCCATCGCTAACCAGAATCTAGGTTCTTTCTACTTACCCTACTTGGTCCTTAGGGGAGGACGGCGATTGCCTCGACCTCGATCAGCTGGCCTTCGTAGCCCAGGAACGTCACGCCCAACAGAGTGCTAGGAGGACGAGTCAGACCCGATTTTTCGAAAAACCTCCACGCCCGCCCTAGCGTCGCGCGCTCGCTTGCAACCACGAACACCGTCGTCTTCACGATGTCGTCGACGCCCGCCCCGGCAGCCTCGAGAGCAACCAAGAGGTTACTCACCACCTTGTCGGCTTGAACCGCCAGGTCCCCTTCGCCGACAAGCAGTCCATCCGCATCCAGTGGCACGGCACCGGCCGTGTAGACGGTCCTCATCCCGTGAGCGACCACCGCGTAGCTGTAACCCGGCGTGGGGCCAAGCTCCGGTAGTTCGACGCGTTCGATCACCACGGCCGTGCGGCTCTCACGTGGCGCAACCGTATCAGAGGCCGCCAGCAACGCCTCGAGTGCCAAGAACCCCGTCGCAACGGTGCTGATCGCGCACCGTTGCTCTTTAGCCACGCGGATCCGGTGGTAATCGCGGACGGTTCCCCTTGCCGCCGCAGGGATCCCAGGCAGCAGCAATTCTGCTCTGCCGTCACTCAACTCTGTAGGACCGAGACCGATAGGAACGAATGGACCGAAGGAAGGGTGCCTTTGGCAGAATCGCGCTGTGTTGCACCCTGCTCCTGCTCTCGGCTTGTGGTGCCCAGGCACAAGCCCCGGCGGAACCTCCTTCTCAGATATCCCGGCCACGCACCGATGTCGTCAACCCGTCCCGGGCCCGGCCCGAAGCGGGGCGGCGCCCCGATAAACGCTCCGGGGATCCCGCTGCTGAGAGCAAGCCCAAACCCGGCTCGGTCAACATGGTTCCCGTCACGAGGGTCATAGACGGGGACACAATCGAGGTGGACTACAGGGGCTCAACGGCGGACATCCGCTTGATAGGTATCGACACCCCCGAGACCGTCCATCCGAGCGTGTCCGTGGAGTGCTTTGGTCCGGCTGCGTCGCGCTTTACCACCGCATCATTGACGGGGGAAACCGTGAGGCTCGAATTCGATGTGGAACGTCGCGATCACTACGGGCGGCTGCTTGCCTACATCTGGGATGACGGCGAGCTCTTCAACAGCACACTGGTTCGGCGGGGCTTCGCCACCGTTTCCACCTACCCGCCGAATGTGAGGTATGTGGAGCGCTTCAGCGCCGCACAAGACCAAGCTCAAAGCGCCGGGAGAGGTCTGTGGGAGGGCTGCTCCGTGCCCGTCCCCGACTCCTCCGCCGGCACCGGCACCGTCGGCGACCCGTCGGGCGCCTGTGACGGATACTCGCCCTGCCTTCCCCCGGCGTCGGATTACGACTGCGCAGGAGGGTCCGGCGACGGCCCCGAGTACGCCCAAGGCCCCATCGAAGTGACCGGATCTGATCCCTATGAACTGGACTCCGAAGGCGACGGCATCGCTTGCGAAGCTTGACCCTCGGGAAGTTACTCAGCCAACCTTCTCTCCGACCGACGGCCGGAGCGAATCCAGCAGGCGTTGTGTTGCATCGGATATCTCGCTGACGCCTCTATTAAAGGCTTCCTCGTTGACCCGTGAGGGGCGGCTGAAGCCGCTCACCTTTCGCACGAACTGCAGGGCGGCTGCGTCTATCTCTTCATTTGATGCAGGTACGCTGTAGTCTCGAAGCTTGTGGATGCTACGACACATGGCTAGACTCCTTTGCTCCGTAACCCTGGATCGGGAGCTTAGTTACTTCACTCGTCATCATCCCCGCACCCGATCCCCCGTTTGTCTGCGAAACTCTCGAGTACCCACGGCGAGGCAAACTGCCGCCGCGATCGTCAGCACGCCCAGCGACGACAGGACTCGGCCCGACCAACCCTCGATCACGAGTATTCGCATCGCTTCGATCGCGTAGGTGAGAGGATTGATCCTCGCAACCACGCTCATCCACCCCGGCATGGCATCGAGCGGAACGAATGCGTTGCTCATGAACAACAGCGGCAGAGAGATGAACCCGACCACGGCAAAGAACGTGCCATGTTGTGGCACGGCGTACGCGAGGGCCGAGAAAGCTGCGGTGACCGACATCGTGAGCAGAGCGGCCGCGAAAAGAATGACCACCAGCCCCAGCGGCCCCGACTCGATGCGCACACCCAGGACGAGAGCCACCGCCACTACCAGCAGTATCTGGACCGACTGCTGGGCGACCTGGAACACAAAACGGCTTACGATGACCGAGCTGCGAGCGATGGGCATGCTCATCAATCGATCGAGATAGCCGGTCTCCTTGTCCCACAGCAACGGCATCGCTGCACTGACCCCGTTGCCGACGATCGTGAATGCAATGATGCCGGCGAGCATGAAGCTGATGTAATCGTCGGTCCCTATCACCCGGGTATCAATGGCGCGTTCGACCCCGGCCCCGAAGAACACCAGCCAGATCGCAGGCTGGGCGATGCTGAAAACGAGATTCAGCCGTTCGCGCAGAAGTTCGATCCACCATCGCCGAGCGAGAGCCGAAACCTCCTGGATCCAGTGCAAGCGCGCCTCCGAGCGCGTAACAGCACGTGCGGCCGGTATTCGCTCATCCAGTGCTGCTTCTTCCATGGTCACGATGCGTTTTCCGACTCGCGGAGCTCGCGCCCGGTGTGGAGCAGGAAAACGTCATCCAGAGTCGGCTGGCTGTACGTCATCTGCTCGAGCCCTACGCCCTGCTCCAACCCGATGCGCATGACGGCGGGAAGGGCAAGAGAGGCGTCCTCCACGTACAGGTGAAGGTTGCCGGAATCGGCCATAACTATGTCCTTGATCCAGGGCTCCCCGCCGACCACTGCGCGCAGGCGCTCGGCGTTATCGGTCTTGATCTGCACCAGATCGGCGCCCACAGCGCGTTTGAGCTCAGCCGGCGAACCCTCCACCACAACGACACCACGATCGATGATGGCGACTTTGTTACAGAGGCGGTCGGCCTCATCGAGATAGTTCGTGGCGAGAAGGATCGTGGCCCCGCGGTCGCGCTGCTCACGCACGTAGTCCCACACGCGGTGGCGGGACTGCACGTCGAGCCCCAGCGTAGGTTCGTCGAGAACCAAGACTTCAGGTGAGTGAAGCAACCCGCAGGCAAGGTCCAGACGCTTCCTCATTCCTCCGGAGTACTCGGTCCACCGCCGGTCGGCGTCGACCACAAGGCCCACTGCCTCGAGCGCCTCCTCGGCCCGTCGGCGCACATCGCTCCGGGGCACGTGATACAGAGAAGCCTCGATCTCCACCCACTCCCGCCCCGTCAAAAGCCCTCGGTAGGGCACCGTCTGCATCACATAGCCGATACGGCGGCGTACCTCCCTGGCGTTCGTCGCTATATCGTAGCCACAGACATGCGCGGAACCCACAGTCGGCGCAAGCAGCGTAGTCAACATTCGGATCGTGGTGGTCTTGCCGGCACCGTTGGGACCGAGAAGGCCGAACACGTCGCCCCGGCCGACCTCGAGATCGAGGGACTCAACGGCAAGGTGGGCGCCGTAGGATTTGCCTAGACCCGATGTCTCGATGACGGCGCTCAAGCCGACGGCCCTCGCCTGAAGCTCCTTTGTTCACCCCTCCACATCTCCTGATCCTAAGCGGCCTCGCTAGGATCGATTCTCATCGCTCGGCCCGCTGGTGTCAGGGGTCCGATCCTCGAGCTCGGCGCGGAACAACACGCTCACCCAAGACCGGAAGGGGCGCCATTTTTCTGCGATGCCCTCCAGCCGCTCGATCGCGGGCACTGCCTGGAAGTCATACGCAACTGCCATCGCCCCGTGCAGACGCCGCTCGCTACGTGAGAAATGGTCCGGGTCACCGGCCCCGCGGATGAGGATCAGCTCGGCCGAGAAATCGCCAATACCGGGCAGTCTCTTGAGCTCCGCGAGGGCATCCTCGCGCGAAAGTGACCGGAGCCGCTCGGCGTCGAGCAATCCTTGTATGGCAGCCTCGGCAATTCCGTGCAGCTCGTCGACTTTGCGGGCGAACAGGCCTGGGAAGGCGTCCATCGAAGCGAGCCGCTCTGGGCTCGGAAAGCCATGCAGACGCTCTCCGTGAACGACCACTTCGTCACCGAGATCCTGTGCCATTCGCTGCTTGATGCGAGCGGCCTGCGTGATGCGGATGCGATGTCCGATGATCGTCCACGCCGCGGCCTCGTAGGGAGACCAGAACAGCACCGGTCGCAGTCCTGGGTACGAGCGCTGCAGCGCCCCCACCACTCGGTCGCGCTTGCCCACCTCCGGGAATCCCGATCCATCGACATCGAGTGACAGGAGGCGCACGACCTGCCGGCGAACACGCGGCTGATCGGCATCTCCGAACATGTCGCCCACCACGGCTTTGCTTGCCTGGCGAATGCACACTCCAACCGTGTTCTCCCAAACCCCCTCCACGGGGAACGCCAGATGAAGGTGCTTCGGATGCTGCGCGCCGCCATACGCTGCAGGCGCAAAGCCCTCGAGGAAGCGTGTGCTCGCCTCAAGTGAGAATGGACCCTTGGGCGTGATGCGAAAGCTCGTCATTGTCACACCTCCCTGGCTAAGATACCGGGGATGAGGATTGCCGCTGTCTACGACATCCATGGGAACATCTCCGCCTTGGAAGCGGTCCTGCGCGAGATCTCCGCCGATCAGGTCGACGCCGTCGTGATAGGAGGTGACGTCGTCTGGGGACCGCATCCGCGCGCCGCCATCGAATGCCTTACCGAGCTCGACCTACCCGTGACATTCATACGCGGCAACGCCGATCGTGAGGTCTCTGAAGAAGTGGTCTCCGGCGGCCCCGGCGAGAGCCCGAACCCCGACGTGTTCTTGCAGATCACCGACTGGTGCAGGCACCAGCTGAGCGAACACCAGCGCAACTGGGTGAGGAGCAGGTCTCTTACCGCAACCTTCGGTGTGGAGGGTCTAGGTCAGACTCTCTTCTGCCACGGTTCTCCACGCAGCGACGAGGAGATCATCACCACGGCTACCCCAGAGGATCGTTTTCTCGAAGCGCTGATCGGTACCCACGAGAATTCCGTGATCTGTGGACACACTCACATCCAGTTCGATCGGACGGTGCAGGGGCGGCGCCTGATCAATGCGGGCAGCGTCGGGATGCCGTACGAGGGTGAGCAAGGAGCCTACTGGGCGCTATTGGGGCCCGGACTGCAATTCCGCCGAACCGAATACGACATCGAGGAAACGGCCGCTCGTATGCGAGCTTCTGGCTGCCCGCATGTCGAGGAGATCTTCATCGACACCATCGTGAACCCGCCCGACAGAGAAGCTACTATCCGTCACTTCGAAGCGCAGGCGACGACCGCTTTGCTGCAATGGACGGAGCGCGATGAGTGACTCAGCGTCGATCGGTTCAATCGCTAAAGGTAGGAGGAGAAATGGGTGACGGGAGGCTCGCAGTGGGAGCATTGGTCGGCTTCGCCTCCAGCGTGATCATGGATCAAGCCACTTCGCGCTTCTACGCGCGCCAGAGCGAAGCATCCAAACGCAAGGAGGAGGAACTGGTGCCCGGAGGGACCCTAGTGCAGCTGGGCAAGCAACTCGGACAGGTGGCCGGGCGCGACCTCTCAAACGACAGTGCCCAGCGAGTCGGAGTTGCTCTTCACCGGACTCTCGGAATGAGCTACGGGATGGCCGCCTCGCTCCTGGTGGGGCGAGGGGTGCGCCCGCTGTGGGCCGGGCTGGTGATGGGCCTCGCGGCGTTCGCGCTGGTCGATGAGGGCACCTCGATCTCGACGTTCTCGGACTACCTGATGGAGAGCCACATGCGCGGGGTCGTTGGGCACAGCACTTACGGCCTCGCCGCCGGCCTCCTGTTGTCGTTGGTCGAGCGCAGCTAGGGGGCCGCGGAGAAGGCTTTCGCCGGCCGGCACCGAACCCGGCTGCGAAGCCAAGGTTCCGGCGGCGGGCGTGCCGTAACGATAACGATACTGTCGTGGGGCACAATGTGGAGATGAGGCGACCAGGCGCCACCCAGCTCGTGTGGGCCGTGCCCGTCGTTAGCACCCTCGGCGCGACTGTGGTTGCGGCGTACTTGCTAGGGCTCGGCCCCCAGCCGGTGGCCGGCATCGGCGGCGATGCCGTGTTCATCGTGGTTACCGGACTGGCGTTCGGTTGGGTCGGAGCACTAGTCGCCGCCCGCCAACCCGGCAACATCATCGGCTGGCTGTTCTGCGGCGCCGGACTGGCCACCGTGGTGTCCGGAGCGTCGTTCATCTACGGAGAGCTGGCCGTGCCCGGCCGGGTGTGGGGAACCTGGCTTTCGAGCTGGACCGGCTTGGTCTTCTTCTTAACCGTTCCGCTCGTGCTCCTGCTGTTTCCCGACGGAAAGCCGCTGTCGCGGCGGTGGCGCCTCCCGGTGTGGCTGTCGGGACTGGCGATAGCTCTCCTCATGGTGCACGACGCCTTCGCACCCGGCCGGCTCGAGGATTCTCCTGTGATCAACCCCGCCGGAGTCGAGGGCTTGAGGAGCGTGCTTAGAAACCCATGGCTCGGGTGGGGCGCCTGGATTCTCTTAGGGACAACGGTCGTAGCGGGAGCCGTGAGCCTCATACTGCGATACAAGCGCTCGCGAGGCGTCCAGCGCCAGCAGCTCAAGTGGTTGGCACTGGCCGCATCGATGGTGGGCTTAGGCTTCGTCTCTCTCGTCGCTACCGCAGGAAAGGCCGAGTGGGCAGGCATCTTTACCGCGCTAAGTGTTCTTCTCTTGCCGCTCTTGGTGGGCGTCGCGATCCTCCGTTATCGCCTCTACGACATCGACACCATCGTCAACCGCACGCTCGTTTATGGATCGGTCAGCGCCGTAATGGCTCTCGTCTATACCCTCGGAGTCGTGGGCGTGGGTGATGTGGTACGGCAGACCACCGGTCAGGACAGCAATCAGCTTGCGGTGGCTGGATCCACCCTGGTGGTGGCGGCGCTGTTCAGACCCGCGCGCAGCCGCATTCAGAACCTCATCGATCGCCGCTTCTACCGCAGCAAGTACGACGCCACCCGCACGGTGGAGGCGTTCTCGGCGAAACTGCAAGAGGAGGTCGACCTCGAGGCCCTGGCGGCCGAGCTCGAAGCAGTGGTGCGGCACACTATGCAGCCGGCCAGCGTCTCCCTGTGGCTTCGTCCCTGACTCGCCCCGCCCGCATCACCGCGCTCCAAACCCGGCCGCCGGCCTTTAGGGGAGCCAGAGTGCCCTAAAGGGCGCCGAGGGGCGCTCAAAACGCGGGGCCGGCCCCGGGGATTGGGGCGGTTGGCTAGGGTTTCGTAGCTACGAACAGCTCGGTCGAACCCGGCTCGAGCTCCGAGTGCTCGAACGGCACGCAGCGGGGCGTGAACCCCGCCTCGGTCAGCCACGACATCCACTCGTCACGCGCGAACAACCCGCAGCGATGGCGGTCGTGCTCGACATGAACGGCCCCGGTTTGGTCGCGCAGCAAGTAGGCGAAGTCCATGATGTAAGAGGTGCCGGCGGGGTCGGGGTCTGACGTCCACTGAAGAAAGCGCAGTGCGCGGCCCCCAGCGTCGTTGCCTCCGTGATCGGTATCGGGCTTGAAGTTCTCGCGCACATGGTCGGGAGCGAACAACGCCGCTCCTCGGGAGTTGCAGTGCACAAACGCCGTCTCGAACGCGGCTCGCAGGTCGGTCTCGGTCAACATGTAGTCGACGGCATCGTGGACGAACACCGCATCGAACGTGCGCCCAAGCCGCACGGTGCGCATATCTCCTGGAATGTGCTTGCACTCCGGGTTAATTTTCCGGCTCAACTCCAGCATGCCTTCGGAAGGTTCCACGAGCGTCAGGTCGAAGCGGGATTTCATATGGGAGGCGTTGTTGCCTGCGCCCGAGCCGAGCTCGAGCACAGCACGCGGGGGCGAATCACACGCCTCCTCCAACTCCCTGCTGTAGATGGCCGCTTCTTCGGCATACTCGGCCGGCGCACTCAAGAGATGGAACCACGATGCCAGGTCACCGTAGAGCCTGTTCTCCCCCATGAGGATCATCATAGGACGGGAGCCGAGAAGGTGTCGCAGGCGTTGGGATCCCCCTGCTCGAATCCGGTGCGGAACCATCTGACGCGCTGCTCGGAAGAGCCGTGCGTCCACGACTCCGGATCGATACTACCGGTCGATTGTAGCTGGATCCGATCATCGCCGACCGCGGCGGCCGCGTTCAATCCTTCTTCGAGATCGCCGCTCTCCAGCAGCCGACGCTCGCAGGTCGTGAACGCCCAAACCCCGGCAAGACAATCGGCCTGCAGCTCGAGCTTGATTGAGAAATCATTGGTGTCTGCGGGATTCCCCCTTTGCTCTGCGTTGACCCGCTCGCTTATTCCTATTAGCTGCTGTACGTGGTGACCGATCTCGTGTGCGACCACGTAGGCCAGAGCGAAATCTCCGGGAGCCCCGAAGCGTTCACGTAGATCTCGAAAAAAGTTCACGTCGAGATAGACGTTCTCATCGACGGGACAGTAATGAGGTCCCACGCCTGCGTTTGCGCCGCCGCATGAGGAATCGGTTGCGCGCTCGAATAGGATGAGCTGCGCTTCCCGGTACTCCCGTCCCGACTCTTGAAAAGTGCCGCCCCAGAAGCCTTGAAGATCGTCCAAGACGAAGGACAAGAAGTTGACGAGCTCTTGGTTCGTTTGGGGGCCTTCCAGGGAGGTCTCTGCGGAGTCGCTGGTTCCCGTGAGGTCGTCGAGGGGGGCGTCGATGCTCGTTCCCGAGCCCAGACCGCCGTTCAGCAGCCCCACCAGAAGGACGACTACGAGGACCGGGAGCCCCAGCCCGCCGGCGACCATAGGCACGGAAGCGCCACCGCCGAGGCCCCTTCGGCCCCGTCGGACATCAATGTTTTCGCTGATCCTCCTCCTGCGCCATCGCACGTCGCCATTCTCCTACTTGCTTCAGTGATACGCAGCCTCACCTATCGTGTAGGCGAGCCGAGGGAGAGGAGTTGTGGCGATCCGCGAGACAGGCTTGCCCGAAAGGGCCTATGACGTGGCGATCATCGGCGGAGGAAACCTCGGCCTCTGGACCGCACATCGACTCGCAGCTCGGAGCTTCGGGACCATCGCAGTACTCGAGCGAGGCTGGGCCGGTGGCGGCGCC
>Ga0136623_10000668_pt1 | contig 10690 bp, 7 predicted proteins | sample AntDrymUQ4492106_2_FD_104656 | JGI IMG/M metagenome (GOLD analysis project Ga0136623, IMG submission 104656) | Polar desert sand microbial communities from Dry Valleys, Antarctica - metaG UQ449 (21.06) | ecosystem: Environmental > Terrestrial > Soil > Desert | place: Antarctica: Dry Valley...
GCGAGTACCTCTACCAGGACTACCTCTTCGATGACCACGGCGCGAACACCGCGCCGGGCCCGGGTTCCCAGCCACCGGGATCGGGCAACTTCTCCGCAACGGCGGGAGATGTGAGCTACCCAACGGCCGCTCGCTTCGCCAACAACGCTGCCGACGTGGTGGAGATCCGCGTGGCCCGGACTGCCGACGCCGTGGTCTATCGCGTGACGCTCGGGACCGTCCTGGATGACGACACGGCCGTGGTGGGCATCGGGATCGACACCGACGCTGCGAATGAACCCCAGGTGGAGTGGCCACTGGGCGCGGACATCACGTCCCCGGGACTTGACCGCTTCGTCACCGCCTGGGGCACGGGCGGCAAAGTGAGCGAGTTGCCGGGGGGGTCGACCACCGACCTGCCGGCCGGCTCGGTGAGCATCGATCAGTTCACCAACCAGATGACGATCCGGGTCCCGGACTCGTCCATGCCGCCGCCAGGCAACGCCACGTGGCGGCTCGTCGCGGGTGCCGGGCTCTACACCGGCGAGTCCGACGGCGACGCCTGGAAGAACGTAAAGGAAGGCTCGCCCGAAGCCGAGACGCCCGGCTCGGGCTCGCTCCGAACCAACGTACCGGGTGTCATGAACCTCGCCTTTCGCTTCGATGAGCCGCAGGGCTCCGCGCCCAACCCCGAGTACGACACCGCGCCCGGCTACGGCAACTTCTTCGAGGACAAGCAGGCGAAGGCCTTGGCCGGCGGCACGTCGGGCGGCTTCCACGCCGACGTTAACTTCGCCGATATGGCCGCCGGGGCCACGAAGGACCTGCACGCTCCCGGAGTCCAGCAGGCGCGGATCTTCGCGTCCGGCCAGTCGCTGCCCGAGGGGGTGCGGCGGGAGTTTCCGGAGTTCGGGGGCCGGCTACAGCCCTACCTGATCCGCGTCCCGCCCAACCTCGATCGCAGCAAGCCTGCGGGGCTGACCTTCTCGCTGCACTCGCTGGGCGGCACCTACACGCAGTACGCGGTGTTCTCACCCACCCAGCTGACGCAGTTCGGCGACGAGCGCCAGAACCTGGTGGTCACAACGCTCGGCCGCGGCGAGGACGGCTGGTACACCGGCGAGGCCGAGGCCGACTTCTTCGAGGTGTGGCGCGACGTGGCCGCGAACTTCTCGCTCGACCCCCGCCGCGTCTATCCCAGCGGCTACTCGATGGGCGGCTACGGCACCTACAAGCTCGGGGTGCAGTACCCCGACCTGTTCGCGCGGGCGTTCACCACGGTGGGCCCGCCCGGCCTTGGCGTCTGGCCTGTGGTCGCGCCGCCGCAACCGGGCGGGCAGGTGTCGCTCACCACGCCACTGCTCGGCAACGTGCGCTGGATCCCCTACATGAACTGGGTGGGCGCCGAGGACCAGCTGGTGCCCTACCCGGGTCCGACGGCCCAGCAGAACCGCTTCGACCAGCTCGGGTTGCGCAGCGAGCTGTGGACCTTCCAGGGCGATCACTTCACGCTTGCGCTGCTGGACCGCTGGAACGCGGCGCGAGACTTCCTCGGCGCCGCGCGCAAGCAGGGCGACCCCAGCCGCGTGGTCTACGGCTTCTTCCCCGAGGGCGACAAGCCCGACCTCGGCCTGCTCCACGACCACGCGTACTGGGTCTCGGGCCTGCGCGCACGCGTGGCCAAGGGCAACCCGGCCACCGACCCCGCTCGCGCCGATGTGGACGCCCGCAGCCTGGCCTTCGGCGAGGCCGACCCCACCACTGGCAACGTGGTGCGCGCCGAGCCCGGCCCACCCAGCCCGGCGGCAGTGCGCGGTACCGCGTGGACCGGCACGCCGAAGCGCGCGGCCGAGAACACCCTCGAGCTGGACCTGAAGAACGTGTCGGCCGCCACCGTCGACGGGCCGAGGGCAAGGCTCGATGGTGACCGCGTGCTGAGGGTCAGGGTGGCCAGCGACGGCTCCGGGACCGCCCGACTGGACCTTGACCTGCCCGAGGGCGCCGTGGTGGAACGCGAATCGGGCCCGGCACCGACCGCCGCCAGCAGCGCAGCGAGGGCGCGCGCGGCTCAGGTTCCGGCCCCCGAGGTGGACCTCGATCGCCAAGGCGCCACCTTTGCGCTCTCCTCGGGCACGCGGAGCTACGTGATCCGTCCCGTTGCCGCGTCCGAGCCCGACGCCCGTGCGGGCGGGCCGGGGGACGACGACTCCCCGGACGACGAGAGCCCCGCCGATGACTCCGATGACACAGCGGGCTCTGGGTCCGGATCGCTGCCATTCACCGGCCTGGCCGTGCTGCTCGTCGCCCTCACCGGACTGGCGCTGGCGGGCGGCGGGCGGCTGCTGCGCAGCCGGGCCGGCTGAGCGCCCACCTCTTAGCGAATCAGCACCTGCGAGCCGAGCGGGACGCGCCGGTAGAGGTCGATCACCTGGGACACGCGCATCCGGATGCACCCGTGAGACGCCGCCGAGCCGATCGACCACGGCTCGGCGGTCCCGTGGATTCCCACTCCTCCGGCGATGCCCAGCCAGCGCGCCCTGAGCGGATTGTCGGGAGCGCCGCCTGGGACGGTCTTGCCCGCGTATGAGCCTGCCCAGGGGCGGTTGGGTGCATGCCACGCGGGGTTCACCTGCTTGCTCTGGATGCGGTAGAGGCCCGTGGGGGTCTCAGTGCCGGCCGCTCCCACCGCGATGCCGTAAGAGCGTGCGTAGCGCAGCCGCCTGAACAGGCGCAGCCGGTAGCCCGAGCGGGAGATCGTGAGGATGACCGGGTTGGCGCGACGCAGCTCGGGCAGGGTCACGCCCGGACGCAGCCGCTCACGACGCGGGCGCAGGGCACGCCCACGAAGCGGCGACGCGATCCGTTCGCGGATCGACTTGCCCAGCCGGGCCGGGCGCAGGCGCCGTCCGCGTGCCGCGCGCTGCGTGGCGATCCGCCGCACACCGATCCGCAGGCGAGCATTCCGGGCCGGCACATGGGTGGCCTCGGTCGCGCGGCGTACGAAGGCGGCGAGTGGGCGCGCGCGAAAGGAGATCACCGGGCGAACGGCCTGTCCGGCGTCGGCGCGCATAGCCCGGCGCGCCGTGGCTGCCTCGCTGAACCTCAGCCGCAGCCTGCCCGTGGTCAGCACGAACAGGCGCCGCCCCACGCGCACCTCGAACCGGCGCTGGATCCGCGGGAGCGCCTGCTCGCGGAGAAGCTGGCGGGCCTGAGCCCTGGTCAGGCCGCTCAGGTCCACCCCGACCACGCTCACGCCATCGCGCACGGTGGCCGGCGCCACCGCAGGCGGTGGCATCTGGGCGGACGCGGTGGTCGCGACGAATGCCGCCACCGCCGCTGCCGCCATTACCGCGGAACGTCGCACGCCTAGAGGGTAAGGGCGCGAACGCGTTCCGGCTACAGCGGGATGTTTCCGTGCTTGCGCTTCGGCCGCTCGACGCGCTTGGTCTCCAGCGTCTGCAGCGCCTTGATCAGGCGCGGGCGGGTCTCGTGCGGCTCGATCACGTCGTCGATGTAGCCCCGCTCGGCGGCCGAGTAGGGGTTGGCGAAGCGCGCCTTGTAGTCGTCCATCAACTTCTGGCGGCGCTCGTCCGGTGTGGGCGACGACGCGATGTCGCGGCGGTAGATGATGTTCACCGCGCCCTCGGGGCCCATCACGGCCACCTCGGCTTGAGGCCAGGCGAAGTTGAAGTCGGCCAGCATGTGCTTGGAGCTCATGACGTCGTAGGCGCCCCCGTAGGCCTTGCGGGTGACGATCGTGAGCTTGGGCACCGTGGCCTCGGTGAACGCGTAGAGCAGCTTGGCGCCGTGGCGGATGATGCCGCCCCACTCCTGGTCGGTGCCGGGCAGGAAGCCGGGAACGTCGCAGAAGGTGAGCAGCGGGATGTTGAAGGCGTCGCAGAAGCGCACGAAGCGCGCCGCCTTCTCCGAGGCGTCGATGTTCAGCACCCCGGCCATCTGCGCCGGCTGGTTGCCAACCACGCCCACCGGCCGCCCTCCAAGGCGTGAGAAGCCGATGATGATGTTGCGTGCGAAGTGCTCCTGCACCTCGAAGAAGTCGCCGTCGTCGACGATGCGGGTGACCACGTCGCGCATGTCATACGGCTTGTTCCGGCTGTCGGGCACGATCGAGTCCAGCTCGGGATCCATCCGGTCGTGCGGGTCTCCCGACTCCATCTTCGGCGGCAGCTCGAGGTTGTTCTGGGGCAAAAAGGACATGAAGTAGCGCACGTCCTGGAGGCAGGCCTCCTCGTCCTCGGAGGCGAAGTGGGCCACGCCCGACTTGGTGTTGTGGGTCATCGCGCCGCCGAGCTCCTCGAACCCCACCTCCTCACCGGTCACCGTCTTGATCACGTCGGGACCGGTGATGAACATGTGCGAGGTCTCCTTCACCATGAAGATGAAGTCGGTCATCGCGGGTGAGTAGACGGCGCCGCCCGCGCACGGGCCCATGATCAGCGAGATCTGCGGGATCACGCCCGAGCACTGCACGTTGCGCACGAACACGTCGCCATAGGCGCCGAGGGAGACCACGCCCTCCTGGATGCGCGCGCCCCCGGAGTCGTTGATCCCGATCACCGGGCAGCCGATCTTGGCCGCCAGGTCCATGATCTTCACCATCTTCTCGGCCATCACCTCGCCCAGCGAGCCGCCGAACACGGTGAAGTCCTGGCTGAACACACACACCGGGCGGCCGTCGATCGTGCCGTGGCCGGTGACCACCGCGTCGCCCCAGGGCTTGTTCTTCTCCATCCCGAACTCCGTGGTGCGGTGCCGGACGAAGGTGTCGAGCTCTGAGAAGGATCCCGGGTCGAGCAGCTTCTCGAGCCGCTCGCGCGCCGTGAGCTTGCCCTTGTCGTGCTGCTTCTCCTCGGCCTGGGGGTTGGTGTGGACGGCCTGCTGGCGCAGCTCGTTGAGCTGGGCCAGCTTCTCCTCGTAGGTGTCGGCGGCGCGCTGTCTCATGGCCGGGGGAGACTACTTCTGGATCAACCGAGTAGGTCGAAACGCGCGCCGAGGCGTTCGTACACCGCCGTCGCACGCCGGTCGCAGGTGGCGAGCGTCTGATCGTGATGGGCGGCCGTCGCCGCGATCAGGGCGTCGTAGACGGCCCCGCCGGCCAGTCCCTTCGCTGCCAGATCGGCGACGAAGGCCGCCCTCCCCAAACCTGGGAGCACGAGCCGCCGGCCCGGGTGCCGGCGCCGCAGGTACTCCGCGACGGCCGCCGGCTGCACCCTGAAGGGGCTGGGTAGGCGGGTCAGCACCGAGTAGGTCTCGAGCTCGGCGTGAGCGATCAGATCCCCGACACCGCGGAGTGCTCTGCGCGCGGCGTCGTGCAGCGGATGCCACGGAGCGAAGGCCGCGACGATGGCGCTCGAGTCGGGGGTCACCGTCGGGTGCGCTCGAGCGTTTCGCGCACCAGATCGGGCGGCAGCGCGGGCATGTCACGGTCCGTGACGGCGACGAGGTCGCCATCACGCTCCTCGAGCCGCATCGGGGTGGTCTCGACCTCGACTTCGAGGCGTCCGTCGACGGCTCGCAGCTCCAGCTCGCGACCCGCCTCGAAGCCAAGCTCATCCCTCAGCGCCTTTGGGACCACGATGCGGCCCGCAGCGTCGATGGTAGTACGCATGGCAGAAATCTACCATGCGTGGTGGACCATTCGCCCGAATCTTGTGCGGGTCCGGAGAACGAGAGAGGCCCGGCGATCGCCGGGCCTCTCCCCACTTCCTCGCGGGCCTCGTGGGCCCCGCCGCCGAGGCGACGGGGCTTGCACGGGGTCCTTGTTAGCCCTTGAAGGCGAACTTCTTCTTGGCCTTCTTGACGCAAGCGGCCCGCTTCTTGCGCTGGCTGCTCTTCTTGAACTTCTTGTTGCACTTCTTGATCGCCGCGGCCCGCTTCTTCGCGAGTGCCTTCTTCTTGGCGGCCGCCGTGTTGTTGGGCGTGGTGACCGGGTTGGAGGTACCGGGGTTGCTGGTACCGGGGTTGCTGGTACCGGGGTTGGTGGTACCCGGGTTGTTCACCACGGGCTTTGCGCTCGGGGTGATCGCCGCGCTGTCCGCGGAGTTGTTCACTCCGAGTCGGCTCACGTTCTCGCGGCATGCGACCTGCTGACCCACGTCAGCACCCGAGAGCGTGTAGCTGGCACCACTGGCGATGACAGACCCGTTGCGCAGCCACTCGTATGAGCTGGACTCTGGTGTCTGGCTCCACGAGCCGGGGTTGCACGTCACGCCCTGGCCGTCCTGCGAGCCACCCGAGATCGTCGGGAGAGCGGTGTTGCTGATCGGTGAGGCCGTGGCTGCCTTCGGCGCGCTGGTGCCGATTGCGGTCTTGCCGTGGCGCGTCGCGGTATCGCGGCACGTCAGGGTGTTGCCGGCGTCGGCGGCCGAGACCGTTCGTGTCTGACCCGTGCTCACGGCTCCTAGGACTCCGCTGCGGAACCAGGAGTACGAGTGCGACAGGGAACTGGAGGGGCTGAACGATCCGTTGTTGCAGGTCAGGGTCGTGCCCTCGACTCCGCTGCCCGAGATCGACGGTGCTCCAGTGTTGACCAGGTTGGCCGACGTGACCGGACCACGTCCGGGGCTCGCGGCACTGGTGATCGATGGGATGGGGAGGCTGAAGCAGTTAGGCCCGAAGGGGAGTGGATTCGGGATGCAGATCGACCCACCGATCTGCAGCGTGCAGGTGATCGTGTCTCCGATGTCCGACTCTCCGAGCGAGTAGAGAGCGCTGCCCCCGCTCTGCACTTGGGAACCGTTGTTCTGGAACCTCCAGGTCTTCGGCAGCGCATTGAGCAGTCCGCCGATCACGGGCACGCTGGTGACGCTGTTTCCACAAGTCAAGACCTGGCCTTCTTGCGCCGTGCCGGTCAGGACCGAATCAGGCAGGTGGGGAGCGGGGACGCTGAACGCACAGCCGCCGAAAATCGGCACTTGGATGAGACAGATGCTGTGGCTCCGGTTCTGTGTCGGAGCAGCCGCGCTTGCCGTAGCCGGCACGGCGATTGCTGCGGTGGTGGCGACAACTGCTGCGACCAAGAGGAGCCTAAGTCGCGTGTGCGCCATCGACCGCGAGGACGTGGCCTTCATAGTGAATCCTTCCTGTAGGCGGATCGGGGCCCCTTCGTGGGGAGCCCCGAATCCATTTCCGCCCCCGGCGCCGTAGATGCGAGTCCGCGACTTCGGAGGGCCAGTACGGGGTCATCCTCTGCCCACCGTGTAGGCCCTCGCGTCAGTGCGCTCCACTGATCTTTGGTTGTAACACCACGTAGGGGAAACCCCCAGGGTCTAGAAACCGTGCGGTTGCATTACCTCGCGACCACATCTACGGTGGCGCCGATGTCCGCTCGCCGCCTGGTCCTCCTCGTACTCGCCCTGGCATGCGCGACGCCCGTTTCAGCTACGGCTCAGGGGAGTAACGCCCAACCCCGGATCGTCAACGGAACGGCGGCCACCCAGGGTGAGTACCCGGCGCAGGGCTTTCTGCTGATCAACTTAGATGGAGACGCGGATTTCGAGTCGTATTGCGGTGGCACGCTCGTCGGTGCAAGACAGTTCTTGACCGCCGCCCACTGCGCGACTGACAACGCCGGGAACGGTCTGGCCGCTGAGCGCTTTCAGGTTCGGCTCGGCAATGTGAACCGCACCGACACGTCGGACACCTATGCGGTCACCACCAACGACGTGAACGAGAACTACGCCCCGAGCACGAGCGAAGCCAACGACACGACGATGCTCACCCTCAACCGGCCAGCTCCTTACTCACGGCTGCGGGTTGTGGACCTGGGCGAAGACGGGTTGTGGAATCCGGACACCGTGGCGCGCATCGTTGGCTGGGGCGACACCTCGTTCGGGGGGTCGGACTCGGTATTCCTCCAGGAGGCGGATGTGCCGATCGTCCCCGACTTCCGGTGCCAGGCCGCTTACCCCTCGGCCTTCGATCAGCAGACCATGGTCTGCGCCGCGGACTCCGAGACCACGCCACCGGGCACTGCGCACGACACATGCCAGGGAGATTCCGGTGGCCCGCTCATGGTGCCCGACGGCTCTGGAGCGTTCGTTCTCGTCGGCGTGACGTCCTTCGGGACGGGCTGCGCGAACCCGAGCTTCCCCGGCGTCTACGCAAGACTGGGCTCCCAGCCGCTGAACTCCTGGGTGCACTCGCGGATCCCGCGGGCGAGCTTTACGTCGAGCCCCGGCTCCCCGCGTGCAGGTGAGAACGTGACATTCACGTCCACCTCGCAGCATCCCTCGGGCCCCATGGGGTTCACCACTTTTAACTGGGATCTCGACGGCGACGGACGGTTCAACGACGCAAACGGCGCCACGGTGTCACGGGCCTTCGCACAGGGAGCCCACAGCGTGGGCCTGCAGGCATCCAACGCCCTCGGCGACAATGCAGTTTCCCGGCGCACGGTCGCCGTCGGGGCCGCGGCGGCAGCGGCAGTGGCACCGGCCGCTCCGTCCGGGGCCGCCACGGGCGAGACTGGCGCGGCGCCCGATCTCACCCTCCCGACGATGCTCTCGGCATCGGTGACGGCCAAGGTGTTCGCGGTGGACCGTGGTGCAGTGGCGGAGCGGCCCGTGAGCTCGGCGAAGAGGGGCACGGCGTTCCGTTACGGGCTCTCCGAGCGTGCCCGGGTGCTGTTCACGATCGAGCGGGCCCTCCCGGGCCGGCGGGCCGGCGGCCGCTGTGCCAAGCCGTCGGGGAAGAATCGCGGCAGGCGCAGATGCACGCGGTACATACGTTTTGGCCGCTTCGCGCAGGAGGGCAGGAGCGGCTCGAACGCAAAGCGCTATTCCGGCCGCATCGGCAGGAGGTACATGCGGCCGGGGCAGTACCGCGCCACGCTTGCCGCAAGGGACCCCGCCGGGAACCGCTCCAGGCCCCGCGCCCTCAGGCTCAGAGTAGTACGCGACTAGTCATAGACCGGCAGGCGTCCCCCCGCGGCGCGCCTGACTCGCCTCTCGAACTGGTCGATCAGCTGTGGGTGGCGCTTAGCGATGTTGCGCCGCTCCCCAGGGTCCGCACGCAGGTCATACAGCCGCCGGCCCCTGCCCGTGTTGGCCGCCACGTACGCCCAGCGGTCCGTGCGGGCGTAGTGCCAGTTGGCGTAGCCGCCGTAGGCCATCGTCCGCCGCTCCCGAGGCGCCTTGGCCTGCAGAAGCGGGGCGAGGCTGGTCCCGTTCATCGACTCTGGCGGCTTTACGTCGGCCATGTCGAGCACCGTCGGGCCGATGTCGTGGGTTTGGGCCAACCAGCCCGTGGACTGCCCGCCCCGGCGGCGGCCCGGGTCGGCGAGGAGGAAGGGCACGTGCATCAGCGGCGGGTGCAGCATCGATGCGATCTTGCCGGTCCAGCCGAACTCGCCGAGCAGGTAGCCGTGGTCGGACACCAGCATGACCACGGTGTCACGCTCGAGGTTCATGGCATGGAGGCGATCGAGCAGGACGCCGAGCCAGCGGTCGGTCATCGTGACCTCGGCCGCGTAGAGGTCACGCATGCGGCCGAGCACCGCGTCACGGCGCGAGGGCTCGAGCCACTCCGAGACGCGCCCGTAGCGCGCCATGCAGGGCTCGGGCCCGCGGTGGTCGGGGTCGCCATACATGTCGATGTAGGCGCGCGGCGGCGTCCAGGGCTCGTGCGGCTCGAAGGTGTCGACCACGATGGCGAAGGGCTGGCGCCGGGCCGCCTGCTCGAGGACGCCGGCACCCGCGCTGAACACGCGAGCCGCCCACGAGCGCGACTCGTCCTCCCAGTAGCGGCCCCCTGCCGCGAGGAATTGATGAACGCGCTTACGGATGTGCGGTTGGCGCAGCTCGGGCACGAGCCATTGCTCGAGCTGCTCGCGCGACACGGTCGACAGCGGAGCCGTCTGCCCGAGCTGACCCCCTATGCCCACGAAGCGGTGGAAGCTGCTGCGGAAGGGGCCATAGAAGCCAGAGAAGCCGATGAACGGGTTGTCGGTCACGTAGGCCGTCCACCAGCCGGACCGGCGCAGGGCGCTGGTCCACGTGTCGCGCACGTGGGCGATCGGGGCCCATCCGGGCGAGCTCATCAGGCCGCGGTGGATGTGCCAGTTGCGGAAGGGAAACACGCGGCGCCCGGTCATGACCGATCGCCGGGCCGGCACCGTGGCCATCGCCTCGGGGTAGAACCGCGTGAAGCGGAGGCTGTCACGAGCCAGTGCGTCGATCGCCGGGGTGCGCGCTCGGCCGCCGTAGGCGCCCACGTGGTCGGCGCGCAGCGTGTCGATCATGATCACCAGAACGTTCGGCCCGTCTGGCCGCTGGGCGAAGCGGCCCGGGTCGACGGTGGCGGTGACCGCCGCCGCACCGACGGCCTCGAGGAACTCTCTGCGCGAGAGGTTCATCCCGCCGAGTGTCGACCCGCGCCGAGGGATTTGCAAGTGGCTAGCCCGTATGTGGGTAGAACGGCAGCCGGCCGCCCGCGCGCCCGCGCACCACCCGGTACAGCTCGCGCGCCTTGCCCGGATGGGTCGAGGCCACGTTGCGCCGCTCGCGTGGGTCGCGCTTGAGGTCGTACAGGTGCAGCCGCTGCCCGCGGTTGGTACCGAACAGCGCCCACCGGTCGGTGCGGATGTAGAAGCCGTTGGTCTAGCCGCCGTACGCGGAGGAGCGCTTGCTCGGGCGGCGGCCGCGGAAAAGGGGGGAGAGGTCGGTGCCGTCCATCCGTCGCGGCGCTCGCA
>Ga0136623_10000673_pt1 | contig 10678 bp, 10 predicted proteins | sample AntDrymUQ4492106_2_FD_104656 | JGI IMG/M metagenome (GOLD analysis project Ga0136623, IMG submission 104656) | Polar desert sand microbial communities from Dry Valleys, Antarctica - metaG UQ449 (21.06) | ecosystem: Environmental > Terrestrial > Soil > Desert | place: Antarctica: Dry Valley...
CGGGCCGCTGCCGACGGAGCTGGATGAGCCTCTCGCCACCGAGGTTCGCACACTCGGCAAGGAGTTCGGTGCGACTACGGGACGCCCGCGCCGCTGCGGGTGGTTCGATGGGGTCGTCGTGCGCTACGCCGCGCGAGTGAACGGACTCACAGATCTGGCGGTCACTAAGCTCGATGTCCTCGACACTCTGGACCGCATTGGCCTCTGCACTGGTTACGAGGCCGACGGCGAGGTCCATGAGGAGTTCCCGGGAGATTTGGGCATTCTCGAGCGCGCCGTACCGCGGTACGAGTGGTATCCGGGCTGGCGGAGCTCGACGGGTGATGCACGCAAGCTCTCCGAGCTTCCCACCGAAGCGCGGAAATACCTCGATCGAATCGAAGCGCTGGTCGAAACTCCGATTACCTATGTAAGCGTGGGGACACGGCGAGATCAGATAATCGGCACGTAGCGCGCTTCGGGGAAGATTCTTTGGTCCGCTTTCTCGCCAGCTGAAAGTCTGAATTGCGTTGTGAGTTTACCTTTTTTTTTTGCGTTTCCGTTCTTGCGTTTGACTGCTGTTACGCATGAACGCACAACGCAACAACGGCAAACTCACAACGCGCGCCTCTCATCAAGCCCGTGACTGCGCCATATTTCTCAGCTATGCCCACCTCTGCTTCGGCCCCACCGGACGTCATGGAAAAGCTCGTTTCGCTCTGCAAGCGGCGCGGCTTCATCTTCCAGTCGTCGGAGATCTACGGCGGCACCGGCTCCGTCTGGGACTATGGCCCGCTCGGCGTCGAGCTGAAGAAGAACCTGAAGGAGCGCTGGTGGAACGCGATGGTGCGCGCCCGCACCGACATCGAGGGGCTGGACGCCGCGATCCTGATGCACCCACGGGTGTGGGAAGCCAGCGGGCACGTGAGCGGGTTCGTCGATCCACTAGTGGATTGCCGCAACTGCAAGAAGCGCTTTCGAGCGGACGACCCGAAGATCAAGGGAACGCCCGGAGCTCCCGATGCACAGTGTCCCGCGTGCGGGATGAAGGGAACTCTCAGCGAAGCGCGCCAGTTCAATCTCATGTTCAAGACTTTCATGGGTCCGGTCGAGGACTCGGCCGCCGTCGTTTACCTGCGCCCGGAAACGGCGCAGGGCATCTACGTGAATTTCCTGAACGTGCAGCAGTCCACGAGGCAGAAGGTCCCCTTCGGAATCGCTCAGATCGGCAAGGCGTTCCGCAACGAGATCACGCCGGGGAATTTCATTTTCCGCACGCGTGAATTCGAGCAGATGGAGATGCAGTTCTTCGTCGAGCCGGGCGAGGACATGAAGTGGTTCGAGTACTGGAAAGCGCAGCGAATGGAGTGGCACCGGGGGCTGGGGCTTGCGGAGAGCCGTTTGCAGTTTCACGAGCACACCAGGGACGAGCTCGCGCACTATGCGCGGGCTGCGTTTGACGTTCAGTTCGACTTCGGAGGAACACTCGGCTTCCAGGAGATCGAAGGCGTTCACAACCGCGGCGACTTCGATCTCACTCAGCACCAGACGTTCTCGGGAAAGAAGCTCGAGTACTTCGATCAGCCGAACAACAGACGGTTCACTCCATTCGTCGTCGAGACGTCGGTGGGGGCTGATCGAACCACTCTTGCCGTCCTTGTGAACGGCTACCGGGAGGAAGCGGTGGAGGGCGAATCGGAAGGGCGAACGGTGCTTGGGCTCCATCCGTCGATTGCCCCGACCAAGGCCGGTGTCTTTCCACTGGTGAAGAAAGACGGTATGCCGGAGATGGCTCACCGCATCGCCGACGAGCTGCGCTCGCACCTCCCCGTGTTCTATGACGACAGCGGCGCGATCGGCCGGCGGTACAGGCGCCAGGACGAAGTCGGAACGCCATTTTGCATCACCGTGGACGGCGAGTCCACGAGCGGCGGGACCGTGACCGTCCGTGACCGCGATTCGCTGAAGCAGGAACGCGTCGACGCCGGGCAGCTCCGCGCCTACATCGGAGAGAAGCTCAGGACGTGAGCCTTCTCACACTCGAGCGCCTGCGAGCGGAAGGGCAGGCGTTCATGGAGGCAATCTCGCGGGAAGGGTACCTCGCGTATTCGGGGCACAAGCATAGCGCGGAGCTTCAGCCAATTTACAAGCAGTACGAGCAGGTTCTCGGCCGTGACGCCCTGGAGCTGACCCTCGATGCCTTCGGCAGCGCGCCGGAGGCGAGCGAGGAGAGAAGGTCGGCGCGCTACCTGCTCGAATGGGAAATCGAGACGCAGGCAGCGAAGCCCCTTGCCGCGCTGGACGAGCGCGAGATCGAATGGGAGAACTCCGCCTTCGTGCGCTCGCCCGACGGACAAGTGGTCCAGTACCAGGCCGTTCCCATCGAGATTGCCAACACCAGGGACCGGGCGACTCGCCTCGCCCTCGACACCGCCCGGGCCAGACTGGTGGAGAAGGAACACGCGCCGCTCAGACAGGAGCGCCTGGAGCGCGAGAAGGACTACATCGAGTCGATCGGCATCGCCGCGGATTACAACAAGTCGTTCGAAGCGGTAACCGGGATATCGCTCCACGCGCTGGGCGCCGAGTGCGAGCAGTTCCTCAGGGATACCCAGGCGATGTGGGACGACACCTTTCCCCGTGTCCTCAAGAAGTCTCTCGGCATCAAGCCGGCGCAGGCAAAGCGATCGGATGCGCTCGCGCTCTTCCGGGCCTCGGAGTTCGACGACGCGTTCCCCGGCAGGGAAATGGAGTCGGTCATACGCCGCCAGGTATCCGAGATGGGAATCGATCCAACCGCTGACGGGAGGATCATCTTCGACATCGGCGACCGGGAAGGAAAGCGTGCGAGGGCCTTCTGCTCGCCGGTGAGGGTGCCTCAGGAAGTGTATCTGGTGCTGCGCCCCCACGGTGGACAGAACGATTACAACACCATGCTCCACGAGATGGGACATGCCCTTCACTTTGCCCACGCGCGCGAGGATTACCCGTTCGAGTTCCGGTGGCTCGGGGACAACTCGGTGACCGAATCGTACGCGATGCTGTTCGACCACCGCATGCAGGACAAGGGCTGGCTCAGGCGATACACGCTTCTCGAACAGAAGAGAGTCGGAAAGTTTCTGCGCACCGCCGGGTTCGAGGAGCTTCACTTCCTGCGGAGGTACTGCGCCAAGCTGCTGTACGAGCGCTCGCTGTACAGCGGAGAAGTTCCCTGGGCTCAGCTCCCTGACCTCTATGTCTCGCTGCTGTCCGGCGCGACGGGGTTCGAGTATCACCCGGCGGACGCGTTCGTCGATGTGGATCCCCGCTTCTACTCGGCGCGCTACCTGCGTGCATGGCAGCTGCAATCGGTTCTCGACGAGCATCTGGTCGGCCGCTTCGACGACGACTGGTACAGAAACCCGAACGCCGGCCGCTGGCTGGCTGGTGAGCTCCTGGCTGAAGGCCAACGCGAAACCGCCGAAGAAGTTGCTGCCCGCACCGGCGCGTCCGGCCTCTCGTTCGCGCCGCTGGAGCGAAAGATCGAGCAGCTGCTTGTCGCATGACCGGGGTGCCGCCGAGCGGGAGACCGTTTCCCGGCTCCAGGACCTGATCAGGTTCGATACGACGAACCCGCCAGGGAATGAGCTCCCGCTGGCGCGATATCTCGATGCGACGCTGCGCGCGGAAGGTGTGGAGACGACACTGTTCGAGCCGGACAAGGACCGCGCCGCGGTCATCGGCAGGATCCGGGGCACCGGAGCGGCGCGTCCGGTGATCCTGCTCGCTCACATGGACGTAGTGGGCGTGGAGAGGGCCAACTGGTCGTGCGATCCCTTCGCGGGCGAGGTTCGCGACGGATACGTCTATGGCCGCGGAGCCATCGATGACAAGGGGATGCTGGCGGCCAATCTGATGACGATGCTGCTGCTCCGGCGGGAGCTCGAGCGCACCGGCAGGAAGCTTTCGAGAGATGTCGTGTTCGTTGCGACATCCGACGAAGAGGCGGGCGGGGAATGGGGGATGGGCTGGCTGGTCGACCGGCACGCGGGTCTTCTGGACGCAGAGTTCGCGCTCAACGAGGGAGGCCGCACCCGCATCACTGAAGAGGGACAGACCTACCTGGCGATCCAGGCGGCGGAAAAAATCTCTCACATCGTAACTCTGACGGCGCATGGGTCAGCGGGTCACGCGGCGATTCCTCTCCAGGACAACGCCATCTTCAACCTCGCTCGCGCTCTCGAGCGGCTCACTCGCTACACGGAGCCGGTGGTGCTCACCGCGATTACCCGGCAGTTCTTCGCGCGGCTGGCGGAAGTGTGGCCGGATGCGCGGGAGCGTAGGGCGATGCTGGATGTTGGCTCGTCGGACGAGCAGGCTGTCGAGACCGCGGCCGCGCTACTGTCGCGCACCGCCATCTTCAACGCGGTGCTGAGGAACGGAATCTCGCCGACGGTTCTGGACGGCGGCAAGCAGTTCAACGTCATCCCCGCCTCGGCCGGAGCGGTGCTGAACGTCCGAACGCTGCCGGGCCAGTCGCTCGATGCGGTTGTGGACAGGATGCGCACGGCGATAGGCGGGTCGGCTGTGACGGTGGAGGTCACCCAGCGCGGCGAGGAATCCCCGGCTTCAGATCCCGAGTCGGCGATGTTCGCCGCGATCGCCGAGACGGCGCGAAAGCTGAATCCAAAGATCGCGGTCGTGCCTTATCTAAGCACCGGAGTGACGGACAGCGCCCGCCTCAGGCGAATAGGCGTGCAGGCATACGGGGTTCTGCCGTTTCCGATGGAATATTCCGACGAACAGCGAATGCACGGGCACGACGAACGCGTGCCGATCGAATCGCTCCACTTCGGTACTCGGCTGATCTACGGTACGATCGAAAAGATCGCGAGCTAGAGCCGCCCCGCGCGGAGCGAAGCGGCTCACGCGCGCCGGCTACCTGCCCTCCAGCTCGTCCGCGACGCTGTTCGCGTCGTAAACCTTGCGCAGCGCCTCGGTGATGCCGCGTGAGTGCACGCTCACTGTACGCGCGACATCAGTGGTGAAAATGAACCGATTCGCTATCCCCTCGATGTTCGAGTCGAAGGCAAGCCCAACGACCTCCGCATTCTTGTTGATGAGGGGGCTCCCCGAATTCCCGCCGATGATATCGTTGGTCGACACGAAGTTGTACGGGGTGGCGAGGTCGAGCCGGCTTTTCCGCTCGACCCAGCGCGTGGGCAGTCTGAACGGGAACTTGTTGTCGAACGACGCTGACCGCTCGTAAAGGCCGTAGAACGTCGTCTTGTACGGCGCGATGGTGCCATTCATGGGATATCCCTTGACCACACCGTCGCTGATGCGGAGCGTGAATGTCGCGTCGGGCGGCAGCGCCGTTCCGTATGCCGCGAACATCGCCTGGCCGATTTTCTCGGCGTTCGATGCGATGATGGCGTTGAGTGCGGCAGCGCGTGCCGTCACCGTCCGGTTGATAGGATCGATGTTCCGGGCGAGGACGATCATCGGGTCGTTCGACGCCGCGACCGCGGCAGCTCCGCCATTGAGGAGGGAAACCCTGAAAGTGGAATCCCCCATCCTGGTACTCTGAACGGCGGCAGCGGCTCCCGCATCAGGCGTGCGGCCACCCAACGCCGCACGCACGAACGGATCGTCGGCCGGGAGCTCGGCCTGTGCCGCGCGAAGCTGGGCAGCGAGGGCGAGTCTCTCATACGCGGTATCTATCGGGACGTTCGCGGTGACGGCTGCCCGCACCGTGTTCAGACCCGCGCCCCGGTAGGCCGTGAGACGCTCGGCATCCGGCTTGGAGCTCTCCAGTGCAAGGCGCACCGTTTGCGCGGCGAGAGTCAGCAGCCTCGAGCCTCCCCCGAAGCCCTGATACCGCAACTGGGGATTGAAGGTCGCCAGCTCGCGCTGCGCCGCGGCGATCGCGTCCCAGGCCGCCCCGTATTCCGCCCGCAGCCGGGGATCGGCGATGATGCGAGCGCGGAAGTCACGCTCGAAAGCGCGCTTGTTCGCCATTTGCAGGCTGTCCAGAAGGCCGGTGCGATAGCCGGTCACTGCCTTGAATGAGTTCTCGTAGCTGAAGACGTCGTTCTGGTAGCGGCGCGCGGCGGAGGTATCCCGCTTCGCGAGCTCGGCGTAGGTAGCGAGGCTCCGCCTGTATCCGGCGAGCGTGGCCGGGTAGGTCACGTCGCGCAAAAACTCCATCTGCGCGATCGTGTTGAGGCGGCCGGTCGATCCGGGATTTCCCACCACGAAGATGAGCTCGTTCTCGACCGCGCCGTTACGGCTCCAGCGCAGGTAGTTGAGCGGGGTGAATGGGCGGTTGTTCTCGTAGACGCGGAGGAGCGTCACGTCCAGATCGTAGCGGGGGTAGGTAAAGTTGTCGGGATCCCCGCCAAAAAATGAGATGTCGCCCTCGGGCGCCATCACCAGGCGGAGGTCGTTGAAGCGGCGATAGCGGTAGAGCGAATAGATGCCGCCGTGATAGAGCGTCACCACCTGACAGGTCAGCTGAGTCTGCTGAGTACACTCGGTTTGTATCTGGCCTATTATCGCCTCCCTCTGGCTCGCCTGAGCCGTGGGTGTGGTACCCGTGACCGCCGAGCGCACCCGGCTCGTCACGTTCTCGATCGACTGGAGCTGATCGACGTACAGTCCCGCGCATTTCTTTTCTTCCGTAATCGCCTTGGCCGCGAATCCGGTCTCGATGTAATTGGAGTCGGATGGCGACGTGCTTTCGATACAGGCGCGCGCGCAATGGTGGTTGGTCATCACCAGTCCGCGGGAGGAAACGAACGATGCGGAGCAGTTCGGAAGGCGCACCGATGCGAGCCGGACGTTGTCCAGCCAGCGCTGATCGGGCGCGAAGTTGTAGGTGCGCCGCCAGTAATCGATGGGAGGAGCGTCGAACGTCCACATCGTCCCGAACTCCGGCCGATAACTCGCCTGGGCGGTTCGAGCTTGTGCCGCAGCGGGTTGAGGCGTGGTCGCGACCTGCGCGGAGCTTTGCGTACACGCCAGCAGCGTGGTCGAGAGCGCAATGGCAAGGAGTGATGTTCTCGTCGGCATTTCAACGGTCCTGTGGGTGGGGTTTGGCGGCATCCCGTGCAAAATGCCGACCGCCGCTTCGCTTGTCGCGCTACATGGCGCGGTCTAGATTGCAGCGCTCGACCCAGCGACCTTCAGACCAACCCCATGTCCCAGACGACCCGCACTCTACAGGAGACGGTGACCACACTCGCGCCCGCCGAAACGCTGGCCGCCGCCAAGCGATTTTTCGCGAGGCAGAATGGCATCTACGCGGCATTTCCGGAGCAGGAGAGCGCCGGCCACCTCACTCTCAGAGGGCAGGGCGGGGAAGAGGTAATCATCGGCGTGACACCGCGCGATGGTGGCACGCGGGTCACGGGCTCGACCTATCTCTTCGATCAACAGGTTGCGAGGTTTTTTGCAACGCTGGACGCGCCAGCCCGCACTTCCGCCGTGGAAAGCGCCGAGTGAGCCCGGGATTCGTGAACAGCCTGCGTACCCGGGGCGAGGCGCTGAAGCTCGGCGCGTTCTCCGGCAAGCCGATGAGCCTGCGCGCACAGGTGCTGGAGGCGTGGGATACCATCCGGATCGACGCCGATCCCGCGGCCTCGGTCAGGAGTCTCAAGGAGCTCGCCCTGAAGGAGCTCTATCCGGGAGAAATCCCCGGCACCGAGTTCGTGGTCAAGCTCAATGGTTTCGAGGTGCTTGATGAGGGAGTCCCTCTCTCGGCCACCGGAGCTCGCGACGGCTCGACCTTCCTCATCACCGATCGCCGCCGCCGTCCGGTCGACTGACGCGTTCCGGTCCGAGCGGGCCGCGTTCATCTCACACAGCGATTGCGGAAGGCATGACACCGGCTGGGGCCATCCGGAGCACGTAGGACGTCTCAGAGCCGTCACCAGAGCGCTGCGGGAGGATCCCGCCCTTTTCTCCGTCGTCGATCACGTCGAGGGGCGACACGCGAGCGTCGAGGAGCTCGAGCTGGCGCACACCGGCAAATATATCCGGAGTGTCCGTGAAGCATGTGAAAGAGGCGGTGCCAGACTGGATGCGGACACGGTTGTCAGCGAGGGCTCGTGGGACGCGGCCACAGCTGGTGCCGGGTGTGTTCTGACCGGCGTCGACCTTGCCGTTTCCGGTGAGCGGCCTCACAGCTTTTCGGCGGTGCGGCCACCCGGCCACCACGCGGTCGCTGACCGTGCGATGGGGTTCTGTCTGTTCGGCAACGTCGCAATCGCGGCGCATTACGCGCGGCGGGCGCACGGCCTCGAGCGCATCCTCATCATAGACTGGGACGTGCATCACGGTAACGGCACCCAGGCGCTGGTCGAGAGTGAGCCCGACATCCGATTCGTGTCGATGCACCAGTGGCCGTGGTACCCCGGAACAGGCGCCGCCGGCGACCGCGGTCCCCACCAGAGCGTCTGGAACATCCCAATGCGGGCCGCGCTCCCGGCCGCGGATTATGTCGACGCTCTGGAGCGAGGCATCGACGCGGCGAGCGAAGGTTTCGTGCCCGACTTGGTGCTCATCTCTGCCGGCTTCGACTCTCTCGCCGGAGATCCACTCGGCGGGTTCACTCTGGAGATGGAGCACTTCGAGCAGCTTACCCGATCCATTTGCGCGCGTGCGGATCGGTGGTGCGGCGGACGGGTCGTCAGCGTTCTGGAGGGGGGCTACGCGCCGGAGCGGGTCGGCCAGGCGAGTGTCCGTCATCTGGCCGCGCTCGCAGCGGACTGAGTATCTTGAGGCGATGAGTTCGCGTCCTGCTTTCCGCCGCCTCCGATCTGCCTCGATCTCCCCCCACGGCATGTACGCACGTTGAAGACCCCCTCCCAGCCACGCCGGAGAATCACCCCGTTCAAGCCGGTCAAGCGAATCACGCCTACCGGCAGAACGGAGCTGTGGAGCTGTTACTACGACCCCAGTGGAGTGGTAAGCGAGCGACTCAGCAGAAACGAGATCGCGAACGCTTTCGCTTCGGGCAAGGGCACGCTCTGGGTCGACATCGATACGCGCATCCCGGAACAGGTCGAGCTGCTCAAGGGAATCTTCAACTTTCACCCCCTCGCCCGAGAGGACGCGCTCAATTCCGAATCGCGGGTGAAGCTCGAGGAGTACGACAACTACGTTCTGTTGATCGTGCGTACAGTCGCCTTCGTCGAGGAAACAGAGGATCCGTACGACCTCGAGACGGTGAACATCACGTTCTTCCTCGGCAGGAACTACGTCGTCAGTGTTCACGGCGCTGACACGACTCCGGTCGATAAGATCGCGGACCTGCTGCGCCGGAAACCTGAGCTCGCGGCGCGTGGCGCGGGCCGGCTGATGCACGCCATCGTGGATCAGGCCATCGATGCCTATTTCCCCATCATCGACAAGCTCGACGAGTTCATGGACAGCCTCGAGGAGCGGGTGTTCGCCAGCTTCGATCAGAGCTCCATCCGTGATGTGTTTGCCGTAAAGCGCCTTGTCCTGACCCTCCGCCGCCACCTCGCACCACAGCGAGACGCATTCAGCGTCCTTACGAACCGCCCGAGCGGCCTGATCGCACCCGAGACCCAGATCTACTTCCGGGACATCCACGACCATGTCCTCCGGATCTACGACTCCCTGGAGACGTACCGCGATCTGCTCGGCAGCACCATGGACAGTTATCTAACGCAGGTCTCCAATCGTCTAGGTATGGCGACCAAGACACTTGGAGTGGTCGCGACGTTCACTCTCCCCTTCGTCGTAGTCAGCGGGATGTGGGGGATGAACTTCGATCGCGTTCCTCTATCGTCCCACCCACATGGGTTCCTCATCCTTCAACTCGCACAGCTGGCCTTAGGTTTGGCGATACTGGCTGCTCTCAAATGGCGCAAAGTTCTCTGAACTCACTCAAGCTCTACGGTGTTGGCGCTATCGACTCCGGTCAGCTGGCGTCCCCCGCGGAGGGGACGCAGCTCGTCCGGTATCGGGCGCTGGCGGCAATCGTGGAGCCTTCGACCTACAGCTCCGTCAAGCTTGACGATGGCGAGATGGAGAAGTACCTGCGGGTGCTCGACGAAGTGCACGCCCATAGCGCCGTTCTGCCGGCTCTCTCGGGACTGTCTTCCGCTCGATCGCGACGCTCAGCGAGTGGCTCGAGCTCCATTATTTCACGCTGACCGAGGCGCTCTCCTCGGTCGAAGGTCATTCCGCGGCACGGGTGAGCATCGTCAAGCAGGGAAAGGAGGACGAGGGTGAGGCGCAGAGGAGCTTTGCGGCGCTCGCCGCGGAAAGCCTGCGATTGTTGCGGGCGCACGCGGGCGCGACGGTAACACTCCCCGCGGCCGAAGGTGATGCGGAGGAGGGTATCGTTGCCCGCGCGTCGTTCCTCGTGGATACCGAGCGGTGGGAGGCGTTCGAGGAAGCCGTTTCCGCTGAATCGAGCCGGCAGAGAGCACTGGACATCAGCGTCAGCGGCCCGTGGCCGCCGTACGATTTCGTCCGCATGCAGTTCGGAACCTGAATGTTCTGTCCTGATTGCGGCAGCTGGAACAGAGTCGAAGCGGCGCGGTGCGTGCGCTGCGGCATCAACATGCCCGAAGGCTCCGACAACCGGCAGTCTCCGCCCGACGCATCCGTAACGGCTCTGAGACAGGTCACCGGCGGGCGCTACACCATCATGCACCGGGTCGGAGAAGGCGGAATGGCGAGC
>Ga0136623_10000674_pt1 | contig 10669 bp, 7 predicted proteins | sample AntDrymUQ4492106_2_FD_104656 | JGI IMG/M metagenome (GOLD analysis project Ga0136623, IMG submission 104656) | Polar desert sand microbial communities from Dry Valleys, Antarctica - metaG UQ449 (21.06) | ecosystem: Environmental > Terrestrial > Soil > Desert | place: Antarctica: Dry Valley...
GTGGGCTGCCCCTATTGCAACATCATGTTGTCCGACGGAGTCGTCGATCGCGGCGCGAACGAAGACCTCGGCGTGACCGACCTTGCCCAGATCTTGCTGCGATCGATAGGAGAAGAGAAATGACCTTGGAGGAAAGTGCGTACGCCGAGGCTCTGCAGCGCGACTCGGAGAGATTGGTTGAGGCGGCGAAGGGCAACTTCGAGGCCCAGGTAGCGGGCTGTCCGGGATGGAACGTCAGGGATCTCGTCGCCCACACCGGAGAGGTGCATCGCTTCTGGAGCCAGATCGTCGAGCGGCGTCTCCAGGACCCCGGGGAGAGTGAGCCCGTCCACGTTCCCTCGGACGACGAGCTGCCGGCGTGGTTCCAAGAGGGGGCCGCCCACCTAGGCAGGGTCCTCTCCTCCATAGACGGCAGCATCGGGGTGTGGACTTGGTCGCGCCAGAGGGACGCAGCATTCGTCAAGCGCCGCATGGCCCAAGAGACTGCGGTGCACCGTTGGGACGCCCAATCGGCGACGAGCAAGGCCGAGCCCATCGAACCCGAGCTGGCTCGCGACGGCGTCGACGAGCTCTTCGGCGTCTTCATGCCGGTGGAGGAGGCTAGCCTCACCGGCCACGGAGAGACCATCCACCTCCATCAAACAGACGGCGACGGCGAGTGGATCGTGACGCTGGGGGACAGGATCACGGTGGAGCGCGGCCACACCAAGGCGGACACCGCGGTGCGAGGCACGGGTTCGGACCTGTTGCTGATGTTGTGGCGGCGGGTGCCGCCCTCTCAGCTAGAGGTTCTCGGGCAGCCGGCGAACCTCAAGCGCTTCCTCGCCTGGATCGATCTCACCTAAAGTTCTCGTAGTAGCGAGAGGGAGTCGGGCCGCGCTGCCCCTGGTACTTCGAGCCGAGCCGAGCCGAGCCGTAGGGAGACTCGGCCGGAGACGACAGCTCGAAGAAGCTGATCTGTCCGATCTTCATGCCGGGGTAGATCGTTATCGGAAGGGTCGCAACGTTCGACAGCTCGAGGGTCAGGTGACCCTCGAAGCCTGGATCGACGTAGCCCGCGGTCGAATGGATGAGGAGCCCGAGCCTGCCCAGCGAGCTCTTGCCCTCGAGGCGCGCCACGAGATCGTCGGAGAGCCTCACATGCTCACAGGTCGAGCCGAGCACGAACTCGCCCGGGTGGAGGATGAAGGGGCCCTCGTCCGAGGCCTCCACCATCTCGGTGAGGTCCTCCATCGGCTTCTTGACGTCGATGTAGGGGTGGCGGGCGTTGTGGAAGGTGCGGAAAAAGCGGTCCACGCGCAGGTCGACGGAGGAGGGTTGAACGTCTGAGTCGTCGAACGGCTCGATGCCGATGCGGCCGCTCTGAAGCGCCTTACGAATGTCGCGGTCGGAGAGAATCACGAGCCGAAGTCTAGCGATTACCATCTCGATGCCGCGGGTGTAGCTCAATGGTAGAGCGTCAGCTTCCCAAGCTGGTTACGAGGGTTCGATTCCCTTCACCCGCTCCGCTGTTTGCGCCGGTCGACGGTGAACAGGCGTTCGATCCGGGTGCTGGGGGGTCGGATGTCAAACAAGTGTCAAACATGCGTCCGTCCCTCTCGTCCCGAGCCGGTCAGGGAATCGCGACCGAACACTCTCTTAATCCGTAGGTTCAGGGTTCGATTCCCTGGCGACCCCACGCTCGTTTCCCCAGGTCAGTAGCCCTGCTGCCCTCTCGCTAGCTTCCCTATGTTGAGCACCGCATCGCCCCAAACGCCGCAAAAGTTACATACCTGGAATTACTAGCATGTAATGCAAGTCTCTGCAACGTCATTCGCGTTACGACAGGCAGTGGGCTGAATCACATTGTTGTCATACGCTGCTAGTAGCCTGCGAGAGTCCAAGGAAAACGTGCCGAGGAAGGTGAAGTGGTCGAACGAAGCGTCCGTGAAGGAGAACCAACTAAGGCCCAACTCGCCTTTGCGGAGGATCGAGGGGCCGCCTACACGATCTACTCACAAAGCCTCTCGCTCTTGCGCGAGCAATTCCACAGCACTGGCCGTTTCGACGATGCCAATGTCAAGCTGGATGAAATCACCAAGCTTCTCCTTATGCGGCTCCATGAGCTCAAACGGGCAGCATCTGGCCAACCCGACCGATTTGATGACGCCTACCTACGCCGTCGCGCAGAGAAGGACTTCGGCGGCTCTTCGCGGACGGCTGCCGCCTTAAGGGAACTCTCGCAGGAAATCCTCTCGGACCCCCTCTATCAGAATCCCGATGGAACGAGCATTTTTGGCGCCCATCCTGTTCTGAACATTCAACCGACCGATGACGAATTCGCGTCACACATCCTTCGGACTGTCAGAGACATTTCGGATCACATCACTGACGGTTCCAATCACAACGAGGAATTCGACATCCTGAACGAGTCGTTCGGTCACTTCATTCGCGACTCGTTTCACAACACCAAAGAAGATGCCCAATACATGACCCCCCCGGAGGTCGTCACCTCGATGACCACGATGGTTTTCGAGGATGTCGCCAACAATCCGATAGAACTTGAACGAGTTCTACGGTGCAGTAAGACGGATCCATTCATCATCGCAGACCCAACTTGTGGGGTCGGATCATTCCTAGTCCAGTCGTTCCGTGAGGCGCTGAATGTTCTCGAAGCGGCTCACGTGTCACATGAAGTAGTAGACAAGGTTAGTCGTGAGCTCCGGCTATATGGCATCCACGGACAAGACAAAGTCGACCGGATGGTGCGTCTAGCGAGATTGAATCTGCTCCTGTTCGGCAATGGCGGCGCCCACATCGATCAAGGCAACAGCATTAGGGGGCCCTCCGCCCTAGATGAGCTTGAGGGGTGCGTCGACGTCATCCTGACTAATCCCCCATTCGGAGCGGATTACGACGTCGATGACTTGCTGCGGACGAGCCCGGCCTCTCGGTATCCGATCCTTCGAGAGTTGAGATCAGAAGGTCGTATCCCTAAACGATTGGGGTCTGAGCTCATCATGATCGACCGTTGCCTCTCGCTCCTCCGTCCGGGTGGTCGACTGGTCATCGTCGTCCCCGACAATGTTGCCTCCGCTCGAGGTCCAGATGCTGCTGTCCGTGATGCCGTTTTCGCGCATGCTGATCTCCTCGCCGTAGTGGAGCTTCCGAATGAGGCGTTCGCGCAAGCCGGGACCCGAACAAAAGCTTGCTTTCTCTACCTTCAGAAGAGAAACGAAGGAACTCAGCCGGCCAAGAGAACGATCATGATGGCGGTCTGCAAGAGCCTGGGTTTTCAGGTAGTTACCCGAACCGGAACGCCCATCAAGAAGGTAGTCGGAGAAAACGAACTGCCAATCGTCACTTCGGCTTACCAAGACCTCTCGGCCGAGAAAGAACAAGAAAGCGACTCAGATTTCCGTGTAGTCAACGAGTCTCCATCAGTCGTTCTGGTCGAACCTGACGGATTGATCAACGGCCGATGGACACCAGGCTTCTATCACGCTCAACGGCTTGAAGCCCTTCAGCGTCTCGATGACCTCGCTGACCGAGGATTCAATCTGCGGCCCCTCGCTACTCTCGCAACTCTTGCTTCCAAATCGCGCCGTACCTACCAAGAAACGGATCTACGAGTGATCAGTGTCTTGCATGTAGGTATCGACGGCACGATCGATCTTGGCGACGCACTTGAAAACCAACCAAAGACACCTGGTCTTCGTTGTTTCCCCGGTGAGGTCCTTATCTCGAAGATCAACCCAAGAATCCCACGTGTTTGCGTGGTACCCGAGGTCGGCATTGATCTTGGATGCTCGTCGGAATTCGAAATCCTCGTTCCGAAGGAAGAGCTCGACCCCTTCCTTCTGGCCGGCCTGCTGAGATCCCAGCCGGTGCAAGATCAGATCCGATTTCTCACATCAGGGACATCGTCCTCACACAACCGCATCAAGGACGCCGAACTCGCCGATGTCCTAATACCCATGCCAAAGACGGGCTCGGCGGATCTGCAACGCCTAGAGAAGCTGGCTGTTAAGTGGAGAGAGTCGTATAGACACCGCTACGAAGCTGATGCCGAACTCCGCTCTGCCTTCGACCAGATCCACGAACTCTTGGTGCCACGGGACTAGAAATCTACCTAGGCCTCGCCTTCAGGCTCCTCGTCCAAGGTCCGCTCTTCTTCAACAACTGCACTGACGTCCGCATCAACCGCTTGCGTAAGCGCTTCAACATCTACGTTGGGGATGAGAGCCCGAAGCTCGTCCAAATCGGTTTCCAACTCAACGGGGAGCGTCAGGCGGCTTGGTCGATCACCTCTTCCTCCGTATCGCAAAGCTACGCATCGTCCGCTAACGGGCCGAGCTCTATCCGGCGGTTCTTGAACCCACTCGATCTCAAAGGTTTCACCCTTGCGAAAACCAGTCATCCTTGCCTCTAGGACCTTCACGCCCTTCATATCCAGATTCCCAAGCGTATTCACCACGATGTCATCGTCGTAACCAACCGGAGGATGCAATTGGAAATTGTACTGCGTTGCTGTCCGGTTATCGATGAAACGGGTCACGAGCTTATGCCAAGCCGAATCGACTGCCGGATCAACACACCACGCTCGCACTCGAAGTGCGAAGTCACCCTCCCCCTCGGTAGGAGTGGTGCGATCAAACAGGAGATAGAAAACCACTGGTGCTGTGAGATACGCCATCCAAGCCGGCTCAAGGCTCTTCTCTTTCCGCGTGACGTCATCTGCGGGCTTGCCAAGGTTGTGATTCCAGCGCGGGCGGTCGATCCCAGAAAGAATCGCTGCGCTCTTGACCTCGCTTCCGTCAGCCAAGTCCACACCCTTCCCTTTGAATCCTTGACCGGGCTCCGCCAAGACAATTGACGCAACATGTTGCGCGATGTAGCCAGTATCGATTTGGGCAGATTGGCCAGTGAGGGCGGCCCACTTCAGCAGTGTTGACCTTTGCGTGACGAAGAAGTCCTCAAAGAGCTTCGATAACAGACGGACACGTTCGGCGTGGTCAAGGCTCGTCAAAATGCGGCGTCGTAGGTCAATTCCCTTCCGTAGAAGGCGTTCGATCTCCTCACGCAATCCGCTTCTCCTCCTCTGCTCTGCCGCGCAGGATAGCCGCGTAGCGGCCAGAGCCGCCGTTAGGACGTGCTTGCCTCGCTCGCGTACTCCCGGAGTCGGCAGAGAGCATTCGCCAGGACCATTTGCTGAGGGGTGCGTCCAAACACCTTCATGAGTTCAGGACTACTGATCAATACTGCGATGCACTGGGCGCGCGATGTTGCGACATTCAGACGGTTGAGACTGTAGAGAAACTCCATCCCTCGTGGCGCCTCCTCGGGAGAGGAACTGGCCATTGAATAAATCACCAGCGGAGCCTCTCGGCCCTGAAACTTGTCGACTGTGCCAACACGTACACCAGAAAGGGAACGACGCTTGAGTGCATCCTCTATCTCGTAGATCTGCGCATTGAAAGGTGTGACCACAAGGGCCTCATTGATCATGAGCGGATGCACCGTTCCGGACACGTCCGTCCACTCATTGCCAGCCAGGCTTTCAAGAAGCGCCGCGACGGCCTCTGCTTCCTCGGGTGAAGCATTCGTATTTGCTTCGTGGGGCACATCAACCTGGCGCAGGCCCGCGCCCACGAATTCTCCCGCACCAGTAATCTCCTGACGATCAAGGCCTTCGATGCCGCTTAATCGGTCTCCATAGAAGATCTCCGATGTGAAGAAATAGATCTTCGGGTGCATCCGGCGTGTCTGTTCGATGAATAACCCCAGGTAATCGGGAATCGTTAGCGCTTCGCCGATCACATGCCCAAGCGCGGAAGCATCGGCGCCAGGTGGGTGCGCACCCTGACTTGGTTGTGCAAGCTGCATTGGATCCCCCAGGAGGATCATGATTGACGCCGCTCTTGCAGACGCTAAAGCGTCGGCCAACGAGAGCTGCCCAGCCTCATCAACCACTAGAACATCAAGGGACCGCTCAAGGTCAGGATCAGTCCAGGCCCACGTCGTCCCCCCAACGACGTCGACATCTCGCGCCAGTAAGGCGTCATGGATGTCCGCGTTCGATCGGAAGAGAAGCCCAGCGTCCACAGCTTGCTGGTTCACCCAGCGGCGGCTCTCGTCGGGCTTCTGTCCAATGCGAACGGCCACACCCTCAGCGTCGGAGATCTGAGCAACCTCGTCGAGGACATTGCGGATTACGGCGTGGGAGTTGGCGGTGACCCCCACACTCTTTCCATTTCGGACAAGGTCGACCACCTGACAGGCCGCCATGTATGTCTTCCCTGTCCCCGGCGGGCCCTGTACGGGAAGGTACGTGTCGGCTATCGAAGTAGCTAGTCGTCTTCCAGCGGTTAGGGCATGTTCGCCGGATCGCCGCAGTGGCGCGCCGTCTGCGGCTCCATCATTGGGTCTGCGCCGACGCAGCAAGTCGAATGCCGCAGAACGCGGCCACCCTTCTCGGTCTAGTGCGAGGACTCTCTCGGCAAGATCGCGCAAACTCAGCGCGTGGGTCTTCTTTCTGTACTGAGGCTGACTCTCGATAAGAGTTTCGGGATGAGGCTCGTCCTGTCTCTTCGTGCCCCGTGGAATCGACAGTGTGCCTGAAGCATCATCGATCTCATTGATCGTCCACGGTTTGCTGGTCTCCGGATCTTCAACAGCATCCCCGTCCTTGAAGCCATGCTCCTGCGGTGGGTATCGATAGACATAGAGCGTGGACTTCTTGATCTGACCTGCCGTGCCAGCGAATTCCAAACCGGCTATGGCGTCCGGTTCCTCCATGAGTTCCTCGGCCGTTAGGTCTTTGAGGTGGAAATACCGCCACCACTTGGGCTTGTCATCGCGGCGATGGAACTCCAGCAAATCGGCCAGGAGCGCTCTCGATTGCTCGACATCCGAGCGACTATCCTCGGGAAGCCCATCAAGCAAGGCTTCCCGGAGGCGCTTAACCTCGGGGTCGCTCTTATCCTCTGGAACCTCGGGAGCGACTGGCCTCGGTAGGCCCATCCCTAGATGCTCGATTAGGTCTTGGCGCCGCTCCTCTAGCCAGTTGCGCAGTTCGAGAGTGGAGCGGCAGTCGTCTTCGTTGTACCCCTGAATGATCCGTCTAGTCTCAACGTCTTCCTTGGCCTCGCCCAAGTCGAGGGCCAGGTCGAACGCCACAACCCGCTGGTTGATTTCCGCTAGTTCCACAGATCTTTCGAAACCATAGAAGGGCTCCAAGCGCTTGATCGAATAGCTCTCGACCGAAGCGCGAATGCCCTGTCGAACCACGCGGTAGAGATCAACAAAGATCCGCCGACGTAGGAGGTTATCGACCTCCTCCTCTCTGATTGCGAATCGCCCCATCAGACGCCTCACTACGTCTTCCCGGGTCACGTGCAACTCGGCGAGGTGTCCGAGAGCCGTTGGTTCGTAATGGTTGTAGTGATAAATGTGAGCATCGGGATGGCGGTCTAGACGCTCCACCACGAAATCGATGACCTCCTCAAACGCGCTTCGTTCCTGGAGGCGATCGAATGCCCAGAACGCGTGATAGCGAGGCCTTCCCTCCTCATCGAGGTCCGCTGAATCCACGATCCCGAACAGATACTGGAGTCCGAACTCCTTGCTGTCTTCCGAGTAATAGCGCGCCCCTTCTATGTCGAAGAACAAGTCGCCTACAGATTGCTCGGGAAGAGCCAGCAGTCCACGGTCGAGGACTAGCTCTCCATCTCGATTCCGCTCCGGCTCGAGGAACTCCCACAGAGGCTTTCCTTCATCCTCGCCTCGAACCTGGATGCGTGCCTGCTTGTGGGACTTGTCCAATGCCCTGGAACCAATCCGCTTGATCTTCGGAGGCTCTTCCAGAGCAGCGAAGCCGCGTCGGATGGAGATACCGATTTCCTTCATGCCCTTCCGTTGCTTTGTGGACATTCCTGCCACGAGAGACAGGTCGTCATCCTCTCGACGTCGCTGCACGCAGGCTGAGCGCCAACGGCAAACCGCACACTGCTCAACAGGTTCCGGATAGGTTTCGCTCGGTGGATAGGTGGGTGCTGCGACAATCAACTCCTGAAAGAGCCGATCTATTTGGCGCTCATACGCCGCGTAATCCTTGACTCGAAAAGTGGCGCGCTCTCGATTGCCAAGCTCCAGATGGACGTTGCGCGGCTCGATGCCCGTTACCTCGCAAAGCAATCGTGAGTAGAAGATCGACTGCAGCACCGCCTTTGCTTTGGCCGACCGAGCGAGTTTGGCGTCGCAAACCTCGTAGCCCGAGGCGCCGCCATCCTCGCTGAGGAGATCGGCGCGAATGAGGAAGTCGGGCAACCCCAATCGGGTCCCTCGGCGCAAGACACCTTGGTAAATCACTTCGACGCTGGAATCGAGCGCCATCTCGGTGGACTGCGCCCGATGCTCGAAATCGATGCCCTCCTTCGGAATCCTCTCGACCCTCCAGCCTTGCCCTTCGAACTCGGAGAGGACACGGACCTCGTGTTCGTCGCCGCGGCGCGAGAGTGCCTCGACGCCCAGGTCCTGCAAGAACGGGGCTTGGACCAACCCGTGTGCCGCGGCAAGATCAAGTCTCGTGAGGTGCCGGCAAGCGAGGAAGTTGGCAAGATCCGTCGCTGAATACCGGAATTGGTCGTCAAGAAGTCGCATGTCTACCTTGCCCTTCTCTCCACATCGATGCCCGTCCTCTCTAGATCGATACCAAATTACGAAAGGAGAGGAGTGGCATCCACCTATGGTGAGGCTCCAAAGCCGACAGCCTTCTTCCACTCATCGAGCTCTCTTGCCTCCAGTCTGGCAAACAGGTCAGCCAAGTGCTTTAGTGTTGGCTCAACAATCTGCTGGCGTCTTGCCCTCAGCCACGACCTAGCTTCGTCTGCCGACATGGGAATGAACTCTACACGCGCTGCGCATCGCCCTGGCCGCGCCACCGCAGGGTGCAGCGTTCCAAGCTCCTCGTTCGTAGTCACAAGCAGAAGGATCTTTGTGAGGTGGGCGATCAGTCCACCGGTGAGGTTCAAGAGCCGAGAAAGGCCCTGTCCGGTCTGGACCTTAGCATCGGGAGTGAGCAGTTCGCCGGTGTCCTCAAGAACGAGGACGCGCCAAGCAGTCTCATTCAAGATGTGCCTCGAGAGAACAACATCCATCAGGTAGTTCGCATCCCCGAACAACTCCGGGTCGGTCACGTAGTGGAATGTCGCCCACTCTTTCCACTCCCATGCCAGAGCCTGAAGCGCCCTCGTCTTTCCCGTGCCGGGGTCTCCGTACCAAAGGACGATCCGACCACCGGGAGGTGGCTCCGAGAGCCGCACCAGGCGCTCTAGACGTTGTTTGGTACGCGACGATCGGCGTGATCCAAGTGTCCGAGATGACATCCCAAGCCTCGACTTCAACCGTTCGAGGACTTCCAACCGCGCCCCGGTCGGTGCCACGCCAAAAGACCATCTCCGCTTCCTTGCGATCCGGCGCGGGAGTTACCGGCTCGTAGACGCGCTTCACCAACTCTTCGAGAGCGGAGTGGGAGTCGGTATCGGCCGCGACTCGGAGAAACGCGTCTCCACCACGAAGTTGGAAGTAGACGAGGGCACCTCTCACTAGCCAGGTTTCTTGGCCTTGCCCGTAGATATTACGTGCCGAGACGGAAGTGCCCCGTCAGGAAGCGCCTTTAGTTCCTTCACCGCCGTCTCCCATGTGTAAGCCCGGATGAAACGAGACCTCTTCTGGTTGCCTCGTGGGCAAACATCGCTTCAGGCATGTCTTGAACATCAAGACTGTGTGTCGCCGCCGGTGCAAAACTGACCCCTGACGCCGGTTGAATTTTGACCCCCCTCGACCGGAATCCGCAACAGAGGGTGATTTCGGGCCGAGTCTGAGTCGACCATGCCGGTCGCTCAGGGTGCTAGCGTGAGCCGGTTGCGAGCAACCGTGAACGGGCGAGCGGGATCCTCCGCCAGCAACTCCGGTGAGGAAGCCGCCTCCATCTTGTGCTCGACGATGCCCGAAATCATGCTGGCCTCTCGACGAGCCTGTCGAATGTCGTACTGACCGAGGTACCCGACGTAGGGCGACGTAATAGATACAGAGCATCAGTGTGAGAGCCTGCAAAGTGTCGCATCTGTGCTCGCAGAAGTAGAGAGCTTGCGCGCTAGGTGGATCGCATGACGCAGGAGCTGCGTCGCGTGCCGCGAGTGCGCATCGGAGATTACACCTGTGACGATTTATGGCTGCCCAGGTCTTGAGGCTCCACAGGTGGTCGCTGAGAAACGAGGTCAGGTACGAAACGAAGGGTATAGGCGCGTTCTGTACCAAAGCACCTCGGGCCCGGTATGGGCGGAGCCGATTTCTGGTCAGGGCGTCGGCGGGGGGAAGTACTCCATACCAAACAGCTTGGACCCGGAGAAGCTCAAGCTCCACACGCTGCCCTTGGGGGCTGCGAAGACTTCGGGGAGAGGTACCCGATCCGCTTCTGCGAGCCGACCCAAAAGATCCGGGATGACATCGCCCTGGCTGCAGGCGACCGCGGCCCCGCCGTTGGTCAGCCCCCGCATAAGCTCGATCGCAGCCTCCCGGCGCCGGGGATAACCGAGCTCGGAGAGCAGGGGATCCTCGGTAACCGGGACACCGGCGCTGTGGCTCAAGGGCTCGACCGTCTGGACGCAACGCACGAAATCGGCCGAGA